>ENA-UOWG01000120-UOWG01000120.1-activated-sludge-metagenome-genome-assembly--contig:-NODE-120-length-129136-cov-13.646989_pt1 | contig 129136 bp, 134 predicted proteins | sample MGYA00238147_ERZ761563 | MGnify/ENA primary metagenome ERZ761563 (study PRJEB28884, sample SAMN05720216) | anaerobic digester metagenome | isolation source: active sludge of municipal...
GAGTATCGGGATCGTATTCGCCTTCCTGTTCGGAGAGGTATTCATCGAGGGCCTGGTTGATCAGTTGCAGCGCCGTTCTCACCTGCATCGGGCTGTCGTCGGATTCCAGCACCTTAGCGTAGTGGGTGAAGATGGCCATGCCGGGACCGATAGTAGCCTGCGCCATGTCCACCGGGGCGATGTTGCCGTGCTGGAGCGTCTTGAGCGCGGCGGGTAGTTCGCGTTTCAGCGTCTTCAGGAAATCGCGGCGGGTGGTAATGGGGGCATCGGGAAGGCGGCGACGGCAGACGAGGACGGTGCTGGAAGCGAGTGAGTTGCGGTCCAAATCACGAACACCTCCACCGCGCTCGGTCTTCACTGGCCATGTACCGCTAACAGAAAAGCCGGCGCGAATTACCGCGTCGAGAAAGGTCTCCCAGCCTGTGCTCGATGTGCCGACATCACTCTTGCGCTCCGATTGTTTGAAGGCGTAGTAAATCGTGACAGGGAATGATGGGTGCGCCTTCTCGGCGAGACGGTGCATCGCTTCACTCATACCTTTGAGAAAGAATGCTTCAGCGCCGTCCGAGCCATTGTGTCGTGCAGGCGTTGCAACAAGTTCCTCATTTTTCGGGGTGGTTAGTGTGTCGAACAAACTGGCAAATGCCTCCCGTTGCGAGCGACGAAGCCACACGTAAAAAAAGTCGGAGAGGTCTGCGTAGCCTACGTTGTCGTAATAGGGCGGATCGGTGGAAACTACCTTCGCGTTTGAGATCGATTGATTCAACGCACTTTGTTGCACGACACAGCCTTCGTGCCCCGTCGAAGGCAGATATTCAATTGCTGACGGCACCCACTCCATCGAGCCGGACCACCCACCGCTACTATCCGAGAATGCGTTCGTTTCCGCATAATCCCACGTCATCGTGAGTACCTGCATCTTGAACACCTGTTCGATCTTTTCTCCTATTCGATTCCAGATGCATAGTGTTGCCAAACGATTCGCTAGCCGATTGACTCCGAACGCAAGGTAGAGCGTGACTGCATCAGCGTATGCGAGCACGCCTTTTCCATCTTCCTCCAACGATTTTTCATCGCTTGCGAAACCAGCAGCAGCAACAGCAGCTTGCGCCTTCTTGCGCGCTTCTACCACGAGTTCCGAAAAGGTAGCGAGTGCGGTGAGTTGTCGATCAGTGAAGATTTCGCTCCACTGACTCATTCCGTAATTTCCGACGCGAAAGCCGAGCGCCTGCTGAAAAAATTCCACATCCGGCTTCCATTCTGGCTTCGCCTTTTTCGCTGCTGCCTCATGCTCCGGTGTCGGCGAGAGATAGACCCGCCCGCGCTCACCCTCAGCGACGATGGCCATCAGTCGCGCCCCCATGCAACCAGCCTTGCCCTCAGCCTTGATGTAGTCGCCCGCAATCGGCATCCCCGACATCAGGCACTTGAAGTTTGCCCCCCGCGCGAGCTTGGTGCCGCTCTTCACAGCTTCCGCATTCTTCGGCTTCCCCACCTTCACCGTGAACCGGTAACCGTCACCCTCGATCACCGGCTCCACATAGGCTTCTTTTCCAGCCTTGGTAGACAGCATGAAGGTGGAGGCCAGAGGCACATCCACATGAGCGAAAGCCGGGTTTGGACTCTTCACCGTCCGTGCCCAGAGCCAAGCGATTACGGTGAGCTTGCGGCCCACGTACTTCTTCAAGTCGGGGCGCTCCTGCGCCATTTCCCCCGTGATCTCAATCTTGGGGTAGAGGTGGCCGATGCGCTTCTCAGCTTCATCGCGCATCCACTTGCCGTAATAGCGCACATCCTCAGCCAGCCCTTGCGCCCCTTTCCATGAACCGGATGCCCCCAATTTGCGCTGCGATTCCGGGTTCACCGGTGCCCGCCCGGCGAACCCGGGCGGAATCTCAATCATTGCCTTATTAATGAGCACCGCCACCGGATTCAAGTCGCTGGCGTAGCTCTCCAACCCCAGCCGCTGCGCTTCCAGCGGCAACGACCCGCCGCCGGCGAACGGATCATGGAAAGCCGGCAACTTCTCCGGATCAAACAGTTCTGCCGCACGGGGATGATCCTGATTCTCTGCACAGGTTACCCGCCAGCTTCTCCAAATCTCGTCGCGCGCCTGCTGGAGCACCGTTTCATTGGTGGTGTTTTCCCACTTGACCAACTCCTCGATCAGCCGGAACAGGCGCTGGCGCTCCCGTTCCTGGGCCGCTTCGGTCGGAAACCGCTCCGGGTGACCGGAGGGGTCATCGACCATCTGGGCGAAGATCACCGCCCGCGCCGCCGCCAGGGGCCGCCGCGCCCACCAGAGATGCAAAGTCGAAGGATGCCCGTGGCGGATCGACTTCTCTCGCGCCGATGCCACGTTGATGGCCTCCAACGGCAGGGCGACTTCAATAAGTTTTTTTTTAGGAGTCATGCTGGGGCAGGCTCATGATTGACATTCGACTGGGGCAGTTGATACATCGGGAGAGGAATCGGCGGGATACCGATACGGCCACAAGTGCTTTGCACATACTCTCGCCAGTAGGGCCAAACGTGATAGCCGACGTTATAGCGGGCAAATTCCTTCAAGGCATCCTGAAGCTTTTCTTCTGTCACATCTTTTTTCAGGACGTACTGCACACTGAATTCGGCTGTAATCTCAACATAAACGGCCTCATCCTCAGACGCTGCCTGATTTCGTAGCGTATCCAAAGACGTGTTATTGACGAGGCGGACACCTGCTGAGAAAAAGAAAATGACTACTTTGAAATTTTCTTTACCTTCTTTATGGGCTATCTCGACAACGTTAAATTCACCTGTTGGGCCTGCCCGGTGTTGGGGAGTCAGCAACAAATCGCTTTCGATCAGGGGTGGAAGAAATCCTTTCCTGCACTTGATGGTCGCCGTATTCAGAGAAACCGTCTGAATGTCCAACGCTTGAATGGCTTGATCAATCAATAATCTATTCATAAATCAAGCTGCTGCTGGCCAATCCTGTTCGGGCATAATGACATTGCCGGGCGGGGCATACCGGAGCTGCGGTGATTTAAAAGCAACAACATTGTGGCCCAAGGACTCCCATGGCTGATCACACCCATGCATTTCCACCCGAAATTTCGGACTCAAGTCCAATGCAAAACAAATATCTGCAAGGGTGCGCAGAGTCATGTTTCGGGAACCACTGAGTACCTGCGAGACATAGCCCTTGGTGGCACCCATCCGGTTGGCTAGATCGGTTTTGTTGATGCCGGATTCCTCCATCCCCTTCCAAATGGTTTCGGTCACTTCGGTAATGAACCGCTCTTGTGCAACGAGTTTGGCGTTCGCGTCACTTTGGTCCGCCCAATGCTCCAGGAAATCTGTCATGGTCTATCCCTCCTCGATCAATCGCCAATTCTTGATCACTTGGTTCGTATCTTCTTGGGCAAGTTTCTGCCCCTTTTTGCAAGCAAAGTGGCTGATATAAAATACCTTTTTGTGACGGCTGGAAAACCAGCCATAAGCACGCAGCCTGTCAACCTTAATGGCATAAAAATGCTTATCATCGGGCAGCATTCCCTCCGTGTTCCAGTAATCGGGGGACCGCAACTGCCCCTGGTTGGCAAGATGCTCGCGCCGAGCCAGCATCTTGGCCCAGCAACTCGCTTGCTTCTTGGGTGCAGGGATGTGCTGCAAAGCTTTCTGCCAGCTCGGAGGGATCCAGTCATCCGGTTCAACCCCCTCGGGTGGCTGCTCACAGTAACGAATAGTGAGGCGTGTTCCTCGATATTCAAGAGTCATAGTTTATATTTATATAAACCTTTGTCCAGCGCAATCACCTCGGTTCCCCAGCGTATTCCAGTAATTTTTGTAAACTGAAGGTGCGGGTCGTTTCGGCAAAATCCGGTTCGCCAAACCCAAACCCCCGCAAGTACCGGGGTGCCCGCGCGCCCTCCTCGGCCACGATCACCAGAGCCAGGCGGAACTGCTCGGGCGCGTTGCGCGAACAGAGAATCTCATTTTTGGTCAGCGTGATGTCGTTCTTGCCGATCCACCGACCTTTCACCTCGATGAAAACCAGCGTCCCCGTCGCGGGGTCTTTGGACTCGATGTCATATCCCAGGCCCTTCTGCGCGGAGACATCGCGGGGCATCCGCCCCAAGGCCCGTTCCGCCGCCAATACCGCCTGCATGGCCAGGCGCTCGACTTCTTCCCGCGCCAGCGTGTCCGCCGGGGGTTCCACCGGTTCGGCGGAGACGAGCAGTTGCCGGATCAACCCCCCCGGCACGACGATCGCGCCCCCTTGCACCACCGGGGGCAAGGCGCTGATCTGCCGTTCCTGGTCCAATTCATTCAACCGGCGTTGCAGACGATCCGCCAACTCGTCGGCGCGGGTCGCCGCGTTCGCCGAACTCAGGCGAGTCTGCTGGCCCGCCCGCTCCTGGGCCTTGAGGTCTTCAGTTCGGCGATCCCAGAAATTGATTTCCTTCTTCAGCCGCGCCGTGACTTCCTGTTCCACCTTATCGATGTAGGGCAGCTTGCGCGCCCGCAGCTCCGCAACGTGGCCGGGCACCACGGTTTGAATCGCATGGCCGATAACCGGGTTTTCAATGTCGGCGGACAGCCAGTCGGCTTCCAGCCAGGGTTCCACCGCCGCCCGTTCTTCGACGTTGATCGGGCGGTAATCCAGGTAAGGCGCTGGCCCCGCATCGGCGATCATCCCGTCTTCCCGATATTCCACGAATTGCAGCCGCTGCGAGATGATTTGTTGTTCCTTATTGCGTCCCTGGCGTCCGTCCTGGACCGCGTGCTCCAGGTAAAAAAGCACGCGCACCTGTTCCCCGTCATCCAACTCATCGACCAACACCGCCCCCCGCTTCAGCAGTTCCCGATGCCGCTCCAGGATGAGATCGAGGGTCGCGTCCAGCAAGGGATGGCCCGGACACAGGAACGCAGCCACTGGGGTCTGGTTGATTTTTTCCTTCTCGAAACACACCCGCTCGTAGCGCGACAACACCGGTTCGCCGATCCCGATGAGGCGATCCCGCTCGCGGATCGGACCGGGAACCTGGGTAATTTCCCAGCGACCGGGTTCCCGCAGGTAAATCCGCCCGCCGAGATGGGTAAAGGCTTCCAGGAAGAACGACTGAATGAAATGGGGTTGCAGACGCCGGGCCTGAGCGCGTTCCATTTGCTCCCGAATGTCCGCGATCTGGCCCGCTGACAAGGTGTCGTGAACCAGGGCGCGTTCCGCCAGGAGATCCAGCACATGCTGGCGGTCGGCGGCGTTGTCCACCGCCTGGAACAGGCGCTCCTTCACGTCCGGCCGGTCGCCGTAGCGGATCGCTTCCACCAGCAGATCGCGCAGGGCGTTGCCCTCAAAGAGCCGGCCCAGCACATCGTAAACCCGGCCCCCCAGCGCTTCCCGAGCGGTTTCAAGCTTCTCCAAGAGGCGCGCATACACCTCGCCCTCGCGGGTGTCGGCGGCCACCAGGTTCCACAGGTGACAGACTTCCTGCTGGCCGATCCGGTGAATCCGCCCGAACCGTTGCTCCAGGCGATTGGGATTCCAGGGCAGGTCGTAGTTGACCATCAGGTGTGCGCGTTGCAGGTTGATCCCTTCCCCGGCCGCGTCGTTGGCCACCAGCACCAGCACCGCCTTATCCTGGGTGAACGCTTCCACCGCCTTGCGCCGCTCTTCGCGGCCCACCCCGCCGTGAATGACCACCACGGCTTCGGGGCGGCCCAGCCGGGTGCGGATCTTGTCCGCCAGATAGTTCAGGCTGTCGCGGGGTTCGGTGAAGACGATCAGCTTGCGACGGTTGCCCTGCTCGTCCGTCATCAAGGGGTGATCCAGGATGCTGTTGAGCTGGACCCACTTGGCATCCACGCCCGATTGTCGCAAGGCTTTAGCTTGGGCTTCCAATTGCTTGAGCGTTTCGATTTCCACTTGCAGTTCGGCCAGAGTTCGGGCTGCCGTCGCCCGATCCAGAATGCGCGCTTCCGCCGCTTCGACTTCGGACTCCGGGGCGTCTGCCAAATCCTCCAGCTCCTCCGCGCTCAGCGTGCTGCCACGGTCTTCCGGACGGATCGGAGCCGACCCTCCCCGCGCCAACAGGCGTTCTTCCGCGAGGCGCTGTTCCAGCCGTTCGCGGCGCCGACGCAGGGATTCGTGAATGGCCGCCGGCGAGGAGGCCAACCGCCGTTGCAGGGATTGCAGGGCGAACCCGATGTTTTGCTTGCGCTGATCGTCGGCGCCGGCAAAGCGCTCGACGCGATTCATTTCCTCGCGCACGTAAGTGGTCACCGCCGCGTACAGCGCGGCTTCCGGGTCCGCCAGATGATAGGTCACGGTGTAGGCCCGGCGCTCGGGAAACAGCGGCCGGCCATCGAACTTGAGCAACTCCTCCTTGGTCAAGCGCCGCATCAGATCGCGGGTATCCGCTTGATGCACCCCATCCCGAAACCGCCCTTCAAATCGGTCCCCATCCAGCAGGGCCATAAACAGTTGGAAATCCGCTTCCTTGCCGTTATGGGGTGTGGCCGTCAACAACAGGAAATGCCGGCAGTGGCTACCGACCGTTTGGCCCAGGCGATACCGCTGGGTGAATTTCACCTCCCCGCCGAAGAACGAAGCCGATAGCCGATGCGCTTCATCGCAAATCACCAGATCCCACTCCGGTCCAGTGCGGAATTTCTCCTGGAGATCTGGGTTGCGACTGAGCATGTCCAGCCGGGCGATGAGCAGCGCCTGGTCGGCGAACGGATTGCCGGTCCGGGACGCTTCAATCCGGTCGCGGGTGAGAATGTCGAAAGACAACCCAAACTTTTGCTTCAGTTCATCCTGCCACTGCTCGACCAGATTGCCGGGCGTGACGATCAGGCACCGCTCCAAATCGCCGCGAATCCGTAGCTCTTTGATCAACAACCCGGCCATGATGGTCTTGCCGGCGCCGGGGTCGTCGGCCAGCAGGAAGCGCAGGGGTTGCCGGGACAGCATTTCGCCATAGACCGCCGTGATCTGATGCGGCAATGGCTCCACTTGAGAGGTGTGAATGGCCAGATAGGGGTCGAACAGATAGGCGAGACGAATGCGGTAGGCTTCCGAAGCCAGTCGCAACAGGTGGCCATCGCCATCGAATGACCAGGGACGACCCTCCCGGACGACTTCCAGAGTCGGTTCCTCATTGCGATAAACGAGACGCTGCCCAACTTTTCCTGCGGTATCTTCAAAGGTAACTTTGATCGCCTGATCGCCAAACCACTCCAAATTAACCACTTTGGCGGTTCCGCTGGGCGTCAATCCCGTGATATAGGCTCCAGCCTTGATCTCTTCCAGTTTAGCCATAATGGTTACCCAGTGATCCCCCATGAGCGAAATACCGCTGCCGCTGCACAATCCAATTCACGCCGCAGGTTTTGCTGGTACTGTCCAGTAACGGCCTCAGTCGGTTTTCATGCGCTTGCATGAGGGTCTGTTGACGCAACCCGGCGGTGGCGCCGTCCGGTCAGAATCTCATGGGTGATGCCATTCTCGTCAAACCGGAAATGGCGTTGCGGCCCCACGAATGGGGAGTTAATGACTGGGTTTTCGATGAGATCAGCCATGACCGGCGCGATCAGGCGGTCAGAGCATCGTGAGGGTAGAGCTTGGCGTCAGGCGTCGCATCCGGGATCGCCAGGCCGCGCTGCTGGCAATATGCGCAGATCATCACTTCGAGCATGTTGGAGAGACTGCGGCGCTCCAGCGCGGCGGCGATACGCACGGCCTGCTTAAGGGCCGGGTCAATACGGGCGGTGAGGGTGTCCGTTTTGGCAGTGGGCATGGTGTGTTATGGACTGCGGTTGTTATTTTTTATGGCGAACGTATGAACACCCTACTACAAAGAAAGACTGGAATATAGATGGTGCATTACTGGGTTTTTGTGCAGCGCCCAGACCCCCTTAATTTGCTGCTTTAGCGATACTTTCGCCAATATAAGGAGACGATTGACCCACGCCAAGCGCCGATGCCTGCGACAAACCAGGGTTGTCAGCCGGAACCGCCGAAAATTCCGTCACACCCCCTTTAGCCTGCAAGCTGCTTGATGCGCTCGGCAAGGTGTCCAAATGCTTCATTCACGTACTCCAATGCCCTGGGTTCTGCGCCCTGCGCACGTAAAGCGCTTTTGAAGCTTTCCAGATCGGAAAGCCATTGCTGATGGAGCTGATCCATCTCACGAACTTGAGGCTGAGCGACTTGCCGGTGGCCGCTCCCAAGAAACGCCTGATAGCCGCGCTCCAGGGTTGCCGCTGTTGCCAGTAACTGAGCCGCACGTTGCTGGTGCGCTTCAGAAAGCGGAGCCAGGCCGTCATAGGGCCGCGATGCCTTCTGGCGTTCGGCTTCAAACGCCTCTTCCATGATGCGGGCATAGCGGTAGAAACCGGAGAATTCGTGGGACAGCGCCAGGAGTTGATCGTCGGTGGTCCCGACCCAAATCCGGTGCAACTCGGGCACATAGCCCATCATGCGATGGATGATGGCCGGAGCGTCATTGACCCCTTGGGCCGCAAGCTGGTGCATGTGCTCATCCATCTTTGCCGCCAATCGGCGAAATTCATTCATGCTCATACCGATCCTTCCATCACCGTCGTGTCTGCCAAGTCACCGATTCGATGCTACTCCCAAATCACTGCCCAACCGTCGAACAGGGTTCGGCTCACGGTGATCGTGTAGAACCGTAGCCGGTTGCGGGTGGATTCGCGCCGCTCCAGGTGTCTCGCAGGGGGGTTGCGGAAACGATTGCCCCGAAGAACCGAATCAACAACCTTCTCAGTCTTTCTTAACGACCAGCATCGTTGTCTGGTATTCAATCACCGGCTGATCACGCTGGTTATAGGCTTTGTTTTGGTAGATGAACAGGAATCGCTCCGGGTGTTTGGTGGGGCGCAGTTCGACCACTTCGGCCTCCGCACGGAGGGTATCTCCAAACAACACCGGAGACGTGATCTTCATCCGGTCCACGCCGATGTAGGCATAAATTTCATAGCCGTCCTGGGCCAGAAACTCGGTGATGGTATCCGCATGGTGGACCAGACCGTCGGCGACGGCAAAGATGACCGGTCCGGCCAAGGAGCGTTCCTTAAACCAAGTGCCCTTGGCATACTCGGCATTGCTATGCACGGCCATATTGAACCAGGTCAGTTGATGCAGGAGGGAGAAGTCCCCGACATCCAGCGTCCGGCAAACCCGACCGGGAATTTTGGCACCCGCAGTGACTTTACCCATAAAACGGTTCCTCATTGCGATTAGGGATCATTCTGCTCCGCTCGCTGCTCCGCACGGGGCGCGACGCCGCACCTGCCCGCCGCTTCCCAGCCCCGCTCCGCCATGATCCGGCGGATGACCTCGGCCTGCTCGGGTGTGACCCAACCCTGCACATGCACCAAGCCCCGTGCGCTCAGGCGCTGGCGGTAGCGCTGCTGCTTGTCGGCGTTGCTATAGGCCATGGGCTACCCTATAGTGATTATGGTTATATGTTACCAGACTCCCCATTGGAACCCCCATGAAATCAGCCTGCCTGTTATCCGTGGTCATGCTCTCTCTGACAACTGGGCCGGCGATGGCCGTGAACAAGTGCGTCAACGAACACGGTCAAGTGGTCTATCAAAGCGCGCCCTGTCCGACGACAGCCAAAGGTAGCGAGATCACCCTCCAGAAAGCGCCTCCGGCCCCAGTAACCTCACCGACTGATGCAGAGGAACTGAAACGCATCCAGCAAACCGCCAGCACCCTGGAGCGCGAGCGCAGACTGAAGGACATCGACCGCGAGATAGGCAGTGTGGAAGGATTGATCACCAATTACCGCCAAGCAATGAACAACGAATTGAGCGCCCTGCAACAGAAAAAGCAGCTTGCTAACAACAACCTGGCGGGCGCTACCTGGGAACAAAGCATTTCGGCTGAAATGAGCGCCGTTACCCAAAAATACGACACACTGATCCGCAACCAACAAACCCGAATTGAACGGCTACGCGCTGACGCCGACCTGTTGCGCAAGACAGAATAACCCAAGCTGGAAATCCGATACGATGGAAGACCCCCCTCCCTACTGCACCGGCCCCACCGACAGCGCTGAACCGCCCCTCACCACCGAGGACTTGATCGCGCTGGCCCATGCTCAGCGCCAGGGCATCCCCTACGAGACCGGCGAACAGTGGCTCGCCCGGTTGCCGGAGCGGTTGCGCGACCTGGCCGACCTGATCCTGGGCGGCAAGATGAACGCTGGGGAAATGGCCTACGCCCTAGCGGCACTGATCGACAGCATCGAGCACGCGCCGGCCGATGCCCGGAAGGTCCATTGAATACCCGCCGTCTCGCCGTCCTGCTGCTCGGCCTGACCCTCGCCGGTTGCTCCAATCCCGGCGATGACATCCCCCCGGCCCTGGCCGCACTCCACCAGCGGGCCGCTGGAGGCGATGCCGCCGCCCAACTGGAACTCGGACTGCATTACGTCACCGGCACAGGGATTCCGCCTGATGAGCAGGCCGCGTTGCGCTGGATCGGGAACGCCGCCGCTCAGGGGAGCGCCGCTGCCTTGTGTGAGTTGGGCAGCTATTACACCCTGGAACCGCACCAGGATTACGGGCGGGCCGCTGGCCTGCTCCAACAATCCGCCCTGCAAGGCTTCGCCCCGGCGCAAAGCAGCCTGGCGATCTTGTACTGGGCCGGGAAGGGTGTGCCGCAAGACCGGATCGAAGCCTACGCCTGGCTCGGTCTGGCCGCTGAACAGGGCGAACAGGCGGCGTTGGAGGGGCAGCCCGGCCTCCAGGCGGAATTGAGCGACGCGGAGTTGCAGCAGGCATGGCAACGGGCGCAACAATACCGCCAGGGACCACTGTAACCGTTACCGGAATGCTTGAGGAGGAACCCCGATGACCCTCATGGAAAACATGGCCTATCCCACTGACGTGGTGGCGTTCTGGTTTGCGCCGGACGTTCAGCCGTTGTGGTTCGCCGCCACGCCCGACTTTGATGAGCGGTTGCGGGCGCGCTTCCTGACCACCTATCGGGCGGCGGCGGCCGGTCAGTTGACCGACTGGGACACCACCGCCGAGGGAGCGCTGGCGCTGGTCATCGTTCTCGATCAATTTCCACTGAACCTGTTCCGGGGCCAGCCCGACAGCTTCGCCACCGAAGCGGCCGCCCGGGTCGTGGCCGACCGCGCCATGGCCCACGGCTTCGATCAAGCGTTGCCGCCCGAGCAGCGCCAGTTTCTGTATTTACCGTTCATGCACAGCGAGACGTTGGCCGATCAGGAGCGCTCGGTGCGGCTATACCAGCAACCGGGCCTGGAGGAGAGCTTGCCCTTCGCCCGTCATCACCACGCGCTGATCCAGCGGTTTGGCCGCTTCCCGCACCGTAACGCCATTTTGGGCCGGATCAGCACCGCCGAGGAACTCGCCTACCTGGCCTCGCCCGGGGCGTTTCACGGCTGAGGGGAATAGGCCGTTGCCATTATTCTTCATGAGCTGCGGTACCCGTCACGGTTTAAATCCTTGAGTGACTTACATCACGATGCAAAAATGAATCGCCTTTCCTGCCGCTACCGCCCGCTCAAGCTCCGCTTTGCAATCGAGCAAGTCGGCTTCGACATCCGCTTGTGTCCAGACCTCAGTCGCCGCCATGGCCCCGGCATGGGCTTGTAGATAGGTGAGGAGGGTCTCAACCGAACGCAGCGCCTCAGCAGCGTCAAACCATTGGGCGGCGGCGGCCGGCCAGCCATCTTCCGCTTCTGCAAACTCTCCGGTTTCGTCCAGATTGTAGCGGAGGTCGGTATCATCGTAGAAATCCGACAACGGTTGGACCGAAAGTTTGACGGCCAACTGCTCCAGTGGCTCGGCAAGATCCAACAGAGCCGAGTGATCGGATTCATTGCTTTCGTATTGATCGCCGTCCCGGAGATTGATCCAAAGAGTAGAACTCATGTTACTCCTTCAATCACAGGTTTCTTTAGGCATCCGATTAATGACATAACGGTCCGTTACTGTATCTAAGGCGTTAGTCGATCAATTTAGCCTTAGCTTTTTTAAATAACGCCATGATTGGCAATTGACGCTGACCCGGCTCTACTACAAAGGATTGTCCAGCCATGATGCGACCGGGCAATTCTACGGCTAAATAAAAACCACAAAAACCACTTTGAACCATTTTTTTGGCGGCTTTGGAGTCCCCCATCACCGCATTGAATTTATCGCAGGGTTCGCGGGGTTGCGTGACTCGCAAGGTACAGTCGGGAAAACACAGCCTATCTCCCACATACAGCATGGATTCCAGCAAACCGGTTAGCGTTAAATTCTCGCCAAGAGTTCCATACGGCAACTCGGTAGATAGTCCCCTTGCTGATCTTTGCGCCCGCCAAAACGGGTAATGTTCTGCGGGATAAGCATAAACCGCTTTCGAGAGGCCGCCGTGTACCGTCAAATCGGCTTGTTCATCGCCATCGAGGCCCAGTTTATTCACGGCAACGGGTCCCTCAACCGCTTGTTTGCCCATACCGCTCAATACGGTTCGGTCGCCCATTTGAAGTGGCAATGCCCTACCGATTTGTACACTGAGAACCCGGCATTGTGGTTGAAGCATCATCATTTGCTCTCAGGGAACTGTTGATTCAGAGGCAAGAATACTCTCCCGCTTGCGGTAAACCATCGCCTGACTCTTGGCAATCAGTGGGTCGCGATTCTTTTCCGTCACGGTGATCTCGTAGAGCGCGGTAGCGCCGCCCAAATGGACTTCCCTGGCTTCAGCCACCCAATGATCGCCAACTTGAGTCGCCCGAAGAAAGTTAATCCTCACATTGAGCGCCACCGCTGTTGTACCGTGTGAATGGCTCGCTGCCGCAAAGGCAATATCGCCTAAACCAAAAATGATTCCACCGTGGGTGGTTCCATGAAAATTCAGCATATCCTCGGTGACCACCAAGGACACACGACTGTAGCCACTCTCTATGGCTTCTATCGTTGCGCCAAGCCAATGCGCATAGGCATCTTGGCGAAGATGTACGGCAAGGTCAGCACTGATCATGACCGATATCCGCATAACGGCTCGCGCCGATCAACAGCGCCGCCCAAGAGGCGCCGACAAAGGCGCCGGTGGGACGCTGAACGGAGGGTTTCATGAGGGTGAAGCTCCTGATCATCGTCAAAGGTCAACAGGGATTAAAGCGTATCATGATCCGGTGGGATACCCTTCTGCTCCACCGGCTTGCGGGCAATCACCCAGTAGAAGGTCTCTCCGCCGGTGTCGATCAGCCGGGCGCTGACCACCGCCAGCCCCGCCGCTTGCAGCTTGCCCAGCCCGACCTCGGGCCGGTCGTGGCTGTAGGGCCGCCGCCGCCCCAGGAACTCCCTCTCGCCGTCGAACTCGTCCTGGCCGGTGTACTCCCGCGTCGCCAGCGTCAGCAGCAGCGCCCCGCCTGGCGTCAGCACCCGCGCGAACCCCGAAAACAGGGCTGCATGTTCAGCGCGGGGCAGATGGAAGACCACGTAAACAGCGGCGATGCCGTCAAAGGAGGCCGGCGGGAACTCCAGCGCGCGCACGTCCATCCGCTGGAAGGTCGCTTCCGGCACTTGCCGCCGGGCCAGCGCCAGCATCCGTTCCGAGAGGTCGATGCCGGTCACGGTATCCCCCCGCTCGACGAAGTAGCGGGCGACCGGTTCCCCGGCCCCGCAACCGGCATCCAGGACGCGCACGCCCGGCGGGAGAAAGCGCGCGAACTCCTCCAGAACCGGCGTGGTGTCGAAGAGATGCCGGCCGGCGGCGTAGGTTTCCGCCAAATCGTCGTACAGCAGGGCCAAATCGGGCATGGGCGGGTGTCTCCGGGGTCAAAACGCAGGGCGGTTGTTTGCTACAGTTTAGTCCTTTCACCCCGACCGGACCGCCTCCATGGCCAAACGCTCCACCCGCTCCCGCGCCTCGACCCGCCTCCCCAAGACCATAACCGGCATCATCACCGCCATTGCCCTGGCTGTGCTCGCCGCCCTGGGCATCCAGACGGACTGGTTTCACGGGAAACCCGCCGCCCCGCCGACGGAACGCCCGCCCGTCGCGCGAACCACCCCCCCGCCCGGCAACCTGCCGAACACGCCTGGCACGTTTACGGCGGCCAAGAAAGCACTTTACGAGCAGGTCTACGCCGATCACCGCATCACGTTCTATTGCGGTTGCCGGTACGATGCCGACCGCCGGATCGACCTGGGAAGCTGCGGCCTGGAATCCCTGGCCGACAAGCCCAGGGCGCAACAGATCGAAGCCGAGCACCTTTTCCCTGCCGCGCAATTCGGGAATTTTCGCCCGTGCTGGCGCAGTCCCGGCGACTTCCCCGCGTGCGCCAAGAGCGACGGGCGAACCCTCTCTGGCCGGGCCTGCTGCCAGCGGGTAGACCCGGTCTTCGAGGCCGCTCACAATGATTTGATGAACTTGGTTCCCGCCGTGGGCGAGGTCAACGGCAAACGGAGTGATTTCAACTGGGGGATGATTCCGGGTGAGCCTCGCGTGTTCGGAGCTTGCAACTTTGAGGTAGACAGCGGCATCCGCCGCGTGGAACCACCGGAGAACATTCAGGGCGACATCGCCCGCACCATGTTCTACATGGCCGATACTTACGGTTTTAACCTGTCCCGCCAGGATGAGCAGTTGTTCACCGCCTGGAGCCGACAGGACCCGCCCGACGCCTGGGAGATCGAGCGCACCCGGCGTATCGCCGCCATTCAGGGCCAGGGCAACCGTTTTGTCGAGAACTACGCGGCGTTGTTCGGCAAGGCCGCTCCCGCGCCATCGACACCGGCAACATTGCCCGCCCCCGCGCTCGTCGCTGCCCACCCGGCGGGCTGGGCTTGCGGCGCCAAGTCCACTTGCGGGCAGATGAGCAGTTGCGACGAGGCCAAATTCCATCTCATACAATGCGGGGTGAAGAGCCTGGATCGGGACGGCGATGGGATACCCTGCGCCTCGCTCTGTCGCCGCTGACATGGGGGGAAAACGCCATGGCCTGGGTTTATCTGATCGTGGCCGGCCTGTTTGAAATCGGCTGGCCGGTCGGCCTGAAGCTGTCGCAGACGCCGGGCCGGTTCGTGTTGGGCGTGATCATCGCCGTGGTGTGCATGGCCGCCAGCGGGGCCTTCCTGTGGCTGGCCCAGCGGAGCATTCCCATCGGCACCGCCTACGCGGTCTGGACCGGCATTGGCGCGGCAGGCACTTTCGCGGTCGGCATCGCGTTCTACGGCGATTCTGCGGGCGCGTTGCGGCTGATTTCGGTCGGCTTGATCATCGCCGGCATCGTCGGCTTGAAACTGGCGCATGGCTCCGGCTGATGGAAGCATAGTCGCGGATTAGTGGTTTTAGGAGTCTTTCCCCATGAAAATCGTGATCACGGCATTGGGCAGTGGCGGCGATGTATTCCCCTTTATCGCCCTCGGTCAGGTGTTGCGGGAGCGCGGGCATACGGTCGCGCTGCTGGCGAATCCGCATTTTGCCGATGCGGTCGCTCAAGCGGGCTTATCGCTGGTCCCGCTGGGCACGGAAGACGAGTATCTGGCCGCGCTGCGTCAACCGGAGATCTGGCATCCCCGTCGGGGCTTTGCCGTCATCTGGCGGCAGTTGATGGAGCTGACCCCGCGCATTCTGGCGACCCTCGAAGCGCAGATCGTCCCCCATCAGACCGTACTGGTCGGTTCCACCCTGAGCCTGGCGACCCGCTTGGCCCAGGAACGCCACGGACTTCCGGCGGCGATGGTGCATCTCTCGCCCAACTGCTTCCTGTCGGCTTATGAGTTTCCCGTCACCTCGGCGCGACCCTTGCCGAGTTGGATGCCGTTGTGGGCGCGGCGGGTGCTGTTGGCCGCCATCGACCGGGGGATGTTGGACGCCACCTGCGCCCGGTCGCTGAACGCGCTGCGGGCCACGCGGGGCCTGCCCCCGGTCCGCTCCGTGATGCGGCGCTGGCTGCATTCGCCGGACTTGACCCTCGGCGCGTTTCCCGACTGGTTCGCCGCGCCACAACCCGACTGGCCGGCTTCCGCGGTCGTGACCGGCTTTCCTCGGCTGCGCACCCCTGCCGAATCGCCGCTGCCGGAGGCGGTCCCAGCGTTTCTGAGCGCGGGGTCGCCGCCGCTGCTCTTCACCGCCGGCACCGGCATGACGCAAGCGCACACTTTTTTCACCGGCGCGCTTCAGACGGTTACGGCGCTTCAACAGCGGGCGCTGTTCGTCACCCGTTTTCCCGAAACCCTACCCGACGCCTTACCCGCTGAGGTCATGGTCGCTAATCATTTGCCCTTTGACCGCTTGCTGCCGCAGGTCGCGGCGCTGGTCCATCACGGCGGCATCGGCACGACGGCGGCGGCGCTGGCGGCAGGCATTCCACAACTCATCGTGCCGTTCGCCTTTGATCAGTTCGACAACGCGGCGCGAGTCGTGCGCTTAGGCGTCGGTCGGAGCAGCACGACTCGGCATCCTGAACGCTGGATCGCTGAACTGGAGCCGCTCCTCCATCCCGACCCCACGCTGACCACTGCCTTGCGCCACTGCCAGCGGCGGATGGCCGAAATGCCGGATGCCAGTGTGCTGATTGCCAATCATATCGAAGCGCTGGCGCAGGCGCGATTTCCTTTCGTCTCTATTCAATAACGACCCATGACGACCTATTCCGCTCCGCATCGCCCCACGCTCGACAACCTCGACCCGGAAACCACCACCACCGACCGCATGATCGCGATGGTTCGCAGCCACCGCCAAGGCGAGGAGTATCCCACCCCTGAAACTCTGCTTGGCAACCTGCCGGTGGTGTTGCGGGCGCTGTGCGATCACGTTCTGACGGGTGAAGCGACCGCGTTAGATGTCGCTTACCGGATCGCATCCCTCATTGACGCTATTGAGGGTTGCCCGCCCTCGCCCGCACCGCCCTCGCACCTCCACTGAATCCCCCCTTCCGATTCCCGCTTGACGGGCCAGTGAGTGTCGCCTATGATAAGAGTACATTTGTACTTCATCACGAGCCGCCATGCCCAAAGTCGCCGATGACCCCGCCTATCTGGCCCGCCTCCAGGACTATTACGCCCGCTGGCGCAGTCTGCCGGCCTATGGCCCGTTGCAAGCCGTGTTGGGGTTAGCGTCCCGCTCGGCGGTCGAGAAAGTGCTGCATCGGTTGGACGCCGCCGGCTTCTTAGCGCGTACCCCCGACAAACGCTGGACCCCGACCGGGCGGTTCTTTGAGCGCCCCCACGCCGAGGTTCCCGTTCCCGCCGGCCTGCCGCTGGCGACCGCGGATAGCGGGGATACCCGTTCTATCGACGCCTGGCTGGTGCGCCATCCCTCGCGCACCGTGCTGATCCCGATCACCGGCGATTCGATGATCGAGGCCGGGATTCACCCCGGGGATGTGGCGGTCGTGGAACGCGATGCGCCGGCCCGGCCCGGCGATGCGGTCATCGCCGTCATCGACAACGAATTCACGCTCAAGACCCTGGCGGTCGAGGACGGCGAAGCCGTGTTGCAGCCCGCCAACCCCGCTTATCCCGTCCTGCGCCCCGGCGACCGCTTGCAGGTCTTTGGGGTGGTGGTGGGCTTGATTCGATCCTATCGGAGGTAATTCCCCATGCGGGCTGTACTCCCCGAACCCGCGACCGCGCGGGCCGTTCCCCCTGGGCTGGACCCGGACTCGAATCAGGAGCAGGAGACCTCAGCGAGTCCTGGCGGCTGGCCTTGGCTGGCTGACTTCCCCTCTTCGATAAATGACGACGTTGAACCGTCTCTCAACCTCAATGATCATCTGATCCGCAACCCGGAGAGTACGTTTCTGGTGCGGGTGGCCGGGGAGGCGCTGGCCGAGGCCGGGCTTCACGACGGGGATTTACTGATCATGGATCGAGCGACGCCGCCGCTGGCCGGTAATGTGGTGCTGGCGATCGTCGACGGGGCCTCGGTCCTCACCCGCCTGAGCCGCGACGCCCAAGGCCGGTTGAGGGTGCCCGCGGCGGAATCGGGCTTCGGCCCGCCGCTGGATGGAGCAACGATGGTGGGAGTCGCGCGGTGGGTGATTCACCGGCTCTGGCCCGGACGGCTTTGTTCCTGATCCGTCACGGGGGTTTCTTTTCAAACCGACGAGGAGATGACGATGAACGAAAACTTCATGAAACACGGTGCGTTGAGCTGGAACGAGTTGATGACCACCGACGTGGCTGCCGCCCAACAGTTTTATGGCGCGCTCTTCGGCTGGCAGACCGAAGACGATCCGAGCGGGGAGGGCTACGTGATGGTCAAGGTCGGCGGCGAAGCGGTCGGCGGGATGATGGCCCTGCCGCCCGAATGCGCCGGGATGCCGCCCGCCTGGGGCGTCTACGTCACCGTGGACGACGTGGATGCGACCGCCCGCCAGGTGGAAACCCTCGGCGGGAAACTCCTGCGCCCCCCGGAAGATATTCCCGACATTGGCCGGTTCTGCGTACTGCAAGACCCGCAGGGGGCCACGCTGTGCGCCATCACCGATCGGACGCCGTGAGACACCCCGAGCGCGACGGCGCGGCGCATCGCGGCTTGAGAAAAACTGAGGCTCACGCCGTGCTGACCCCGATGGACGTCCATCGCTTGCCCGACCCCACGTCAACCGGCTCAGCATGAGGAGCGCCATGCCATGTGCGGCCGTTTCATCCAAGCCACCACCGGCGAAGTCCTGGCCGAGCGGTTTCAACTCGCCACCCCGCCGGACCTCGCGCCCCGCTACAACGTCGCACCCAGCCAGCCGGTGGGGGCGGTTCGGATCGCCGCGGGTGGGGTTCGGGAATTCGTCCCCCTGCGCTGGGGTCTGATTCCGTCTTGGTCACCGGAACCCCGGACTGCTTACAGCACGATCAACGCCCGCGCCGAGACGGTGGCCGAGAAACCGACCTACCGCCAAGCCTTTCGCCGACGGCGCTGCCTGATTCCCGCCGACGGGTTTTACGAGTGGGTGAAACTCGGTGCCCGTAACCAACCGTACTGCATCACCCCAGCCGACGGACAACCGATGGCGTTCGCCGGACTGTGGGAACGCTGGGAACGGGACGGTCCAGTCATCGAGTCCTGCACGATCCTGGTGACCCAGGCCAATGCCCTGGTGGCCCCGATCCACGACCGGATGCCGGCGATCCTCGACCCGGCAGACGAGGCGCGCTGGCTCGATCCGGCCGCGACCGACCCCGCCGCCCTGCGCCCGTTGCTGGCGCCGTGCCCGCCCGAGCGGCTGCGGCTCTGGCCGGTCAGTTCCCAAGTTAATCATCCGCGCCACGAGGGACCGGCGCTGCGGACGCCGCTGGCTACCTCCGTGAGTTAACGGTTCCCTCCTCCCCTGCGGGTCGGATCGGCCCTCCACCAGCGACCTCGGCGATGGGCGGAAAGAACGCGGTCCTCTCGGCCTCGGCTGGCTCGGGGGTTAACCCGAAGATCGCGGCGCGCACCGCGAGCGTCCAGAGGGGCTGGCCCTGGTCGGTGACGGGATCTGGCCCTCTTCAAGCGCGCGGGCGGTGATGTCGTGAATCGGCTCGGTAGTAAAGGTCAGGGGGAAATTCTCAGGGTGGGATACGACAACGATTTCTTGGCCTTGCGCAGCGACCACGCCAAGCCCTCGCGCTGCGCTCACGCGGCTTCTCGTCAGTGATCTTCCGGTGGCGGCAGGTCCGCCATCCGGCATGGCAACGCGCCGGCGCTCTGCTCCAATAACTCCCAGTCGATCCAGCGCCGGCCTTTCTCCAGATCACTCAGTGGAGGGCCGTTGGGGCCGCTGCGCCGCCTCGGCGCTGTGGCCTTACGGTCGGGCGCAACCCCCGGTGATCGGGCGCGGGCGCGGAGAGGATAGGGTGGCGCTGCTGTATCGGGCCGCCCTGACCTCGAAGCCGCCGCATCCCGTGCGCTGAACCGTGGAGGGTGGGGAGTACCGTTTTAAAGGACAGTGGATCGCGGCGGTGGGAGTGCCTTGCTCATTTTCTGCGCAACTCGATGACCGCACGCAACCCCGCGATTCAACAGGTATCCTCAGCGGACCAACCCAGTTTATCCACAAAAAATGTGGATAACACCCTTGACCCGCCACGCCGGGCCGATCTCAATCCTTCGAGATCAATCCGTCGAACAGATCCTTAACCGCCCAGGGTTTGCGCCGGTTCCGGTAGGCGCTTTGGATGTGCTGGCGCCGGTCGTGGCGCCAGTGGCAGCGCGGGCACAGCGCCGCCAGATGGGCCGGGTCGTTGTGGGCGGGATTCTGATCCAGATGAGCACAGGTCAGGATCGTTTTCACCAGGCGTCCCATCGGCCAGTCCGAGGGTCGGCACCAGCCCAGCGACTGCCCTCGATCATCAAACCATTCGCCGGTCTCCGGGTCCAGCCCGCCGCCGCCGGCGATCACCAGCACCGTCGCGCCGTGTTCGCGACCGCACCCTTCACAGCGCCCGCCCGCCCGCTCGAATTTGATCCGAGCGGCCAGCGCCCGCCAGTCGGGGGGGTAGAGGGGGCGAAGATCGGGGTGGATGGGCATGATCATCTGATATTTTTAAAACGTTATGGCGTTATGGCGTCATTCTAATCCAGGCAAGCCTTTATCCGTGAAAAGGCGTGATAATCCACGAACCGCCCGCTGTTGAATGCGGGTCCCCTCGGTAACCGCCCGCTGATGCAAGCGTTCCCACTCCGCACGCGGGAGCCGGACCGTCAGCGCTACGGTATCGTCTTTGCCTCGTGTTCGTGGCGTGGGAGTCATGGCCCTTTCTAATTCTTCGCCCGCCGGTTGATCCATTACTTTTTTACGGGTAAAGGCGGCGAGACCCGTTCCAGTCGGCTTGCTCAAGAGAGTGGCTCCTTTAGCCACGGCCACAAGGTTCTCACTTCCTCAGCCGCTTTTCCATCCGGTTCAAACTCAGTCACCGCCCGTCCGGTGGCAACCGCTCGCGCGAAAGCGCGCCGCTCGGTGAGCGTAACCGGCGCAACCCGTAATCCATAGTCGGAAAGGATCGGACGAGATTCAGCCGTTTCAGGCGCTCGGAAAGGACCAGCGGACCGTACGAATACGGCGGGCGTTCCGGCGGCTTTAATGAGGTCCACGGCATTTCCTGCTGCAGCCCTGTCCAATGCGGTCGGGCGACAGGGGATCACGACTCCATCTACCGCGCGGGCGACTCGCGTCGCATCCGGTGCGGCGTGCGGAGCCGTGTCGATGATGCACAACGTCATGGCGTCATGACGTGGTTCAGTATCCACAATCGCTACTTGTTCACCGGCTTCGGCGGCGGCTTCGGCAATATGCACCACGAGGGTCGTCATCGGCGCTACGCGAGTCGTTCTTTCCACCACCGGTCGGCGGAACGAACCGCCGCTTCGGGTACGGGACCTGCGGCAACGGCGGGGTCGGCGGGGTGCCGGTTGGATCGGGCGGGTGGCGGGCTGGATGTGGTTTTGGACTCGGTGGGGGCTTGGGGGCCGGAGCAGGGGCGGTGTTTGGATCGCGGTTCGAGCACGATCTCTTCGGCCCGGTTGCAAGGCGCTTTGAGCCAGAAATTCCTACTCCAGAACCCAGGGATTCTCCAGTTGCAAACGCCCCTGATACGGCAGCACCAGCGGTTTTTCAAGCAAGCAGGCCGGCAATTTCAGTGCCGGGACCAGACGCGCCTGCGCTTCGCCCGGATCCGTGACGAAAATCGACCAGACGGCGTTGGAACCGTGGGGCAGCAACAAGCCCTGGCGGCCCATCCGATGGTAGATCACGCGGCGCTCCGGGAACGGTTGCGCTTGGACCCAGGGCTGCTCCATCAGCTGTTCAGCAAACAGGCGCGCCGTCACCCAGTACGCTTCTTCAGTACGCCAGCCCGGTCCCGGTTGCCGGTTAAACAGCGGGTGGCGAATCAGGTCCTGCAAGACCTGGCGCACGGCTTGGCTCAATTCCGTGGGGTGAGACGGCCTCTCGTGAGCGTCGAGCGGATCGTCGTCCTCAAGCGGCGGGGTCTTGACCGCCGTGGCTTCAGCATCCGGCAGGGACGGGGGCTGCGCCGGCGCAGCGGTCGTGGAGGCCCGTGCCACGCTCTGAGGGGACGCGGCCCATTTTCTTCGAGGCGCGGCGGTCGTCGGCGCTGACGCCCTGGGTTCAGCCGCCGCCACGGCCGGCGCAGCGGTCGTGGAGACCGGAGCCGCGTTCGGCAGGGACGGGGACTGCGCCGGCGTCGTCTCGGTGGCGTTCACCTGCGCCCAGAACGCGGCTGAATCCATCCAGTCAATCCCCAGGGCGGCGGCGGAGAATATCCATTTTTGCCCTTCCTCGGGTAGCCATACGCCCGCCAGCAGGGTGCCTAGACCCGAATAGGCGTCCTGAATCCGGGGCGATACGGCGCGCCACGCCCGCGCTGGACGGTGCGGATCGGCGATGCGCGTCAGCGGGCAGCGCATGAGCGAGTGGCGGTGTAAGGCGGCTTGATGGGCGGTTTCCAGAGCATCGCACAGTACGCGAATAAAAATCAGATAGCGCCAGGGGAGGGCGTTTGCCGGGTACCGTAGCCGCAACGCCTCCACCCGCTCGGACAGCGCCTCCAGACGAGTCAACGCCTCCTGAAGCCACGTCAGAGAATCCTCGTTCCCCGGTGGCGGATCGACCGGTTGCGGACGGGCTTGAGCCAAGGCGCGCAGACTGGCCTGGCCCAAGGCCATCTCTTCCGGCGCTTCGCCTGAAAACCAGCAGGCCGCCCGCCGCTGCTCCGCCGCCGGAATGCCGACGGGGAAGGAAGCGACCGGCGGGGAAGGAGGCCGGGGATCGCTCTTCCTCCCAAATAACCCATCCATCAAACCCATACCCACTCTCCGGTCCCGGCGTCGCCGCGCTGCTGAGGATTGACACCCGCTGTTCGCCGATGTAATAGTTTAGCTTCTTCAATAGGTTCTCCCGCACCTCTTCAAAAAACCGGGAACAGGGTGTCCTACCTGTATAAACCTGGGCCGGGTGTTCCCGCACCGTCGTCAGCAAACTGGGAACAGCGTGTCCTGCCTGTATAAACCCAGGACATCGCAGTAGGCCCCTGCGTATAAAAAGGCCCCAAGGACATCGCCAAGCTCTGCGATTTCAACCACTGACCAAGGAGGGCGCAACCGGGATGGCGTGCGGGAAGCCCGGTAAAATCCGCCGTGCGGGCTGAAGGATTCCACTGAGAGCCAAAAGAGTATCGATGCTCTTTTGCAGCGTGAGGGGATCAGCCATTCTTCGTGTCGGCTTTAGCCGATTACGTCGTATGGGGCGACATCGACCGATTTGATGCGTCTTTTAACCGTCTCCCTGGCCTGAAGGCCGAGGCGGTCCACCCTCGGCGTCCGCCGATCACCGTTCTATCCCGCTGGGGATCTCTGATCCCCGGCGAAGGGCTGGGCGCGTTCCCCGCATTTTGGAGACCCCCACGCCGCAAAACATCCTTTGTTATGCTGGGCGTCCTCCTTGGAGGCGCCGCCCGTCATCCCGCGCACGCCCTGCACGCAGGAGGCGCGTCTCTTCTTTATCGCGCTCTTTTTAGCCGCCAAGCTGCCGTGGTCGAGCAAGAACGCCCGGACGCTGCGGCGTGTCCATCGTCGGCCCTGAATTGAGCCAGGAACCCCCATCTTCCAGAGCGGGGGGAAGATCAGTAAAATCATTGAGTTGAAAGGAGTTGAACCCATGACTGGAGAAGCCATAGCGACCCTCGAAATTCCGCAGGCCGTGTTGGACGCTGCACACTTGACCGTTCTTGATCTGCGGCGTGAGTTGGCGCTCGCCCTCTATGCCCAAGATCGGCGGTCGCTCGGTCAGGCCCACCCATTCGCTGGCCTGACCCTATGGGAATTCCGGCAATGGCTCGCCACGCGGCGTATCGAACCGCACTACGACATCGCTGAATTGCGGGATGACCTCACCCCCTTGCGCGAACGGGGTCGCCTTTCTTGACGGTCGCGATCAGCCATACCTCACCACTGACCCATCTTGCCGCCATCGGCCAGTTCGATCGACTCCAACCACTTTTCGGTGAATTGCTCATTGCCGAAGCGGTCTGGGAAGAACTGAACGCCGGTGGAAAATTCTGGCCGGGCCGCAATGAGGGGGTCGGCGCCCACTGGATCACGCGGCAAACGGTAGCGAATCGACCCTTGGTGACGGCTTTGCTGGAACATCTGGATCGGGGTGAAGCTGAAACCATCGCCTTGGCGATGGAGCATCAACCGCCTTTGATTCTGATGGATGAAAAGGAAGGCCGACACACCGCACAACGATTCGGGCTGAAAACGGTGGGCGTAGTCGGTATTCTGCTCGAAGCCCACTCGCGTGGTCTGATGGTGCGCGTGGGTCCGGTGCTGGATCGGCTACGCCGGGATGCGGGCTTTTTCCTAAGCGACCGTGTCGGCCAAGCCGCATGTGAATTCTGTGGCGAGGCATAAATTTCGCCAAAACGTTCGCGGGTTAATGCGCAAAGTCGATGAGGAGATTCTGACTCGGCTTACGAAATAACGAAAAGTTTTTGCCGGGTTTCGTAACGTCGTCGGGCCCGCTCGACGGACGCGGAGTCGCCCGTCAGGGCCGCCACCCGTAGTTCGTGCCAGGGCTTACCGGCGGCGCGTTCGGCCCATTGTCCCAGCGTGTCCTCCATGAAGACACGGGCTGAGAGCCGCATGGCCGTTCGGTAGTCCTCGAACGTCTGGAGAGTCTCAATGCGATTGCCGAAGCGGGCGAAGCGCCGCCGATAGGCGTGCCGCCCTTCGTCCGTCCAAATCAGCCATCCGCTCTCGTCGAGAGGATCAAGCGGTTCAGGTTCATCATCGTCGGGGATTGAGGTTTCGTTACCGTCTTTCATGCGCGCGCTCCAGTCCAGTGCTGGAGCCCGCATCGCATGAGTGGTTCATTTTGCAACCCCACCGGGGACACCGTCCCCGGTTAAGGGCTTGGCGTGTCCTCTTTTTTTATGGAGGCGCCCATGGATTTAAGCGGCTTGTCGCCGGCTTTTAAAGCGGTGATGGAAATCGCCCATCACGCGGGATCGGGGATGACCGTCCAGCAATCCCGTTCCATCCCTTTCCCCACCGGTGTCTGCCAGGTGTGGGAGTTCAAGCCGGTCCTGCCGCCTCTGGAGCGGGAGCCGGTGGTTGTCGGCGTGTTGCTTCAAGGGAGAGGGATTGCGCGCTGGACGCCGTTGAACATGACGTTTGGGGAAGCCGTGGCGCATTACGAGTGCCTGGCGGCCTCACGTCGGGCGGCGGCGGAAGCGGAAACCGCGCCGATACACACGGCTCCAGCCGTCTCGAATGCCCCCACGGCCGTTCAGTGGCCGGTCGCGGGGCCTCCCCCGGTGTCACGATTCGCCGGCCACCGTTGCACGGCAACGCCGTGATGTGGGCCGGGGGCGCGTCTTGAGACTCTCGCCGACCGATCCGCAGGGGCGGGCGGCTTTCGACCCGATCACCGGCGGGGAGGACACTCCTGCCGATCCTTAGGGGCTACCACGGGTAGAGCTTCTCGGCTTTATCGAGTTGATCCTGCGGCCCCTTCCCCAGCACAGCCGGATGACGCACCTCTCGCCCTGCGGGTTCTGCGCCTTTAACGGCCTGTGCCACGACGGCGATCCAGCCGGGCTGATCTTCCTAGAAGACCCGCCCGCGCCGGTCGCCGTGCATCCGGTCGCCGAGTCGCAACCGGCGATGTTGTCGTTGTTCATCCCAGTCGGGGACCTCTCCTCCCCGGCGGGGGCGGGGGGTGTCCTCATTTTTTATGGAGGCGCACTTGATGATGATGAAGAAGTTAGTGGTGATTGCTGTGGTCGCCCTGAGCGGTTGCAGCACGATTCGATCCCTGGATGAGCAGATTTCCGCGCACATCCAGGGATCGTTCAGGCCGACAGCCGCTCGGTCGAATGTCCGGGTGGTGGAAGACGTGAGGGTCTTCCGGCCCGTGCCACTGAGAGAGGGGCCGGGTCACGGCGACCGGATAATCCGCATTCTGCAACCGGGAGAGACGTGGGTGCCGTTGGGCACCATCGGCCCCTGGCAAGCGGTGCGGATAGGGCCACCGAGCGGGTTGGTCTTTTCTCGCTCGGTGGCGAAGAAGGCAGGGATCAAGACTGACGCTAACAGCCTTGATCAAGTGAAGTTCTAACTCAATCGGGGGTCTACCCAGTCCCCGGGTTGGGGGCCGGGTCGATCTCCTTTTAGGAGAATACCATGGAGCTTAAGCCGGTTAAAAACTATCTGGAAAGCAGTTCGGTTGAAGCATTGCGACGGTTCATCCTCCACTGCGAACGCCTGATCGACAGCGTGGACGAAGACCTCCGCCAGGCGGCTCGTGAAGCGCTGAAACGGGCTCGCGAGGAGCGGGCCGTCCGCGAGCGGTTGCGCGGGCTACACCGTCACCCCGATGAGGGCCAATAGTTTATCCATGCCCTCGGCCATCCGTTGACGCCGTTCCTCAAGAGGCATCAGGCGTCTTCCCCGAACGCCATCGGTGATGAAATGCAGATCATCAATGGCGTTATTGGCGTCGTCATCGTCCTTTTGATCCGGCGGTAGCCGTCGGTATTCGCGCATGGAGACGCTGCTCATCGCATCCTCGACCTCCTCCAGCGTGCGAAGCCGTCGAATATCGACGCCGACGCGCGCGAAGCGTGAGGCCAGAGCCGCTGGGCCGGTTCGGGTGAAGCGAATGCGCTGGGTCTGCGGATCGAGAAGCAAATAGCCGTCAAGGGCCAGGCGCGTTTCTGAACTCATGGTCGCCTCCTTCCAGGAAATAATTCTGAGGATACCACGAGTTTTTTGATGTCAAGCCCTTCCTTGGGGACCCTTCTCCCCAAGGGATGAGTGTCCCCTTTTTTTATGGGGACACTCATGCAAGCGACCTTCTTGATTGAAGAAACCCCCGCGCCGGGCGTGAAAACGCATCCAGTCTCTCATCGCTCCTTACGATCACTGGATGTAAAGGGCGAATACCACGATTGGCGCGCCGATGTGGGCTGCCTGGTCGAGCACTGGGAGGAACTGCATCTCGTGTTCCTCCAATCCTCGTTGCGCAGCCTGGCTTCCAGCGAGCCGCAGGAACGGGAGGAGATTCTGCGGTGGCTGAATGCGCCGCAGGTCCGGCATCCCGAACCCTTCAGCTTCCAGGCGTGCCTGGCTTTGTACGACCCCCGGCTGGATGCCGAGGACGTGCAGGGTCTAGTGCGCCGAGTTCTGCGCCGGTCGCGCGGCTAGCGGTTTCCGGCGTTTCGTTCTTAATCTCCTCCCCGCCCTAACGGACGGGGATTTTCGCAAACCCCCTCGGGGACGGTTCCTACCGATTCCCCGCAGGGGGAGCCGTGCGTGGAACCGCCTCCGTCAAGAGGTATCGCCATGCAAGAATTTCAAGAATTTCAAGTGAATAAAACCTTTGGCATCGCCGCGTCCGATCAGGTTCGGGTCTCCGGCTTGGCCATGCCGGGTCCCCTGACGCCTCGGATGGATCCGCAGTACACGTTCCGACAGAACCTGCTGTCGGACGTTTTAGGATGGCATCGGGGGATTGTGTCCGGCCCCATCCACGACGGGCTGTGGTTGACCGGCCCGATGGGATCGGGCAAGTCCAGCCTCATCGTGCAGACCGCCGCCCGGCTGAACCTCAATCTGGTCGAGGTCAACGGCAAGCGGCGCCTGGAAGTGGCCGATTGGGTCGGGCACCTGACCGCCATAGGCGGTGATGTCCTGTTCGAGGACGGTCCCCTGACCACGGCGGTGCGCCACGGCGCCTGGCTGTTGATCAACGAGGCCGATCTGATCGACCCCGGCGAACTGGCGGGATTGAACACCCTGCTGGATGGGGGGCCGCTGATCATCCCGGAGAACGGGGGGGAAGTGGTTTTCCCCGCCCCCGGTTTTGGGCTGATTTGCACCGCCAATACCGTCGGCCTGGGCGATAGCAGCGGCCTGTATGCCGGGGTGCAACGTCTCAATGGGGCGTTCCTGGACCGGTTTTGGGTCGTCAAGGTGGACTACCTGACCGGCGAAGAAGAGTTTGCCCTGATCAAACGGCGCGTGCCGCAAATCAAGGACGAACTCTTGCGCGGCATGATCCAGGTGGCGGCGGAAGTCCGCGCCTTGTTTCAGGGCGAAGGGGAGGACGTCGAGTCGCTCGACATCACCTTGTCCTCGCGCACCCTGATCCGTTGGGCTTACCTGACGGTGCAGTACGCCGGCGACAAGAACCCGTTGATGCGCACGCTTCAACGGGCGTTGACGAATCGGGTAGAACCCGAAACCGCAGAAGCGATTGAGGGAATGACCCGGCGCATTTTTGGGATACCGAACTCCTCCACCGGGGAAGACGCCCAGAACGCGGCGGGAACCTCGACGGCCGGGGGACCCGCCCATGCCCATTAAAGTAATGTTGCTTCGGTATCAATTTCCCGACGGACGGTCCAAGGATTGGGCGTATCCCACGCCGGTGATGTCGGATGCGCAGAACTTCACGGTCTATTTTGGCCGTACCGGTTCCACGCTGCGCCAACGGGACACGCCTGCATCCGCGTGTCGCAACGGCAGCGTGTTCGCGGAAGCCCCGCAGCGCATTCGGGAAAAGCGGGCGAAAGGGTATCGGGAACTGGGCGAATATTGGTTGGCCGATAACCACCGAGATTTGCGCCCCGTCACCCCTGCGCCCGCAGGGCCTGAGCCGATGATCCACTCGGCCTCGACCCCGACGCCACCCGCTATCGGGCCTGCTCTGTACTGGCGGTTGCGGATTCAAGATCGGGCGGATGAGGCCGCTCTGGAAAACGTCGGTCAGACCGTGGCTCGGCAACTGGAAACGGTCGGCTGGCGAGTCACGAACCACGGCGCGGGAGAGAGCATGTTCCATGGGTTCTGGCCCCCCGTCGGGTCGGGAGCCACCCACGGTCGAGTGGAATTGTTACCCGGCTACGAACCGGTGATCGCCTTTCTGTTGCTGGTGGCGCGCCGCTTCACCGGGGTCCGGGTCGCCAACGAAGACCAGCAAGTCATCACGGATTGGCCCCAGGAACTGCCGGTGTCGGATCAGATTCTGGAAACTCTGGGGTTAAAGCCGGTGAGCACAGAACGCCTCCTGGCCGACATGGCCGGAGAGGCGTGGTTCTACTAAGAATCGGTCTTGGGCGGACACCCTCCGTCCGCCTCCCAGGCCGGCGGAGGGCGTTCGCCTTTTTCTTCAACGAGAAGGAGGTTTTGATGCACGCGCAACCCTTGACCCTGTTGGCGAACGAGTTGGTTTTCGTCAACCTCGATATTTCCTGCTGGAGCGGGAAAAAGAGCTTGACCCCGGAAGATTTGGGCCTGGATCGGTCGCAACTCCCGCCCGAAACCTTGGTCTCCCTGGGCGAAAAGCAGTTGATTAATCCAGAGGCGCTGCGGGAATTCACCACGATCCGCAGCGCCGCCCGCCGCCACTGTCTGGTGGTGGGAACACGGTTTATGGGGGGTTACGCCGTGCCCAGCGCCAAAGCCCAAGGGCTGCTCGACCAGCTCACGGTGCTGGAACAGCGCTATCAAACCGTGCGCACAGCGTTTCTGGATACCTATGACGGTCAGCTGGCGGCCTGGGCCGATCAGCAACCGCTGGAGTGGCAGAAGCTGATTCGAGAAGCCCTGGTGCCTGCCGAGTACGTGGGTGGACGGCTCCATTTTGCCGTTCAGGCGGTGCGTTTTAGCGCGCCTTCACCCCAAGTGGTCGCGCATCCGGGCCTGGAAAAGGCCCTGTCGGGTTTATCGGGGCAAATTTTGTCCGAGATCAGCCAACAGGCGCGTGAAACCCTGGAAGAGTCCTTCCAGGGGAAAACGACCGTGACCCGGCGGGCGCTCAGCCCGTTGAAAGCCCTGCGCGACAAGCTCGAGGGCCTGTCGTTTGTGGACAGTGGCTTTCGGGCGGTGGTGCGGGAAATCGATCGGCTGCTGGCCGGCATCCCGGACCGTCTACCGATTCAGGGCCGGGTCTTGGAAGGTTTACGGCAATTTCTGTGCCTGGCTTCTCAGCCGCAAGGGCTGCAGACCTGGGCTGCGCAGGCGATTCCGGTCGTCGATGAACTCTGGGCCGGTATCCAGCCGGATTTAGCCCTGGCTCTGCCCTTCAGCGAGGACGCTGCATCTCCCCCGTTCAGTGAGGCGGTGGAATCCAGGCCACAGCCCCCGGCTGAGGCCGAAGGGATCGACGCCGGCGGCGACTGGTTTTACTGATTGATTTTTTACCCACCGCGGGGCGCGCGTCTTCCCCGTCGTGGGGGAGCGGCGCGCCTCCTTTCTTTGGAGGTTGGCATGAGAAGAAATCCCTTAGTGGGCGCCTTGCCCCTGATCGCCCAGATGCTGGGCCGCAAGCTCGGCGTGAAGGTCGAGATCGGTGGAGATGAAGCCTATACCGATGGGCAAACCCTCCATTTGCCCCGCTTGCCGCTGGAAAGCACGCCGCTGGCGATTCTGGCCAACGGCTTCATTGATCATGAGGCCGCGCATATTCGGTATACGGACTTCACGGTTCCGGTGCCGCCCGGCCTGGCGAAATTGTTGACCAATATCTTGGAGGATATCCGCATCGAGCAGGCGCTCGGCGTGGACTATCCGGGCAGCCGTCACAATCTGGCCGCGCTGGTGGACTATCTGGAGCATCACCCCGACGACCCAGCCGCCGAGCCGAGCCCGGAACCCCCGGTCGCGGTTCAGGTCTTGTCCGCGCTCCACAAACTGCTGCGCGCCCGCGTTTTGCACCAGGGCCTTCTGGCCCAGCAGGCCGATGATCTGGAAGCACGACTGGACGCGCTGCTCCCGGAAGGCGTGGTGATCAAGCTCCTGGCGCTGGCCTTTGAGGTGCGTCATGCGACCTCGACGACCGCTGTGCGGGATTTGGCGCTGCGCATCGTCGAGATGCTCAAGGAAGAGGAAGACGCGGCGAAAGCGCCCACGCCGACCGACCGACCCGACGCGCCACCGGGCGGCCCGGGCGCGGGTGAGACGGTTCCTCCTAGCACCGCTGTTTCAGCGTCCTCACCCGACGCTGGAACCCCGGAACCGAAGGGAAGCCCACAAGACCCCGCGACTTCCGCGTCCTCACCCGACGCTGGAACCGGCGCGCCGCGTCCAGAGGCGAAAGCCTCCTCCTCGGCAGCGTCTTCGCAGACCGGATCCCAGGAGGCCTGCGCGCCACCGGGCGGCCCGGGTAAGACCGAAACCTTGACCGCCTTGTTGGCCGCCGATCCGTCGTCTACCGAGGGCCCGGACCTCGGCGCGCAAACCCGCACCCGGCTGACGGCCGCCGCCGCAGAAACTTCCGAGGCGCGGGTCGTCATCGCCGGGTACGACCCGCCGCCGCCGAACACCGCGCCCCAGGAGAAGGCCCGGCAGGCGCGGGCGGCCACCGCCGCCCTGCGTCATCGGTTGGGCGGACTGGTGCAAACCCATCAGGCGTCGGAGCATTGGGCGGCGGGTCAAGGTCGGCGACTGGCTACGCGCCGGCTGTACAGCGTCCCGTGGCCGCAAGCCCGTCTGTTTGACCGGCGCGTCGAGCGGTGGGCGACGGATACGGCGGTCGCGCTGCTGTTGGATTGCAGCGGCTCGATGGCTTCCAACATGACGCTGGTGAATCAGGCGATGCTGGCCCTGGCGCTGGCCCTGGACGACCTGCCCGGGGTGGCGTGCTGGGCCGCGGCGTTTCCCGGTGGGCAGGAACACCAGGTCATCCCGCTCAAGCACTTCCAAGAGCGCGCCTTCCGCATCGCCGGACGGTTCGCGGTGAGCAGTCATGGCGGGACGCCGTTGGCGGGCGCGCTCTTGCGCGCCGGTTGGGAATTGATTGGACGTGCGGAGCCGCGCCGCCTGTTGATCGTGGCGACGGATGGACAACCCGATCAGCTAGACCTCGCACGCTCGATCCTGGCCCGGTGCCGCGCCAGTGGCCTGGAGGTGCTGGGTTTAGGCATCGGCCAAGCCTTGGAGGAGGTGGAAGACCTGTTTGGTCGTCGGGATGCCGTCGCGATCCAGACCCTTCAGGAACTCGCGCCGATGCTGTTCACGCTGTTGGAACAGCGGTTGACGCAGGCCGTGTGAGGAGTGTCGGACTCCACACGCCTGTTTTGAATTGACCTCAACCCGTTCGGGAGAGCACGCGCGATGCGTCATTCCCGCACGGGGGTGGCGCCGGGCGTTCTCCCCGACCTCTTTGGAGAACCGTATGGAACCCTTGAAGAGCGGGTCAGCGCGCTGGCCTGAATTCCTGCAACGCTACAGTCCCGCGGAGGGATTCTCGGTGCAAACCGAAATTCTGGATGCGTTGAGTCTGAACCCCGGCTTGATGAAGCTGTATGAAATCGCCTTGCACGGCGGGCATTCACCGGAATCCCTGGGACTCCCCCCGCTGCTGAGCCGGGAACCCGCCCTGATTTGTCGGGCCGTCTTGCGTGATCCCCACGGTTGCGTCCTCGCGACCGCAACCGCCGCCGCCCCAGCGGGCCCAGCGGTGGAAGGGCTGGAAACCGCGGCTCGGCAACGGTTGCTGGCCGCTTTAGGCTTGGGCGACGACCTCGTCGACGTGGACGAAGCCCCTGATCAGCGGGATGAGAGGGATCAGGGCCTCACCGCGCCGGGGGTTCAAGCGCCTCTGCCGGGGACTGAAACGCGGGCCGTAGCGGGCGCGGACCCTGCGCCTGCAACGCCGGTCGACGAAGGCGGGGCGATGGCGACTTCCGCGTCGCCCGCGACAGAAGACCCGGCGACCACCCTATCCGCCTCCGCCCAGGCGGTTGCTGTAGCGCCGGTGGAAACGCCCGTCGATACGCCCTCCCGGGTAGCCTGGGGCGCGGCGACCGCCGCCGCCGCCGAGGAGAGGGCGCTGCCGTTGTTGCAACGCCAGATTGCCCACCTGGCGTCCCTTCGGGGCATCGCCGTTCCTGAAGTCCATACTCGGGCGGAGGGACAAGCCGCCTTGAAGGCGTTGATGCAGCACCCGGCGGCGGTAGCCGTTTAAAGGCGTTTTTGTACGACCTTGGGCGTGCCAGCGGATTGAAAAACTCATCTCACCTCTGCCCCTCTCCCCCTGACGGGAGAGGGTTTTTTATGCAGTGTCGTTAGTGTGTGGGTCGGGGCCGTTGGGGTTTGCCGTGATAGTTTTCAACGGCGTCGATCATCGGTGCCCACGGGTAAGCGGTATCCAGCGCGGTGGCGTGGCCTGAAAAAACAGGATCGCACAGCGCCCGCCACACGACCAGCAGATTGCCCAGCAAGGGTTCGGCAGTCGGGTAGTCTGCCCTCTCGCGGTGGCTACGAACCCTTGCCACCCTCCGGTCAGGGGTGACGCTTTCCGGGTCCAGGTCGTCGAGAGTCGGGCGGGACGGATCAGGGTAGGTTTTGTGGGTCAGGGCCGGTTGCCGAGAAGAGAGGCTATTTCGCTGCGGTGCGTATGAACCGGCTGAGATGATCGGTTGCCAGTGGGGCATCCGCATGGGATAGCGGGGTCGGGCGGTGTTCCAGGAAGGCCGGCCATGCCTTGGGGTTCAGGATCCAAGGAGCATCTCCGTTCCACTGGGCCGTCGTCTTGACGAACCCGCCCGGATACAGCACGACCGGCTGGACCTCGAACCGTGGTCCGGTCGATTCCCGGAGCACGTTTTGCAGCCCATGGGCTTGAGCCTTCCCTTGCACCATAGGATCGCGGTCGGGGACATGGCCAGCGAGGGTGATCCGTGCGCCATCGTAGACGATCTCCGGCTTACCCTGGGTCGGCTTAGGGTAGATCTGGGTTTCGAGGGTGAAGATTCTGGCCGGGCCGATCAGCGCGGCCACCCCGTGGGAATACGTCTGGGCGGCTTGCTCGAATTTCTTCCAAACCTTCGCCGGCCGGATCGCCGTGACGGTGCCCTCCTGCGTCTGGACGCCGATCTTGAGGCCGCCCTGCACGGGGAGCGGCTGGGGTAATTTGGAGAATTTGACGGTGAGTTCGAGTCGGCCAGCTACGAGGGACTCCTTCAGGAGGGGGGTAGCGTTGGCGAGAAGCGCGGCTTTTGCCGTCGAGGATGGGTTCCGGCGTGGTCGGCGGGGCGCGGTCCGAACCTCGTCCTCCGACACCACGCCACCCGCCTGGCCCTGCAAGTCCATCCGAACCGCGCCGGCTTGTAGCGCCCCCCGATAGAGCGGCCGGTTACAGTAGCGGCCCAGCGCGCGCTTGATGGCGGATTTCTCGAAGCCCGCCGCCACTCAATCCTGGTGGATGCCGATTTTAAGCGGCCGGGGCTGCTCCCTGTCGAAGCAGGCGGGGCACGCCTCGATCAGCGCCGGCAGGACGGTGGCGGGCGCGGGCGTCGGTTCGGTGACGATCTGGCTTGCGCTGCGGGATTGGGGTCGGTCATAGCCTACGGTTTCGTTCAGTGCAAGTCAGAGAAATGAGGTTCCGAGCGGGCTTAACTCGGCGACGCGGTATGGAGCGCTCCGCCACGCGGGCAGCGGTCGTCCAGCATGGTAGTCACATTAGTTTGATCAACATGAGGGATTTCCCAGTGTTTGATCTCTATTTTTTATAACCAACTCAATAGGATGAGTTGATAATTGCCAATTGGCAATTTTTCATGGTGAATACTCGCTTCTCGTACCTCAAGTTGCTTGCAATCCTCATTGAAAATTTCTGGTGATATTTTATATTTTTATCATAAAATTCATGTAGTTTTTTAAAAATTGCCAATTGGCAATTTCTTATTCGGCGAGCATCTGGAGCACATCACCGAACGCCTTCAACACTTCTTCTCGGTTAGCTCCACTACGCGGTAGCACTTCGATCAGCAACCCGCCGCGTGGACGACGGATAGCGGTCAGCATTTTCTGCCCTGTCGCAGCCCGATATTCCAGAGGTGTTTGCTTTGGCTTGGTGGCCCGGTTCTTAGCAGCGGATTTAAGAAGTTGCAGAATCTGTTGTCCAGTCAGGAGCCCCTGTCCTGCTTGAAGAGCCTGCTGTTGCCGAGCGTAAAGTTCATCCGCGCGAGCTAGAATGCGGCGGCGAATTTGTGGATCCTTCAGTAGCGGCTTCAGTTCTCGGGCGTGATTGGCTTTGAGTTCCGTAATATCCGCATACGCCTGGATGATCCCGTCCGGCAGGACCGCCAAGTCTAGATAGCGACTCAGCCAGGCTTCGGAGACCTCCAGACGTTCGGCCATATCCCGCTGTGACCGGTAGTACGACTCCAGCGCCTGTCGATAATCCAGCGCCCGCTCGAAGTCGCTAATATCCTCCCGTTCCCGGTTTTCGCAGTCGCTCAGTCGGAAGGCTTCCTCATCGGTCAGGGCGCGAACCTCAATCAGAAACATCAATTGCGGGTAATTATTTCGACGTAGCCAATCGATGGCCCAGTGTCGGCGAGCACCGCAAATTACTTCGAAATCGTGTTGTGGATCACCCTGCACGCGGCGAACGATGGCCGGAAATTCCTGTCGCCCCTGCGCTTTGATGCCTTGGATCAGGTCGGCGCAGCGTTGCTCATTTAACAGGTCATAGCGCCGGTTATGTCGCGTCCATAACCGGCAGCGTTCTGGCTCCACCCACAGCAGCGTTTTTTCGATGATCTCACCGTTAGCCAATTGCGCCAGATGGTTTTCTCGCTCCTGAAGATAGCCGATGGTTCGCTTTCGAGCCGATACAGAATCACTAGTCTCCGATGGACCGGTTGTCAGCTCGCCCGCTAGATCTTCAAACAACACTTTGTTCCGAGCAGCCATGCATGTTTCCTCAAATCACACCTTCGCGGCGCAGGGCTTCGTGGTGACTGGGCCAAGTTTTCCGAATCAACAGTTCAATTTCCCGATTGACGGCATCGAGATACGCCTTGCAGCGTCGGTAGGTCTCGCGCGAAGTCGTGGCTTCTTCCAACTCGTAAACCGACATCAGCCGCGCGCCAGCATTATCGATTTCCGCTGAATCCTTCATGACCGTGTTAAACATGGCGGTTTGATAAACCTGGCGCATCATCCGGGTAATCTCGGTGTGGGCCGATTTGGTCTCATCCATGGCATTGATCAATACCTTGAGAAATTTGTAACGCGGTTGAAGACCCTGGGCTGCCAACGTTTCGAGCGCTTCGACTAGCAAGGTGAAAAAGTGCGCAGTGGAGCCAAAATCGACCGTCGCGGGGCGTACCGGCACCACCAAGGCCGTTGCCGCCCGGACCACGCTGAGCGACAACATGCCCAATGCGGGGGGCGGATCAATGATGACGACATCAAAACCGTCCTTGATCGTGTCGATGCCCAAGCGTAGTCGTTCCAGCATCAAGGGATTGGCCGGTAGTCGCGCAGCCAGTTGATATTCAATGCTGTAAAGCGACAGGTTAGCTGGGATGAGAGAAAGCTGATCCCAGTAGGTTGGGCGTAACGCATACGACAGAGTATCCCGCTCACGCATCAGGAAGGGGAAGAGGGTATTCTGGGTCTCTAATTCGTAATCCGGATTAAATCCGAACAGGCTGGTCAAGCTGCTTTGTGGGTCGCAGTCAATAGCGCAGACGCGGTAACCTCGCAACGCCAGATACTGAGCGACGTGCGCCACTAGGGTACTTTTCCCGACCCCGCCCTTGAAGTTAGAAACGGCTAGCACCAAGGGCTCGTCGTTTTCACCGCGCCATGGCAGAGTTTCAAATTCCCGACGCATGATATTGATGTCCGTCAGCGTATAACCGAAACGGCGGCCATGACTGTCCTTGCGCGGCTCCGGCAAGCGACCTGACTTTTCCGCATCTCGGATCGCGGTCGGTGTCCGTCCGACCATGCGTGCCGCTTCGGAAATGCTGAAACCAATCTTCAGCCGCTTCTGCTTGCCAGGTTCGAACACTGTCTCTCGTAAACGCTCGATGACCCGGTAGGAACGTTGCTCGATGTCTCGAATTTCATCGAGCGCAATATCGATTCCCGCAATAGCAAGGGCAGGGGCTACCATCCCTGACTCAAGCCTTGACTGCTCGGCGATAGCATCAGTCATGCCTGTTTCATGCTTGCGTAATTTTTTGCCGGTAGAGCTTACTTTCGTCATAAAAGAGATTTTTTGTGAATTTTGCAAAGTAAGTAGCATTGTAGTGAATAATTGCCTCGTAGTGATACCAGAAATCTTCCTTCAAAGAATCAAGGCAAGTACCCCAACTCTCATCTCCAAAAGTAGGTGCGACTCCGACGACCACCGATCAAGGGGTTAGGTGACTGTTCTCCAGAAGTCATTGCGACAATCTACAGCAGTGGTTTCGACCGGATGCAAAATTACAGCATTGATTGCGACTGGATTCCGGTTCGGCCATTTTGATTGGATATTATTTCAACGGGTTAAATTGATGAGCGGCATGATCATGCCTGAAGTCGCCACCGCTGCTGTGAAAAGTCGCAACGACTGCTGGAAATGACAAGCGGGATGTCGCGCCACCTCGAAACCGTGTCACGCGACACGGTTAGGACGGTACTTTCTCGTCGGGCGGCACGAACCGGCGCCTCTTTCGGAACTCGACGTGCGGCATCGACGGAGCCGGGGGCGGGGGCGGGGTCGGCACGATCCGGTAGCCGCTCGTGACGCGGGGCCGGGGCGACCGGCGGCCGGGCGCCGGTCTCGGCCCCTGGTGCCCGCGCGCCGCCCGCTCGTGTTCCGCCTTGCGGGCGGCCTTGGCCTCGCGGTTGCGCCGTTCGATCTCGCGCTGCTGGCGGTGCTTATCCTCCCGCTTCTTGTGGGTCCGCACCCGTTCGACCTTGGCTTGCCCGCGCTGGGTGGAGGCTTCCAGCAGGCGGGCGGCTTCGGCCCGGTCGGCCTCGGTGACGGTGCCCACCGGCTGGCCGTCTAGGTCGTAACGCCGATCTCCCCGATGGTGAAGCAAGGCCAGCCGGTAGCCATCCCGGTCGGTGTGATTCGCCAGCGCCCGGCGCAACAGCCCGGGATCAATCTCCGGCAACCGTTGAATCAGGTCAGCGTGAATCCCGGTCTTGAGCGGTCGAATCGCGTCATAGTCTTTGGGAAACGCCTTTGGAAAGCGATCCCTCAACAGAGTGTGGACGGCGTTGACCGTGCGTTTGTCGCTCTTGCTCATGGGTTCGGGTTAAGGTGGGGCGGGGTTAGGCACTTCAGGGGGCGAGCCGTTGGGAAATTGAGGCGAGTAACGATAGTGCCTTGATGGGCCGTGTTGCAACGGGCCTTCGGCGCGCTTCCCCGTGCCACCCCCGGTAAGTGCCGGATTGTCTCCATATCGGTCGGCGTGCGCCAGTTCCAGTAACCAACGCTACTGGACGGTCGCTAGCGGCGACTGAGAAGCTGTAAAAAACAAACAATCTTATAGTTTTTTATATAAATTATTTATTTTTAACTATTTTTAGTCATCATGACCTATTCCAAGTTAGAAGCGTAGCACCAAGCTTCAAGGTCATCGCTTGGGCCAAGTTAGACGTACACCTACACCTACACATTAACCTTTTTACAGGGTTGGGATGATTCTGGAGGATAGGGATAGTAGGGAGGGTAGGGAGGGTAGGGATAGTTATTCCAGAAAGTTCCCTTAAGAAAGCTTCTATAGGGACTTTTCGGAATAACCCTCCCTACCCTCCCTACTATCCCTAATGCCCCCCACCGTCCAGAGCAATAAGTCCAATTCCCAATCGCTTGATTTTTCCTACGGTCTTTTTCAAATAAAATCCTTTATAAGTCATATATTTACCTAATTTTGTCTGACTCTCTTCCTTCACACCGTTTGCGGCGCACCAATCCCGGTAAGCGGCCCATAGCTGGCTCGACAACACTTCCGCGTTGCGATGAATAATGCAACACTCAGCGATGAACGGCCCAAACACATCCATTTCCTCGCGATAGGCTTGAGTTGCGGCCTGCACTTTGGCGGGGGGTTGCAGCCCGTGGCGTTGCCAATCCAGGCAGCCACGGATGGCCCAATTCAGAATTCCCGGTAGTTCCGCTTCTAACTGGTCGGGGAGGTTGAGGTTTTCGCGGCCTTTAAAACTCACCTCGAAGGGCACCAGCCGCACGCGCGACCAGATGGCGTCATCGGTGCCGCGGATTTCCGGTTTGTGGTTGCCGTACATCCACGGTTTGAACTGCGGTTTGAAGGTGAAGGCTTCCTGATAGAGGCGACGCCCTTCGATGGTGTCGCCGCCGGTGATGTCCTTGATCAACTGCTCATTGAGTCGGTGTTCTTCATCGACTTCGCTGGTGCAGACGAAGCGCGGCCCGGCTAAGGTCGCCGCCTTGCGCTGGTTATCCTCCGGGTTTTTCGACTTCATGAAGGTGTCGGCACCCACCTTGCGGCCGTAGCCATAACTGGATTCGCCGCAGTTACCGACCAGCTTCATGATGGCCTCCACCAGGGTGGTCTTGCCGTTTTTGCCGGTGTCGCCGTACAGGAAGAACAGGGCGCGTTCCTTGACCACGCCGGTCAGCGACCAACCGACTGCACGCTGAATGAAAGCCACCAGGGCGTCGTCGCCGGCAAACACTTGAGACAAAAACAAGAGCCACATCGGGCAGGTGGCGGCCGGGTCGTAAGTGATGGGAGCGATGAAGGTGATGCGGTCGGCAGGGTCGTGGGGACGCAATTGGCCGGTACGGAGGTCGACGGTGCCATTCTGGACGTTGAACAGCCAAGGATCGGCGTTGAGGTCGCCGTATTCGATCAGCAGCGCGTGTTTCGACAGCTTCAATCCTGCCGCGATGGTGCGTTCGTGCTCGGATTGCACCGCCCATTTCAGCAGGGCCTCGGCTTGGATCATGAGCGACTTGCGCCGGTCTTCATCCGCTTCATCGGCGGCGCGGCGGGCGAGGGTGGCGGATTCCCGGGCGATGAGGCGCGAGAGACCGTCGACGAAGCCGGTGGCGATAGACCCTTCGCTGGTGGGATCGGGCCGCCAGAACTGGCCGGTCCAGAGCACCCAGCCGAGTCCGAGCGCATACCAAATGCGGCCTTGGTAGTAGTGGCGGATCCGGTGCGAGTTTGCCAGATGGGTGCAGGGACTGACGGTCGGGGGACAGTAGACGACCTCGGCCTGGCCGGTTGGGGTGCTCGGGCGAGCGGGTGCCGGAGCGGGAACGGGTGGCGCGGCGAACACCGGCGCAGTGGCCGTCAGCGCTTGAAGTTCCTCCAAGGTGTGGCCCTGATTCAGCCAGTCCGACACGTCGCCTTTGGCGGGTAGCCCCGGCAGTTCCAGCATCCGCACCTCGCCCACCTGGCCGCGGAGGGCGTGGACGAGGGTTTGCATGTGCGCCCGGCCCGGCTCGTCATGATCGGGTATTAGGATCACGCACGCCGCTCCGGCCAGTTGGGCGGTGTATTCCCGGCGCCACTTAGCTTTCTGATCGGGCTTCGCGGCGCCTTCGATATTAGTGGTGGCGGTCAGGCCACTGGCGGCGAGGCGGTCGCAGTCCTTTTCACCCTCCACCACGAAGACCGTGGCGCTCTGGGCGATGGCGGAGCGGAGTTCCGGGAGGCGGTAGAGCACGGCGGGACCGGGGCCGGCTTTGTAGATCCATTCGCCGGCGGCTCCGCGATGGCGGATGCGGAAGTCCTTAGGGGCATAGCGGATTTTCTGACGGACTTCGACGCCAGCCACGTCACGGTAACTGTACGTCGCCACGATTGCCCGCCGACCGGGTGGCGGTTCCGGGGTCAGGTCGAGAGCGGCGAGGATATGGTCGTAGGAACAGCCGGCGAAACAGTGCAGCAACAGTCGACCATTCATTTTGACCGACAGGGACGGATTATGGTCCTCGTGGCAGGGACAGCGGGCTTTGTAGCCGTCGCCGGATTTGACCGGGCGATAGCCGGTGACCCGTTCCAGGGCGGTCAGCGCGTCGTCGAGCGGGTTCATGACCGCCCCCGCAGCGTACACGGCCCCGCGGCGCCGCGGTCGGCGCCGAGAGCGAATGGCGCTGCGCTCGGATCATGACTGCCGTGGCGGCCAGAAGCACCAGCGCCGGCTGGCCGATGAGGGGGCGCCAGCAGGCCGGGCGCACACGCCGCCGGGGCGCCGGCTGCACCCTGATTCGACGTTCTGTCAGTATGGACTTTCATGCAATCCCCTTTTTAAAGGCGTACAGCCACCTTGCTGGGGTCTTGAAAGTCACTGTCAGTCCGCTATAATCAGAACCAGCTCATAGTTTCTGATTGTCGTCCTTAGCGGAGCGACGGACGGCGACTTTCAAATGTTCCCAACGAACCCTCGCGCTCGAAACGCGGGGGTTTTGCGGTTTTCGGGTGGCGATCTTTATCTTCGGCGGTCGTCGGACCTCATCAGTCGGTGTGCCCGGAGTGGACATCGGGTTATGGTCTCCATTATAGCGGGTGAACGCCCTTAGGGCGCAATCCGCTAACGTCTCCCGGGCCCCCGCCGGATCCGCCCCCGGGGCGGTGGCGAGGCCCGGAGGCCCGCAGGGCCAGCCCGCCGTCCTGCGTTTTCCCCGGCGGTGTCTATCACCCATGGATTTCGGAAGCGGCGGTGGTTGAAACAGCGTCCGTCCCGTGGGGTGCCGTCAGGGTATGGTGGAGCAGGGCGTCGGTCTCCCGCAGCATTTTGTCGAGATAAAACTGATCCTCATCCAACTGCCGCCGTTGCGCTTGCAACTGGGTGCCCAGGGTTACAAGCTGGCTTCGATGGTGAAGGAGGTCACGGGTGAGCACCTGGTCGTGCCAGCACTGAACTTGGATCAGGCCGTGTTTGATCTGCGCGAGGGTGGGACGTGTGGGGAAGAGGTGAGCGCGGAACTGACGGGCGATGGCCTGCGGGGTGATCGGTCGACGGCGAGCGGCGAGCGCATCGGACGCTTCCAGTACGCCTAGCGCCACTTGAAACGCGAAATCCGGCGCGAACGTCGTCCCCGGTGGGTGGTGAGTAGACATCATGGCACCTCGGATGCGGTGGGGGTCAGGTCCTCACCGTGGTTACCGGTGGGGGCCGCCGGGTCCCCCACGGGGCGGCGGTTGATAATAGCCCGGTGATCGTCGGTGCGTCGGCGGAGGCCGGACCCGCGCGGCGCCCACTTCGCCACCGGTCGAATCGTTCGGATCGTGTGCGTGTTGGCATGAGTTCTCCGTTAAAATATCTTTAATAATCAATATAATTGCTGATAAAGATTTCTTCCCTACCTATCGTCAAGGGTTCGGACTGTTTTGATTTGATCAAACTCAGGAAAACGCCCCCGTGGGATTTAATAACGGGTACCGAGGCCCAGCCCTGGATCGATGCCCTCCCAACGGTCCGAACTATGGAGAGGGGTTATCTTGTCAAAAATAGCCCGAGATAGGGTACCCCCACGCACGCTCCGATCCGGCATCGGGCTATCCCCGGTTTTTTTACGGGCGTACTGCCCTATAGTAAAAACGGAAAACGGATGAATTCAAGTTTTCGGAACGCTTTTTTAAAAAAATAATCTATAATCGGGAAAATCTTGTCACGAGGATGAGAGACCTTGCCCAGAAAACCCTTGCGAAAAGCGTCCGAGCGGGAGCGGACTACCGAGCCTTTGGTGGTCCCGAACGCCGTTTCCGAACCCGATTTCCGCATTCTGGCGGACGCCGGCGGCGTCGTCACCGCGGAAATGCCGGTGGAGGCGTGGATTGCGCTCCCTAACCATCCGCACCAGCGCAATACCGCGCGCCACGCCCGGGCCGTGCATCTCAAGCAGGCCCGGGGGGCGACCGGCGCGGTGGCGAACCAACTGGCGCAGGTCGTCGCCGCGCGTCTCGACGGCGCGTACTACAAGGTGGACGGCCATACCCGCAGCTATTTGTGGGAGCAGGGCCAGCTGCCGCGCCCGGCCGTGCTGCGCGTCACGATTTATCCGGTCGCGTCCCGCGCGGAGCTGGACGCACTGTACGAGGTCTTCGATGCGTCCACGGCTGCCAAGACGCGCTACGATCAAGTCTACGGCGGTTTCCGGGAATGCGGGTTCCAGCCGCGGTCCAAGCGCCTGCGCCACGGCTTTTTGAACGACGCGCTGAACATCGCCCTGCGCGGCGGTATCCGCGGGCAGCAGAGCCGCGCCTTGCCCGAGGTTAACCTGTATCGAGCCGTCGCGGTGTTCCAGCGCGAATTGGAGTTGCTCGACAGCATCGACCCGGAACCGCGGCCGTTCTATTCCGGGGTGGTGGCGGCGGCCCTGATCGGCTTGGCGCTGTATCCGCCCGAGCGGGTCCTCGACTTTTTCAAAAAGCTGCAAAACGGGGAGGGCAACCGGAAAGAGGGGCGCTCGGATCCGGTGGATGCCGTGTTGAACGTGATCCAGCACATGACGTTGGAAAAACGGGCGGCGCAAACCGCGTTGCAAGCGGATTTGTGCGCCCGCACGCTGCGCGGCTTGGTGACCTGGTTGGCCGGACCCGAAACCCAGCGCAACCAATACTGGTTGAAGACCAGCATTCATGCGGTCCCTATGGAACCCCTCTTGGAACAGATCAAACTCAAGAAAGGCATTCGGGACGATCCCACGCTGTGAGGGCGCCAAGGGGCTGGCCGGGTGCGGCCATCCCGGATAAAGTGAGAGGGCATAGCCGCTCGTGCCCGGTGGTCGGGGCGGGCCTCCCACAACGATAACGACGCTTCCAGGGTTGGAAGGTAGTGACTGGCGACCCCTCTGTACTCCGCTTCTGGCGCCGCGCGGCGTCGTCGGGCCTGTCAATCGTCCTCCTGCTCGCGAGCGTGGCGGGCGGCGTGGCGAACGCCGACCCGCTGCGCGTGGTCGCGGTGCTCTACCCGGAGACCGACGCGCCCTACCGGCAGCTTTTCGCGGAAATTCTCGGTGGGATCGAACGGGGCTTGCCGGCAGAGACGGTTCGCGCGCACGCGCTGCCTGCCGCCCCGGATGCGGTCGCCCTGCGCCGCTGGCTCGATCAAGAAGCGCCGGTCGTCGTCGTCACCCTGGGCCGGGTGCCCACCGAAACCTACGAACACCTCGGCCGGAAAACACCGCAGGTCATCGGCGCGCTGGACGCCTCCCCGCAAACCCGCCCGAACGTCGCGGGCGTCGGTCTCGCCGTCGATCCGGCTCTGCTGTTCGCCACGCTCCAACAGCTCGCGCCTGCCAAACGCCGCGTTTGGGTGGTCTTTAATCCCGCTTACGACCGTTGGCTGATGGATCTCGCCCGAACCGCGGCCACCGCCCGTGGTCTGGAATTGGAATCGCTGGAAGCGGGCGATCTTCGCGAGTCTGCCCGCCAGTTTCTGCACGTCCTTAAAACCGCCGATCCGACGACGGATGCGATCTGGCTGGTGGCGGACGCCGGCATCATCGATTCCCAGACGATTCTGCCGCTGGTGATCGAGAAAAGCTGGCAGCGTCGCTTGCCGGTGTTTTCCAACAGCTTCGCGCACGTCAAGCGCGGGGTGCTGTTCGCGCTGTATCCCGACAACATTTCGTTGGGTCGCCGGTTGGCGGAGCTGTCCTTGCAAGCGTTGCGAACCCCGGATGCCCGAGCCGGCGTCGAGGTCTTGCGCGCGGTCAAGCGTGCGCTCAATCTCAAGGTGGTCGGCCATCTGGAACTCGACGTCCCTCCAGACATCGAGCGGCAATTCGATCTGGTGTTGCCCGTATGGTGAAGCGCCGAACGTCGATCCGGCGCGGGTTCGCGGCGGGCAGCTTTCGGCGCCAACTGGCCGTCCTCTCCAGCCTGGGTTTGTTGGGCCTCGCGCTGGCGATCGCGCTGGCGTCCAGCGGATTTTTGGCGTGGCGTCTCGAATCCCTGGCGCTGGCGTTCCTCGGCGAAGTGACCGGGCAGTTGGCGAACGAGAGCCGGCTGGTGTTTCTGGAATCGCCCGCTTCGGCGCTGGAGCGGGCCGCCCGGATCGCGGCCTTTCCCGGCGTGCGGCGGGCCGCGTTGCTCAAACCCGACGCGGAACCGTGGGTGACCTCGCCCGACGCGGGCCGCTGGCCGCGCGTGCCGCCCGCGACCGGAGGGCGCCCGAGCGCCGCGCCGATCCACGAAGACCGCGATTGTTGGTATTTCGTCGCGCCCGTGCGCACCGGCGCCGACGAGGTGTCGCCGATGGCGGCCCGAAACGAGACGCAATTGCTCGGCTACGTCGCGGTCGCCTGGCGCAAGGCACCGCTGGCGCAATTGCGCGGGTGGCTGTTCGCGCTGAACGGCGCGATCGCGCTGGTGCTGGCGGCCGGCATCTTCGCGGCGCTCCAAGTCTTTTTGCGCCGCTTGACCGATCCGCTCGACCGGCTCGCCGGCGTGATGCGGCGAATGCAGGCTGGCGAAACCGGCGCCCGCGCCGCCGTCACGGGTCCGGCAGAAACGTGCGAGATCGGCCGGGTGTTCAACGACCTGCTGGACCGATTGGAGCAGCACCGCGCTGCGCTGGAACAACACCGCGCTGCGTTGGAATCCGAAGTGGTGATGCGAACCCAGGACCTCAGTGCGGCGCGGGACCTGGCCCTGACCGCCGACCGCTACAAATCGGCGTTTTTGGCCACCATGTCCCACGAGATGCGCACACCGCTCCAATCCATCATCGGCTACACCCAAGAGAGCGAAAAGCAACTGAAGTTTTTGGAAGGCGACGCCGACCCGGCGATTCTCGGGATGTTGGCGGAGTATTTCGGGATCGTGCTCACCGCGTCCGACGAACTCTTGCTGCGCATCAATCAGGTGCTCGAACTGGCGGCGCTCGAAGCGGGCAAACGGGAGGTCGCGCGGGAATGGGTCGATCTGCCCCGCTTGGTCGACGAGGTGGTCGCGGCGCTGAAGCTGCACGCCGCCCGCAATCGCAATCGCGTGGACGTGATTTGCGAGGGCCTGCGACGCATCGAGCTCGACGACGACAAAATCCGCCAAATCCTCCGCAACCTGTTGGACAACGCCTGCAAGTTCACCCACGACGGCGCGGTGCGGCTCCGGGTGCGCGCCGGAAACGGCGTTCTGTCGATCGAGGTGGCGGATTCGGGTATCGGTATTCCCCAGGACCAATTGAAACTCATTTTCGAGCCGTTCCGCCAAGTGGACATGAGCGATACGCGCCGTTACGGCGGCACCGGGTTGGGGCTGGCGATCACTAAAAATGTCTGCCAGCTCCTGGGGGGCGCCATCGCCGTGGACAGCACGCCGGGGGTGGGGTCCCGCTTTCGGGTAGAGATTCCCTTGCCGATTCGTTGAGCCGGCCTCGACGGGGCGGGACGCGCCGATCCGCTGGCCTCAACGCCGCCGCGCGTTCAATCGGAGGCCGTATTTGGGCCGCAAGATCAAGGCCGGTTCGGGGACCACCCGCGCGTCGGGCGCCAGCGTCAGGTGAAAGTTTTTGAGCACCCGCGCCACGATGACCACCATCTCCAGCAGGGCGAGGTGCATCCCCAAGCAAAGGCGGGGGCCGCCGCCGAACGGGAAGTAGGCGTGGCGGGGTCGGGTGTCCGACCGGTCGGGCGCGAACCGACTCGGGTCGAACCGGTCGGGTACGTCCCAATAAGCCGGGTGTCGGTGCATCACGTAAGGACTCAGGATGACCAGCGAGTCCTTGGGCATCACGAAGCCTCCAAGGGGTTCATCGGCCATCGGCGTGCGCGATACCATGAAAATCGGCGGCATCAAACGCATGGATTCGTCGATGGCTTGACGGGTATAGACCAATTGGTCGTATTGTTCGGCCGTGCCGGGGGCATCGCTCAAAACCCGGTCGCTCTCGGCGCGAACTTGTTCCGCGTGGTCCGGGTGCGACGCCAAAAAATAAAACGTCCAGGCCAATGCCTGGGCCGTGGTTTCATGACCGGCGAGAAACAGGTTGACCAGTTCGTCTCGCAGCTCGGCGGCTTGCATTCCGTCGCCGATTTCCCGGTCGCGCGCCGCTTGGAACACCATCAGCAGCGCATCGCCGTCCCCCGAATCCCGGTGCCGCGCGGATTGATCGAGCAGGCTCGCCACCGTGTCTTTCACGCGACAAACCGCGCCGTGAAACCGCCGATTGGCGGGCGAGGGCAGGCGGTTGAGCAGACCGCCGAAGAGCGGTTGTTGGATGATCTGACGCATCAAATGCGTGTTGATGTCCTTTACGGCGTCGGCGATCATCGACGTCGCGGCGTAATCGACGCCGCGCCCGAACAGGATGCGGACGATGATGGCTTGGACCAGATTCAGCATTTCGCCGGCCATTTCGACCGGCCGCCCGTCGGTCGTCGCGGGTTCCCAAGCGTCCATTGAGGCGTCGGTTTGCGCCTCAATGATGTCGAGCCACGCGCCCACGCGGTTTTTCCGCAAGGCCGGCTGCATCAATCGGCGTTGCCGCCGCCAGGCGTCGCCGTTGCGGGTGACCAGGCCATCGCCCAGCGCCGCGCTCAAAAGCCGGTAAAACTTTCCCTTGTAGTACCGTTCGGTGTCCGCTTGATAAACCTGACCGATGGCGTCGGGCCGGCTGATCAGGTGGCACGTTTCGCGGCCTCCCCGAAAGCGGGCGATGTCGCCGTAGCGGGCCGCCGTGGTCGTGAAAAAACCGAGCGTGTCCCGGATCACGGCGGGCAACACGCCGACGCCCGGCCAACCGGCCGGGCCGGGAGCGATGTGGGTTTCCATCAGATTTCTCCTTAAAAACGATAGCGGATTTGCGCCATTACGTTGCGGCCCGGCAAGGGTACGCCATCCGGCAATGCCCGCGAGAACAGGGAGGGTTCGTTCGCCTCGACGTCGAACAGGTTGTTCACGAGCAGGGTGAAATCCATGTGATCGGCCACATCGGTACGACGCAGGGCCAGATCGGCGAGGGCGTGGTCGAAGGGATCGAAAATCCATTTCACCCGTGCGTTGAGCTGCCAGTGGGGTTGAAAGCGCCAGTTGACCTCGCCGTAGACTTGCCGCGCGGGCGCGAGGGTTTCCCGGGCGCCCGTCTCCTGGTCCCGGCTTTGCTGGTAGGCGTAGTTGAATTTGAGGCGAAGGCCGGGCGTGGGATCGTACCACGCCTCGAATTCGAAACCGCGACCGCGCGTGCCCTCGACGTTGCGATTGGTGGAGGGACTGGCGAAAGCGAGCGGATCGGTCGGTTCGATCGCGATCAGGTCGTCCGTTTCGTACCCGAACACGTTGAGGCTGGTCGTCAGAGGGTAGGGCGTCCAGCTTTTCAACGCCACGAACTCCAACATGTCGATCGTCTCGGGCCGAATGTCGCGATTGCCCACTAGGATGAAGGGGCTGTTGCCGTAGAGATCGAAGAACGCCGGCGCCCGGAAGGCGCGTCCGTACAGCGCTTTGAAAATCAAATCCGGCGCGGTGTTCCAGACCAGGGCCAACCGCGGGTTGACCGTCGTGCCGAAGTCCGAATAGCGATCGACGCGCACGCCGGCCGTCAAATGCCAGTCCGGCGCCAGATGCCATTCGTCTTGCGCGAAACCGTATATATTGGTTCGATCCGCGTCGGGCAACGCCTTGTCGATACCCAGCTCGCGGGTATCCGCGAACCGGCCCGCCGGAATGATCGGGCCGGCGGGCGTCGCGAGGTAGTTCACCTTTTCCTCGGTGGCGTTCGCGGTGTAATTGACGCCCGCGCCGAAGCGTAGCCGGTGGCCGGAGAACCCATCGTGGCGGATCGTGCCGCCGAACCGGAATTGATCGACGGCATAGGTGAAGGCATTGCGAACGCCATCCGGGAACAGGCCGCGTAGCGTGCCGGGGGGCAGGATGGTGACGTTCCCCTCGGTGACCGTGCGGAGATAGCTGGCTTGGATGTCGCCCTCCCACGGTTTCGGCAGGGACGGATAGTAGGTGAAATCCGCGTTGAACAAATTCACGTCCACCGCGCCGCTCGGGTCGAGGGCCAGCCCGAGACCCGCGCCGGTGCCCACGTCGTGAAACCCCTGATAGCCCGCCCGGAAGCGCCAGTGGTTCGGCCGCGCGAGGTCGATCCGGGCATTGAAATCGTCTCGTCCGGTATGGAGCGGTCCCGGCGCCAGGGATGCCGACGTTCCCAGCAAGGCGTCGATTCGGGATTGTTGATCGGCCCGAACCGTGCCTGAATAGCCATCGGTTGTCGTGGCCTCCAGCGCCAGCGCGACCTCTAAATCTTGGCTTTGCTCATCCTCTTGGTTTCGTTTGCCGTACAGCGCCCAAACGCCCGCCGTATCGAACGACCCGCCGAGGAGACCCACTTCGGCGCCGCGAATGTCTTGGACGGTTTTGGTGGTGATGTTGATGACGCCGGCAAACGCATCCGCGCCGTACAGGGCGGAACCCGGTCCGCGCATGATCTCGATCCGGGCGATGTTGTGGACTGGCATGCGCCACGCCTGGGGCCGACCGCCGTTGGCGGCATCATTGACCGGAATCCCGTTGATCAAGACCAGCACTTGGACGTTAAACGGGTGAAAAAATCCTCGAATCACGAAAATGTCGCTGACCGCGCGCTCCGTGCCGACATGCAAGCCCGGCACGGTTTCCAACACCTCGGCCAGCGTGGTGGCCCCGAGGCGTTCGATGTCCTCGGACGTGATCACGGTGGCGACCGCCGGGGCGGTCGCTAGGGGCTGAGTCGTGCCGGTCGCGAGGCTGATCATGTCCTCATCTTCCCCATAAAACTGGGAAACGTCTTCTTTCGCGAAGACCGGGGTTGCAACCAAGAACGAAACGATCGTAGCGTGTCGGGCAACATTAACGCGCATTGAGATGACCTACCTGTTATCGAACGCCAACAAAAACGAATAAATTGAAATATTTCTGATGTGGCACCCGCTAAAATTTCAAAATAACTGGCGTGCTTAAATTTGAACCGCACAATTTCTGAGCGATCACTCGAATTCGGTCAACAATCGGGCCCACCCATCGTCGCCGATCGGTTCGCCCGATCGTGTGGCGATCACTCGCTTGAGATGCTGGGACGCCATGCCGGCTTGACCCGATTCCAATAGAAAATCGGCGGCTTGCACGCGCTGGTTGATGGCCCGATCACGCTCTTGCTGGCGGTCCTGTAACGCCCGCTGGCTCAAATAAGCGCCGTAGTGCAAAACCTGCTCGCAAAAGGCCGGTAATTGGTGGAGATCGATGGGTTTCGATAAAAAGGCCGCCGCACCGGCCAACATCGCGTTCTGGTGGGTTTTCCGCTCCGAACGGGCGGTAAGGATGGCGACGAGCTGGTGGGGTTTTTCGGCGATGATTCGTCGGAGAACTTCCGATCCGTTCGTGTCCGGCAACATCAAGTCGAGCAGGACGAGATCGTGCTGCTGGGTTCGCCACGCCGCCAGTCCCTCCTGGCCCGTCAATGCGATTTCAACTTCAAAATTGATCTTCAAATTCAATTCGATGAGTCGGGCCGTGCCCGGGTGATCTTCAATGATTAAGACCGTGGGCTTTTGGGGTCCGTTGAGGCAGGCGGCCACGGCGTTCGGCAGTTGTGCGAAGTCGTCCAGCGCCAGCAAACGGGCCTGATGTTCGTGCGCCAGGGGTTCGGCCAAGGGCATTTGCTGGGCGTCGCAGACGACCAGCACGGGCAGTTGGGGCGAACAGAACGCACTGCTTTTGACCATCCGTAGGAGCTGCCAGCAGTTCAGGTCCGGCAATTCCAGGGGAACGATCAACAGATGATAGCGGTCGCGCAGCAATCGGTTGAGGGTGTTCCGTCCGGTGTCGGCGACGGCGATTTGATGATAACCGACTTCTTTCAGCGTCTTCCTGAGCGCGACCCGCAGCGGGTCTTCGTGGTGCGCCACCAGAATGGAATGGCGTTGGTCGTGTGGCTTCAAGGTCATTGGTCGCCTCTCCCGCGCACTCAACGGATCAACCGAATGGAATCATGGCGGAAACCTGATCTTTTGAACGAGCGGGCCGATCGGTCGGTTGGATCACCGCTTTTCTCCCGCCCTGGGGTCGGTGACTGCGCGGCTCCACCCTGGATGGATGTTCTGTACTCTCTTCACGTCATCGTGCGTCTCCCGCTAAGGCGGGACGCCGCCCGAGCGTTTCCCTGCGCCCTCGCCCACATTATAGCCGGCCCCCGCCTGTGCTACGTTTTCGTCATCGCGATCCAGCGGCCCGCGCCCCGAGCGGGCGCCGCCGGCGATGCGGTAGGCCGGGTCCCCAGGAGCGGTCACGCTGAACCGTTCGGCGGTCTCTGGCCTCAACGGGATCCCGCCCGCGCCCTTCGGGCTGCGCGCGTTTTTTCGGCCCGCGGATTCGGCCAGGGAGGACCGTCTTTACCCGCAGCGCCCCGCGTTCAGGGCCAGCGTCGGCTCGTAAAGATGTCGTCGATGCCCCGGGCTTGGCCTTCCCGATCGATGAGTTCGCAATAGCGCACGAGCACGCGATCGGGATCGTCGCGTTCGGCCAGCAGCGTCAGCAGATGATGGACCAGCGCCATGATTTTCCGGGCGGGGACCGTGCGGCCGGTGCTCCAGGTGGTGGCCGTTTGACTGTTGCGGCCTAACATCAGGGCCACCAAGCCGGCGGTCGCCGGCATGGGCCACGGCGTTTCGGGGTGGTCGCGCCGGACCCGCTTGACCGCCTGCACCAGTTCCATCACCTCCGGTTCGGGATCGACCAATTCCGGATACTCGTCAAGCAAGCGCACATGCAGGCACAAGCCCGGATCGGCCAGCGGTTCGGCGGGGTTTACGGTGATCAGGTAATGCTCTTTCATGCTGATGCCGAGCAGCGCGTGGTAATCGGCCAACTCAAGTCCCACTTTCTGCTGGAGCTTCAAATACTGGTCGCCGGTGACCGGACCGGCGTCAGTCACTCGCACGTTCGGATCTTTTCTGCCTTTGCGTTTTTTCACGGGGGTCGATGCAGTGGGGGAAAATTTCTTGTTCATTTAAACATATTTTTGCATACCTTTTATAGAGCCTTATCGGATTTTCTGGGGTGAAAGCCCCGACCTCGGGCGGCCGCTGATGCGAGGGTCGCCGTTGCGTCGCCTGGACGAAGGGGCCGGCGGGCGATCGAGCCTACTTCGGCAGACCGCCCCGGTGTGCCGACTTCCCGTAGGGAAAAGCGGCTGTTCCCGCGCCGCTTTTCGGGTCGAGTCACCGCCGCGACCTCCTCGATTCCCCGATCGGTGCGGGGATCGAGCCGCGGCCCGGCGTTTGGACGCGGCCACCTCCCGTTCCGCGCCCGAATCAACGACCCCGCAGCAAGCTGCGGGGAATGGACCCGTAGAGATTCAACGGACGGTTCCCACCGGGCGTTTTGCGCAACCACTGCGCCCGGCGGCGGTGGCGGCGCGTCTCCCCTGGGTTCCTCACCCCGTACCCGGTCCACCGCACGGGGACTGGCGAACAGCGCGCGCGCGCCGCGCCCCTCTCCCGGCTAGGCGGTGAAGTCACTCTTCAGCAGGTCATGGACTGACCTCGGGATACCGGAGGGGACGTCCGGCTTGACCCGCCCCGTTCTGCAGGACAGGAGGATTGAAAAATTTTTCGAAAGACTTGCAATATTATTTTTAGTTTGATTAAATAATATTCAATAATAAATAAAGTATGACTGAATTTCTCGAAATCCTATGCCAGCGCCGGAGAATTTTTCGATGACCCCAGCGTCCTTGCTCGGACTCGCCACGATGCTGGCGCTGCCCGCCAGCCACGCGGCGGAACCGCTCTACCACGGCTATACCATCATCACTGAGCCACCGGTCACTCTCGACCTCCACCAGACCGTCTACCAGCGGATCCAGGGCCGCACCCTTCTGGAGGGCCTGCGGGAAATCCTGCACGACACCGGCTACCAGTTGGCGGACGCGGCGGCGGCCGATCCCGAGATCGGGCGGCTGTACGCGCAGCCGTACCCCCAGAACCAGCGCGACATCGGGCCGTGCGAGCTGGCGACTGTGCTGGAGCGCTTGGCGGGTCCGGCCTGGCAGTTAGTGGAGGACCCTCTTAACCGGCGAGTGAGTTTTGAACAGCGGTGGGCGTATCGGCCCGCAGTCCTCTGGGGAGGGAGATCACCATGAGGACCGTTAGCGCGCTCCTGATCACGGTGCTCGCCGGGTGTCAAACCCCCCCGGCGGCGGTGGAACCCGCGCTCTACCCGCAGCGCGACCTCACGGTCGCTTGGTCAGAACGCCACTACTGGCGTCTGCCGGAAGGATACCTGGCGCCGATCCCGACGCCGGTGGTGACGGTTTCCTCGGATTCGATTGAAAAATTCAGGGTGGACGCCCGGTGAACGAAAGGCGCGCATCCTCTCGCCCGACCTGGTGGTCGTTGACGCTGTGCATGGGATTAACCGCCCTGGGTTCGAGCCGTGCGCCGGCGCAAGCCGCCGCCATTACCGCGACCCCCGTTGAACATACCCGCTTTGAGGAAGTGAGCGACGAAGCCTTCGCCAGGCACTGGAGCCTGACCGCAGAAGACGTGACGAAGTATCGGGAGTACATGAACGTCGAGGGGCGTTATTTCTATGCCCACCTCGATCCGGTGATGGTGCTCGGCATCATCGAAACCGATCCGGTCAAGCGGGGCCGATATGCTGAGCAATACCTGAAAGCCGAGCGCCGGCGCGTCAGCGATCAAACCGGCTTCGCTTCATTGGTCGCGGCGACGCAACTGAAATGGTTTGGCCTGGAAGCCTTGTTTGATTTTTCCAAGCTGCCGCAAGCAGCCAACAGTCCGGGCTATTGGCGCGCGCGCGCCGACCGGCTAGGTCTGGCGACGCCCCCCGCATTCTCACCGCTCCCGGAGAACCCAGCCCAGAGAGACCCGGCGACTACGGTTCCGCCGGTGACTCCCCAAGCCGGGGATACCGTCGATTTATTAATCGACGCGGATTGCCAGGAAGCCTGTTACCAGAAGTTAAACCAGGTCTTGAAAACGCCGGGAGTGCGCGTCCAGTTGTACGGACGCGGATTTAAGGACACCCAGGGATTGCTGGCTTGGATGGAAAAATGGCCGGTCCCGGCGGAAACGCGCGCCGACGCAGTGGCCCGCGTCGCGCCCCGTCGTTTTGACCCGGTGATCTTCGGCGGATTGGGCAACGGGAAAAGTCCCGTGGCGCTGCTGCGTCGCCAGGGCGCGGTGCGGGCGAAACTGTGACCGATGAGGGGCCGGGTTCTGATGTTTTTACTCACCGCGTTTCTCGCTGCGTGCTCGGATAAACCTGAACCCTCGGGCCGATCCGCGCTGGGGCCGGTCCATGAAGGAGCCTTGGCGGACTTACAACATCCCTGGTCTCCACCGGAAATTGCGGAGGCCAGAAACCTGACGACGCTTGAACCCGACGTCACGCCCGCGCTGGTCAAAATGCCTAAGGGGGCTTACGTGACCCTTCTGAAACCCCTCATTGACGCCCTTGCGTTGAGCGAGGGCATTGATCCGGCGCTGGTTCATGCCGTGATCAGCGTCGAGTCCGCTTACAACCCCTACGCGGGATCGCCTAAAAACGCGGTCGGACTCATGCAACTGATTCCAGCCACCGCGCAACGCTTCGGACTGCTCGCCGGCGACCGTACCGATCCGGTCAAAAATGTGCGCGCCGGCATCCGTTATCTCAAATGGCTGCGCAACTACTTAGGCCACTGGACGCTGGCCATCGCCGCTTATAACGCCGGTGAAGGCGCGGTCCTCAAGTATGGTCGCCAGATTCCGCCTTACCGGGAAACCCAAGCCTATGTGCGCCGGGTTTTCGGCTTTTACTCCCTTTATCGACAACAGCAAAACCGCGCGCTGCAACTCCACCCCTGGCTGACGCTCGCCGATGAGCAGCGGCAGGCGCAGCGGTCTGGCGCGCTCACCGCGCAGGATCCGCGGGAACGCTCCCGCGAACCGACCACGGTAGGGCAATAGCCATGCGCCTACCCGCTCTCTTTTCCTCCGGGTTCCGTCCCTCCGCCGGGAGGGTCGGTTTTTTGATGCTGAGCCTCGGCCTGGGCGCATCGGCTTTGGCGGAAACACCTTTTTTATACCAACAGATTGCCGCCAAATATCAACTTTCAGCCGATGCGCTCTACGGCCTGGCGTTGCAATGCTCGGGTCGGCCATCGCGCTACGCTCAAGCGCCCCTGCCGTGGCCTTGGACCGTGCGGCTGTGCGTGGGGGATCGCTGCGAGACCGTCTATCCCGAAAACCGCGAGGCCATGGCGGCGGTGTTGGAGACGGGACGGGCGGCGGGCGTGACGCTCTATGTGGGTCCCGTGGGCTGGCGTTGGGACGCGGATTCCGTGGTGCCGCTGTGGGCGGCGACCTCCCCGCGCGTCACGCTCAATGAAGCGGCCCGGCAGTGGGCGCAAGCCATCACCGGCTCGTCCAGAACGCCTCCCTTACCCGAATCGGCGGTGGCCCGTGACCGGATGGCCCAATGGTCGCCTCTGATCGAGCGAGTCGCTCGCGAAGAGGGCCTGAATCCGGCGCTGATTCACGCCATGGTGCAGACCGAATCCTCCCACCAGCCGGACGCTGTCTCACCCAAGGGCGCGGTGGGCCTGATGCAACTGATGCCGGAGACCGCCGAGCGGTTCGGCTTACCCCGTGACGCGCGTCATCAACCGGAACCCAATTTACGGGCCGGTATGCGTTACCTGAAATGGCTCTTGAATTATTTCGACCAGGATCTGGCGCTGGCGCTGGCCGCCTACAACGCGGGCGAAGGCGCGGTGGATCGTTACGGTCGCCGGATTCCGCCCTATCCCGAAACCGAAAACTACGTGCGCCAAATTACCCATCGCCTGGCGCGTCTCTCATTGAGTCCGGGAGTGCCAAGGTCATGACGCGATGTTTTCTTTCTCCACGCGGGCGGGCGCTGTTATGGGCGGGCTTGACCAGCCTGAGCCTGTCTGCCGTCCAGGCGCAGGAGGCTCCGCAACAGGCCGCGATTGACGCGCTGATCAAGGACCTGGATTACCTGATCAGCTATGCCGAGGAATTACAGAATCGCTACCGGAAGGATCGAGCGCCGGTGCGGTTCAACTACAGCGCCTTGTTGGAGCAATTGCGCACGACCCGGGCGCGCACGGCGGACTATCTCAACGAGAGCCATACCGTGGTCCATACCGCGCCGCCGCCCAGCGTGAAGACCCCGCTCACGAGGCGCCGTTAATCATGGCCTCTTTTGCCGATGTGCTGTCCGCGTTTCATAGCGCCACGCAATTGGATGCGCCCAATGTGGCGGGTGGATTGCTGGTGGTGTGCGCCGGCGTAGGAGGAGTGCTGATTCTGGCCTGGATTCTCCAGGTTGGGCACGAAGCGGCGCAGGGGAAGTGGTATCACGCGCCGCAAACCTTGCTGCGGGTCATCGCAGCGTTTCTTGTTCTTCTGCTGGTACTGGGAGTGTTTTATGACTAGCCGGTCTTTGTTATTGCCGCCCGCGCCCGATCTTTGGAACCGCATCGCCAGGCGGGATACCGGTTCGCTCTGGATGCTGGCGCTGGCGCTGGCGCTGGGCGCGCTGCTGTTACCGGATTGGGCCTGCGCCCAAGCCGCCGGCGGGCCGTCGTTTGCGCTGGACAAGATCTTGCCCTCCAGCATGACGACCAAGCCGTTTTTGGAACAGGTGATCACGGTTCTGGCGATGGTGATCCTCTGCGCGACGTTCATCACCCTGGGTTTTGGTGTCGTGGGCGGCATTGGCGATGTGTTCAGCACCATGAGCGAAGCCCGGCGGATGGGCGAGTGGTCGTTGTTCATGAAAACGTTGGGGATGGTGATGGCCGTGGTCATCGTGGGCGTGGTCTTGGCGGTGCTGGTGTACACCTGGCTGACCCAGATCGACATCAATCCGACCATCACCATTGGCGGCGGCTGAGGGAAGAAACTCACCGTGAAGCCAGACCTGACCCTGAGCCAACTGGAGCGAGGCGAACCCCTGGTGCATTTCGGCTGCACCTGGAGCGAGATCAAGACCTGCGTCTGGCGCGGCGCGGCCATCGCCTTGCCGTTAACCGTAGCCGCAATGGCGCTGACGTCCATCCCGGTGATCGGCATCCTGCCTGGACTGGGGTTATGGGTGGGTTTGGCGTATGGGTTCACCCGCTTGATTCATGCACAACGGGCGGGAAAGCCGCTTTTCTACGAAAAGCATCGGAAGAAAGTCCGGGGATTCCGCTCCCCGTTTATCCAACCCGGCGTGATCTATCAAGCTCAACGTTGGGCCGGCGCGGACCTCAAACCGTCTCGCTCAGCCTTGAAGCGTGAGTAGGGAGATCTCTCGTGTCGCTGGCGAAAACCCACCGCGCCCAGAACGAGCAGGAGCTGCGCTACCGCAACCGCATCATTGGAATGCTCTTTGTGCTGCTGGCGCTGTTGGGAATGGCCTTTTGGCGTCAGCCCAGCGTTCTGCGCATTTATGTGCCGCCGGATTTATCGCGCCCGCAGTTTATCGCGCCTGGCGAAATTCCGCCGTCGTATGTGTACGCCTTCAGCAAGATTCTCATGGAAAAGCTGAATTACTGTCCAGAGGATTGCGGGCGCAGTTACGCCGGCAACCTCAAAGACATGCGCAATTACCTGACGGCCAGTTGCTATCAGGATCTCGCCATGCACCGGGAGCGCAACTCCAGCCTGTATGAATTTCGCTCCCGCAAATTGCTGCCGGTGGGCACGGAAATTTTCGATCCGCTCAAAGTGACCCGACTGGATCGCAATGCTTGGGAGGTTCATGTCGAGTATCTGCTGGAAGAACACGTCAAGGGCGTGGAAACTCGGCGGCGGCTCTACCACTACCCGCTGCGCATTGTGCATTACGCGGTGCCGGTTGATCTCAACGCCTACCAGTTGGCTTTTGACTGCTATCTCCCACCGGGGCCGCGTCCGGTGAGCGATGACAACGACAAGAAAGGTTAGATCATGCGATGGCTTTCCCGTTCAGTCCGTTGCTTTGGGGCCTTGTTGGCGTTGGCCGCCTGGCCGGCGGCCCAGGCTGAATCTGACGCGGCTCCCGCGGTAACGCCTGCGGTTGCGTCTGCTGCGACTCCCGCAGCGATCAGCCCGGGCGCGCTGGAAGCGGTTTGGCAGGGCAACCCCATTGCCGTGCCGCTCAAAGTCAACAGCGAGCGGCGCATTGATTTCCCGGAGCCGATTACGGACATGGATGTGCCACAGGCCGTGGAAAAAGACTCGCGCATCGTGCTGACGCCCACCGGACAGTTGCATTGGACCGCGCTGGCGCCCTTTGCCGCCGTGCGCGTGTTGGCGACCTCGGTCAGCGGCACGTTGTACCAACTGGATGTCAGCGCTCGCACGGAAGGGGAAGTGCCCGATCCGCTGATCCTCCGCGACCCCGTCCTGCAAGCGGCGGCCCACTCCCAGACCTTGACGCCCAGTGACCGGGCGCGCCTGGATCAGACGGCCCGCGCCCTGGTGCCGGATTTCCTCAAGGATACCGCGGGACGGGGCCGATCCGGCGGACCCCGCTATGCGACGTTGGCGCGCTTTGCCTTGGCGCATTACACCGGGCCGCAGCGCTTGATTCCCGAGCTGGAAGCCAGCCGGGTGCCGGTGCAGCCGATGGAAGCCCGCGCCTGGCTGCGCGTTCAGGCGGCGGATCTGGAGGTGCGTCCGCTGGCGCAATGGCAAAGCGGCGAACTCTACGTGACCGCACTGGGCGTCTATAACCGCAGCGCGCACCGCGTGACCTTCGATCCACGCGCCTTGCGCGGGGAACTGGCGTTTGTCGCCGCGCTGCATCCGACCCTCGCGCCTGCGGGCAGCGGACACCAGGGCACGGTCTGGGCCGTAGTCACCCAACAACCTTTCAATCGGGTGGTGGATCGCCATGCGGTTTCCTCAAATCGCCCTGACTAAAATCGTCGTTTATCTCCTGCTGGGCCTGGTCGCCTTGGGACTGACCCTTTTTTTCTTCTTTAAGCGGGAACCGGCGCCGTCCCTCGTGAAGCCGAAGGTCGAGGAGACGACCTATCGGCGGGGCGACGATCCGACCTACGCTGAAGAACTCAAGAAGATGACCGCGCTGCTCCAAGATATGGGCTACCGGTTCAAGGAAAGCGAAAACCAGCGAGCCATCGAGCGGGAACAAACCTCAAACCTGGTGCAAAGGGAAACCCAGCGCGCCATTCAAAAATCCCAGCAGGATGTTGAACAGCTCCATCGTGCCTTGCAGGAGGCGCGCAAGGCGCTGGACGACAAAATCCAGGCCGCAGGCGCAGCGCCCGAGACGCAACAATTGCGGGCCGAAATTGAGCGATTAACGCGGGAACAAGGGGCGCTGCGCGAGCAACTGGCGACCGGTGCCAAAACCGCCTTGGCGCAAACTCGTCCTGAAGCCAATCGCATCCTCTCGCCCGAGGCCGCGCCCCCGCCCGCCTCCGAGGCCCAGCCCAATGATCGCGCGCCGGGTGCGCCGCAGGTCGATCGGGACCTGCTGGAGCGCTTGCGCAGCGTCCCAGGCTTGGAGGGGGTGACGGATCGCCTGGCCGGATACGCCGGCGCCGGCGCCAATGCCTCACGTCCGGCGTCAGGAGTCGCGAAAACCAAAACGGCTTACGGCCTGCAAGGCAGCTACATCACTTTTAATCCGTATATCGCGGGGGAACACACAGGACAGGCCCAAGCCCACGTCAGGAATCGCCCGGAGGCGGTGGATCACGCCGACCGCTTTCAGCCCAAGCGGTATCCCTTTGCCGTGAAACTGGGTCAAGAAGGCGCATCCGCCGTTATTCCGGTGTACACGATTCCTGACGCCGCCACGCTGGTTCACAACTCCACCATGACGCCGTTGGTGGGACGGGTGCCGGTTCGGGGCAGCGTACGCGATCCGTTCCGCTTCAAACTGATCACCGGGGCCACCAACCTGGCGACCCATGGGCATCGCATTCCCGGCATCGTCAATGCGGTCTGGACGGGTTATGCGGTGGGTATCCGGGAGCAATCCTGTGTGCGTGCCTACCTCGACACCGTGACCTTCACCTTTGAAGACGGGCGTCTGCATACCGTTCACAAGGGGAAAGGGAATACCGACACCGCCGCTTCCGTCAACGAAAACCTGGGATACCTCACCGATCAATGGGGCAAACCCTGTATTCGGGGAGCGTTTTTCAACAATGCCGGGGAATATCTCCAGGATCGCAGCATGGCGGCCTTCCTGGAGGGCCTCGCCAATGCCTACGCCGCTTCCCAAGTCACCGTGGATCGGGATGTCAACGGTTTAAGCACGTATGTCTCGGGCAACACTTACGAATACGCCTTGGGCAGAGGGATGAGCGGCACTACCAGCGAAATCGCCCACTCTGTGCGAGAACGCGCCGACGGCGTTTTCGATGTGGTCTACGTGCCGCCGGGGATTGATGTACAAATTTTCGTCGAATCGCAGATTGCCATCGACTACCCGACCGATGGCCGCAAGCTGAGTTACGACTACGCCTCACCAGGAGCTTCCCATGCCGCGCTCGATTGATTCCTTTGATCGGTTAGGTTCTGTACCGCGCGTTACGCCGCGTTTACGGGTGTTGACGCTCACTCTCGCACTGACGCTGGGCCTGTCCAGTTGCGCGTCCGGGCCGAGTGAAAAAGATCGGCTGCCCGATGAAGGCCCGACGACTTTACAGATTTATGAGCAGCACTTGGGGGGAGAGATCGCCCGGAGCGTCGCGGCAACGTCCGGCCCGCTCGCGTCTGCCGAGATCGCCGCGCCGCCGATCCCAGGGGAACCGATCTCGCCCCTCATGACCGCGCCCAGTCGGCGGAGTCATCAGGAATTAACAGCCCTTCAGGACGATTTTCAACGGCTTCCCAACCCGGAAATCCTCGGCTACGTGTATCCCCATCGGGCGGGGGATTTGCCGGTGCCGGGCTATTACACCGTTTTTCCCCTGCGGGAGGGAACGTCTTACGCGGAACCGGGCGAAGGCGAATATGCGGGGAGCGTTCCGTGAACTTCGCCACGGTGAATCGACGCCCGCCCTCGCGCTTTTCCCAGTGGTGGAAGCGCCTGATCGGCGACTGGCCCTTGTTGGGTCGAGAGGCGCCGCTCAGCCAACGGGATTATGAGGCGCTGTTTGAGGCGCGACCGGCCTTTGCCGATTATTTGCCGTTTAGCCACTACGATCCGCAACACCAGGTCTTCCAACTGGATGACGGGATTTCGGTGGCGGCGATCTTTCGGCTGTATCCGGCGGATTTGGATGGCCGCTCTCCAGAACGCTTGGCGCAGTTCAACGATCAATTGGATCATGTGCTGCAAATGCTGCCGGTGGACGATGACTCTTTCCCCTACATCGCGCAGATTTATTTGGAAGATCGGGAGCCGGTCAACATGGCCGAGGCGTTGGCGACGGCCACGCCGGACGCTTTTCGCGACAGCGCGTTCTCGCAGGTTTGGCGCGAAGCGATGCGCGAACATTTTGAGATCATGGGTTCGCCCCGAGGGATTTTCGACGACGAACGGGTGCGCTTATCCGGCGAGGTTTCCAAAGGCTGGCGGGCGATTGATCACCAGATTCATCTGTGTCTATATCGCAAGGCGAGTGAAAAAGCGTGGCGGCATCGCCGTTACACGCCGGCGCAACAACTGAATCAGGCGATCACCGCGTTTCTGTCCGGCCTGGAAGCGATCGGCGTACGGGTCAAGCGGCTGGATGAGGAGGGCGCGCGCCATTGGCTGCTGCCCTGGTTGACGCCGGTGGTGCCCGGTTATGACTCCCCCCGCGCCTTTTTAGCGGCCAATCCGTTGCCCCTGCCTGAAGAACGGGGCGTAGCCTGGGCACTGGCCCAGCAGGTGCTCCAGTTTCCACCGCAACCCATCCCGGACCGGGATGACGAGCGGGATCGCGGCGTGTATCGCTTCGGGCCGACCTATACGCGCTATTTGACGTGCCAAGGCATTGAGGTCACGCCCAACGACGGCGCATTGACCCTGGACGTGCAACGGGAACGGGCGGTCACGGCCTGTCCGTGGAACTGGATGCCGCCAGAAACCATTTTCGTCTGGACCCTCATTCCCCGTCCGCCGGTGGTGGTCGAGGCGCATCTGGACCAGTTGCAAAGGGCAGTGGAACAGACGACCTCTGACGCGGCCCGCGCGGCCGGTGAGGAAATCGAGGTCGCCAAGGCCGCGCTGCGTCATCACCAGCGAGTTCTTAATGTGCAGATCGGAGTGTACCTTCGTGCCCCCAGCCTGGCCGATCTGGATGATCGGACCCGGCAGGCCGAAAACGCCCTGATCCCGACCCGGCTGCGGCCGATTCCGGCCCGCTACGATCTTCTGGCGGATGACAGCTTTGTGCGCAATCTGCCGGGCGCTTACGACTGGCGCTTTGATCGCCTGCACAGCCTGCGCTCCCGCTTCGCCTATAGCGCGCATGTGGCGGCGACGCTTCCGTTCTATGGCCGCAGCACCGGCACGTCGCATCCGTGTTTTGTGATGTACCGGCGGGACGGTCAGACCTTCACCCTCAATCCCTACCATGCGGGGGATCGGATGCGGGTCGCGCACATGACGATTTTTGGTCCGACCGGTTCGGGAAAATCCGCGACCGCCATTGCCCAGGCCCTGCAGTCCATGGCGGTCAACCGGCCCCGACAAATCATCATTGAAAAAGGCAACTCGTTTGGGCTGATGGTCGCCTACTACGCGCGCTGGGGTCTTCAGACCCGTCAACTGATCTTCAATCGCAGCCAGGATGTGCATTACGCCCCCTATGTGGATACCCAACAGGCTTTGGCCGAGCATCGGGGCGAACTGCGCGCCGAGGGCGAGGGCGAGGAGGAGGAGGAACAGCGGTCCTACCTGGCCGAGATGTTGTACATGACGGAACTGATGATCACCGGTGGACGACCCCGGGACATTGAGGCGTTGACCAGTTCCGATCGCGCCGTGATGCAAACCGCGCTCCTCCGGGCGCTGGAAGCCAGCGCGCAGGCGGAGCAACCCCACGCCCGTCCCGAAAACGTGTATCGCGCCCTGCTGGGGATGGCCAACGAGGAGTCGATCCCGGAAATTCGCCTGTCCATCCGGCGCATGGCCGATGCGCTGCACCTCTGGACGCAAGGCTTGCGGGGTCACTTTTTTAATCGCTACGGCCAGCCGTTTTCCGATAACGATGATGTGGTGCATATCGACCTGGGCCTCCTCACCACCAGCGGCAATGAGGACATGCTGGCGCTGGCGGTGCTGTCGCTGCTGGCGAACATCACCGCTTGGAGCGAGAAGCATCAAGCCTCGGGCCGGCATACCGAGGTGTGGTTTGATGAAGGCCACTACATTTCCAAGACCCCGCTCACGGTCAAGGGCTTTATCGTGGGTACCAAGGTCTGGCGCAAACTCCACACCTGGCTGGTGTTCGCCACCCAGGACTTTTCCGATTTTAGCGCCGATGCGCGCCAGATTCTGTCGCAGGCCGAGTTCTGGTTTCTGCTGTCGATGGGCGCGGAGGAAGCGCGCCGGGTCGCGCAATTCCGCAATCTGAGCGACGAAGAACAGCACTTGCTCACGATGGCGATCAAAGACCCGGGGCGCTTTGTCGAGGGCGTCATGCTCTCGGAGAAGTATCCACCCGCCCTGGTGCGGTGGGTGCCGCCTGCCGTGGCGCTCGCCCTGGCCCAAACCGAAGGCGCGGAGAAAAACTACCGGCTGCAATTGATGCAGCAGCACCACCTCTCGGAACTGGACGCCGCTTTGCTCGTCGCTCGCGAAATAACCGAGCGACGGCGTCAGCATCAAGTCTAGGAGAGTCCCTTGATCAGACCTCAGAACTCCACCGCGTTGTCCTCCGCGCTCCTGCCCTGGTTATTGGTGATCGCCCTGGTCGTGATCCGGGCATGGCCGTCGGTGCTGACGCCGGTGTCGGTGGCGCACGCACAAAACCAGATCGATAATTTGAAAGGAAAAAAAGGTCAAGGCGTCCGCTCCGATGACATCCCCACGGGTCCGGAAGGATGGGCGTTTGGCCTGGGATCGGGGGCGGAGACGGATCGTCTGACTCCAGCCACCTACAGCCAGAAATTTCAGATTAACGCCAATTTCGACGCGGGCTTTGGCTACTCCTGCGGCAAGTTTGATCCCTTCGACAATGTTGAAGCGATGATCAATTCGGCTATCGACAAGTTCAAGCAACTACCCCAGAAATTCGTCCAGGCCGCTCAAGCCGCGGTGGCCGCGCTCCCCGCCTACCTTCTGAACAAGATCAATCCGTCGCTGTACAACGTGGTGACGAAGCAACTGGATGAGGCGTTCAAGCTGTTTGAAATCAATTTCAAGGACTGCCAGCAAATGGAGCGGGAGATTGCGCTGGGGCAGAACCCCTATCAAAACCTGGTGATGGCGGGCATTGGGGATCGGATGCGGGTGGAGATGGGTTTTGGCGACGGCACCATTGATGACCGGATGGAAAAGGTGCGCACCGCCAGCGCCTCCAACGGGGTGGTCTTGACCGGCGGCAAGCGGTACGGGGGCGATGGACAACCGCCGATTGAAGCGACCAAAACGGTCCTGATTGCGGGCATCAACCTGCTCACGGATCGCGATGTAGAGGATATGGGCGCTTTCAATCACTCACTGAACGCCCAGCATCCGATTACCAAAGCATTTGAGTCGCCGGCCCAGCTGGTGGAATTCATCACCACGATCTATGGCAGCCAGGCGTTCAAGCTGACCAAAACCGGGCCGGCCCAATCTACGCCCGGTTCGGGCTATCTGAAACCCTATGTCGAGACGCGGGATAGCGCCATCGAACACTTGCAGAAGTACGTCAAACACGAGATCGGCCGCAAGGAGTTTGATAACAGTGGGATGCTGATCCCACCGGCCACGATTGATGAGATGCGCCAACTGCCGCCGTATGCACTCAGCATCGCCGTCGATGATCAGGCGCGTCAATTCGCGTTAAACCAACTCAAGCTCAAATTTGATTTTGCCTTGCAAGCGCTGAAAACCGGCCTCAAGGAACCCAATCTGTCCCAAAGCGAAGCGTATGAAGTCATTGAGCGGGAAGTCACCCAGCTCAAGTTCGCCATTCAAGACGACATGGCCCATATCAACACCGCAACTTTCTTGCAATAGGAGGCCGCTTGATCCGCAAGGGGTGGGTGGGAATCGTCATTGTGGGTTTGCTCGTGGGCGTCGCTTCGGTCGGGCCGTGGTGGGTTCAACAGGTGACGCCGCGCCCGTGGGGGACGATCCAGACCTGGGTTGATCAGATCTGGTGGCCCGCGACGGTTATCCGCTGCGGGGTCTACGCGCTGCTCGCCTGGGGAGTGTATCCCCTTTGGGTTCAAGGGTTTATCCGCCAAGCCCAAGCCGTCCAGGAACAAGGGGCGTTGGACGATGAGGAGAGTCGCCGTGTGGCTGAGGCCCGTTTGCACCATCTCTACCGCGCTCGTCAGCGCAGTCCCTGGGTTTTTGGGGCCTTCCTCGTCAGTGATGGGGTCATTGCCCAGTTTCCTTATTGGCTCATGCAAAATTAATTGAGGTCAGGCCATGTCGGTCAACGGCATTCTGGAAGGCTATCTCACGATTTACGGCTGGCAGGTCTACGGCTCGATCTTCATGCTGTTGGTCGCGGTGGGGGCGGTCCTTTATCCCGTGGCGCGCATCGTGTTCGAGGCCGCCATCGCCTATACCGAAAGCGGCGGCAGTCCCGAACTGCGTTCTCGCGCTTTGATCCTACGGCTGACGATCTGCTTTTTGGTGCTGGTGCTGGGCCTGATCCCCATCGCGCCCATCAAGATCACCTCTACCACGGTTCAGAACCACTGCGGACGCGAAGCACTGGCCCTCCTGGGACAGAAATACGAAGCGATGCAAGGGAAGGAGTACGGTTTTGCGGAGGTCCAGGACGCGCGCGCGCCCCTGCTGCCGTATCTCGCCATGGTGCTGGCTTCCGGCTTCAATGCTGTGATCTACCAAGCGATTCCGTGTGTACACGACCTGACCCATCTGAACTTGGTGATGAATACGCTGGATTTCAGCGCGGCCACGGATCCGAACGCGCTCAAATCCAGCGTCGCCCGTTTTGAAACGGAGTGCGGGCTGCGGGCGCAGCGGATCGCCGTCGATTTCCTGACCGGCACTTACGGGCCGGAAGGGCAGAAGTTCATGGAAGACCTTTTGGAAAAGTACGGCAAGACCGAAGTCGAGCGCAGAGAGCAAATGGTTTATTTTGGCTCTCAATTTTACCGGCAAAACTTTTATCAGAAATGCGTCGGCAACGGCAATCCCAATACGCCCTTGGGCAAGCTGTGCGACATGATTACGCCGTTGCGCTCGCAGAAATCGGTGGACGGCTTTCCGTATGACCCCAACCGCGACAGCGATGCCAGCGCCTATCAAGCCGCCACCGGGCAAGGATTCCCCACCTGTGACGAATGGTGGAATGACCCCGCCCACGGCCTGCGCGCCCAACTGGTCAAGGCGGGTGGCGATGCGCTGCAAAAGAAGGTGTTTGCGCTCACCGTGAATACCTGTCCAGAAGTCAGATTTGCACCCTTCGCAATCTGTAGAAATGTTGCTGCGGTGGCCAAGGATATCGAGAACGCCGAGGATACCGTGGTCAAACAGATGCTGCTGGCCGGCAAACGGCAACTCAGCGATAAAACGCCGGGGCTAAGCTGGAGTTCGGCGCTCGTCGCCGGTGGCCTGTTCGCGTTCACCGATGTGGCGGAGAGCATCGCCAAGCAATCGGCGGGCTACCTGGTGACGATTTATCTGATGAAGATCGGATCAAGCCTGCTGCAACCGTTTGTACTCATGGGCGTGTTCATGCTGTGGGGACTGTTCCTGGTCATCGGCGAGTTGCGCGGCATGACGCTTATAAAAGGAATGATGCTGATTTTCGCGCTCAGCATCCTCCCCTCGCTCTGGCAGTTTGCCGATTACATCGATGATCTGCTGTTCCTCACCCTCTACCCCAACGCGCCGTCCTTCAGCATCACCCATATCCCCGCAGAACTGATGTCGGATCACTCCACCATCGAACGCATCCTGCTGGCGTTCACCACCGCCGTGTTCTACCTGATTCTCCCGATGATCATGCTCTATTTGATTGCAGAGGCGGGGGGGCCGTCCCAGGCAGGAAATATGACAAGTCAGGGAATCAATAGCTACGCCCGGGAACAGGGTGGAATTGCGGGCACTGGCGTGAGGGGTGCTGGCATCCGCTCCTGGAGGAAGGGTTCAAAGTGAGGGCTTTAACGATGGCCGAGACCTTATTTCCCGTCGTTGAAAAAATTCCAGGGATAAAGATCTTTGTAGGCCGGATCATGGTGGCGATGATAATCCGTTGGCCCAAGCCACGGCGGTACATATTCGGTATCCCGCCGTTTTTTCTCTCCATTGCGCGCGAACACGAGGAACACAAACACGCCGAAGATCGCCACGCTGAACAAGCCGCTAATACCGTAGTGCGCCAGCACCCACAGCGCGCAGGCCACCACCCAGGCCAGCGCAGCCCACTTGTAGATCGTCGCGCCCACGCGCAAGAAGTTCTGAATCATTTTGTTCTCCTGATTAAAACGGCTGCGGGGTTATCAGATTTATTTCTATCTGTCAACCGCGCTCGTCGCGCCTGCCTGTTGAAATTGGTTTGAGGAGGCCCCGATGGATGAATGGCAACGTCGGCAGTACGAACAGCAGTACGAGCAACAGCGGGAACGCAAGGACCGTCTGCTGCGACAAGAAGAGGATCGGCAGCGTCAGGAAACCCGCCAGCGCGAAGTCGAGGCCGACCGGCGCTGGCAAGATGAGGATTGGTTGCGTCGCCGGATTCAGGCGCTGAAAGGAGCAAAAGCCTTTTGGAAGCGGCTGGGGTTGGGTTCCAAAACCGGCCCAGCCGGTGGACGACGGCGCTAGTTGAATCGGTTGGGACTGCTCAACCCGGACCCGAGTTGCACGCCGAAAGGCCAGTCAACCGGGAGCGAATCGCCTAGGCAACTTTGCATAAGTTTTTAGGAACAGAACATGGCGAATTACCCCATTGAAGCGTTGCTGCGCCCGCCGGTGGAATGGTCCACCACGGTCGCGGCCCTGAGCATGAGTGGCATCGTGCTGTTGGGCCACGACCGGATGCTGATGACCTCCAGGGTCGCCTACGGCCTGGCAGCGATTTTAACGGCATTGGCGCTGGCGCGGTTTTGGCAAGGTTGGCGCGTGGTGCGCTATCAGCAACGGCTCAGCCACAATCCGCCGTATTGGATGCCTTCAAAAGAGCTTGATCCTGATCCTGAAGGCTTGGTGATGGGGCGCGGCTTTCGCTGGACGGCGCTGCACACGCAACGCCTGTGGGATGCGACCCGCGCCGGCAACCAGCGTTTTCTCAAAGGGTCGCGACGGACGCAGGCGGCGACAGAGGCCAAAGAACCGTTGAGCGGTCTGCCGGCCCTGCATGGCGTCGGGTTGCTGGAAGGCCAGCAACGCATTGTCCTGCCTCATTCCGAGCGGCAGGGCCACCTGTTTTATGTCGGCACCACCGGGGTGGGAAAGACGCGCGCGGCGGAACTCGCGATCATCCAAGATATTCGCCGGGGCAATCCGGTGATTTGCATGGACCCCAAGGGCGATCCCGATCTGTTCCGCTGCCTGTACGCGGAAGCCGTCCGTTCAAAACGTCCCTTCTACTTTTTCCATTTGGGCTATCCCGATCACTCCGCCCGGTATAACCCGATTGGCCGGTTTACCCGGATCACCGAAGTCGCCACCCGCATTGCCAATCAGTTGCCCTCTCAGGGCAATGCCGAGGCGTTTCGCCAGTTTGCCTGGCTGTTCACGCACATCATTGCCCGCGCGGTGGTGACGTTGGGCGAGAAGCCCGATTACCGCAAGACGCTTCAGCATATGAACAATATCGAACCGTTGCTGGTGCGTTATTTTGAGGCATGGCTGGATCGCTGTGGCCCGGAAGGCTGGCGGTTTCTGATCGATCAGAACGGCTCCGACAAACGCACGGCGCTACCGGGACACCTCAAAAATCGCGATCCCCGCGCGCTGCAACTGGTTCAGTTCTATAAGGCGCATGATCTTTACGACCCGGTGGCCGATGGTCTGCGCCGGGCTTTTGAGTACGACAAGACCTTTTTCGACAAGATTTCGGTGGCGGTGCAGCCACTCCTGGAGAAACTGTTATCGGGTCGGGCGGGCGAACTGATCAATCCGAACTATGCCGATCTGGAGGATCCTCGTCCGATTCTGGAGTGGTCCAGCGTGATCCGGCAGCGCGCCGTCGTGTACTGCGGCTTTGATGCGCTGACCGATTCCGAAGTCGCCGCCGCGGTCGGTCAGGGCATGATTGCGGATTTGGTGGCTTACGCGGGGGAGCTGTACAAACACGGCCTGGGCGAAAACCTGGCCGTGGCGGAAGCGGTTCCTGAAACCTGTCTGCATCTGGACGAGTTTTCCGAACTGGTGCGCGGCCCGGAAATCGTGCAGGCGCTCAACAAAGGCCGTGGCGCCGGACTGCGTTTTTCCGTCTACACCCAGACCCTGGCCGACATCGCCGCCGGGCTGGGCAGTCGGGATCGCGCCGGACAGGTGGTCGGCAATGTCAGTAATACCATCGTCATGTTGCGGGTGGCTGACCTGGAAACGGCGGAGTTGCTGACCCAGCGGCTCAGCCAGGTCGAAGTGAACATGCTGATGCTGGTTTCGGGAGCCACCGACTCCTCCGATCCGGACTCGCCCGTGCATTTCACCAGCAACACCCAAGATCGCGTTTCCAGTCAGAAAGCCTGGCTGTTGGAACCCGGTCATCTGATGCAATTGCTGCGCGGCCACGCTTTCGTGTTGATGTCCGGCGGCCAGCTTTTCAAGGTGCAATTTCCTCAGATCGCCGACGCGCCCTGTCGGATGCCCAACGATCTCAACGTCATTGCTCGCGACATGGAACGGCGCTATCGCCCAGTGGCGGGCGTGGAACTGCGACCTGAAGATTCCATTAACCATGCCGCCTTGCGTTCAGGCAATGCGGGCGCTATCGAGGTTTCCTGATGCGCGCATCGTATCGGACGGGCGCGCCGGCGGAACCGGTGTTTCGGCGACCTTGGAGCCTTGCGGGCCTGATGGATCAGGCCATGGCCTTCGTGACCGTAACGCTGGTGGGCTGGCTGATTTCGATCCTGTTGGAATGGGTGGGCATGGCGTTGGGCCTGTGGGATACGCCGGGCGCGCAGCACAGCGAACAGCTTTTGAAAACCGAACTGGCTTGGTTGCGCGAGGATTTTACCGCTCCTGAAGCGGCGGTGCGGGTCGTGGACTACGCCTACAGGGGCGCGCGGTTGCTGTATCACTGGAGCGGGTTGGAAGGGCTGATGCGCTGGATCGTCTCCGATCAGCCGTCCTGGTTAAAAGGCTTTGATCTGATGCGGGCCTGGCTGCTCTTTTTAGGCGATTACCTGCTGGCGGCGGCGTATGTGACCCAACTGGTCGGCGCGCGCCTGGCCGTGGTGGTGCTGAGCTTTTCCGGGTTTACCGCAGCGGGCCTGATCGGACTCATTGATGGGCTGGTGCAGCGAGATTTGCGCCGTTTTGGCGGGGGTCTGGAGTCCGGTTTCCTGTACCACCACCTCAAAAAAATGATTCGACCCATGATCTCGGTGCCGATCCTGCTCTATCTGGCCTCGCCTTGGTCGGTGCATCCCACGGTGGTTTTCGTGCCGCCCATGATCGCCTTTGGCTACTTCGTCCAGCGGTCGGTATCGAAATTCAAGAAATATCTATAAGGAGGCGGCCTTGAATCATTCCAATCAAGCCAACGTCATCCCCATCCTTCTGGCGGGTCTGCTGGCGCTGGCGTGCGTGGCGCTGGTCTGGGTCACCTGGGGGGGACGTTGAGTGTCGCCAAAGTGGCCTGCCACATTTCCGATCGCATGCCGATCTTAAGGGCATCGGAATTGTTGGATCAGCGGCAGGAAGCGGTCAAGCGCCTGCACGGAGGGTCCGCCCTGTCTGAGACGCAATTCAGGGTCCTTTTCTGGCCTCTGCTGCTGGCGTTCGCCGAGTCGGTGCAAACGTTGCCGAAGGGCGAACCCGGGCAGCGCCTCATTCTGGATCTGCGTTTGCAGCGGGCTGAGCGCGTGCTGCGACGTCGTCGGGGCGTGATTCTCCCGCCCGGCGCGGACTCGGAGCAGGTGGCCCGCGCGGAAGACCTGTGGACGTATGCCGTGTTTAGTATCGCGCTGCTTCGTCAGTTAGCCCGTGAAATGGACTTCTGGAAGATCACGTTATGGTCCGCTCATGACCAGCCGCTGGGTTGCTGGGCGCCCCACAAGGCGGCCAAGGGTCTGGCCTGGGTAAAAGAGGCACAGTTCTATCGTCTGGAACGCGCCACCTTGAGCCGTGGCGATTGGACCCCGCTGATGGTGGGAGCCTTGATGCCCCAAGCCGCTTTAAATTGGCTGTGGCGGGAACCCGAGGTCTTCGATGTCTGGCAAAAGGCGCTGTCCAGGCCGGATTTGCCGGAATGGATTCAACCGTTGTTTCTTGATTGATCCTGGCGGGGAGAGGCTTTCTATGGCACTGAATGCGCCGATTACCGCCCACAGTCAGGCCGCTTTCCAACAGGGCCTGACCTTGGGCACGCACATCGCGATTAAAACGTACAACCGCACCCTGAATCGGGTGGATGCGGCTTTGTATCTCACCACCATTATTTCACGCCTTCAAGGCCGCGCCAGTCGCGCTTTTGAACCCGAAATCGCTCAGGTGAGCGAGGCGATAGCGCACGAGCTGCGTCGCCTGGAAAATTTTTTGGACCATGAACGCCGCGCGATCCAAAAGCTTTTCAAAGCCGCCCTTCCGCTGAAAGAACCCAGGAGCCTGATCTATACGCAACCGGTCGAAGTGCTGCCGCGCGTGCGGACTCCCCAGGCGAGCGACTATATCCGCCTGATCGGTCAACTGGAGCAAACCATCCGCCAGTTAGACCAGCTCTGGGCGCTGGGCGCGCTGATCGAAGTGGAACATCTTCAGCGCCAAAACGAACTCTTCCGCAGCTTCATTCGGGTCTGTCAGGGGATAGAACGGCTGGCCCGTGGCTTAGCCCGGCGCGTGCAAGGCCAGGATCGGGAAGGGCGCGGGGTCTACCGGGACATGCTGATGAAACGAACCGGACGCAGCCCCGGCCAGGAAAAACCCGAGTCCATTCCGGCCGAGGAGAGCGAGAACATGACCGGCCAGGAAGCCGCCAGCCTGGTGGAAATGGAAACGCTGGCGTTCCATTGGAGCGCCACCTCTCCCGAAACCGACCCGGCGGCTGACCCGGAAGCGCCCCCCTCGTCCGCCGCCCCCGCGCCCGACTCGTCGGCCTCGGCTTTTGAAGCGCCGGTCGCCGATCGGCGGGTCTGGGCGGCTGAAGCCGACGCCCCGGAGTCCGGTTCTGAAACCGTGCCCGCCAGCGTTGAGACCGGCGCTTGTGTTTCCGATGCGGCGTCGGTGGTTGAAGCGGTCACGACCGATCCGGGGGTGAAACCCACCCGGCGGCCACGGATCGGTGAGATTCTGGCGGCAGCGAGGACGTCGGGATGACCCCGCGCGTCCTCTTTGTGTGCAGCAACAAAGGGGGGGCGGGCAAGACGACCTTCGCCCGCGCGTTACTGGAGTTATTGCGTTGCGAAGGCCATGAGGTGGCGGCGTATGACGCTGACGGCAGAGTAGGCCAATTGTATCAGCACGAAGGGACGCGGGATGCGAGGGGAGTTCTAGTGGCTCGGCAAGACCCGCTCGTGGGATGCGCCTGTTTTGATATTCGCGAAGATGATGAACGCGATATTTTGTTAAACGCCTTGTCGGGAAACCCGCCGATCCTGCTGTTTGACTTGCCGGGGGGCGTCGTCGGGGAATTGGGCAAGGTGATGGATCGCGGACTCGTCCCGAACGCCTTGTTTAGCGCCTATCGCAAACGGGGGTACGCCATCACCATGGTCTTCGTCATGACGCCCATCCAGGCGTCGATCCGTACTGTGAGGCAGAGTATCGAGAACTTTGGCCACAACGTGGATTATGTGGCCGTCAAGAACCTGGCCTTTGGGCCAGAGCATAGCTTTGTGCTGTTCGACGGCTGCGATCAGGAAGGGTTGCAACTGCCGGTGAGCGAGAGCAAGCAAGCGCTGCAAAAGCAGGGAGGCGTTCTGGTGACGATGCCGGCGCTAGATGCCCGCAGTTATGCGTTACTGGATGTGTATAGCGCGAAGTATACGGAGGCAGCGACCGGACAGGGTCGGGCCCTCCGGATTCCCATCGCCGATCAGGAGCGGATCGGTGCCTGGATGCAGGATTTCGACCGGCAGATGGCTCCCGCACGGCCCCTCTTGGGATTTTTGCCCGAAGAAATCGCCGCCGAAGAGGCCGTCCCACGTGTCAGCGTTTTAGCGGCCCCTTGAGGAGGATACGCTTTGGCCCCCGATGCGTCAGAGACCGTGACTCGTGAGCAGAAGGAAGCGTTCCAAAGCGCGCAGCGTCCCTCACGCGCTTCCCGAAACCACAAAGAAAAGGTGCGGGTACTGTGGCCGGAAATTCGGCAAAAACTGGAGGCGGGCTGGTCGGTGGAGGAGGTGCGGCAGGAACTGCATCGTGTCGTCGGGTTGCGCGGTTCGCTCCGAACTTTATATCGATACATCAAGGAATTATCGCTCGCGCCGGAGGCCGGCCCGGCGGCAGGGAACGATCTCCGTCTGGAGGCGCCTCCAGCGCCACGTGCGCCCGCTCAAAAGGGATGGCCCAAACATCCTGGAGAAGCGCAACCGCCGGCGCCCCGCAAGTCGATTACGGATCTCTTAAACGAACCGCTGTGATTCGACCGGTTGGTCAGTATTGAAAAAAGGACGGCGTATGTTGGAAAAAACGGTTCTGTGCCGCTGGAGCCGGTCTCTGGCGCTGGCCCTTCTACTGATCGCCAGCGTGACCGTGCGGGCGGCAACGGACATCAAGGTGGGCGATACCTATACCACTGCGGGCCTGATCGGGCGCACGATCCAGGCGTTGCCGGCGTGCTTGCGCTACTGTTTGTTGGGCATCGAGATTCGCGTCCGCTACACCGGCTTCACCCTCGAAGTCTTTTACGTTCCCCGCGTCGAGCATTACCTGTCGTCCCTGCATGTCATGGCCTCGGATCGTTTCCCGCTGGAACCCTATCTGGAATGGTCCAAGACCGTGGGGGCATTGCAGAAAAGCCTGTTGGACCGGCTGGCGCAGGTGGTGCCGCCGCTTCTGGGCGGTCAGCCCTTGGTTGAAAGCAGTGGAGGCCAGACCCGCTACGGGAACTACGGCCACCACCAAAGCACGAATTTCAAGGAAGTCGAATTGTTCGGTCATCCAGTCGCCTTGTTGCCGATGTTGCTGGATAGCACTGGCCACTATTCGTTCACCCCTGCCTATGCCTCTGGCGGGGGTTATGGCGATGACGGCAATGGCGGCTACGGCGACGGGGCGAGTAGTGGCGGCAGTGGCGACAGTGGCGGCGGTTTTATCGGTTCCTGGACGTCCTGGGCCAGCCCCTGTTTCACTCATCCGAATCAATGCCCGATGGGGCCGTTGTTTCCTATCGGCATCATCCGTCAGTTCTACCCTCTCACCGAGGTCATCAACCAAATAACATCGGCCCTGGATAGCATCAAAGGCGCGCTGAACTTTATCGAGATGGCCAAGACCCTTCGTGAGATCGCTCATAACGTCGGAAACCAGGGCTATGGCGCTGGCGGAGGCGTGCAGATTGACCGCTTGCTGTGCCGTAATACCGTGCGAATTTTCTATCCTTATTATCTGTCCGGGCCAGATGCCCTCTTCTGGCGCTCTGGCTTTCCGATCACCGATCTCGACCATGCGACCACCTTACTCAATCCGTTCTCGACGGATCGGATTGGCGCGTTGGGGGAGACCTGGGGCCATCTTTATCCGCGCCATGGCTTTCTCAACAATGACCATCCGGGCCGGGTCGCCCCGACCCTGGCCTATCGCGGGGCCCACCTGGTCGCCGACTCTTCGGTCAAGCTGCGGCCCAAGTTCACCAGCGACGAGGCGAAGGGTCACTGGCAAAGTCTATCGCCCGTCCCCACTCCCTATTGCACGGCCAACATTGCCGATTTGCCCACGCCGATGGATGAAGGCGGGGGCTATGCTTACAACATCTGGCCGCGCTATGAGTGTCCCTTGAGCGATATTGGCGTCTTGGTCATGTTTATTCCGTTTCGCTATTGCTTTGGTTGAATGCGGCGAGCGACTCGTTCAGGCCTCCTTACTAATTGCTCGACGTTTTATCCCTAGGCCACGCCGCCAGCCACGCGGTCAAATCGGCGGTGGTCTGGAAGTCGAACACCGCATCGGCCAAGGCTTCGGTCTGTTCCGGGGACAGCCGACCAATCCGCAGCTCCTGCGCAGCGGACAGCGAACCCAAGCGTCGCTTTACAAGACGCAGCGCCAGTGCATGAATGCCTTCCTGATAGCCTTCCTGTCGGCCTTCCTGTCGGCCTTCCTGTCGGCTTTCCGCCGTGACCTCCTGATAAAAGCGGCTCTGTTTAAGTTCAGCGTGAGTAAAACCGAGCATGGCTTGAATCTCCTGTCGGGTAAGTTGGGGTAAGCGGTAGACCAGAATCGTTTCGAGGAGGTCCAGGCAGTCCAGAGGCGGCAGCGGCAGGGCAAGGGCTTGGGCGCGGGTTTGCTGGGCGAGTCGCTGGGCGTGAGACGCTGCCGCCTTGAGGTCTTCGACCAGCAAGTTCAGCAATTGTAGCCCGAAGCCCGGATCGGGAACAGCCGCCAACTCCTCCAGGTACACGCGCCGAACCAGGGGCAGGGCCAATACTTCAGCGTAGCGGGGATCGGAGCGTTCGGTCGCCCGCCGGGGGTAGATGACCAGCGCCCGCCACGGTCGGCGCGGGGCGCGGCGGTGCAGATACAGGAACATCTCGGCGAAAAACCGCCCGTAAAACGCCTCGTCCGGCTGCGCCTGGGCTTCGAGAAACAGCAGCGGGGCCTCGGGCGCGTCCGGGGGCGGCATCAGCAGCCCGTCCAGACGGAAGGCGGTCTGCTTCACCTCCTCAGCGCGGAACGCATACCCCTGGGCTTGATCCGCCGGAATCCCGGCCAACTGCAACGCCAACTCCGGGAGGGTCTGGAACAGGCGGTAGAACAGGGTGTCGGTTTTCATGGCGGGCCAGGGGGAAGGGGTTGAGCACGCCCATTGTAATCTCCCGGCCCGGTTGGTTTGGGATTCTTGACCGCGCTTACGCCACCATCCGGCGAATCTGCTCGGACTGAAAGACGCCCCCCTTGCGGGCCTTGAACCCACGGCGCTGGAGTTCAGCGGCAATCTTCCGTAGCGACGCGCCGCGGGTGCGCAACGCTTTGGCTTGGGCGATGACCGCCTGTTCATCGGGGTTGGAAAGCAAGTGGACCCCATTGTCGGCCAGGTCAAACCCGTAGGGAACCGCGCCGACCCGTTCGCCTTGGGTTTTTTTAAACTGCATGGCGGTCATGGTGCGCTCGCTGATCGGGTCGCGCTCGAACTCGGCGAGAACCGCCAGCATTCGGAACACCATTTTCCCGGCGGCGGTGGTCGTGTCGATTTTCTCGGACAAGCTCACCAAGTCCGTGTCCGCTTTGGCTAACCGCTCACTGACTTCAATCGTGTCTTTGGTGGAACGCGCCAACCGAGACAGACTGTAGATCACCAGGGCGCTTCCCCTCGTGTCAGTTGCCCCCTATCTTTTGCAATGCAGTATGGCTGCTGCGTGGATTCTGTGAGCGTTGCTGCGGCTCATTTTGGAAGCAGGTGGGCATCGCGCGATGAGGCGGAAGTGAGGACAGACCGTGACAAGCCATGACAACGCTTGGCCCCTCTGATGCCAGCGCTTTGCCAGCGCTTTGCCAGCGCTTTGCCAACCTTAATGACCAGTCGTGACAACGCTTGGCCCCTCTGATGCCAGCGCTTTGCCAGCACTTTGCCCATCTTATGACAGGCTGTGACAGAGTTTTGCCAAACCTTATGACAACGCTTTGCCCACCTTATGACAGGCTTGTGTCAGCTTGTGCCCTGGTTGCTATTGATTTCAATATCCAAGGTTAAAACCACCGGCTTTAGCCGGTCAGCTTTCCGCTACGACTCTTCAAGTGGACTCAGATGCTCTCTCATGGGTCTTGATGGGGGGCCGAGCGCTAGGGTTGCAATCGTGATATTCTTAAAGCGCCGGGCGCCTTGATGGGGGGACTTTCAGTCCTCTGCGCCCGGCGCAAAACCCACGCGCTTTAAGCGGGTTGTTGTTCAGTTATTTATAGATATCAATAATTAACGATTATAGTTGCACTGATTTTGAAGCGATTCAGACTTTCTCCTGGATCTCCTCTCCGCCTACGCGGAGGCCGGCTCTAAAGGATGAAGATTCCTGACTCTTTTCAGCGCCCGTGAATAGAAAGAGGGAGGCTATCGGAGGGCTCGGATCGACGATATATTTATGCAAAGCGGGCGGACAAAAAATGGCCTCTCAAGAGAGAGGATGAAACGCACTCAATAATCAGTTGATCTCCTAAAAGAAATGTAGAAAAATATTCGGTAAAGGGTGGGTAAAAAGAAAAAATATCCTTTTTGGTTGGCGGTGAAAGTTCCCGAAGCCGCCCGGATTTCAAAACGGTCCTGGTCACGTTACCGATCAGGGGGTGTGGTCCGACCCAGGGGTAAACGGGCCTGGCTGAAGCCAGAGGCGTTCGCGAGGCGCCTTCAAAGTACCCGCGATAGCGAGGGGATCGTCTCGCGATTACTCAACCCGATCCGGGCGGTGGCCCTACCGCTCCAAATCCAGGTGGGCGTTCGATGCCGCGTGTGCCGGTGCGATTGAAGATCATGAGAAGCGATGGAGAGAGATAGCGAGGGGAAAGGGGCGCGGGTCCGCCGGGCGTAAGCCGATGACGCGCAGCAGTGGCCCTACTGTTTCAACAAGGTGGGCGTCCGATGAAAACGGTGAAAGGATCCAGGTGAGGGTGAATAGAGAGAGACCGAGACGATGAGTGATGAAATCCAGGTGAAAGAAGGGTATGGAGTGGAGGAGGTCGTGGCGGTGATGGCCACGTTGCGCGAGAGGATGAATCTGGAAGAGGGAGAGTTGTACGCGCTCCATAAAGGACTGTTGCGCCGGGTGGCGCGACAAGAGGAAGAAAATGGCCTGCGTCGCATCAAGATCATGGAGGAGGCTTATGAGGCCGCGCAAATCGCCGCTCGGCGGTTGCGCAAGTATGGACGCGGCTATCGACCCGACCCGGCGTTGGTGGTGTCGGCCTTTGTCATGCATGCCTGCGCGGAGATGACGCCTGAAGACGCGGATGGGGTAGCGCTGAACTACCTGCAACGGTTGTTTCATCCGACGGCTCCGTTTCAGGGCCCAGCGGCGACGGCGACGAATTCAAAATCCGCAGCGAATCGCCCCTCGCCCACGCCCGGCTCGCATTCCATCGCTGACGCACACGCCCTCTAACGAACCGCCGCCAGATCGTTGATCTGCCGCAATTGATCTGCAATCCACGGTTGCAATCGTTCGGTAGGCGTTCAGCCGCGATGTCAAACGCGGTTTAGAGGAAAGAGTCTTTTCAATCCTGTGTTCTCGTTCCTGGTGCGGAACGACCCCGACCTTCAGGAGGAAGGGGGGAGGCAGAGTGTCTTCTGGGCAAGACCCTGGCTGAACCGATAACCCTCACGCGAGGCCCGCAATTTCGTTTGAACGTGTTTGAATTTGTTTGAGAAGGAGAAGGCCATGACGCAAGAGACGCCGCGCTCCAGGGCGGCGACAGCGGCGAAGAAGGCAGCGGTCGCCTCCCCGATGGACGCGGGCGAGGCGAAACCCCGCCTGGGCAAGCGCGGCCAAGCGCTGGCGTCCCTGGACGGCGTGCTGAAGAAAAACCTGCGCCGCAGCGCCAACGGGCGCAAGGCGGTCAGTCACGCCACGATCGCGGATCGCGCGGGGTTTTTTGACCGCGCGATCCGCCAACTGCATGAACTGGGCTACACGATCACCGAGGTGCGCCACCTCAAGCCCAAGCATATCGAAGCCTTGATGCGCCTCTGGGAAACTCAGGGACTGTCGGCGTCCACGTTGCAAAAACGGTTTTCGCACCTGCGTCTGCTGTGCGGCTGGATCGGCAAACAGAGCATGTTAAGACCCGGCTCCAGCTACTTAGCCGATCCGGAGGCGTTTCAGCGCACGTATGAGGCTCAGTACGATCATTCCTGGACGGCGGCGGGCGTTGATCCGGTGCAAAAGATGGCGGAGATTGCTGCGGATGATCCCCCGGTGGCGCGGGTGTTGCGCCTGCAACACGCCTTTGGGCTGCGGCTTCAGGAAGCCTCCTTGCTCAATCCCCTTCGGGATCGGGTGGATGAAACCTACCTGCGGGTGGTGGCCGGCACCAAGGGCGGACGGCCCCGAGTGGTGCCGATTGAAACCGACGCCCAGCGCGCGGTGCTGGCGGAAGCGGAGCAGTACGTCCAGATCACCAAACGCTCGATGATTCCGTCGGAGTACGATCTCAAGCACTGGCTCCAGCACTGTTATTACGTGTTGGCGCAACACGGCATCACCCGCAAAGAGGGTCTGGTCAGTCATGGGCTGCGCCATCAATACGCCAACGATATCTACGAGCAACTGACGGGCGAAACCTCGCCGGTGCGCGGCGGCGGCCCCGTCCTGAGCGCAGCGGATTCAGGGGCCAAGCACGAGGTCACGGCCCGGCTGGGACACGCCCGCCCGGGAATCACCGCGGCCTACTACGGCAAACCGGATACGCCGCCGGTTCAGGAGGCCGCCCGCCGACATCCCCAGTCCCTTCGCGCGGAATATCGGGTGCAACAACAGGGGCTGGCCGCACGGGTGCGGGCGAACCTGACTCAACGCCAGAACGGTTCCGGTCCGCTGAGCGCCGCGACGCTGGAGGTTCGCTGGCGGCTGTTGAATCAGATGGTCAAAGTCCTGGCCTTGGCCGGTCAACCGCTGCACGCGCCCGACGATCTCAACGCCTCGCACCTCGACGTGTTACTCCGGCACTGGCACACCTCCACCACCCTCCAGCGTCACAGCGCGCTCCTGTCGGTGCGTCTGCTGAGGCAACTCTGCGGCTGGCTGGACCAGCCCGCCCTGGCGCTGGAGGTCAGCCATCGCTGGCGTGCGCTCCAAGCCGGTGATCGCGCCGCCCTACCCCGTCCACTGAGTGAAGCCGCGATTCAGGAACGCCTCGCCCGAATCCGCGCCCAGGATGCGCGGGGGGCGTTGCACCTGGAGCTGGTGCGGGTGGTGGGCCTGAGCCATCGGCAAGCGGCGATGCTGCAACCCGGCGTGTCCTACCAGGACGGCCACCTGGATGTACTCTGGGAAACACCGAAAAATCAGGTACTGCGCTATCCCCTGACCGGCGAGCGTCAGCGGGCGGTGGTACAGGAAGCCCGGGCTCTATTGCTCGATCCGCAGGAACACGTCTGTCCCGTCTCCCTCGCGCTGTCCACCTGGTTGGGGCGCGTTTATGACCTTCAGCGCACGGTGGGGCGTATTGGCATACCCGGCGAACCGACCCTGGCCGCACTCAAAGACCCCGACGCGCCGACCCCGACCGTCCTCTATCGTGAGGACTGGTTGCTGCAGCGAGCCGGTTTGGATCGCGCCCCGAAAAGGGGAATCCGCGCCTTCTGACGGGACTGAGCGAATGACCGGTATCGTGATCTCCTGAAGGAGCTAGAAAAATGAGCCATAAACCCTTCGCGAGGGTGGGGATGCCATCGAAGACCCCCCCGAAGAAGCGGAGCACCTGAAGTGACGGTCTCGCTGAATGAGGTCTCTGAAAGCGTATCGGGTCCGTACTGGACTGACCCAGGCGCAGGCAGCGAAGCGGTTCGGGGTCACTCAACTGCGCAGCTCGGATCTTATGCGCGGCAAGATCAACCGGTTCGGTTTGGATGCCCTCGTCAATAGGGCCGTTGCTGCGAACTTGGACGTCAAAATGGGCCTACTCGAAGCCGCTGGACTCACCTCCTTCCGGGCCTGAAGGCGCGAGGCTGCTCCCGAAAATCCGGGTCCATCCAACGCCCGCGCAGAGAGTCACTGCGTCATGACGGACCGTCTGCTGCAAACGATCATCGTGTGTCCCGAGTGCCGAGCAGCCCGGCTGGCGAGCAATCGCCACCTGCCAGGCATCCGGGGTTTTCAGGCCCTGCCGGGCGCGGAGTTCCGCCGCTTGACGATAGACCCCGGGGGGAATATCCAACCGGAGGGAGGGGTTGAAAAATGGCTCGGAGTGCTGAACCCGAAACCCGTTATTTTCTCGAAGCGGGACCCCCCGGGTTTCCAACGCCACTCACGGCGAGATCGCCCATGGAATCCCAGTCGCGGGTTCTAAAGCGGCCGTGACGACAAGGCCCAACCGGGCATCCTTCTCGACGAAATAAATCACCCGACAGGTATCCCCGTAGACCCGCGAGTGGAGGGGTCGTCATCGCCCCGTTGCCCCAGAGTCGCACTCTGCCCGTGGGATCAATCATCGCCTCAACCGTTTGCAACCTCTTTCTCCTCTCCTGGGAGTTCAGATAGCCTCACCTCATCGTTCCCGTTTCTCGCGAATCGCCGTTTCCAGTCGCGATCCAGCCGCCCGTGGCTCGGCCCATGGCACGGTGAGCCGTGCCCTCTTCTCCGTACCTTCTGACGACGGACTCAGGATAATCGCAGCGTTTCTCCAGCGCCGCGCCGTCCCTGGCGCCCTGGTTAAGGCTCTACAGTTCCAACTCCCCTTCCTCGATCTCCAAGCGGAGGCCGCTGCCCATCCCGCTGGACGGCTTTAGCGACTCGACCGGATAGCTGGGCCAATCCTGGCTCGTCCAGCAGTCGTCGAACCGGGCGAGGTTCGTTTCCCATAAATCCCGGCCTTCGGCCAACACGCCTTCGGAGGTGGGATACACCGCTACAGCATACGGAGGTTTAGGTTCCACGACGACAAAGGTATGCGGGATGTCGGTTTCGGGTGTTCCGGTGGCCCGGCCGACCAGCATCCGGTAATAGGCTGCCGACAGGTGGTAGCCGTGCCGATAGACCGCGCGCAAAAAGCCCTCCCGGCTCGCGTCGCTGGCGGTTTTCAACTCCACGATGGCCGGCTGCGGGTTCAGCCAGTCCAGCCGCCCCTTGAGCGGCAGCCGGTGCGGTTCGCGCGCTACGGTGAGGACTTTTTCCGGTTCGCCGGCTTTGAACAGCGTCCCGGCCACCGGATGCCGCTGGATCGCCTTGACGATCTCCAGGGCCGCCCGGTACTCCTTGGGGGTGATGGCCTGCTGGCCCGACTCCCGCAAGACCGCGTGTTCGGCCTTGCCCGCGTTCGTGCGGCGGTTGATCGCGTCCGCCAAAAAGAACGCGGCGCTGAAGGTTTCCGGCGCCAGCACCAGCGCGTGAACCAGGGTTCCGAACCGCATCGCGGCGGTGGGTTCCTCGTCGGGGCGGTCGGGGTCCAGGTACTTCGCCCAGCAATGCAGCGGGGTGCGGGCGATTTCGATCAAGGCGTGACTCGACACGCCGGGCATTTGGAAGTAGGAACGATTCGAGAGCATGGTTTTTCTCCGGGCGGTTCGCGCCCTCCCGGGCGCGGTGATGTTTAGGCCGCTTTGCGGGCCTGTTCGCCGTCGGCAAAGCCCAAGCGATAGGCGCGGTCGAGGGCGTCGGGTCCGGTGAGGGTTCCCGCCGCGAGAGCGTCCTTGATCTCGGCCAGTGGATCGATCCGGGCGGGCTTTTTCGTCCGGGCGGTTTTCGTCGTCCGCTCGGCCGGTAACCGGGCGTCTTCCCCGGCGCGTTCCCGCGCCTCGGCGTCCTGTTGGCGCGCCTGCTCAGCGGCGCGCAACCGGGCCAGTTCCTCCCGTTCCACTTGCCGTTGAGCGTCATCGGCAGCCCGTTTCCGGTCGAGTTCCGCCTGTTGCCGGGCCAGTTCTTCCCGCTGGGTCTGCAACCGGGCGTTTTCCTCTGACTGTTGCTTTTCCCGCGCTTCCCGTTCCGCCCGCAGCGTTTCCAGCGCCCGCCGGGTCTCGGTGATCGCCTTCATCGCGTCCGGCCAACGCTCGGCAAACTCATCGGGGTCGGGTTCAAATGCCTGCGCCTGTGCCAACGCCTCGCGAATGGCAGCAGCATCTTGATTCGCCACGGCGATGACCCGCTCGCGAATCCCATGGACCCGGGCGGCAAGCGCCGCGACGCGGGCCGCTTCGGCGCGAGCCTGGGCCGCTTTTTCCTCAACCTTGCGCTGTTCCTCGGCCTTGATCGCCGCGTCGATGGGTTCCTCGATGGCCAGTAGTGCGGCGTTGATCCGCTTGGCCTCGGCGTCAATCTGCTGGCCGCGAAGCAAGACCGGAGCCTTAATCTCGGCGCGGGTCTTCTCCAGCGTCGCCCGGTAGCCGCGAATCTCGACGCGGGCGGCCTTGGCGGCGGTCATACCCGGGTTCGTGGTCACGTCAAACGGGTCGGCGTATTTCTTCCGCAACAGCGCCAGCGCGGCGGTGGTGGTGCGGTACTCGGCGATTTCAAGCGATTCGGTCATCGGCTCAGTCTGATAATGGGTCGTCTGCTCGGTCATGGTCTTGGCTCCGATTGCGCGCCGTCCCTGGCGCTGGAAGGGGGTCGGGGACTTATTTTTTCTTGCCGGTGCGTTCGGTTCCGGCGTTGCCGTTCGCATCGTGGGCGGTGCCATTGCCGTTCTCGGTCGGGCCGGATAAGAGCCGGAACATCGCCGGGTTGTAGTGTTGCTGCCGGAAGTCGGCAATGGCGGCGGCGTATTTGCCCTCACTCACCACCTCAAACTCGACCGCGTAATAGGTTTCCCCATGCTTCCTGCTGGATCGCATGGCCATTTGGGCGCGAATCGTCTTGCTCAACAGGGTTTCGCCCTTCAGCCGGTATCGCCGCCGAAGCTCCTCGAAATTGTCGAGGGATTCCCCTTTGAACAGGATCGACGACAGCACCCGATCCGAATCGACGAACAGGAGGGCTAACCATTTCTGGAGCGGATACGCGAAATACTCGCCCTCGCTGATTTGAGCGCCGACGATCTCCATGTCCATTCTGTTACCGTACACAATGGCCGCGCCGATTTTGAATTGGCCTGACTTGCAATCGCTTCGCCATTGGCGGATGGAGTCCGCCATAATTTGCCCTTCCGGCAAGCCGGTTTCGTCCAGGGCGATTTCGATGGGGAGGTTGACGGGAGCATTCATTGCGGTTTCCTCGATCACGTTGATAGGCGGTTGGGTCGGTTCAAGCTCAAGCTCAGCGGTTGACAATCTCGGCGCGGCGGCGCTGGACGTTCCAGCGCAACCGTTGCCCGCGCGAGGCCAACTCCTTACCCAGCGTCGAAAGTGTCCGTTTCAATTTGCCGAACCGCCTGCGGCCGTTCTGGCGGTCGGTCTTTTCTGCTATCATCGTGTCACCTCGTTTCGTGAAGTTCGGGGTTGAATCGGGCCGTTTCGTTGTGAGTTGCAACGAAACGGCTTTTTATGACTCGCTCGCCTCCAGGGGCCTAACGATAGGCTTCTGGTAGTGGCTCGCCTGTTCGCCGCAACCGATTAAAAATCGGACGGCTTTCCTGATCGCCTCCTTTTCGCAGAGCGCGGTTTCCTCCATCTCCCAACTGCAACATCCTTTTTTCTTCGGAAGAAACTCCACTTTGTAGAATTTCATGCCGCCTCCCTTTCCCACTCATGAGCTTCTGCCTTCCGGCACGTGGCTTTTGCCATCATTTCATCCGCCCATGCAGAAAATGGCGCCTCATCCAGCAGGGGCTTAATATCTAAGCGGATGAGATTGACCATCGGCTTGAATGCGCCAGCCGCGTTGTAAAATTCTTTTACGCTTCGGCACATTGCAACGCTGCAGATTCATGGACTTTCATCCCCTTCAAATAGAACGAGAGCGGCGTATTCCTCGCCGCAAAGCTCTATTTTTGTGTGGTGCTTATTCACGTCTTGGTTCTCCCGCTGGTTATAAAATATGAGATGAAATAACTTCTATAACCAGTTTCCAACACAAACCTCTATTGTCAAGTCGCGCGCAAATCGAACCCTTCCCATTACGGGCGCGAATAAAAGTGTGGATAAAAGTATGGAGAGAGGCAGGGATGATGAATAAGAATGATCCAGCCTATTCAGGGACGAACGCCAAACTGCTTTTCAGCATCGGGCATTAGAACCGGAGGAGCCTCTGGTAAAGAAAACCGAATGAAAACCCACGTTCCCCCGCTGGCGAATCGTCTTTTTTAAGGCATTCTCAACGGCTCAAGGGAGGGAGGCCGTAGGTGGACAGAGCGGACGGTTCAGGGATGAACCCTCGGAGTAATTAAGGAAGCGATTGCAGAAAAAAGGCCGGTTGTGAGTGAAGTGGCCTGAGTGCGGTTGCAGCGTCAGGGATGAATCGCGGCGGTCTGGGAGGGTGAAAAAGAAGGGTTGAATTGAAATCGGGCGTTTCGCGTTGCAGCGCCACCCGACGGCACGAAATCCAAGCCGATGGTGGTTTTTAGGGGTGGAGTGCTGAAGATTCAAACGGAACGGTCTCAATCGGGTTCCCGGTACAACCGTTCCGGCAATTCGCCCGTGACATAAACATCGCCGCGTGATCGGGTTAAAGCGACATAGAGCAGTCGCAGCAACACATCGCGCCGCGTTGAACGGCCAATGTCGGTTAAATCCACGAACACCTTTTCGTAAGTGCTGCCCTGGGAACGATGTACCGTTGACGCATGAACCGGGCGTAAGTCGGAGAATGACTCATCTTTGAACTCGAAGAAAGTAACCCATGCTGCCCGACGCCGTTTATCTGACAACGGTGGATACATGCTTAGAGTGTTACCGTTGCGATGATCGTTGAACTCCGATTGCAACTGATTCGCCACCTTCGCCAGTTTCGATAATTCCTGCTTGTAGACTTCTTTCCCATCCGGCGTAACAACCCAAACATCGAGCTGCTTTCCTTTTGAGTTTGCAATTCTGGCTTTTAGCGCAGGAATGGAATGGCGAATGTCGGGAACGGCGTTAAGGACAGCCACACTATCGCCGATGCTAATGCCTAATTCGAGAATGGGCGAACAAGCCACCACAGTCTCACCCGGTAGTAGCGCCTGTTGTTCAGCCGGTTGGCCTAGCAGCGAGCGGCGAATCAGCCGGTTGTAGTGGTCGGTTTTGCCATTGGTCCAGCCCAACACGCGGCAATCATCGGAATCGGCGTGGTACTCCGGGCGGTGCATCGCCGCGAGCATCGCTGCCTCAAACTCTGCCGCGCCAAGGTGGATCAAACTCCCGTCTGTAGAATGCTTCGTCTCAAACACAGGAACCGGTCCCCCCTGCATGGCATCCCTGATCTTCTGAGTCATTGCCAGAATCGGGTGATCGGCCTTCTGTCTGACGATCTGAGTCAATCGGGCGGTCACTCCATGACCGGAAAACGCCGGAGAGTCCGGCTCAAAGATCGGCGGTAATTGCGTCGGATCGCCCACGAACAGCACTTGAGCGCGGGCGGACTGAGCGGCTTGCAGAATGTGGCCCAGCAAGAGCGAGTCCACCATCGAACATTCGTCCACCACGATCAGCGCGCCGTCTTCAATCGCGGGTTGCCGCACTCGTTTCAGGATGTAGCGGCCTCGATCCGCGTCCACCTCCGGGCGCAATCCCAGAATCTTGTGGATCGTCGCCGTTTCGACCTGGCCGCCCATCTCAGCGGCCATTGCCCGGAGAACCGCAGCGGCTTTGTTGGTGGGCGCGGTCAGCAGAACCGGGCGATAGGTCGCGTAAGCCTGGAGCAAGCGCACCACGCTGAAACTTTTGCCGGTGCCCGCATAACCCAACAGTCGGCACACCGGATCGCCGCGATCAAGGGCGCTAGATAACTCCGAAACGGCGCGAGCTTGATCAGAATTCAAGGGTGTTGGGGCGGGCGACGCCGGCGGCGCACTCGCGCATGGGCGCTTGCGGGAGCGCCGGGATGCTTTAGGTGAGGTCATGTTGAGCTCATTTTTTTCAGACGGCCCCGATATTCATCGCGGACTTTTCGCCCATCGCCGGTCAATCCTTCACAGGGATCGGATTGTTCGTTATTGAAGGCGAATGGGTGCGTCATGCCGGGCTTCGGCCCATCCTGCCGGATCGCCACATCCCCATAGGTGATGTCGTCGCCCTGTTGCAACACCCAATGACCGGGAGAGTCGGGAAGTTCCATTGTTCAGCCTCGTGGTGGTGGCGTCGTCTCCAGCGCGGAGACCGGCGTTCTTTTCGTATCGGGCGGGCGGCGAACCGCCCGCCGCTCCATCAAGCAGCCTCGTCCCATTCGACACCGGCTTCGTCGGCGTCCTCGGCCCATCCATCGGTTTCTTCATCCTCGAACACAGCGTCGTCCTCGGCTTCGGGATTCGCGCCGCTCCCGCGCCGCGCCAGCTGATCGTAAGCGGCGCGGGCCTCCGACACGGGGCGGGCGGTGTAGCCTTGGGTGGGAAACTCGAAATAACGCGGCAACCAATCGGCTGTCGGCGGGCATCCTTCGCCTTTTAAGCGACGGCGAATCAGCCCGCGCAACTCTTTCCCGGTTGCTTTACTGGACGGGGCCGCGCCCAACTCCGCCGCCATGCGAGTCAGCGCCTCCTTGTCGGTGAGCAGGTCCAAAAACGTCTCGTCCGGTTTCCAGAACCGGCGCATGTCGATCTGGAGCAGTTCGCCCAGCCGCTCGGCCAAACCGCTGCCCGCCACCAGCGTCTCGGCGACCGCCACCGCCAGCACCTTCAATACCTGCTCGTCGGATAACTCCAACAAGCGCCTGAACGCCTCGGCGGTCTGGCCCTCGCCGTAGCCCCGCCCGACTAAGCTCTGGTCGCTGGAGTCGCCCAACCAGCGTTGGACGGTCGCCCACTCCTCCCCGAACCGATCCAGCGCCGCGCCCTTCGCCGTGCTGACCTCGATGGCGGGATTGTGGGGCGAGGTGCGGTCGGCGCGAACCGACCAGTTCGTCGCGCTGCCGATCAGACACGCCACGGTCAACCGCAGCGCGATAGCCGGGTTTTGTGTGAGTTGGTAGCGCACCGCCGCTGCTTTATGCAATGCAAGATAGTTTTGCAGGGCTTGGGGGACTTCGCTTCGAGTCGCCTTGGGCGCGTCGTTCGCCGCCTCCCCCTCCAATCCCGCCGCTTGCCGGGCCTGACGGCGAGCCTCCTTCAGCGGCAAAAAGCCTTCGTGACACACCACTTCGCCGGTGCGGTGCGGCAAAATCAATACCCAACCGCCCTCACTCTTCCCCGTCCGCTGGTACTCCCAACTGCGGAAATACTCGCCGGTTTCCACCACCTCCACCTGCACCCAACCGTCCGCCAACAGCCGATCTCGCCATGCAGCGATCGCTTGGTTTTGCAGCGTCCAGAACTGAGCGGCGTCATCAAAGAAGGTTTCTTCGCCAAACAAGTCTGTCACCACGCGACCGGGATACTCCGCCAGTGGGAATAACGCCACCTCGGTGGAAATTGCCTCCCCGCCGCACAGCCACGCCTTCAATGGGCTGCCTTGCGGCGCATACTGCTCCTTGTCCCGATACAGCTTCATCCATTCGCGTTGCTGCTTGGGCGTCGCCAGCGCCAGCAATTGGGCGTCGGCGATGTCGAGATCGCCTTTGCGCGCTTCACGCTTGATGGCCTCGGTCAAATTCGCCAAGGCCAGCCGTTGTTTCACCAGCCGCTCGGTCACCCCGAAGCGGGCGGCGATAGTGGCGACGCCTTGGCCCCGCTTCACCAGTTGGGCGAACGCCTCGTGCTGGTCGAACGGTTCCATCGGCAGGCGTTCCAAGTTCTCGGCCAGTGAGGCTTCCAGCGCCGTCACATCGTCTCCGGCGTCCAGCACCAGGCAGGGCAGCGGTTCAACGGGCTGTTCTTGCGCCAAGCGCTGACAGGCCAGAAAGCGCCGTTGTCCGGCCACGATTTCAAAGCTCTCGCTGTCGGCTACGGGCCGCACCAAGAGCGGTTGCAACAGCCCTTGCGCCTTGAGACTGGCGGCCAGCGAATCCAAACCGTCGGTCGCGCCGTGGGTTCTGACGTTCATCCGAGAAACCGTCAGTTTTTCTAGCGGAATGTGATTAAATTCCATCGCGGTTCTCCGTTGAGAAGTGAAGGACACTGGATTTGCAACACCCTGTTTAACTTAAATAAAGCATATCAAACCGCAGGGTTCTGTCAATTAAAAAACAGGAGGAAACAGCTTATTATTCCCGCTATCATTTATAAAACAGGATGGATTTTTAAGAAAAAAGAGGTTCAATGATGAGGTCTCTTGATACGATCTTAATCCTCAGTTCCCAACAAAAAGACCCTACCCATTATTGAGAAAAAAGGGGCTTTACCGTGAGAAAAGAAGGCCGCCGTTAATCGGTGTGTGCGGGGCGATGAGCAGTACCGGATGACCCAAAAAAGCGATGGCATGGGGTGGCCTGCAACAAAACCGGCCAGGGCATCGGCGACCACATCGCCCTGGTGCGCGACCTCGAACCCGGCATCGGCTTTTTGGACGCCGTGTCGCGGCTCACTGACGAGCCGGTAGTGAAGCGGGAACCCCTCGTCGAAAAACCCCGGCGCACTCGTCCCGCCCGCCGGCCGCAAACCCGCGCCGACCGCCACGCCGGGCGGGTTTATCTGCATGGGCGCGGCATTTCGTCGGACACGCTGGATCACGCTGAACGGGCCGGTTTCCTGCGCTATACCGGGGGCGGTGTCTTGTTCGTCGGGCGAGAGGGGAGCGGCACGCTGCGGAACGTGACCCAGCGCCTGATCCAAGCCGGTCCCGATGAAAAACCGAAGCGCGATGGGGCGGGGAGCGACAAAGCGTATCCGCCCCTCCTGCTAGGCAACCCGCGCGGGGTCTGGATCGTGGGGGGGGGCGTGGACGCGCTGGCGGCGCGCGACCTAGCCGTGCGCCGCTGCAAGCCGCCGCCCACCGTGCGGGTCAGCGGCGGGGCCACGGTACGCTGTTTTCTGGACCACCCCACCGTGCAGACGCTCCTGCTGCACGCCGATTCGGTGGGGGTGGTGCGGGACAACGAAAGCACGGCGAAGCGGCAAGCCGAAACCGACGCGGCCCCCGATCTCCAGAGGGCTCGTATCGGGGAATTGCGCGGCACCTGCGGCGACGGGCGGCCGCCGGTCGGGGTGAAGGACGTGGCGGAACTCAACGGGCGGGAACAGCAGGCGGGCGGGGGATCGAAATCGTGAGGGCGCTCGCCGCGACCAAACCGATGGGCGCGATTGAAAAGCCCGCCCGCGGGCCTCGGCGAGATCGGACATCGAACGTCTCGATCTCGATCCGACCGGGACCGCCCCTGCGGCGGAAATCCGGCTCGCTCGCGAGGACGGTCGCTGGCTGCTGGCGCGCGTCGATGCGCTCGGCCGCTGCCCTGTGGAGGTGTTTCACCGGGAAATCGGCCTCGGCGTCCCCGGAAATGACTGGGGCCGGCACGCCCGGTTCCCGCTCGTCGATGACCTGTTTCTCGGCTGGACCCGACACGAGGGGTCCGCGCGCCCTGCTGCGGCACTCGACCCGATACCTCGCCGACAACGCGCTGCGGCCGGTCTCCCTGACCGAACTGCGCGCGGCTGGGGCCGGGGCGATGGCGGGTCCGCCAACAATAAACTATTGACGATATATCTATAATGATAGATATTGCCTGCCATGAACGGGAACGAGGTCATCAGGAAACTGCAAGCCGCCGGCTGGAGGTTGGATCGGATTAACGGCAGCCATCACCTCATGATGAAGGGCAACAAAATAGTCCCGGTCCCCGTGCACGGCAAGCATGATCTCGGCCCCGGTTGGGTGGCCTCCATCGCCCGGCAAACCGGCGTCCCACTGAAATAGGAGGAAATCGAAGCCATGGATATTCGTTACCCGGCCGTGCTGGAAACGCAAGAGAACGGTGCGCTCTTGGTGCGCTTCGTCGATCTGGAGGACACTTTTACGGAAGGGGCTGCGCTGGACGAGGCCCTGTTCAACGGCGCCGAAGTGCTGTCGGCCATGCTGGGATGCCGGCTGGATCACGATCTGCCCATTCCCGATCCGTCCCCCGCCGGTGAAGGAAGGTACCTGATCGCGCCAGACGCCCGCACCCAAGCGGCGCTGTTGATTCGCCGGGCGCGGGGTGATCGGTCGCTCGCGGAACTGGCCCGTTCCCTGGAAACCTCGTGGGCCGCGGCGCAACGGCTGGAAAATCCCCGCCACTCCCCGACCCTGCGCCAACTGGAGAAAGCGGCGGCGGCCCTGGGCAAGCGGTTGGTGTTGGCGCTGGAGTGATTCGGGCCAAGGCCGTTTCATGGGATCGAATTCGATCCGGTTGGAATCGCGCCCGCCCCCTCTTTCTCCCTCGCCGGATTCGGTTCGGGAGCGGCGGCGGCTCGGTGCGACGGAAGCCGACGACGTGGGCGCGGCCGTTCAGTGGTTCGCCATCGAGCCCGCCTATCCCACGAGCGGCGTCAAGGCATTTCGCGAGGCCGACCCTCCATCGGTCGCGAGCGGACCCGACGCCGCCGGTTGGTCCTTTAACGGATGGATGTTGACCTTTGCGGATCGTAGTATGATTGACGGGTTAAGTGACCGTTTTTGGCCGCGCGACCCCGCGTTCGCTGGCGGTCATTTAAACGGTCGTTTACGTGACGGGAGCCTGCGCGTCTCGAAAGCGGACGGCTCGCAGACCCCCGACCTCCAGCGCGACGCGCTGCTCGCGGTGGGCATCTGCCCGGAGCAGATGTAGGAGGATTTCGCCTCCGGGACCCAGGACGACCGGCCCGGCCTGCTGACCTGCCTCAAGGCGCTGCGCGCACGTCGTCGGCTGGCGGCGGCGGGTGTTGGGCGACGAGGCGGGCGTGCTAGACCCCGAAACGGCGCGTGCCGCCCCGGTTTCCCAGCCCACGCTGGAACGGGCCGGTCGCGCGAGACGCCGAACCCCTGGGCTTCGGCCTGAACCCGCGCCTTGTAGCCGCCTTTTGCGCGCATCCCGCCTGGACGCGCCCCTACCTGCGCCGCGCCACTTTCAAGGCGTGGCGGGTGGCGGCCGAACGACCCGGAACGGGCCGAACTGCCGCCTTCGCCTTGGCCGATCTCGGCCCTCTGGGACGAGGAATAGGGCGCCAGGCCCCTCCGAACCTCCGGCCGGCGGCCGGCGCGGTCTCTAGGCGGCCTTCGCGGCCCCGCTGAATACGATCTTTCTCGCGCCGTTGGCGCGGGCCGGAACCCTTCCACGACGGGCGGCCCGCATCGACACCGGCCGTCCGATACCGAGAAACCCGTGGTTTTCGCGGGCGGGGCGTTCAAAATAGCGCGATCGATTTCCCGACAGCGCGCCGCCATGTTCCCGCCCACCGACCCGGAACACTCTGACTCGACACCGTTCACCGCCGCCGAGCGCCGCCTGATCCGCACAGAGTTCCGGGCACGCGGCGGGCAAACCGATCCGCTCCACGACGGTATCTGGCTGCACCGCTGGGCCGCCGGCCCCCACAAAGGCCAGCCCACGCTGAATCGGACCGCGATCCGCACGCTGCTGGAACGCGGTCTGATCGAAATCGTCGATCCGCCGGGCCGCCTCCCCTTCGCGTGCTTCACCCGCGCCGGCTTGGACGCCCTGCGGCAAAGGGCGCGCGATCGGCGGTCGCTGCCGCCCGATCAGTACGCCCACCGGCTCGCGGAACTGGACGCCCAGCTGGGACCGGAATAGGCCGGCCACGGTTTCACCCGATCCCCTTCCCCGCCGGTCATTTTCCGCGCAATCCCGCCGCGCCGCGTAAGCCCGCGTCCTGGTTGACGGTGCCGCCCGGCCGGGCCAGAGTGATCCACAGGATTTGTGAATAACTCGCACACGCCCCCCTTCGCCCAACCACTCGATGCGAGAAGACCCGCGAGGTGCCCCTACCCTGCCCCACGCCCGTTCGCCCTCCTCGTCCTGCTGCTGCTGTTGGCCGCGCCGCTGCTGGCCGCCGAATACGCGGGCAGAGTCGTCGGCGTGTCGGACGGGGAGACCTTGGCCCCGTCCGGCACGAGCAGGGTCAGCGTGTCGCCATCGCTGACGCCCCCGACCTTGCCGGTCAGTTCGGTGGCGGTTACGGCGAGGCTGGCCAGCGCCAGCAGGGCGGCCAGGGCAAACCACATCAGAGTCTTCAGGATATTTCCTCCCAAAACGGTTACGATTTAGCGAGTACGATGCAGCACCAGAGGCAGAACAAAGCAATATGAAATAGTAATCGTTAAGTACCCACAATAGACATTATTGGAAACAGTTAGGAAAACTTTTATCGCTTTTAGATCAAGCTATTGATCATGAATGTATTTTTCCAAGTTCATGATTTTGCCTTAAAATCACCTTTTTCAGTTTCCGATAATGTCTAATGCCGTGAAGGTCATCAATCATTACGGCGATAAAGTGTTGAAGGTGTTTGGAGTGAGCGTCAGATGAGCTTACGACTCAGCAGTTGTTCGAACTTGATTCATAGTGGAGAGTAAATAGTGGTTGAATATGACAATAAAAACTGGCTAGCTTTGCTCGTGACGTTTAACGGCTCCGTCATCGGCAGCATCTTTTCGAGAATTGTGATTTTTACCTTGTTCAGTACCGTTATTGCCGGGCTGCATCAAACCCACTGGATCAACTTGAAAAATATTCCTAGCACTCCATGGGCGGTGGTGGGTGTCGCCTTGGGCTTGCTCTTGGTCTTTCGCACTAATACCGCCTATGACCGCTTTTGGGAAGGCCGAAAGCTGTGGGGTGAAATCACCAATCAAACGCGCTTTCTGAGTATGGGCATCCTGGCGTATTTAGCACCGCATCCTGATACCGCTGCCGTCCAGCAGCGGCTCATCCATCTGCTGATTGCTTTTCCGATATTGACTAAACAACGGCTGCGTCAAATCCAAAACTGGCAGGAAGTGAAGCCGTTTCTTTTGGCCGAAGACCAGCAGCGACTCGCTGGCGCGAATCATTCTGCCCTGGCGGCGCTGTCCCTCATCGCGACCCTTCTTGGGCAATGCACGGCACAAGGTCTGCTGACGGAACAGCGCCTTACCATCTTGCATTCCAGTCTGGGCGAACTGACTCGCTGTCTGGGGGGTTGTGAACGGATTCGCAATACGCCCTTACCCATTGCTTACGTGCTGCATCTCAAGCGCTTTCTGAGCCTGTTTTGCCTCACGATTTCCCTGCCTCTAGTCGCGGCCATGGGTTGGTGGAGCATATTGGCCACGGCGCTGGTCAGTTATGCGTTCATCGGCGTTGAGGAAATTGGCGTTGAGATTGAAGACCCGTTTGGGGAGGATCCCAATGATTTACCCTTGGATAAAATCTGCACTACCATTGAGCAAAATCTTACTGAATTAAATCCTCCTGTAAATTTTCCTGTGATCAGAACGGCGGGGCAGGCAGGCTAAACGAACATCACTTAACAGGATCAATGGGTTGGATGAAGTCCACGCCCTAGCCTGACGCTGCCACCCCTCGCCATCACAGGAAAATTTACAGGACCAAAATTCTTGAGCTGCTCTGGTATCCTCTCCTCCCGCTGTTCCTCCCCCACCCCCAGCATCGCTGCCGACTCGCTCGGCTTGGCATACGACAACAATTCCTTCATTTTTAGGCTACAAAGCGGCAACTCTCAGGCAAGTTCAGAAAAAGTTCGTTTTTATGGTACAGATCCTTACGGTTCCCAACGAATGTCACTGTTCAAAGTCGACGTCAGCCGATGGTTAAAGTCGCTGTCAGCGGCGAGTCTTGAGGCCGACCACGTTCTCATCGGCGGCTTCGGAACGGCGCATGGCGGATCGCGCCGCCCGGCGCAGGCCCGCTTCCTTGACCAGCGCGTACAGCGCGGGAATCACGATCAGTGTCAATACCGTTGACGAGATCATCCCCCCGACCATCGGGGCGGCGATGCGGCGCATCACTTCCGACCCGGCGCCGCTGCTCCAGAGGATCGGCAGTAGACCGGCCATGATTGCCACCACGGTCATCATTTTTGGGCGCACCCGCTCGACTGCACCTTCCATGACCGCCGCGTAAATATCGCTCACCGTCAGCGGCTGGCCTTCCGCCTCGCGCTGACGGCGTAAAGCCGTGAGCGCATGATCCAGATAAATCAGCATGATCACGCCAGTTTCCGCTGCCACCCCGGCCAATGCGATAAACCCGACCGCGACCGCCACACTCAAGTTATAGCCCAGCCCATCCATCAGCCAAATCCCGCCGACCAGGGCGAAAGGCAGGGCCAACATGACGATGAGCGTCTCGGTCAGCCGGCGGAAATTGAGGTAGAGCAGGACAAAGATAATGAGCAGCGTAAAAGGCACCACGATCATCAGCCGAGCCTTGGCCCGTTCCATGTACTCGAACTGCCCGCTCCAGGCGACGTAATACCCCGGCTTGAACTGCACTTGCTGGCGCACCGCCTGCTGCGCGTCAGTGACGTAACCGCCAATATCGCGACCACGAATATCCACAAAGATATAAGCCGACAGCAGCGCATTTTCAGTGCGGATGCTGGGTGCGCCCTTGCCGAGACCGATACTGGCCACCTGCCCTAACGGAATCATCGCCCCGCCCGGCACGGGAATCAGCACTTGGGCAATCGCCTGCGGATCGGCGCGCAGATCGCGGGGATAGCGGACGTTGATCCCGAACCGCTCCCGCCCTTCCACCGTGGTCGTGACCGTCTCCCCGCCCAGCGCGGTCGCAATCACGTCCTGCAGGTCGCCGATGCCCAGACCGTAACGGGCCAATGCCTCCCGATCCGGTTCGATGTTCAGATAATAGCCGCCGGTAATGCGCTCCGCGTAGGCACTGGTGGTGCCGGGCACGGTCTTGACGACGGCTTCAATCGCCTTGGCCAGTTGCTCCAGTTCAGTGAGATCATTGCCGAATACCTTGATGCCGATGGGGGTACGGATACCGGTCGAGAGCATGTCGGTCCGTGCCTTGATCGGCATGGTCCAGGCGTTGCTGACGCCGGGGATTTGTAGCGCCTGGTCCAGCTCGGTAATCAGCGTGTCCATGGTCATGCCGGACCGCCACTCGCTCTCCGGTTTCAGGTTGATCACCGTTTCAAACATTTCCAACGGCGCCGGATCGGTCGCGGTGGCGGCCCGCCCCGCTTTGCCCAACACCGACGCCACCTCCGGGAAGGATTTGATGATGCGGTTCTGCATCTGCATGATTTCCGCCGCCTTGGTCACCGACAGGCCCGGCAAGGTGGCGGGCATGTACAGCAGGGTTCCCTCGTTGAGGGTCGGCATGAATTCACTGCCCAGTTGGCTGGCCGGATACCAGGACGCTGCCAGGATGAGCAGCGCTAGCAGGATCGTCAGTTTTTTCCAGCGCATGACTCCAGCGATCAGCGGACGATACGCCCAGATCAGAAAGCGGTTCAGTGGGTTGCGATGTTCGGGCACGATTTTTCCGCGAATGAACAGCACCATCAGCGCCGGGACCAGGGTCAGCGACAGCAGCGCCGCTCCCGCCATCGCAAAGGTTTTGGTGTAGGCCAGCGGCTTGAACAGCCGCCCTTCCTGCGCTTCCAGGGTGAACACCGGCAGGAACGAGACCGTGATGATCAGCAGGCTGAAGAACAAGGCCGGTCCGACTTCCTGGGCCGCCTCGACCATGATCGTGACCCGCGAAGCGTCGGGCGCGGCCCGCTCCAAGTGCTTGTGGGCGTTTTCAATCATCACGATGGCGGCGTCCACCATCGCGCCAATGGCAATGGCGATCCCGCCCAGACTCATGATGTTGGAATTCATGTCCAACAGCCGCATCACGATGAAGGCGATAAGAATTCCGACCGGCAGCATCAAAATCGCGACCAGCGCGCTGCGGACATGGAACAGGAAGACGATGCAGACCAGCGCGACGATGAGACTTTCTTCCAGCAAGGTGTTTTTCAGCGTCTCGATAGCGCGATGGATCAGGTCGGAGCGGTCATAGACCGGCTCAAGGGTCACGCCTGCCGGCAGGCCGCTGGCGATTTCGGCCAGCTTGGCCTTGAGATTATGGATTACGTCCAGCGTGTTCGCGCCGAAGCGGGCGACAGCAATCCCGCTGACCACCTCGCCTTCCCCATTCAATTCGGTCAGTCCCCGCCGCTCATCCGGCCCCATTTCGACCCGCGCTACATCACGCAACAGCACCGGTACCCCGCCCTCGGCCTTGAGCACCAGTTGCTCCAAATCGGCGGCTCCGCGCAAATAGCCCTTGCCGCGCACCATGTATTCGGTTTCCGCCAACTCCACCACCCGCCCGCCGACATCGCGGTTGCTGGTGCGGATGACTTCGCTGACTCGCATCAATGGAATGCCGTAGGCTTGCAGCTTGCGCGGGTCGACCACGACCTGATACTGCTGGACAAAGCCGCCCACGCTGGCAATTTCGGCAACGCCTTGCGCCTGGGTGAGCTGGTAGCGGATGAACCAGTCCTGCAAAGTCCGCAGTTCCGCCAGCGTGCGCTGGGCACCGAGTACGACATACTGGTAAACCCAACCGACGCCAGTCGCATCCGGCCCCAGACTGGGCGTGACTCCAGTAGGCAACCGACCAGCGGCAAAGTTAAGATATTCCAGCACCCGTGACCGCGCCCAATACAGGTCGGTCCCGTCCTCGAAGATCACATAGACGAAGGACGCACCGAAAAAGGAAAAGCCGCGCACGACCTTGGAACGGGGAACGCCTAACATCGCGGTGCTGAGCGGATAAGTGATTTGATCCTCGACCACTTGTGGTGCTTGGCCGGGATACTCGGTGTAAATGATAACCTGCGTATCGGAGAGATCGGGCAGCGCATCGAGCGGGGTGTGGAGAACCGCGTAAACGCCGCCAGCGACTACGAACGCAGTCAGCAGCAGCACCAGAAACAGATTGCGGGCGGAAGCCTCGATGATGCGTCCAAGCATGTCAGTGGCCCTGGTGCGTACTGGCCGGTGTGGGCGGTGTTTCTGGCGGGGTCGCGGTGCTGGGAGCGGTCGCGCCATGACCGCTATGCCCGCCAAAGCTGCCTAGCGCCGCTTTCAAATTGCTTTCGGCGTCGATCAGAAAATTAGCCGATACCACGACCTGCTCTTGATCGGCGAGTCCTTCCAGCACTTCCACATACTCATCGCCCCGCAGACCCAACCGCACTTCACGCGGCTGATAGCGGCCCTCTCCCAATTCGACCAGCACGACGGGCCGGGCGCCGCTGCTGAGTACCGCCGAGGTGGGGATAGTCAAAACCGCGGCTTTGTTATGGCTGGCGGCCAGTTCAATGCTGGCATACATGGCCGGGCGGAGACGCCCTTTGGGGTTTGGCAATTCAACCCGGACTTGTGCGGTACGGGTCTGCGGGTTGAGGGTTGGGTAAATGAAGGCGACCTTGCCTATGAACACTTCGCCGGGAAAGGCGTTGACGGTGATGCGCGCTTCCTGGCCGGGATGCACCAGGTTCAGGTCTTGCTCAAAGACATCCGCGACTAGCCACAGCGACGATAAATCGGCGATGCGATAAAGCATTTCGCCCGGCATGAAGCGCATGCCCTGGATCGCGGTTTTTTCCAGCACTACACCGTCTCCCGGTGCTCGCAACAACAGTTGCTGCTGCGGCTGACCCTCTTTGCGCAGGCGTTCCAGTTGATCGGCGGAAATTTCCCAGTTGCGGAGCCGCAGCAGGGCCGTTTCCGCCAACTGGCTCATACCTTCGCGGGTTTCGGGACTGCTCGCGCGTAGAGAACGCAGCCCACCGCTGGCCAGGAGATACTCGCGTTGGGCGGAGACCAGTTCGGGGCTGTACACGGCCATCAAGGGTTCGCCGCGTTTCACGGTCTGGCCGGTGCTGTTGACCAGCAGCCGTTCAATCCAGCCCTCGAACCGGGGGGTCACCGTGAATAAACGGCGCTCGTCAGGAGTAATCAGACCGACGGCACGCACCGGGCGACTGAGGACGCGCCGCTGCGCCGCTTCAGTCCGCACCCCCAGCTTTTGCACTTTCTCCGGACTGATGCGGACTTGATCGCCGCCGATGTCCTCGCCTTCATAGACGGGGATGTAGTCCATCCCCATCGAATCTTTTTTCGGGGTTGGCGAGGTGTCCGGCAACCCCATCGGATTTCGGTAATACAGGATGCGCTTTGGGGCCGTGGCGAGCGCTGACGGAGCGGTTTCGCCTTCATAGACGGGGATATAGTCCATTCCCATCGAATCTTTCTTGGGCGTCGGCGAGGTATCCGGCAATCCCATCGGATTGCGATAATAAAGAATCTTGCCCTGTTCGGCAGCGTCAGCGGGCGGCAGGAACCCGTTTCCCCGGTGTCCCGCGTAACCCAGCCCGCCGACAGTTCCGACCCAGACTAAAAAAAAGATGAGGGTGCGCGGTTTCACAAAGGTGCTCCTACGAGTCGTTCAATTTCAGCGAAACGGAGATATTGCTCAAGCAGGGCTTTCAACTGGCCGAAGCGCGCTCGGCGCATTTGCCGTTGCGCATCCAGCAGAGTGGTGAAGTCCACGCGACCGGTCTGGTAGCTGGCGAGCGCCGCCTGGAACGTCAACTCCGCCTGCGGCAGCAGGCGGGTGCGGATCAGCGTTTCCTGTTGCCGGGCGGCATCCAGCCCGGCCAGTTGTTCCTGTAAGTCGCCTTGCAGTTGATTGGCGATAGCGTCTTGCCTGATTTGTGCGGCGCTCAACATTGCGGCGGCCTCCCGCTCTTGGGAACGGCGGCTGGTCTGTTGCAGGGGAATGTTGACCGACAGCATGATTTCCCAGTCTGTTAGCCGATTGCCGACCTGGATCGGGGAAACGCTGACGGTCAGATCCGGATAGCGGTTGGCCTTCACCAGATCCTGGGTATTTTGGGCGGCGGTGATAGTAGCCGATTGAGTGAGCAACTCTGGGTTGGTGCCAAGCATCCGGCTCTCCAAGTCTGCGAGCGCCGCTGGTGTGAGCAAGGGTGGCAACGCCTTTGGCTCGGCCAACGGTGCGTTCGCCGGCCGGCCCAACAACGCATTGAGTTTGGCGCGAGCCTGTTGTTGCTCGGTTACCGCCATGATCAAATCGGCTTTGAGTGTGGTTTGTTCAATTTGCGCTTTCAGAGCGTCCTGTTGTGGCGTGAGGCCGTTGGCGTGGCGAATCTGGGCAACCTGCTCGACTTCGCGTAGAAACATCAACTCCTCTTTCAGGAGAACCTCGTTTTGCTGCGCCTGATAGCGTTGGATAAATGCGGTGGCGATCTTAGCCCGTAGCGTGGTGGACAACGTCAACCGCTGCCGGTGTGCCTTCTCCACTTCTGCTTCCGCCACCCGCTGTTTGGACTTCAGTTTCCCTCCCAGCGGCAGAGTCTGCGCCACGGTGTACTTCATGGAGCCGACTCGCGATGGGGCCAGGGTAAAGTCACTGTCGTTGGGAATGTCCCGCCATTCGACGCTGAACATCGGATCAGGCAACGCGCCCGCTGGCTGAATTCGCGCTTCAGCGGCCTCCACGTCGTGTTGCATCGCCGTGAGTTCTGGATGGTGTTGTTCCGCCCAGATCAGTAATTCGGGTAGAGTGGCCCCTGGCAAATCGGCGACAGGTTTCGCCGCTTGGACGCCCATCGAGAGGACCAGGAGCGCCAGCGCGCACCCGGTTTTCCGCAAATCGTGCATGAATATCCCCCTGGTTTTTTCAGCATTCGCCTGACGCGGCGAGGCGGGCGATTATTGTTATCGATAGGACTGAAAAATCCGGGAGGTGCCGTCTCGCGCCAACAGCAACACGTCATAGGGATCACGACGATGACCATATTCAGGGCCATCCATGCCGGGCGATCCGATCGGCATCGCGGGTACGGCCAGACCGATGGCGTTGGGCCGCTCATCCAGCAGGCGCAGAATCTCGCGGACGGGAACATGGCCCTCCAGCGCATAACCGTCCACCACGGCGGTATGGCAGGAGCCATACTCGATGGGGATGCCAAGGCGCTTGCGCGCATCGGCGTTGCCCGTGTCATGCACGCGCGTTTCGAAGCCGTTTTTCTCCAGATACGCCATCCAGTCCTTGCAGCAACCGCACGTCGGGTCTTTCCACACCTCGACCACCGGACGGCTGGGCGCGGCCCACGCCCGGGGGAGAGCCAGTAGCAACGAGCCAGCCAGCAGTTGGCGGCGCTTCAGATCAATGCTGGGGGTGGGCATGGCCATTCCTCTTGTGGTGGGTTTTGCCAGGGGTAGAAGTTACAGAAGATCGGCAACGATTCGTGCGATCAACAACCCTCGGGTGGCTGATCGGTTTCGGATGATCATAATTTGACGCGGTTAAGCCGCAATGCGTTGATGACTACGGACACCGAACTCAGCGCCATGGCGGCGCCGGCGAAAATCGGCGACAGCAGCAGACCGAACGCCGGGTAGAGCACGCCGGCGGCCACCGGGATGCCGAGCGCGTTGTAGCCAAAGGCGAACGCGAGGTTCTGGCGGATGTTGCGCATCGTAGCGCGCGACAGGACGGCGGCGCGCGCGATGCCGCGCAAGTCGCCCTTGACCAGCGTCACGCCGGCACTCTCCATCGCCACATCGGTGCCGGTGCCCATGGCGATGCCGACGTCGGCCTGGGCCAGCGCCGGCGCGTCGTTGATGCCGTCACCGGCCATCGCGACCTTGCGCCCTTCGGCCTGCAAGCGCTTCACATGACCCGCCTTGTCCTCGGGCAGCACTTCGGCGATGGCTTCGGCGATGCCGAGTTGCCGGGCCACGGTGTCGGCCGTGCTGCGCGAATCGCCCGTGAGCATCACCAGGCGGACGCCTGAATCTTTTAATGTGGCGATCGCTTCCCGTGTGCTTTCCTTAATCGGATCGGCGACCGCCGCGAGTCCGGTGGCCACGTCCTTCACCGCGAAGAACACGACCGTTTTCGCTTCCAGACGCCAGACTTCCGCGCGCGCTTCCCAAGGCTGGGTATCGATGCCGTGCTGGGCGAGGAAGTTGCGGCTGCCGACGAGCACATGCTGGCCAGCGATATCCGCTTGCACGCCGAGGCCGTTGACGGCATCGAAGGCGCCAGCCGACGGTGGCGTCAGGCCGCGCGCCTTGGCCCCCGCAACGATGGCCAGCCCGATCGGATGCTCGGAAAGCTGTTCCACGCCGGCGACGAGCGCCAGGGCTTCATTTTCTGGAAGGCCCTCGGCGACAAAATCGGTCAGGGCGGGATGCCCGAGGGTCAACGTGCCGGTCTTGTCCACCACCACGGTGTCGATGTCACGCATGCGCTCGATGGCCTCGGCATTGCGGAACAGAAGACCGGCGCGCGCGCCTTGCCCCATGGCGACGGTCATGGAGATAGGCGTTGCGAGGCCGACGGCACAGGGGCAGGCGATGATTAACACGGCCACGGCGTTGAGAAAAGCGTAGGCGAATTTCGGCTCGGGGCCGAGAAACCCCCACACGAGCGCTGTCACGAGAGCAATGCCCACCACGACCTGGACAAAGTACGCCGCGATGACATCGGCCAGCTTCTGGATCGGGGCGCGTGTGCGCTGGGCCTCTCCCACGAGATGAACGATCCGCGCCAGCAGCGTGTCAGCGCCCACTCGTTCGGCGCGGATCACCAACGAACCATTGCCATTGACGGTGGCGCCGGTGACCTGGTCGCCCGCCGCCTTGGCCACTGGCATGGGCTCGCCGGTGATCATCGATTCATCCACCCGACTCGTACCCTCGAGCACGGTACCGTCCACCGGCACTTTCTCGCCCGGCTTCACCCGCAGCCGGTGACCCACCGCGATACTTTCGAGCGGAACCTGTTCCTCACTGCCGTCCTCGCCCAGACGCCAGGCCAAGTTGGGCGCGAGTTGCAGCAATTTTTGGAGGGCCTGGCCAGTCTGGCCCATCGCGCGCAACTGGAGGAAATCGCCCAGCAGCACCAGGGTCACGATCACGGCCGCCGCCTCGAAATAAGTCCCCACCGCGCCGTCGTGCGCGCGGAACTCCAGCGGGAACAGGCTTGGAAAAAACACGGCGGCGAGGCTGAACAGGTAGGCGAGTCCCACCCCCAGCCCGATCAGCGTGTACATGTTGAGCGCGCGATGCACCAGCGAAAACCAGAACTTGCGCAGGATCGGCCCGCCGGCCCACAGCACGACCGGGGTGCCCAGCACCAACTCGATCCACCCCCGTTCCTGCGGCAACAGGCCAAACAGTTCCGGGAAGCCGATCATGGGCGACATCGCGAGCACCACCAAGGGCAGGGAGAGCGCGGCGCCGACCCACAGCCGCCACGTCAGCGCGCGCCACTCGGAATGGTCGGCCTCGCCGCCGCCCGTGCCCGCCATCGGCACCAGCGCCATCCCGCAGATCGGGCAATCGCCCGGTGCCTCGCGCACAATCTCCGGGTGCATCGGGCAGGTATAGTGAGTTCCCGGCGGCGCCGCGCCAGCGACGACCACCCCGCCACCGTCCTGACCCGGAGACTCGTGCGGGGGTTGGGCGTCGTGATGCGCGTGTCCAGAGTGCGCGGTGCCCCCCTGGTGAGGCGGTCCGGCAACGTGCGCGGACGGGTGGGCCTCGAATTTCTGCTGGCAAGCGGGGGAACAGAAATAATAACTTTTTCCCTCGAACACGCTGCTTCCCGCCGCAGTTCGCTCATCAACCTGCATGCCACAGACCGGATCCGTTGCCATCGCCTTACCTCGCTTCATTGAGATTGATGGATTGACCTCATGGGCCTGGCCCGTAGGTCTCTAGACTTTCCGAATAACATCGGCTCTAGCATTCGATAGATGATCACCATCACGGGTGGCAAGATCAGCCACTGCAATAGCGGCGAAAGACCAATCCCGAAAATCATCGGCATGCTCGCCGTATAGCCCCAGTTGCCGACACGATAGACGTTGTACCATTCGCTCCATGCAGTAAAAGCCAGCGCGCCGATCACGACAATGACGCCGCCTGTCCACGGATGCGACACCGGCCAGTCCGCGCGCCAGAGCACCATGCCCGCTAGCGCAAACATCGCGAGTGCAATCACGACGTCGCCCAGGGAGCAATGAAACAGTGCCCAGGCGACACTCATCCCATCCGCCGCCGCCCAGATCGTATAGAGCCTGACCTGCGCGATTTCCCACGTCAGATTCAAAACGAAGGCGAGCGCCGACCAGAGACCTGCTCGTGCCATAACACTGCGCATCGTTATGGTGCGTGTAGTACGTGGGTTAACGCCGGTCTTCGCGGCAACTCGGGATGTTCGCATCTGCGTTTTCTCATTCGAATGTCGTTGTATCTGCTTTACCACCGAAAATTGACCACAGCCCCATTAATTCAACTCGCTTATCGTAACCAGAGGTATTTCCGCAGGTACCTTCAGAAGGCGAGAGTCAGCGTTGACCATAGTCGCGACGCATTGCACTGATACCGGCGATGAGCATGCCGACAATCCCACTGATGATCAGTATTTCGCCGAGAATATGGTGCCAGCCACCCATTGGCGTAAGTATCAGCATCGAACCACTGATCACAAGAGCCGCGAAAGCAATGGCTCCAGCGAGCCGTGCGAGATTGCGGTTAACGCGACCTCCCAGGGCCTCCAAACTCGGAAGTCGGCCCAGATTGCCTTCGGCGATACGTCGGAGGACGCGTCGCGTGTCGCCGGGTGCATCAAGTATCAAGCGCTCTACTTCGCGCGCAAGCTTGGTTGTCTTGTCCTCTATCCGCTTCGGAGAGAAGTGCTGCTCGGTGAGGCGCAAGATCTCTTCACGAAACGATTCCATGTAGTTATGGTCCGGGGCGAGTTGGCGAATCATCGACTCCAGAATGACGAAAGCTCGTGTTAGCAGGACAAACTCACCGGGATTGTGTACCCCGTTCCGGGTTCCGGCACGCAGTAGTGATTCGAACGCACCCCCGATTGAAACATCGGCCAAATTGGTCCTGCGGATTTCATAGAGCGCTGCCTTTATGTCCACCAACAGCGCCGCATGGTTGATTTTTTCGCTCCCCGGCGCCATTTCGAGATAAGCTTCCGTGGCCGCCCGTGCATCGCCTTTGACGACCGCTTCGAGCAAGAGTGTTAGTGATTCGCGCATCGGCTCGTCAAGTTCGCCCGTGTTCCCGAAATCGAGGAGCGAGAGCCGCCCATCAGGCAGAACGAAAACATTGCCGGGATGCGGGTCAGCGTGAAACAAGCCTTCTTCGAAGATCGTTTGCAGCATCAGCCTAACCAGGGTGTTCATCGACCGCGGCATCGTTTCCGGGTGCTGTTTGGCGTAGAAATCCACCCGTTCACCCGCCGAAATCTCCAGCGTCAGCACGGCTCCGTGCGAACATTCCGCAACGACATCCGGAATCCAGAGGTCGGGAAAATCGGCCATCGCGGTGCGAAAGATCACTATGGAACGCGCTTCGCGACTGAAATCGGTTTCCCGGTTCAGACTGATGGCAAATTCACGTACCACAACAGGGAGGTCGAGTGCGCGTAAACGCGGAAAGAGCCTTTCCCCCAGCGCTACCAGGCAAGTCAGTGCTGCCATATCTGTGGAAATAATTGCTTTAAGGCCAGGCCGCTGCACCTTCACGGCCACCTGACGCCCATCCTGCATTGTCGCCTTATGCACTTGGGCGATGGTGGCGGAGCCGAGTGGCGTTTCGTCGAACAATGAGAACAATGCTGGCAACGGTGTGCCCAACTCGACTTCGACTGTCGCGCGTACCACGTCAATACCCATCGCCGGCAACTGGTCGTGCAGCAGGGCCAATTGATCAATGTAAGCGTCCGGCAGCAGATCACGCCGCATCGCGAGCACTTGACCGAATTTGATAAAGGTTAGCCCCAACTCCTCAACGGCTTCCCGTACCGCCTTCGGCGGCGGCCAATGTCTCTTGCCGAACACGGCTCCCAAGAGTTTGTGTCGGGCGAGCACGCGCAGGATTTGCATTAGCCGAGGCGCCGCTTGCAGAACGCTGCACCTCTCTGGGGTAATCATTTCAGCCATGCGCTTCTCCCACTACCACGACAGGCACCCAAAGCACTGAGCCCAATGCGTTGTAGGTAATGAACTGGCGATACGGCATTTGTGATGAACCCACGAGAAACGGCACAAGCGCTTGAGCGAATCCTACAAACCGGCCGAGAAAGACCGCCTTACCGCCATGTCGCTTAAAGAAGGCTTCTGCATTTTCTATGTGCGCGTTGTTTAAGCCAAACCGGCTGCCATAGCGCGTCAAAGCCGGGTGCCCCAGCCGTCGTCCCAGTTCATCGCTTATGCTGTCTCCGAGTACCTCGCCGATCCTAACAATCACGATCAATGCATCAAAATTGAGTAGCCCCTGTACCGCGAAAAATCCGACGACCAGAAGCAGGCTCTCAGCACCGAACTCAGCGCCATGGCGGCGCCGGCGAAGATCGGCGACAGCAGCAGACCGAACGCCGGGTAGAGCACCCCGGCCACCGGGATGCCGAGAGCGTTGTAGCCAAAGGCGAACGCGATGCCGACATCGGCGTCACCCCGATAGCATCACCCTGCGCGTCGCATCACGCCCCTCGATCCATCACTTTTGCTCGGCGAGCCACTGATCGAACTGGGCGATCTCCTCCTTCTGCGCAGCTATGATCTTGCGTGCCATCTCCTTCATTATTGGCGATTTTCCGTGCTCAAGTTCCATTTGCGCCATGTCCAAGGCTTGCTGATGGTGGATCTTCATCATCATCGCGAAGTCCTTGTCGGTGTCGCCGGACAGGGGCATCTTTTGCATGCTGTCCATTCCCATCATCATCGACTGCTTCATGCCGTCCGATCCGGTCGTGCTTTGCTGAATGTGTCCGTGGGGCATGCTGGCCGATGGGGGTGCCGATGGGGGCGCTGATGGAGAAGCCTGCGGTTGTGCGACTGCGGACACCAGGTAAAGCGCAGTGACAGGAGCAAGGCACAGTGCCCGAATTGATTTGAGCGTTTCACGTTTCATCGATTTTTCCTTGCGTGAGGGTCTGGAAATTATTGAGCCATACTACGACAAGCGTCGGCGCAACGACGGCACGCCTCGGCGCAGCCCTTACAGTGATCCATGTCATGCGCGTCACATTGTTTCGCACACCAGTCGCAGATGTCCGCGCACAACTTGCCAACCTGCTGGGCGAACGGACTGTTGCGGGCCATCGCATCGCTGCACAACCGGCAGATCGCCGCGCACTCGATACAGCAGGCCGGACAGCTATTGTCGCTTTCCTTACCGACCATGTGCGCGAAACAGTTGCCGCACTCGGTGGCGCAGTCGTGGCAGGCGGCGATGCAATCCTTGGTACTCTGGTTCAGATGATGACTCATGATTGTGTTTCCTTTAATTGATTGAGATCGGGCGATATTGGCGCGCCCGTAACGCCTGCGCTGTCAAGCAGCGGTCATTTCCCATGCTGGGCAACATCGACGTCGAGTGTCGCGGGCAATCACAGGGTACGATTAGTCTGAGTCGCCGATTCGGGATCAAGCAGCCTCAAAATTCGCCGTCATTTCGCCGACATGGACTCCATCATCTGAGTGTGCCGCATCATCTGCTCCATCATTATCTGCATCATGTCCATGCGCTTTTCCATCATCTCCTCGCGTTGCTTTGGGTCTCCGCTCATCATTGGCCCCCCTTTCTGGCCGCTCATCGTCATCGGGCTACCCATGCCGTGCATCGCCTTCATGTTTTCCTGCATCGTCTGCATGTGTTCCTGCATCAGCTTCTGGCGTTCCTTCGGGTCGGTTGTCGTCTGAAGTTTTTCCATCTGCTGCTGCATGATTTTCATGTTTTCCTGCATTTGGGTCATGTGCTTGTCCATGTCCATGCTCATCGTCGGCTGCGCGGGTACGGGCTTCTCTTGTGCTGATGCGATGGGTACTGACAGGGCACAGGTCAGGAGGGCGGAAAGCAGTATTGAGGTTTTCATGACGGTTTTTCCTTCTGGGTTGGGTTGAACAAGCTTGAATCTTAATACACCGAAAACGAGGGTAGTTATGTACGGCATCGAACATAAAGTGATCAATTTTAGCGCTGGGTGAGAGTGATCTGACCGGCTTTCTTGTACAAGCTGAGCGAGATAATGCTCAATAGGAGGAGAAAAATATTCTGTGGTTTCTATTGTGGCGTTCATTGGGCTTCATCCGTGGTGGCGATAAACACATTATCTACCTCGTTGACATGAAAATAGCGGGGTTTGCTGGCGACCGGCAGATCACACTCATCCAAGCCAGATTTTTGCAGCAGGTAGGTGCGCATGGCCGGGTCATTCAGCATGGCCTTGTCGTTCTCCAGCCATGCGCGAATGGTTGGATCGGGCGGCGGCTGGAAAATGTGAACCTCGCGATGGCCGCGATCCAGTACTGCGTAGACGGGCGGTTCACCGAATTCCAGCAATTTGGTATAGCCCATGCCTTTGTACCACCGCACCGTCTGCCTGACGCTGGACAGCACCCTGCTGTCGCCCTTGTAAGCTGGGCCACAGTCAAAGCGATTGCCTTTTTCCATCACATAACGGCACGCGGCCTTGAGTGTGATGCTAATGCTGGTTTGTTGGGTGACGTCACTCATCGGGAAACCCTCCTTAATCAATCGGGTTTCAAGGAAACAATAGGCTTAGAGGCTGTATAGAAATTCTTCTCGTCCCAACGGAAATGGAATTTAGCGGTTATTCATGAGCTTTTTCCCAAACCCTTCATCAAAGTTGGCTTTTATAAAGCCTCTAAACCTTCGGACATCCGGCCGGGATAGCCTTTGGCACGACCGGGGATTGAAGTCCATGATTCAGCAGATGGGGAAGTTGTTGTCGTCGTTGAATCCGAATCTGGGACTCAACGAGCAGCTCTCGCCGGTCGTGGTGCGGGCCGGAAATTTAGATTGCGACGGTGTTCTCTCTTGGTTCCAAGGCGTGATAGGTAGCTGTTCGCTCCAGGAGCGAGTAAATTCATTCCCCCGCCCGTAGGGAGCTGACTGGGAGGAAGAGTGGGTGCTTCCAGAGGAGTGGGTGCTTCCAGAGGAGTGGGTGCTTCCAGAGGAGTGGGTGCTTGTACTAGGGGAGCCCGCCACGGTGGGAGTTATGCCGGAGAGGCCGATGATTAAAGCAAAGGTGAAAACAGCGAGTTGGGTTTTCATGGATATTTCTCAGAAATTCGGGTTAACGATGATGGCTGGACGGTCCCGGCGGATTCTGACATCCGGCCGGGATAGCCTTTGGCACGATCATATTCAGCATGAATGCTCAAAGCTGTTGTGCTGGTTAAACCCTGCCATGGATTTCAGGTTGCAATTTTTTCCCGCTGACCGTTCAGTGCTGGCGGGGGGTTGGTTGGTAGAACTCACCTCGGAGCGGTTATTCGTTTTGCGGGTCAGCCACTCGACGCCATATTGCGACCCATTATTCCAACCGGGGCGGGGGGCAGACATGGATGACTCGCCGCCATTGTCCTTATTGTTGAAACCGCTGTTGTCGGCATAAGCCGCGCCCGTTACTGCAAAACTCAACATTGCACCGGCGATGATCAATTTAGTCGTCTTCATGATTACTCTCCTACACAGGTATTCGGTTGGCGTAGTGCTTTGCATGGATGAAAAGCCGCGTTGCAAGCGGCTTCCGAGAATGCTGACCTTTATTTCGAGTTCCATCCCTGTTGCCGCAGCGAGGGGGAAGAAGGTGCGTCGGCCGGATGTTCATGGCTATGAGGACTGACGTCTCCTACCCAATCTCGGCCACTCTGGTCTTGGCCGCCGTCGTTATGATGGCCCGTGTCGGCAGCCACCGGGGCGCGCGGACTTTCACTGGCCGTGACATGGCGCGGGAAATCGCCACTGCTTTTGTTGTAGCGTCCTCCTTGCAAGAGGTCATCTGCTATCGCTGGATTGAACAGACCGACGGCTAAGCCCAAGAAAATAACTTTGCTGAAATTTTTCACGGTCAATCTCCTGAAGTGATGATGGATTGCGTTTGCTTGCATAATTCTTATAAAGCATGAAGTATGCCAACTTAATTTTTATTTTAAATAAATGATTTTAATCATTTTATTTTTAAGCGGCCTCATAAGCGTCTGAGTCTATTAAACGGTTCGTTGAAACGGTTTATCGAAACGTTAAACGAGGGCTGACCCGCACGGTCCGGTAGCGAGGCTTAGGGAGTGGACAGGGGCAAGGTCAGGCGAAAGCAGGCGCCGTGAGGTCCGGTCTCGACCAGGGACAGTTCGCCGCCGTGCGCCCGCATCAGATCGCGGGCCGTGGCCAACCCCAATCCGGTGCCGCCCGTGCGACCGGAGGTCGCAAAGGGAATGAACAGCGATCCCAAGGCGGTTTCCGGGATGCCCGATCCGGTATCACGGACGTCGATCACCGCCTGCCCCGCCGTTTGCTGCACCGTGATCCGAATTTCCCCGCCGGGAGACAGGGCCTCCAGCGCATTCTTCCCCAAATTCAGAAAGACCCGATAGAGGCGTTCCCGATCCGCCATCACCGCAAAATCCGGTGGAATCTCGTTCCGCCAGCGGATCGGATGGGCGCGGTCGGGCTGTAACATCTCCCCAACCTCCGCGACCAGCGGGTACAGCAGGAACGTGGTTTTTGTCGGCACCGGCGTTTCACCGCGCGCCAGATCCTGGGTTTGGGTACAAAGGTCGATGGCTTTCTCGACCGACCCGATCAGCAGTTGGGCAATCCGGCCGGTGGCCGGGTCATTGATCCGCGCTAACCGCTCCGAGGTGAGCGAAACGGTGGACAAGATGCTCTTAAGATCGTGATGAATCCGGCTCACTGCCCGGCCGATGGCGGCGAAGCGGGCCTGTCGCGTCAGCGCCGCGCGCAACTCGATCTGCATGCGCACCAGTTCCCGTTCCATCACCCCAATCTCATCACGGCGGCGACTGGGTTGGATGACCGACGCTTCCGCTTCCGGGGCCTGGCGAAATTTCACCAGAAGGGTGGTGATGCGGCGAATCGGACGTACCATCAATCGTTCCAGGCTGGCATAAACCAGAAGGGCGGTGATCAGCGAAATCAACAGCGTGAGACTCACATGATGCAGACTGTAGTCTCGCAATTCTTGCTTGAGGTGATTGTCGTTAAATTCAACGGCCAGCCTCCGCTCCGGATCGGTGGCCGGAGCGCCGACGACGCGCAGCAGTCGCGGGGTGGGCGAGAACAAAACCGTCAGCGTTTCGCCGAGCAGCCCGCTATATCCCTGCGAATGCCCATCGGCGACGGTTTTCGCCGCGCCAAACCGACCCAGCCTCCGACCCGCCTCAGTCGGGGTAGACACCACTTCGATGCCGGTGACACCCACTTGATCCAGTAAGGCTTGCTCGCGTCGGGCATCGAGCGGGAGATCGTCCAGCGCCGCTACCGCAATGTTGGCGTCGCTGATGCGGTGTTCCAGATAGGCGTGGTGATAGATCAGGATTGAAGGGATATGGATGAGAATGCCGCTCGCCATCACCATGGTCAGCACCACCACCAGCATCCGTACCGACAAACTGTCCTGGAAAGAGCGCCGCCGGATGCGCCGCTCACGCGCGGACGGCGGCGAGTGGAGAGATTCGTCGGCCATTACTCCTCCTTGCCGTCGGGGAGCTGAAGCTGGTATTTCTGAATTTTCCGGTCCAAGGCCGGCCGCGAAATCCTGAGGATGTCGCAGGTATGCCCCTTGTGCCCCCCCGTAGCAACCAACACCCGCTGAATGTGAAGCGCTTCCACCTCATCCAGACTCAACAAGGGGCCTTCAGCCGCCGTAGCGGGCGCGGAAGGGCCGTCTGGCAGGCTGAGCAGGTCGGGAGTCAGCACCGGATAGCGGGCGCGAATCAACGCCTGAGTGAGTACATTGACCAGTTCACGGACGTTGCCGGGCCAATCGTACTGGCACAACCGCGCCAGCGCAGTTTCGGTGATCTTCAGCGGCGAGCGTTGCAGCGAGCGGGCGATCCGCTCCATCAGGCCGGCCACCAGCAACGGGATGTCGTCGCGCCGTTCCCGCAGTGGCGGCACCGGAATGGCATAGGTGTTCAGCCGGTAGAACAGGTCCTCGCGGAACCGCCCGGCTCGAACCTCGACAGGCAGATCGCGATGGGTGGCCGCGATCACCCGCGCCCGGCTGGTTAATGGCTGGGTTCCCCCCACCCGCTCGAATACCTCTTCCTGCAATACCCGCAGCAGCTTGGCCTGTAAGCCAGGCGCGAGTTCGCCGACTTCATCCAGAAACAGCGTCCCCTCATCGGCTAATTCAAACTTGCCGGGTCTGCACGCGACGGCGCCGGTAAACGCGCCCTTCTCGTGGCCGAACAGTTCGCTTTCCAGCAAGGTATCGACGATGGCGGCACAGTTGACCGCCAGAAAGGAACCCGGTCGGCCACTATGGTGATGAATAGCCCGCGCCACCATTTCCTTGCCCACGCCGCTTTCACCGGTGATCAGCACCCGGGCGTCGCTGGGGGCAACCAGCGCAATATCCTTGCTGACGGCCAGCAGGGCGCGGCTTTGTCCGAGCATCGTGCCACTCACTGCCGGCGGCGTTGGGTCGTCGCCGAGCGCACCCGCTTTTTGCACCAGTTGCCGGTGTTGCAGGGCGCGGGCGAGGGTGAGTTCCAGTTCCTGAGTCTGTAACGGCTTATAAACGAAGTCATAAGCGCCCTGTTGAATGGCGCGGATCGCCAGATCGAGGTCGCGAGCGCCGGTCATCATGATGACCGGCACCCCCGGTTCCCGCGCCAGCAACTGGTTGAGCAACTCCAGTCCGGTGCCGTCGGGCAACTGCTGATCGAGCAGCGCGGCGTCCGGCGGGCACGTCGCCAATGCCGCCAGCGCCTCCTGAATCCGATGGGCGCGGGTTACCTGGAACCCCTGCTCTTCAAAGTGCAGAGTCAGGGCGAGATTGAGCGCAGCGTCGTCTTCAACGATAAGGAGATGAGGGATCATGAGATTGCCACCCTCAACGGCTGCCCGGCTCCGCCACCTGAAAGCCGAACATCATCCCGGCGGTCAGATGTTCGGCGATATGACAGTGCGCCATCCAGTCGCCGGGGTTGGACGGATCGAGCACGATATCCACGGTCGCGCCCGTCGGAACCAGCACGGTATCTTTCCAAACCCGGTTCTCCACCGGCTGGCCGTTGATGGCGAGGACCAGAAAGCGCTGGCCGTGGAAGTGAATGGGATGCTGCATCGGGTGCATCCCGATAGCGGGATTGATCAGGCGGATTTTGACCGGTTTACCGCGCTCGAAACGGTAATGAATCGCCATGTTTTCCGCGCCGGTTGCTTGATCACGGAGCAGCCAGCGCAAGGTGGCCGAGGTGGCGGCGGCGTTCATCACGCCCATGTCATCCTCCCACTCTATCAGCGGCGCTGCGGCAGCCGGTTGCCCATGCCCGCCGTGCTCGCCATGACCGCCACCGGCTTCCATGCCGCCCATACCGGGCATGTTCAGCCCGACCGTCAGGGTATAGTCGGGCGGCGCTTGCAGATACGGCGCGAAAGCAGCCACTTCGGCCTGCACCGTCGGGCTGTCGTGCAGTAACTCGGACTTTTCCTTGCTGTCACCGGTAGCGACGGTGATCTGGCCGAGGGCATAGGTTCGGGTGGGCGTGGTGTGGGTCAGGACCACGTGGCCCGGCTGGACGAAAGTGGCCTCGACAATAACGCGCTCGCTGGGAGCCAGCACCACGCTGTCCACATAAGTTTCGTGTTCATAGCGCCCGCTATCGCCGCCGACCCGCTTTAGCCGCACCCCGGGCAGACTCAGGTTAAAGGTGCGAGCGTTGGCGACATTGGTCAGATAAAAGCGCACGGTTTCGCCGACGCGCACCGACCATTGATAATGATCCTCGCCATTCACCAGCAGGACGTTGCCGAACCGCCCCATCAGCGCATGGGTAGCGGCGTCCTGGCCATACGGTGTTTGCTGGCCGTTCTCAATCAGGAGGTCATCCACGATCAGAGCGACTTCCCGATCCACCGGCGCATAGGTTTGCGGATCGCTGGGGAGCACCCAAATATTGCCGTAGAGACCCGCGTCCTGTTGAAAATCCTCCCGAACATGCGGGTGGTACCAGTACATACCGTCATCCGGGAACCGCAGCGTATACCGATGCTTCCCACCCGGCGGCACCGGCGATTGACTGAGGCCCGGCGTTCCATCCTGCCGATAATCCACCCGCACCCCATGCCAGTGAACCGTGGTGTCCTGATCGATGGCGTTTTCAAACTCAATCGTGACCGTTGCCCCCTGCCGCACCTTGAGCAGGGGACCGGGGATCGACCCGTTGTAGGCATACAGTCGCAGCGGCGTTCCGGCGAGGGTCTGGGTGACGATTTCCGCCCGCAGGGTGTAACGGTCGCCGTCTTTCAGTTCGATGATGGGCGTCGCTACGGTAGACGGCAGCGGTCCCCGCCCTTCACCGGGCAGCACCTTCGGCGCGGTGGCGTTGCTGACTTCGGGCGGCGTAGCCGGGGGGGTTGAACGATAGCGCTCGCAGCCCGGCAGGGTGGGCATGGCTTGACCGTGTTTCGCCATAGCGTCCTGATCGGCGAAAACCGGGTGGCCCAGCGTCATGCCGAGCGCGGCGAGGAACAGAGGCAGTTTGAGCTTCAACATGGCGCGGCTCTCCCCAAGTGGCTTAATGCGAGGGTTCAAGCCGGGACTGGATCGGTGCTTTACCGGGCAGCGTGATGGAGACCACCGCTTTGGCGCCCGCTGGCAGCGGCTCGGCCAGATTCAGGCGGTTGCCGCCAGCGGGCGTGAGCGCAATCGGTCCCTTGCCGCCGGTCACCACCAGTTTGCCGCTGGCGCCTTCAACCGATAGCGGCTGGCCGCTGTGCCCGTACAGATAGAGGGCGTTATCACGCGGCACCATTTCCAGAATGACGCCGCTGGCAGTTTCCACCATCGCGCCGCCGTGTTGAGAAATTGCACGAAGATTGGCATCGGCATAGGCCAACGATGTCAAGCTCAGGCTCAGGCTTAGTGCCAGCGGGAACACGCGCAGGAATTGCTGAATAGACTTCATGGTCGCTACTCCTTTCGTTGCTTGCGGGAGGGGATTAGAAACTCTCGTCATGACTCTCGCCGGCCAGACGAAGCGCCGGTTTTTCGCCAAATCGCCAGAACAAGACGGGGGTCAGCAGGGTATCCAGCAGGGTGGAACTGATCAGGCCACCGAAGATCACCACCGCCACCGGATACAAAATCTCCTTGCCGGGCGCGTCGGGGTTGACCAATAGCGGCACCAGACCAAAGGCAGCGACCAGTGCGGTCATCAACACCGGGGTCAACCGTTCCAGACTGCCGCGAATGATCATGGCTTGGGTAAAGCCTTCGCCTTCGTGGATCATCAGATTGAGATAGTGGCTGACCTTCAGAATGCCGTTGCGGGTGCTGATCCCGGCCAGAGTGATAAAGCCGACCAGACTGGCCACGGACAGCACCTGCCCAGCCAGCAGCAAGGCCAGTACGCTACCCACCAGCGCCAGCGGAATATTCGCCATGATCAGCAGCGCGAACGTCACCGAGCGGTACCGGCTATAGAGCACCAGGAAAATCAGGGTGAACGACACCAGGGCCAGCAGGCCGAGGGTCAAAGTCGCCTCTTCCTGGGCCTGAAACTGGCCTTCGAGCGCGGTGAAATACCCCTCCGGCAGCAGCGTCGCCGCCAGCGCGGCGCGGATGTCAGCGATAATGGCGGTCATGTCCCGATCCTCGCTGTTGGCTGAAATCACGATCCGGCGGCGACCGTTGTCGCGGCTGACCTGATTGGGACCCTCGGCCTCGGTCACGTCCGCCAGCAGTTTCAGCGGCACCCAGCCGGTCGGCGTTTCAACCAGCAAATCCGCTAGCCGATGCACGGTCCGCTCGCCCTCGGCCAGGCGCAGCACGATATCGAAGCGGCGGTCACGCTCCAGCGTCTGGGCGATTACCCGCCCGTTAGCCAAGGTTTCCAGGGCTTCACTGACTGCGGCCGGGGTCACGCCATAATGGCGGGCGCGCTCGTAATCCAGCCGCACCTGCACCTGGGGGATGAGGACCTGCTTCTCAATTTGCACATCCACCAGGCCGGGGATGGCGCGTAATTTCGCCTCAACCCCCGTTGCCAAGCCGCGCAGGGTATCGAGATCATCGCCGTACACCTTGAGCGCGATTTGCGCCCGTACCCCAGACAGGAGATGATCCAGGCGGTGTGAGATCGGTTGGCCGATATTGATCGCCGCTGGCAAGGCCGCCAACCGGTCGCGGATCTCTTGAATGACCTCGGCGCGGTGGCGCGCTGAGGGTTTCAGGTCCACATCAATTTCGCTGGAATGCACCCCTTCGGCGTGTTCGTCCAACTCGGCGCGCCCGGTGCGCCGCCCGACCTGGATCACCTCCGGCACTTGTAGAAGTAATTGTTCGGCCAGCGTACCGACCCGATTGGACTCCGCCAGCGCGGTGCCGGGATTAAGCAGCAAGCTGAGGGTCAAGGTCCCTTCGTTAAACGCCGGCAGGAAGGCGCGCGGCAGGCTGAGCAATCCCGCGCCCGCCAGCGCCACCAGCACCAGCGCCGCCGCCAGCAAGCCGTGGGCACGGGGAAAAGACCAGACCAGCAGGCGGGCATCCCAGCGTTTCAGGCGGCGCACCACCGGGCTGTCGCCGTGCGCCATCAGCGTGGCTCGGGGCAGCAGGTAGTAGCAGAGTACCGGGGTCACGGTGACCGATACGATCATGCTCGCCAGCATGGACACCATGTAAGCGATGCCCAGCGGGGTGAACAGCCGACCTTCGATGCCGGACAGCGCAAACAGCGGCACGAACACCAGGACAATAATCAGGGTGGCGTAGAAGATGGCCGAGCGGACTTCGAGCGTTGCTTGGGCGATCACCTGGAGCGGCGGGCGGGGCTGCGGTTTCGTGCGATTCTCCCGCAACCGCCGCAGCACGTTTTCCACCCCGACCACCGCATCGTCCACCAGCTCGCCAATCGCAATAGCCAGTCCCCCCAGCGTCATCGTGTTGATGGACAGGCCGAACGCCTTGAACACCAGCACCGTCATCAACAGGGACAATGGAATGGCGGTCAGGGAAATGAGGGTGGTGCGCACGTTGAGCAGGAAGATCAACAAAACCACCGCGACCATCAACGCGCCGTCCCGCAACGCTTCCTCGACGTTACTCACCGCGCTGTCAATGAAATGCGCTTGCTGAAATAGAACTTCAATTTGGACACCCGGCGGTAGCGTTGCTTGCAAGGTCGCGAGTGCCGTTTCAATCTGCTGGGTGAGGGTCACGGTGTCGGCGGCCGGTTGCTTCTGCACTGACAGAATCACCGCGGGCCGACCATGGAAGCTGGCGTCGCCGCGCTTGACGCGAGCAGCCAGTTCCACCCGCGCCACCTGCTTCAGATAAATCGGTTGTTGGTCGTGGGTGTCCACCACCAGATTTTGCAAATCTTCGAGCCGGGTGGTGCGGCCCAGATGGCGAATCAGGTACTCACGGCTGCCCTGATTGAGAAAGCCGCCACTGGTGTTGGCCCCAAAGCCTTTGAGTGCCCGCTCCAATTCCTCCAGTTCCACCTCCAAATCCTGCATCAGGGTGACATCCGGCGTGATTTGGAACTGGCGCACCTCGCCACCGATGGGAATGACTTGCGCCACTCCGGGCAAGGTTAACAACCGGGGGCGCAAGGTCCAATCCGCGATCTCGCGCAACTGCATCGGCGTCACCGAGTTCTGATCAGCGCGTAGCGCGATCAGCATGATTTCGCCCATGATCGACGTCACCGGCCCCATCTGCGGGATCATCGCCGGTGGCAATTGCGCCTGCACCGCGGTCAGCCGTTCCGCGACGTGCTGGCGGTTACGATAGAGATCGCTGCCCCACGCGAATTCGACAAAAATAATGGAGAGTCCCACCCCCGAAACCGAGCGCACCCGGGTGACTCCGGGCAGCCCATTCATCGCCGTTTCCAGCGGAAAGGTAATGAGTTGCTCGACTTCTTCCGGGGCCATGCCCTCGGCTTCCGTCATCAGCGTTACGGTCGGCCGGTTGAGATCGGGGAACACGTCCACCGGCAATTGCCGCAAAGTAAGCGCGCCGTACCCCAGCAGCAACGCCGCCGCCGCCAGGGTAAGCAGACGATGTTGCAAGCTGTTGTTAATCAAGGCGTTGAACATGGCGATTCTCCCTCAGCGCACTTGCGTCAGCAGTGCCGCACCGACGGTGACGACCCGCTCACCGGGTTGCAGCCCCGCGAGTGCTACCACCGTTGCGCCGTCCACCGCCTGGACCCGCACCGGCCGCGCCGCAAAGCGTTCCGCCGCGGTCTGGACCCAGACCTGAGATTCACCGCCGTCCGTGCGGGTGATGGCGTCGCGGGGCAGCGCCACTCCCGGTAACCGTTCCCGGGTCTGCACCAGAATCCGCACCGGCTGGCCCGCGCTCAGTCCTTGCCCGTCACCCGTCACTTGAAACTGCATCGGCAAGCCCTGGCTGCGGCGCTGGAAGCCCATGCCCAGGAACCGTAGCGGCAAGGCGCGCCCTTCCAGGGTCTGGGCGACCGCGGCGCTGATCTGCTGGGCCAGCGCGGGATCAAAGGTCAGCGCCTCCGCCCACCAGGCGGCCGGATTGATGATTTCGACCAGGGTTTGGCGCGCTTCGACGACCTGCCCGGCGCTGAGACTGGCGACACTGACCACGCCCGCCACCGGAGCGCGCAGCGGCTCGCGGCCCGACAACCCGCCGCTCACCGCCGCCCGGCGCTGACGCAAGCCGTTGAGTTCGGTGCGGGCTTCCTCGATGTCCTTAGCCGCCACGCTGCCGGCCAGTTGTTGCAATCGGTTCAGCCGCCGCGTGGCGAGATCAAGCTGGCTGTCCAGCTCGGCCAACAGGGCTTTTTGGCTAGCGGTTTCGATACTCGCGGCCACCGGAATCACATAGGCGAGTACCTGATCGGCGTTCACCGCCTGCCCCAGATACGGTAAGCCGTCGCTGGTCGGTGCGATGCGCCCGGTCTGCGTCGCTTGCACCCGACCGCTTTGGTTGGGATCGGCGACGAGATGCCCATTTAATTCCACGGTACGAGGCAGTTCCTGCCTCGTGGTCAAGGTGGTGCGCAAACCGAGCACCCGTTGCACCGGCTTGGGGACGAACAGGCTGCCATCGGGGAATCGTTGCGCCCTCTCGCCGCTGGTGGGCAGGATCGCCGCTGGCGGGTCGGCGCTGTGGTCTTCGCCGCCATGCGCCAGCGCCGGTGGGCTGGGCAGGCTCAACCCCAGCAATAGGGGTAATAGCGCGACGGTGGTCGCTGGGCCGCGCCGCCCCAGCAGCAATCCGAGCAGCAGTCCGACCGCGCCCGCGCCCAGCCATTCCAACCATCGCCACCCGACGTGGGAGGCTGGCACCGGAGCAATGGCGGGCGGAGATGGAATCACCAGATTGCCGATGAGAATATCGCTGACGCCTTCCGCGTCCACGGTCACGATCACCTCATGAGTTCCGGGCGTAGTCCAAGCGGCGATGGCGTTCACTGGATACGCGCCGTCGGCACTCGCAACGGCAGGCTGCGATTGTCCATCGCTTTCCACCGTCATCCGGGCGTTGAGAACCGGTTCATTGGTGGCGTAGCGGTCGAGATAGAGCGCCAAGGTTCGATCACGCAGAATCGCGACGACTTGAAAATCCGGGCTGCTGGCTTCCAGGCGGGGGCGAGCGGAGGGTGTGGCAGCAACGATCTTGGCGTCGCCGTGATCCTCCCCACCATGCGTGAAGACCAGCCCTGGCAACACCCACAGTCCGAGCAATCCAAACAGTCCGAGCAAACGCTGATAGCGATTCATGGCAATACTCCTTGCGCCTGGTTCAGGCGAGCGCGGGCGCGAGCGACGCGCAACTGCTGGCGGGTAAAGTCGAGTTCGGCGGCTGCGGCGCTGCTGCGGGTTCTGAGTAGGGTCGGCAAATCGAGAAAGCCCAGATCAAAGCTTTTCTGGAGGAGTTCCAAATGTTCACGGGCAATCGCTTGCCGTTCGCGGGCGGCGGCCAGGCGTTCGGTTTCATGGATCAACTGGGTTTGCGCGGTAGCGACGGCCAGCGGGAGACGGTCATCGGCCAGCGCTTGGGTGGCGGCGGCTTCATTCAGTTCGGCCTGGGCAGCGGCCACCTCGGGCCGTCGGAACCGGTCTCCACCCAGCGGAATGGTGATGCCGATACGCAACGAGTTTTCGCCGTCCTGGCCGTATTCGGCGCGGTCGTACTTGGCTCCCAAGAGTAGCGCCGGTCGTTCGTTCAGGGCTTTTCCCGCCAGCCGCACCTTGCCTTCGGCAGCGGCAGCGGCGGCGCGCGCCGCCTGGCGTTCCGGATGTTCGGCGGGCGCGCTGGCCATCGTCTCTTCCAGCGGCGACGGCAGTTCGTCGGTGCCGGTGAGTTGGCGATACGCCAACCGGGCCTCCTGCAATTCAATCGCTGTTTCCAGGGTTGCCTGATGAGCGGTGACGGCTTCATCGCGGGCCAGCAACGCATCGGCGCTGCCGAGTGCGCCCGCCTTGACCCGCCGGCTCACATCCTGTTTGAGCCGTGCCGCGTCGCTTTCCCGCTGCTGCGCTAACCGGTGCTCCGCTTCGGCGAGCTTCACCGCCCAAGCGGCTTCGCGCAGCTTACCGGCCAGTTCCAACCGCAAGGCTTGGCTGGCTGCCGTCACGCTTTCGCTTTCCCGATGAGCCAGCGCGGCGCGCGCCTTCCGCTCGCCGGGCCACCACAGCGGCAACCCCAGTTCCGCCTCCAGTTCCTGGAAACCCCGGTTATCGGTCAGTCGATCCGAAGTGATCTGGGCACCGAGGACCGGCGGCGCCGCCAGCCAACCGGAGGCGATGGCGCCTTTGGCCGCCGCTTCGTCCTGCCGCGCCGCGACTGCTTGGGAGGGGGGATAACGGAGCCAGGTTTGCTCCAGAATGTCCTTAAAACTGGCCGCGTTCGCCGCAACGGCAACGCAACCGGCTAACAGGCTGATGAATAGGCGCATGACACCCTGACTCCGGCGTGAGCATTACGGATGACCTACCGCTGGCGGATGCCATCGGCATCGCCACGGCGAATAAGCACGGGACAGCAATCGGGTGGGGGTTCAGGCGCGGGGAGGGCGCTGGGGCGGATCAGGGGTATGAGGAGGCAGGAGAACTACGACTCGGCCGGGCTGCTTGGCGTTCGGAACATGAGCCAGCACGGGCAGCGCGCCGGGCAGCGCGTAGGCCATGCTCCACTCGCCGTTGCTCTCGTCGAGCAGCGTGCCGTTAGGGTCGGCAGGGGTGGTATCAGGCGAGTGATGGGCGACCACCACGACCGAGTGCACCTTCACCCCATCCGGGTGCAGGTGCATCAAGTGATCATGAGCGGGGACGGTGACCGATGAAGAGGCATGACTGTGCGGCAACCAGGAAGGCATCAACGCCGCCAGTGCCTGGAACGGCACCACGAACATCAACGCGATCAGTAGCCCTTTACGTAGTTGCGCGGCAGTCAAGTCAACGGTTTCCTTAGAAAGTCTATTTAAGCTACCGAACGGTTAGGGTTCTTGTCAATAAACCTGTCTTTTTCTCTTTTTCAGAACTCGACCGCGCCCGGATCTCTCCTTGCGGATCGGGCCGATCCGGTGCGTCGCCAGGCCGCCCTTAAGTCAGGGCGGCGAGAAGGTGGCACCCGCCCGTTCCCGTTGGTGGGGTTGTAAGCCCAAACCGCCGAAATTTCTGTCAGTGAAGATTGGGGTAGATCAAGCCGTTGTGTCACTTATCGCCATCTTGCAAGCCGTGCCAGCGCGGGCTTCCGCTCGCTGGCTGAGCCGTGGACTGATACGACCTCGCTCGCCGGTTTCCGCTGGGAAGGGGGTCGGCATCCAAAAGGCCCTGCGGGTCTCTGCTTTGAACCTGCCGAGTCGAATTTGAAAAATGACCGGCCAGTGGAAACCCTGCCGAGATGTTGGAAAACACCTGTTTAGCGACAGGGGTAGCTATCCGGCATTCGTGCGGCTTGAAGCTCTGACCAACCGGTACGGAAACCCCGGTCGGAAAGGCCAATAGTCGGAAACGGTGCGGGTACAAGTTTTCCGGTGGCTCAGTGGCGGCGGATGACACAACGGCTCGTTCTACCCCGACCGGCGGCATGTGGTCGGGGGTCTAGCCTGTTGGCGTTGCCGATAGTCTTTGGGGTCTGACAATCATTGGAACGAAAACCTACTTTAAGCATTTTATGGGCGTCTCAAAAAGTTCGCTTGCACATGGATTTCTAAGATTTTGAATAATGAGATGGGTTTTTGAAGCATCTTTGAAGTTATTTCAACGTCTTCTTTTCTTGTCTCATCAAACGAACGTTTCCTGAGACATCAGAATTGGTGATCAAAAAATCAATTGCTTAAGCCTTAGCGTAGGTTTGCGTTCCGATGATTGTCACACCCCCTTACTGAGCCGCTACCGTCAATACTCCAGCCACTAGCAGCAAAAATGAATTCGCCACCAGTGTCACTGTTGGGTCTACCCCAAAGAGCAGAATCTGGTGATCCCAGGACATGATCATCTCCTGACAGGATAGAAATTTCAGCAAGTCCACTCCGCAGTGGCGCAATCCGCCAGCCAAGGCTATCTCCCCTTATCCCCTAACCCGTTCCACATTGTGGAGTAGATCTGATCGTTCGTAGCGGGCAGCTCGTAACTCGTAGCCTGGATGAAGCGAAGCAGAATCCAGGATGCCCCGGATTTCGCTTCGCTTCATCCAGGCTACAACGGCTTATGATAAGCAACTGATAGGTGGTGAGCGTTCGGCCGCCAGGCGGTGGGCGGACGGTGTGTCGATTTCGTGCGGCCTTGCAGAAGCGGGTCACTCTCGCGATCAAGGCGGCGGACAGGCCGCGTATTTCTCCGGACACCGGTCGCTCGCCCGTGCATCGCCACCCGCCTTGAACGGTGAGGAAACAGCGGAAAGAAAGATCGTTGATTCCGCAAAACTCGGGGGGTCCGTGATGAATTTCAGTGAACACGCCCCCGAATCCGGGAGCGCGTCTATCCTTGAAGGAGAGGACATTCCCGTCCACTCCATCAAGGCGCCCTCATGAATCGAACCGGAACGGTTGTGCTGGAATTCGACCCCCACCTGAATAAACTGCGCAAGGATAAAAAACTGTGGGATGGGCTATCGGCCGTGGTGCAAATCGGCGACAGGCTGTGGGTCGCCAACGATGAAGCCCTGAGCCTGGAACGGCTGTCCCGTCAGCCCGGAACCCTCGACGGTGAAATCCGTTACGCCGACCACCGGCAATTCCCGTTGCACGAGGTGCTGCCACTGCCGATGCCGCCCGCAGCGGACGGCAAGATCGCGGAAGCGGACGTGGAAGGACTTGACTACCAGGACGGTTATCTCTGGTTGGTCGGCTCGCACAGCCTGAAGCGCAGCCAGCCCGATGAGGACGACTCCGTCGAGCGCAATGTCGAACGCCTGACCGACGTCAAGCGCGACGGCAATCGTTTTCTGCTGGCGCGCATTCCCCTGGAACCGCATTCTCAAGAACTGGAGTGCGTGATCGAGCAGGGGGGTCATTCCCGCACCGCCGCTCGCCTGGCCGGGGATGAGAAAACCAATGAACTGACCCGGGTGTTGGCGGGTGACGAACACCTGGGACCCTTTCTCGCCGTGCCTGGCAAGGACAACGGCTTCGATATCGAGGGGCTGGCGGTCGCCGGCGACCGCGTTTTCTTGGGGTTGCGCGGTCCGGTATTACGCGGCTGGGCCGTGGTGCTCGAACTGGCGATAGCGGAACAGGACGCTTCCACCCTGACGCTGAAACCCATCGGACCGGAGGGTCGGCCCTACCGCAAGCATTTTCTCGACCTCCAGGGTTTAGGCATTCGCGACTTGTGCCGGCAGGGTTCCGATCTGCTGATTCTGGCCGGGCCGACCCTGGCGCTCGCCGGCCCGCTTACGATCTTTCGCTGGCCGAGCGGCGCACGGCCCGAACGGGAGTCGCTGGTCTTCAACGCGGCCCTACCCACCGTGCTGGAACTCCTCACCGACGCCGGCCCGAAGGCCGGTCAGGAGCAAGCGGAGGGCCTCACGCTGTTCGGCCTGGACCGCGGCGAAGCCACGAATATGCTGGTGATCTACGACTCCCCCGCTCCCCGCCGGCGGCGGGGAACCCGCGCCGTGGAAGCCGACCTCTTTGTGCTGCCTTGATCCCTCCTTCTTCGACCGGTCCTGCCAAATCGCGCTGTTTCAACATCCATCCTGATAGGATCATACCGTCTCCCGATAGGTCTTATCTTTTTCAGGTCCAAAACAGCTTAATTCATCATACCCGCGCAGGTGGGAATGACCGAAAGCGAAAACCCTGAATACGAAAACCTACCCAGAAGGGGTATAAACCCCTCGTCGGCGAGCAGGCGACGGGTGGTTTCTATCGTGTACGTAACAGAGTTCATCGGTGACTCCCCAGGTATGCGGAGTCACCGATTAGGGAAGCCAGTGGGCTTCACTGAATGGCAGTGAGGCATAGCCCGCGCTACGATTCGCTGTTTTCCAAGGACCCTTCGGTCTGGGTTTCCAGCAGGGTCGGGATCTATCAAACGACGGCGCCCAACAGCGCACCCACACCGGCGGTGATCGCCATCGCCAGCGCCCCCCAGAAGGTGACCCGCCATGCGCCGATCAGTACGCGGGCGCCGCCCACCCGGGCGGCGACGGCACCCAACAAGGCCAGGAAGGCGAGAGACGTTCCCGACACCCAGGGAATCAGGAGCCGCTCGGGCGCCAACGCCGTCACGGCTAGCGGCAGCACCGCACCGACTGCGAAGCTGGCGGCCGACGCCAAAGCGGCCTGGATCGGCCGTGCGCTGAGGGTCTCGGTGATGCCCAGCTCATCGCGGGCGTGAGCACCGAGGGCGTCGTGCGCCATGAGTTGCTCGGCCACCGGCTGCGCCAGGCTCGGTTCAAGCCCGCGGGCGAGATAGATAGCCGTCAGCTCACGCCGTTCCGCGACGGGATGCTGTTCGAGTTCGGTGCGCTCGAGCGCTAAGTCAGCTTGCTCGGTATCGGCCTGCGAATGGACCGAGACGTATTCGCCCGCGGCCATTGACATCGCTCCGGCCACCAGCGCCGCGACGCCGGTCACCAGGATGCTACTGTGACTGGAGCTGGCCGCCGCCACACCGACTAAGAGACTAGCCGTCGAGACGATGCCATCGTTGGCGCCGAGTACGGCAGCGCGCAGCCAGCCGATGCGGTCCGTGCGGTGACGTTCAGTGTGGTGGCGCGACGATGTCATGGTGCAGGGGTCCGGGGGTTGATCGGAAGCAGGCCGGGGCACAGACGCCCGTCTCTTTCGTGCGGGAGGTCCATACGGAGGATCGCTGTCCAGGCCCTTCGATCCGAACTCTCACCTTCTTCGTGGATCCGAACTCCCTGAAATACATCGCATACGCCAGGCTAATACCGTTGGCGGAAGATCCACTCGCCCCAGCGGGCCATCTGCCAACCGGCGACTCCCGGTGATTCATCGGGCTGTTGAATTGAGGGTTCCTTGACGGCATCAGGCCGCGTGCTTTTTGGTCCTGTCAATTTTCCGGTGATGGTGAGGGCGGGCCGCGCGAGGCTAGGGCGTCAGCTCCATCCAACTGCTTGATTTTGATAAACGATTATCGCTTCACCTGCCCACCCCATCGTTCGGATCACAGGATGTCGTGGTTACAACCCAAACTCGGTTGACTTTTGACGTGATTCAACCCCTGTGGCGCGCCCGTGGCCCCGGGCGCGGTCTCCGCGCTCCGGCGGGCGCCAAGCCCTGTTCTCCCGATTGATCGCCCCTAAGGCGCAGGCGCATTCTGCCCAGCGTGCGCACGCGTAATGAGGAGAGGCGTATGCAAGCCAAGGCTACGAAATCGTGTCGGGTGTGCGGCGCGCACCCGACACCCCTGCTGGATTGTATCGGGGAGCGAATCTCCTGTTGGAACGCCAAGCAACGAGTATGGCAGGCCCTCGACCGGCTCTATCACCTACCGGTGAACCCATGTTATCGAACGTCCTCAGTGGAGGTAGCGACCCTGCCCTCGTCGGATGCCCCACCGGAGATCGACCCGTTGTGCCGGTTGAAGGTCAGCCGTTAGCCGCGATCTATGCCCGAGTGTCCTCGGAGAAGCAGGAACAGGAGCAGACGGTGGCCAGTCAACTGGAGGCCCTGTATCAGGCGGTGGCCATGCGCGGTTATGCGTTGACTGCCGAGCTGGTCTTCGTGGATGAAGGCTACAGCGGTGCCCGGCTGGATCGCCCGGGCTTGGAGCGACTCCGCGATGTGGTGGCGGCGGTCCTGGTCTACGCGCCGGATCGGCTGGCCCGTCACTATGCCTATCAGGGTGATCATTGAGGAGTTAACGCGCGCCGGCTGCGCGGTCATCTTCCTCAACCACGCCTTCGGCGAGAGACCGCCATCGTGAGTTTTTTGAGCGTGTTGGGAAATTGCATGATGGTTGACCTCTCGCGCAATGTGAACCACTACCGGGATCGGAACCGCTCCGATGCCCTCGTTGCGCGCCATTGTCCCCGGTGATGCTTAAGGGAAACTTAAGGCTGAAAGCCGAGGCCCAAAGTGGGTAGCCTGGATGAAGCGGAGCGAAATCCAGGAAATTCCCGGATTTCGGCCTGACATCCGGGCTACGGAGTTTTTGTACAGCTTCTCACAGTCGCGGAACGGCAGTCGCCAGGCAATCCACCGTCAGACCGTGATTGGGATAGAGAATTCTCAAACGGTCGGCGTAAACCTCTCGGGGCAGTTCGCTGTAGTAGGTCTGATAACTCAGGCTCTCGAACTGGGCGTGCTGCTCCGGCGTATTCAGCGGGAGCGCGCCGTAACTGTACCCACAACGTGTTTCCTCCTGGGACAGCCAACCCTGAAAGGGCTGGTCGGTGGCGTCATTGAGCGCGCACGCGCCGAGTAGCATGGCCGGCGCCACGAATAACCCTGCCCATCGATGTTGCATCCTGTTCCCCCTTATCGTTGCCGACGTTTGAATCACCTGCGTCATAAAATCGGATCGAATAGCCGTGCGGCCCGCACCGCCCATCGGAACGGCCAACTGCGGTCTCGCAAATCAGCCGCGGAGGTTCGCCGGCTCTGCTGGAAATCTTGCTCCAGCATCGCGGCCACCTGACCGGCGAAGGTTCGGTCCACCCCCACCGCCATGACTTCGAAATTGAGCCGCAGCGAGCGGTTGTCCAGATTGGCGGTGCCGACCGCCGCGACCTCATCGTCCACCAACACCACCTTCTGGTGTAGAAAGCCATTCTGGTAGCGATAAAGCTGGATGCCGGTCCGGTCCGCCGCGTCCAGGAAGGAAAACGAGGCGAGATAGACCAGCTTGTGGTCCGGCTTGGCCGGGAGCAGGATGCGGACATCGACCCCGCGCAAGGCCGCCAGTTGCAACGCCTCGAACACCGGGGGGTCGGGCACGAAATAGGGGCTGGCGATCCACAACCGCCGCCGGGCGCTGACGATGGCCTGATGAAAAAACATCGAACACGTTTCCAGCGCATCGGCTGGGCCGGTGGGAAAAATTAACGCGATCTGGTTGCCGGTCACCGTCGGCCGCCATTCCAGGTCGGGCACTTGCCGGGTGGCCCAGTACCAGTCCGCGACGAATACCCGTTGCAGCGCTTGCACCACCGGTCCCCTGACTCGCAGATGCGTGTCGCGCCAGTGGCCAAGCGGGCCGCGCCCCAGGTATTCGTCCCCCACGTTCAGGCCGCCGACGAAAGCGACCCGACCATCCACTACTACGATCTTGCGATGATTGCGGAAATTGAGTTGGAAGCGGTTGCGCCGGCCGCGCGTGGTGTGGAACGCCGACACGGCGATGCCGGCGGCGCGCAAAGTCTCCGCATAGGATTTCGGCAGCGCGTGGCTGCCAATCTCATCGTACAGCACCCGGATTGATACACCAGCCGCCGCCTTGCGCAGCAGCCGAACGTGCAGCTCGCGGCCCAAGTCGTCGTCCTTGATGATGAAGAACTGGATCAGGATGTAATGCTCGGCCGCTTCGAGCGCGGCGAAAATCGCGCCGAACGTGGCCTCGCCATCGACCAGCAGTTCCAGCGTATTGCCCTGGGTATAGGGGACGCGGCTCAACGGGGCGAGGACCTGGAGATTGCCGGCCTGCTCGGGTGGCAAATCGACCTGGTGGCGGCGCAGTCGCTCCAGGATCAGGGCGATTCCGCCGCGATCGGCGTGTTCCAGCGCGCCGCGTTGCAAGGCTTCGACGTAGCTGTGGAAGCGATTGCGACCTAGAATCCAGTACAGGGGCAGGGCGATGTAAGGAAACGTCAGCAATGAAATCGCCCAAGCGATAGCGCCCTGCGGGGTTCGGACGCTGGCCACGGCATGGACCGCTGACAACACCCCCACGGTGTGAATCAGCGCCACCACGGCCGTTATCAACATAATGAGATCTTGCTCAAGCATCGAAACGGTCTCCGGGCGGGCAGGTGAAGAGCGTCGGATTATGCACAACCTTCAGCGTTGGCTGGTAAGTTTGTTATGGGGGTGGATGCTGATGACGGGCTGGGCATTGGCGCAAACGGTTCCAGCGGAACCTTCGGCGTCCAGCGCGAAGTCGACCGAATCGTTTCCCCACCGCCTGCTGGGCGACATCCCGCATGAAATCGCGGCGGTTGAACCGTGGCTGGACCGCTATGGCTATGGCGTGGTGTTTGCGGCAGTGGGGGTGGAAGGGTTCGGCATCCCGGCGCCCGGCCAGACCTTGCTGATCGCCGGCGCAGTGACCGCCGCTACCCAAACCGATTTCCACATCGGCCTGTTACTGTTGACCGCCTTCCTGGCGGCGATTCTGGGCAGCCACCTGGGCTATCTGATCGGCCGCCGGGGCGGACGGGCGTTGCTGCGCCGTTTCCGGGTGGACGAGCGTCACTGGCAACGGGTCGAACAGGGTTTCAGCCGCTATGGCGGCGGGCTGATCGTCGTCGGTCGGTTTTTTGACGGGTTACGCCAATTGAACGGGATCGCCGCCGGCATCCTGGAAATGCCCTGGTGGGTTTTTACGGTGTACAACGCCCTGGGCGCGGCGCTGTGGGTCGGCTGCTGGGGGTTGGGGATCTACTATCTGGACGAACATGGGCGCGCCATTCTCGAGTTCATCCGGCAACTCAACCCATGGGTGGCGGCAGTCACGCTGGTAGGGATGGCGCTGCTGTTGGCGTGGGGCGGGTATCGCTGGTGGCGCCAACACCGGGCTGGATCCTAAGAACCGTCTTTTTTTTGTTACATTTAAACAAACGACACAAAAGCCCCGATTTCCGGGATGTCGGGTAAGGAAGCGACGTTACCGTCGCTTCCTCCCCTAAGAACCGAGCGGGACAGTTTCCCGTCACTCGGCTCAAGCCTTTCA
>ENA-UOWG01000121-UOWG01000121.1-activated-sludge-metagenome-genome-assembly--contig:-NODE-121-length-129106-cov-8.822969_pt1 | contig 129106 bp, 117 predicted proteins | sample MGYA00238147_ERZ761563 | MGnify/ENA primary metagenome ERZ761563 (study PRJEB28884, sample SAMN05720216) | anaerobic digester metagenome | isolation source: active sludge of municipal...
CAAACCAATTCACCCCCAGCTTTGAAAGCACCTGCATATCCGACCAGTTAATGCCCGCTCGCGTCAGCACATTGAAATCCGACCAGTTAATCCCGGATTTCGTCAGCACATTGAAATCTGACCAGTTAATCCCTGTTTTCGAAAGCACCTGAAGATCCGTCCAGTTCACCCCACCCTTTGACAACGCGTCGATCCCAGTCCAGTTCACCCCCGTGCGCGACAGCGTTCGAAGGTCCGACCAATTCACCCCGGCTTTCGATAACGCGTCAATCCCCGTCCAGTTCACGCCTGCACGCGACATAAATCCGATGTCGGCCCAATTCACCCCGCCCTTCGACAACGCGTCGATCCCCGTCCAGTTCACATTGATTCTCGACAGCGTCCGAAGGTCCGACCAGTTCACCCCCACTGAGGACATCACATCCATATCAACCCAGTTGATGCCCACCTTCGAAAGCGTCTGAATGTCCGACCAGTTCACCCCGCCTTTAGACAACGCGTCGATCCCCGTCCAGTTCACGCCAACTCGCGACATAAATCCGATGTCAGCCCAGTTCACCCTGCCCTTGGACAGCGCATCGATCCCCGTCCAGTTCACCCCCGTGCGCGACAACGTCCGAAGGTCCGACCAGTTCACCCCGACTGACGACATCACATCCATATCGGCCCAGTTAATGCCATTTTTTGAAAGAGTCGAAAGATCCGCCCAGTTTACGTTACTCTTAGCCAACACGTCGATCCCTGACCAGTTCACTCCGTTTTTGGACAGCACGCCAAGATCCGCCCAGTTCACGCCGCCCTTGGACATCGCATCGATCCCCGTCCAGTTCACGCCGATCCTGGACATCATCCGGAGGTCCGACCAGTTCACGCCGCCTTTGGACATCGCGTCAATCCCCGTCCAGTTGACACCGTTTTTTGACAGCACGTTCAGATCCGCCCAGTTCACGCCGCCTTTGGACATCGCATCAATCCCCGTCCAGTTGATGCCCTTCGAGCTCATTGTCGCAATATCCAGCCAGTTAATCCCCACCTGACTCATGTCCGCGATATCGCTCCAAAAAATGCTCGACCTGCTCATCTTGGCCATATCGAGCCAGTTGATTCCTGCCGTCGTCATCCACTCCACGTCGTCCCAAGCAATATTTTGCCTTGTCATCACTCGCAAATCCGCCCAGTTGACGCCGGTCCTCGAAAGCGTCTGCATATCCATAAAGTTGATGCCCGCTCGCGTCAGCACATTGAAATCCGACCAGTTGATGCCATTCTTCGACAGCGTCGAAAGATCCGCCCAGTTTACGTTACTCTTAGCCAACACATCGATCCCGGACCAGTTCACTCCGTTTTTGGACAGCACGCCAAGATCCGCCCAGTTCACGCCGCCCTTGGAAAGCGCGTCGATCCCGGTCCAGTTCACGCCGATCCTGGACATCATCCGAAGGTCCGACCAGTTCACGCCGCCTTTCGAGAGCGCGTCGATCCCCGTCCAGTTGATCTTCGCAGCTGCAAGCACCTGAATGTCCGACCAGTTCACGCCGCCTTTGGACATCGCATCAATCCCCGTCCAGTTGATCCCAGCCTTGCTCATGGTTGCAATATCGCCCCACGTGATACCTATATTTGTCATGTTCGCCAAATCCGTCCAATCGATGTTAGATCTGGTCATCTTTGACAAATCGGTCCAGTTAATCGAAGCTTTGGTCATCGTTGAGTAATCTGACCATAAAATATTTGCCTTTGTCATAGCAACCATATCCTGATAGTTGATGCCTGCCTTCGAAAGCGCCTGCAGATCCGACCAGTTAATGCCCGATTTCGTCAGCACATTGAAATCGGACCAATTGATGCCTGTACGCGATAACGTACGAAGATCCGTCCAGTTCACGCCGCCCTTGGACATCGCGTCGATCCCCGTCCAGTTCACGCCATTTTTGGACAGCACGCCAAGATCCGCCCAGTTCACCCCGCCCTTGGACATCGCGTCGATCCCGGTCCAGTTCACGCCGATCCTCGACATCATCCGGAGATCCGACCAGTTCACGCCGCCTTTGGAGAGCGCGTCGATCCCCGTCCAGTTGACACCGTTTTTTGTCAGCACGTTCAGATCCGACCAATTCACGCCGCCTTTGGACATCGCATCAATCCCCGTCCAGTTCACGCCGACTCGCGACATAAATCTAAGGTCCGACCAGTTAATACCCTCATTGGTCATTGACTTCATGCCAGCCCAAGAAATACCCACGTTGGTCATGACAGCCAAATCTGTCCAGTTTATATCCGCCTGAGTCATGTTCGATAAATCCGTCCAGGTTATTTTTTGAGTTGTCATGTACCGCATATCCTGATAGTTGATGCCAGCCTTCGAAAGCGCCTGCAGATCCGCCCAATTCACGCCGGCTTTGGACAACACGTTAAAGTCCGACCAGTTGATCCCCGCTTTCGACATGGCATCGATCCCTGTCCAGTTCACGCCGGCCTTGGAAAGCGCATCGATCCCCGTCCAGTTCACGCGGCCCTTCGAAAGCGCGTCGATCCCCACCCAGTTCACGCGGCCCTTGGACAGGGCATCGATCCCCGCCCAGTTCACCCCCGCCTTGGACATGACCTCAATCCCGACCCAGTTGATACCCCTTGTGGACATCACGCCCAGATCCGGCCAGTTGATCCCCGCTTTCGACATGGCATCGATCCCGGTCCAGTTCACGCCGGCCTTGGAGAGGGCATCGATCCCCCTCCAGTTCACGCCGGCTTTCGACATCGCCATCATCCCGGCCCAGTTCACGCCGCCTTTCGAGAGCGCGTCCATGCCCGTCCAGTTCACTCCGGTCTTGGACATCACCGCAAGATCCTGCCAGTTCGCGCTCGCGCTCGTCAATTGCGCCAGATTGTCCCAGTTGACATACGACGACCAGTTCACCTTCGCGCCCAGCATCACCGTAAAATCCAGCCAGTTCGCGGCCACTTTGGACATCTTGGCCACATCCGCCCAGTTCACCCCGCTCTTGGACACGGCATCGATGCCCGTCCAGTTCACTCCCGCCGCGGACATCCGGCCGATATCCATCCAGTTGATCGACTGCGATGCCCCCCGCAATGTCGTGCCGGCCAGCAGTTGCCCGTAAAGCGAACGCGTTGCTCCTGTATCCGACGTTATTCCAATCACTGTATTCATGGTAGTAATAGTTGGTATGATGCCAGCAATATTACTATTGGCGGATTTCGCAAAACCATTGGCGGCAAGCGCTTCTTGAAAAGCCTGTGATGCAAAAGAATAGGCGCCGTATACCTGATCCTCCATATATTGCCAATTGACGCGGGACTTCGACAATACCTCGACGCCGAGCCAGTTCACGCCCGCTTTGGACATTGCGTCAATCCCGGTCCAATTCACCCTACCCTTGGACATCGCGTCAATGCCCGTCCAGTTCACGCCCGCTTTGGACATCGCATCAATCCCGGTCCAGTTCACTCCCGCCGCGGACATCCGGCCGATATCCATCCAGTTGATCGACTGCGATGTCCCGCGCAGCGTCGCACCCGCCAGCAATTGACCGTAAAGCGAGCGATACGAAGCGTCATGAGTCGTTGATCCAACCACAGTATTCATCGAGGCAGCATATAGATTGGCGGAGGTGGCTTGAGCCGCGGCGGTAGCCGCATTTATGCTAATACCCTGCACGAAGTTAAATATCGAGTTTTCAGATGTACTTCCCCCCATTAAACCAAAAAGTGTCCCCTCTGATGAAGAGTCCCCATATTCTCCCATCCGAGTTAGGATATTATTTGTATCAATTAGCACCATGTCCAACTGAGCATATGTACTGCTTACCTCCGCCGCTAATTTTTGCCAATTCACACCCATTTTTGAAAGTTTATTGATCTCGGCCCAGTTCACGCCGCCTTTGGACATGGCATCGATCCCGGTCCAGTTCACGCCCGCCGCAGACATCCTGCCGACATCCATCCAGTTGATCGCCTGCGATGTCCCGCGCAATGTCACACCGGCCAGCAACTGCCCGTAAAGCGAACGCGTTGCTCCTGTGTCACCTGTTGTTCCAACCACACTGTGAATATGAGCGGCATAGTTACAGGTGGCGACGGCATGAGTATTGCCAGCCTGCGCATAAATATTGGCTTGATACGCATAAGAATTGGCGGCACCAGCATAAGTATTGGCGCTTGCCGCATCCGCCTGTAATTTTGCCCAGTTGATCCCTGATTTGGCCAGCACCTGGACGCCGAGCCAGTTCACGCCGCCTTTGGAGAGCGCGTCAATGCCCGTCCAGTTGGTGCCGATCTGAGACATCCGGCTCAGATCCGTCCAGTTCACATTCGCGGCGCTCATCTTACTGAGCAATGTCGATGCCGCAACGCCAGTAACTACGCTAAAAAAATTTGACAGTTCAGCCAAATTGTTACTCAGGTTATCCCAACCTGTATCAGTAGAAAATTCGCCGCCGGCCCCCCCGACCATACCGTTCACAATTTCTCTTAACTGATCCCACATTACCCTGCCTTCTGACATCGCTTTGACGCCGGACCAGTTGATGCCCTGGGTCGTCATGGTCATCATGTCCGACCACCTGACTCCGGCCCTTGTCAAAACGCGCATATCTTCCCAGTTGATTCCCGCCGCGCCCATCCTGCCCATGTCATCCCAGTTTGCCTTACCAAGATATGCATTCATCGACTCCGTACGACTATTGCTGGCTGCCGCATAAGTATTGGCGGCTTTCGCATAAGTATTGGCATTGCCCGCTTGACTATTGGCGGACATCGCATAATCATTGGCGGCTTTTGAATAAGTATTGGCCGAGGCCGCATAACTATTGGCCGAGGCCGCATAATTATTGGCACTTTGTGCTGCGCTTTTAGCGATGTTTGTAGATATATAAACTTCGTGAATCCCTCCTGCAGCCGCGGGGTTAAAAACGAATTTGCGGGTGTATCCCGAGCTGTTGTTGGTAATGGTCACGTCTACCACATAAGCGCCAAATTCGCTCGACGGCGTCCAGGTCGCGGAACAAACGTTGCTTGAACAAGTACAGCTTCCGAAGCTCCCGGACCCTGAAATGGAGCACGCCGTGGTATTCGTCAAAACCGCCCGGGTGGTGCTGTCTTCAAACCAGGCGGTGATCAAATAAGTGCCCGCGGAGGCGTCATAACTCAGAATGGCTTCGGGATACGAATGGTGCGGGGTCAGGCTGAACGCGTCCGAGGTGACGGACGGCAGGCCCGAGGAGCTTGCCTGGAGGGTGTACATGTCCCCGGCTTTGTCCAAATACAATCCCTTGCCCGTGAAATTCGCCACGCCGCCAACCGCATCCATCGAGCTCGTACCGCCCAGTTCCGCGCCGGACGGATTGTTGGAAAGGACCAGCGTCACCCGGCTGGTGGCGGTGGAAACAAGCTGATCGTCCACGTCACGGATCTCCACGATCGGCGGTCTGAGAAAAATTTGACCGGCGAATTCATCCACAGCATCGGGGATCTGGGTAAAAACCATATGATGCGGCACTTGGGCATTCCCGGTAGCGGATGAGGAACCATCGCCCGGACCGCCTGTGTAAATGGCCGCGTAGCCCATCGTGGAAAAACAGGTGAACAGAACGGTCATGAACCACGTGAGCCTTTTAAAGACAGGGTTTTTTCTGTGGAAGAAGGAGAGGAAAATCATGCCGTCCTCGCCAATCGGCCGCCAAAGCTGGCATGGCGATTCGTATCCGCCGCCGCCGCAAAATTTCGGCTTGAAACCTGCGCTTCACTGGAGGCATTGTCAAAGGAACCTCCGCGAAGCCCGCTGCCTGCGGCTCCCGTCACTTCATCTGCGGCATATCCCGGCCAATCCGCATTGGTGGCGTACCCGTTCGCGGAAAGCACGCCATTGCCATGCGTCCCGGTAAAGGCGCGGCCCGCGGCATTCCCCACGGTCACCGATCTTTCCCAGACATTGCCCGAAAGTTCCAGATTCCCGTAATAACCGGCCCCCGCATTCTGGCGCGTGGAACCGGCGTCCGCGAAGGAACCCACACGGAACGGACCTTTGGGTAAACTCAAGGTATAGTTTATATTTCCCTGGTTCGGCACTTCGCTTTCGGTGCCGGAATCGGAAAGGGCTGTGGCCGCCGTTTCAAGGGAGGTATTGCCCCACGCATATTCGCCGGGCACTGCTGTATTGGTTCCTCTTGCGGCTTTTTCATATTCCAGTTCGGTCATGGGCCGGAGCCCGGCCCAGTCCGCGTAGGCCGCAAGATCCTGCCAGGAAAGATGATTCATGGCGATCCATTCGCCGTCTTCGGATTCGTTGAAATGGGTGTCGGCGCGAAGGTCCGCGCCCACGGTCATGGGCCCCGCCAAAATGGTTCCCGGATTACGAATCCCGTTGCGCACCTGCACAAGCGGCGTGTGGGTCATCGTAAAATAATCCGCGGTCTGAGACGCCGTGCGGTTGTTCTGCTGGGGGCGCGTCAGGGTGTTTAAAAAATCACGGTATTGTTTTTGCGACATTTCATACTTCATGAGATAAAAAGCGTTGTAGCCTTTGGGAAAAGCGGCCGGGACCATAAAGGCTGTGCCCGTCGCGTCTTCGCCGGCGGCGGCGCCGGAGGTGTAGTAAAAACCGTCTGCCGCCGCAGCGGTCACGGCGATCGCCTCTTCGTTTGTGATGTGCCAGGGGCTGTTATCCGCGCTGCCTGCCATAAAAGCGGCTGTCGAGGAAGTATCTCCCGCGTAAAAACTTCCGGAAGGGATATAGACCATTTCGATGCCGGTGACAAGCACCTTCGTCGAAGCCGCGAGTGCCGTTTCATCGCTCAGCCCATCGGTCCCGTAATCCCAGACGAGCTGCACATCGTTCGAGGTGAACGTCCCGGAGCTTGTGCCGGAAAACTGGATCCAGCATCCTTTCCTGTCCGCAGGCACCACGATCTCCGCGGCACTGCCCAACGAGCCGCGGTCAAACCCCGCAGGATTGGTCCCGGAGGTCTTGAGTGTGGCGTGATGCCAGGTGACTCCGCTGTCCGTGGAATATTTCGCGAAAAGCCATACTGCGTCATAATTCGCCGTATCGCGCCAGGCATTTTCCCAGGCAATGTTGAATTCCACCTGCACGGTACGCGCGGTGGTGTTCTGGCCCGTGAGCAAAGCCTTCGAGATAGCAAGATTATTCGCGAAGGCAGGAACGACCAACAGGAAAAAGCTCAGAAAAAAAGAACAGAGGGATATCCCTGTTTTTGATTCCCTTGATTTTAGATCGATGCGTCCACTCTTTGCAGTCGCCGTCATCTGACTTTCAAAAGCTTCAAGCATGAACTGGTCGTCCTCCGTCGCGTTTGTCCTGATCCTGCTTTTTAAAAAAGCAAGTGCTGTATGGGTGAGATACAGTGTTTTTTCTGCCGACTAAAAAATTTTTGACTTTGGTTTTACTCTATACAACTCAATAACTTAGCCATCTAAAAGCATGAAAGAATTATAGCATATGACATCAAGCAATATCTATAGAATTCATATAATAACTTATAGCATAATTTTAGAACTTAAGTCCTATAAACTATTGCAAAATAATCACTTGCGTCTTTTGATGAAAAAGAGCTCAGTTTTCGCTAAAAAAAGCACTTGCATTGTCCTGGTTCTCGATCCTTTTTCATCAAATGGCGAACCAGGACAGCACATAATTTCCAATTGATTTTTTTGATTAATGTGCATCATGGCGTCAGTCGATACCCGTGTTTTTTAAAGGCCAGTTCACCCCCAAAATACTTACGGACCAGTAAGAAATTCGAGATATTTTTCATCAAAAACAAGAGAGTCTGATTCTGCCGATAACCCTGCGAGAAACCCTGCGCCCAAAAATTAGAATTTTGCCCGGCTCCTGGAAAGTCAAAAAGTGGATGGCCTGATAAAAAATGAAACAAAGAGAGATTATGTAAAGAAATAAGATCCCCTAAGAAAATAGGAGTCCAGGAATAGGCTGACCGGAGGAAGGAAAATAGCGGACTGTTATTCTTGTTCCTGCTCGTGGAGACACGACTTTTCCACGTCTTTCGGTATCCTAAAAAGACTTGCGGCATCAACTGGGCGAACCTCACAGGCAGAATGCGGGCGTCCTGATGGTCGTCATCAGTTAGCGCGACTCACTGCGCATCAGGACTACACATGATCTTCGGAGCCTATGTCGCTCAAGATCACGGCGGAACACTCCACCAATTATACTGTCCCAACCTCTCTTTAAATCAAAGGTTGGTTGGAACTGCACTTGCATCCTTCACATGTCAAAAGAGGCAAGTGCTGCGATGTCCTAATTTATTTTTTACTCTTTTCCGAAGCTGGTCGTCTCCGGCAAAGAGCATGGCTTTTTTATTCAGCCCCGTTGATGTAAAAGAACACTTTTCGACGGGGTGAACTGGTCATTAATATTTACGGCTAAACGACTTAACGACTGAACTGGTAAATGAATTCTAGCATAGGGGGTCCGCGTTCCGCTACTGCAGAATTATGAAGACCCAAAACGATGCTTGTTTTCTTGACCACCGGGGCATTTCGCGGGGTTGAAACAGAGAAAAATCCGAATTTTAAATTTTCAGATTTTTTTCAAATTCTTCTTGGAGGGGGCGGTCCGGAGTGACCGCTGATAAATGCTCCAGATCCCACAGACGGAGGCGGGTCTCACGCGCTTCTTCGCTGGGCTTTTTTAAATGCATGTAGGCGTTGTAATGCACTGTGGCTTCCTTGATCTTGCGGAGATGGTAATCATAGATGATCGCCAGATTATGGTGCGCCCAGGCGTGGTTGGGATCCCATTCCAGGACGTGCTGGTATTGAGCCATGGCTTCCTGAAAACGCCCCAGGTCATAAAAAAGGTTCCCGAGATCGAAATAGGATTGAAGCAGTTGTTCCTTGAGCGCCACGTTTTCCCTGTTGATCTGGGAAACGTTCGCCATGGTCTTTTCGACCGCTGCATCGTTTTCCAGGATGCGCTTCTGGATCTGATCGCGTTCCGTTTCAAGAATCGCGCCTTTTAAAAGTTCCTGTAATTTCGTTTTTTCGCTAAGGGTCGCTTCCATCTGCTTTTCAAGTTCCGCTTTTTTCTGAAGGCTGTCTTTATTCAGCGTCTGCAATTGAGCGATGGCTTTCCTGGAATTTTCCAACTCCGTATTCAGCTCGTCAATTTGCGCGCCCGAATCTTTAATGCGCTGTGCCGATTGCTGTTCCACTTTCCTCACCTTATTCAAAAGATCGCTTTTCTCCAAGGTCATTTTTTCAAAGGACGCCTGGAGATCGCGCATGCTTTGCCGGATCCTGCGATTCTCTTCAAGCGTCTGGTTGAGGGTGTTGATCAATTGCTCGACATTTTGTCCTCCCGAAGACTTGGCCGTTTCCTCGGGAGCGGCGACATCCAGCAATTCTTTATTTTTATCCTTGGTCTTGGTTTTATCCGCAGCAAGGCACTGATCCGCGACGCCCATCGCTGAAAAAACGAGTGCGAAAATGACCAGAAAAAATATCATTTTTGAGGCATGCACCGGCCGGGTCATTTGGACCTCTTGATAGGTGAAAGTTTTGCAAGTCCATCCGCCAGACCGCCCATGAGCGAACTTGAATTTCCGGCTTTTGCTTCGGCCCTGGAAGCCGCCGCATCGACGGACCTGACTTCCAGCGTATCCAACGGGCTCGCATGAAATTCGGCGACCGAGGTATTTCCGTTTGTCTTGCCTTTGATCGGGATCGGCTGGTCCAGGACATCTTTTTCGCCGGTCACGATGTGCGGTGTGATGATGATCACGATCTCGGTCTTTTTGATGCTTTCATGCCGGCTCTTGAAGAGGTTTCCAACAACGGGGATGTCCATCAGATACGGAAGTCCCTGATTCGTCCGGTTCTGTTCATCCCGCATCAAACCTCCCAGCACCACGGAGACACCGTCCTGAACGATCACGGTGGAGTCCACAAAAGTCGTGTTCACCTTCGGGATAAGATTCCCTGATTTGGTCGAAAGGTCTCCCGTCTGGCTTGAGATCTCGGGCCGGATCTTCATGGTGATATAGCCGTTATCATTGATCACAGGAAGCACGGACATCATGATCCCCACATCGATAAAGCGGATATCTTCACTGACGGAAACGTTATTGCCGGTCCCGGTGGAAGTTGTCACCACATACGGGATCCGGTCACCGATATTGATCTTTGCCTCTTGCCGGTCCAGGATCATCACCCGCGGGCTGGCCAGTACTTTGGTATCCGTGATGCCTTTGACCGCGGTCAATCTCGCCGCAATTTCATCGGTATCAAAATTCCCGACTGTGATACGGCTCCTTCCTTGGCCGAGCGCATTGGCGGCATTCGTTCGGATGTCTCCCTCTCCGCTTGGGGCATAAAAAGGATAGACACTTTGGATGGAGTTGTTATTCCAGTCCCGAAATACTTTTTGCCAGGCCACGCCAAAATCGAAGGAAGGATTCAGCGTCAGCTGGAGAATCCGTGTTTCGATCAGAACGCCTTTGGTCTGTTTATCGAGCGCCTTGACAAGTTCCAGAGCGCTGCCCATTCGGCCCGGATAGGCGCTAAGGATGACCTGGTTGGAACGAGCATCCCCGATAATCGTCCCAACACCTTTCGCCTCGAGCTGCGGCTTTAACTGCGCCAGGACGTCGTCGACTTTCGCGAATTGAAGCTTGATCACTTTCATTTCAAGACTGTTTTCGACCTGATCCAGCACAGCCCCCATTTGCAATAATTTTTGCGGGGTATCGATCATCACCACGGTCCCCGTGTCCTCATCGATAATAATTTTCCCGAGAGAACTTTGGACCGCCTGGAGCGCGGCCAGGACATAACTCGGTTTGGCGTTTTTCAGCGTCCGGATCATGACTTTTTTAATGTCATTGAAATTTTTCCCGTGGGTAAGCGCGTATTCATCTTCGGTCATAATAAAGATGATGTCGTCGCGGATTTCGTAGGCCAGCTGGTTCGAAATGATCAGGATATCGAGGGCATCCTTGATCTTGACGTTGCGCAGAAGCAGGGTCGAACGGCCCTGGACATTTTTGCTTGTCACAATGTTGAGGCTTCCCTGGGTCGCGAGAAATTTGAAGACATCCACGACGTTAATGTCGCGAAGATCGAGGAAAATAATTTTCTCAAGGCCTTCGCCGAGATCCGGCGCAAAGTTCACCGTCGTCCGGTCCGGGGCCTCGGCATTTTCCGTCCGCTCCATGGGATCCGCATTTTCCGTCCGCCCCCCGGATCCCGTATTTTCCTTCTGCTGCAAAAATCCGGCGTTTTCCGCCGGTTCCAATTTTTCTTCTTGGGAAAAAATGACGGGCATCGACACCAAGAAACAAGCCACAAGGAAAGCCGAAAACTTTCCGTTCTTTGTGATGTTCTTCACCGCGTCAGTTGAGTTCCACTGTTTCATTGCCGCTCTCCAAGACCACGTGATCTTCATGAATTTTCAGAACTCTCAACACCCCGAGGGGATCCCCCTCCCGAAGAAACGTCGTAATGTTCTTTTCCACATCCTCAATCATGCAATAGGCGCGTTTCGGTTCCGTCGGGTTAAAAGAGATCCCCGTCAGTTTCAAATTTTTTGTAATTTCAACGAGCCGGCTTGATTGCTCTTTCTGAAGCCTTTCGGCCTCTTCCTGCCGCTTGCCGTAAGGCATAAAAATTTTTCCCAAATCCCAGCTCTCCACCGGCTCGCCTTCTTTGGACATCTCTTTCGGCTCCGGCACATCAAATATTTTGTTCTCGGGGATCGTGATTTTTTTGGAGAAATCCTGCTGCACCCCCACATATCCCCATATAAAATCCACCGTCAAAAACAAGGCCAGGATCATCACGATGAACTTCAAGGTACGGTTCAACTGTTTGATCCCAAAAGCCGCTTTATGCCGCTCCACCCATTGCGTGACACCAGCATTAAAAGACGCCAGCATCCCCTTTAAATCTCCGGGTGAAAAAAGGCCTCCTCGTCTTCCTTTTTTCGCTCCGGCCGCCACCTCTTTTTTGAGGGTCTCCGGCTCCTCGATCAGATCCAGAAGCCGTTTTTCCGGCGTTAATGATGGGTCTGCTGGTTCAGCCATCCCGCACGCATATCCTCGGAGACGATCTCCCCGACAACCTCTTCATCCACAGACCACTTGCGTTTCATCACAAGTTGTTTCAAGGCACGATGACAAAGCATCGTGATTTTCCTGGGATATCCCTGTGAAATCTCATGGATCATTTCTACCGCATCATCCTGAAACAAGACCGATTGAGAGCAATAATCCGCCTGTTTAATGCGAAAATGGATCATCTCTCGGGTTTCCTCCAGACTCAGAGGGTTCAGGGTATATTTAAAACTGATCCGGTCCATGAAATTCGGTATCTTTATGATCTTGGAATGAAGCTCCAGCTGCCCGAAAAGAACGAGCTGGAGAAGTTTGGTGTCATTGGTTTCATAATTTAAAATGACGCGGAGTATTTCCATGGACGCTTCCGTAAGTTTTTGGGCTTCATCGATGATCAGGACCACGGTTTTATTCGCGATAATTGTTTTCTCATAAAGAAATTTCTCGACGGCCTCTTTGAGGTCCATCACGCTGTAGCGGGAGCCGCTGCCTTGCGAAAAACCGGGATTGTACTGTTCCATATTGATCCCGAAATTCCGTACGAGCGAGTATAAAAATTCATGTTCCGTCTCGAAGCAGGGATCCAAAACATAATGAACAATAAAATCTCCGCGTTCCCGCAGTGACTGGATCAGTTTGCGCGAAAGCGTGGTCTTCCCCGTGCCGATGTCCCCGAGCACGACGGAAAGTCCCCGCCGCAAACGCAGTTCGATCAGAACATTGGTCATCGTTGCCTGGTGGCCTTGCGCCAAATAAAGAAATTCCGGATCCGGACTCGTCGAAAATGGCTCTTTCTCAAATCCAAGTATTCGATAGTAACTCATGCCGCTCCTCTTTGAGCGCTGCCTCTGAAGACAATGCGCCCATATCCTTTAGCACCTAAAATTTGCTGTACTATTTTACGGCTATTGTCCTGAAATGATTTAGCTTAATTGATTTAGAAAAATGAAGATTGTTTGAGGGATTTATTTTTCAAAACGGCCGCCAAGATGTCGGGCGAGAAATGCCTCGGCGGTCTGGAAGAGCTTCAGACGGTTCTCCGGTTTCACAAATCCGTGTCCTTCGTCAGGGAAAAACAGATATTCACACGGAATTCCCCGGATGCGAAGGGCCTGAACGATCCGGTCGGACTCCGTTCTTGGCGTGCGCGAATCATTTTCACCCTGAGCGACCAAGACGGGTATGCGGATCCGGTCTGCATGATAAAGCGGAGAACGCTCCTTCATGAAAGCAGTTTCGGTATCCGGATTCCCCACCATGCGCATGATATTGGCCTTTTCGACTGACCAATAAGGCGGCATGGACCGAATGAGCGTTGCCAGATCGCTCGGGCCGAAGAGATCGATCGCGCATTGAAAAACATCCGGAGTAAACGCCGCGGCCGCAAGCGCCGCATACCCGCCGTAGGAGGATCCGATAATCCCCAGACGTTTTGGATCTGCAATTTTTTGCTGAACGGCCCACGCAACGGCATCCACAAGATCGTCTTGCATCTTACGGCCCCATTCTTTGTTGCCGGCATTGACAAACTGCTTGCCGAAACCGGTCGAACCCCGGAAATTCACCCGCAACGAAGCGTACCCGCGGTTGGCAAGCCACTGGCTGACAGGACTAAAACCCCAACCGTCCCGCATCCACGGCCCGCCATGCACCACAAGCACCATCGGAAATGGTTTTGATCCGTTATCAGGCAATGTTAAATAGCTTTGCAATTTAAGTCCGTCCCTTGATGAAATCTCAACGGATTTCATGGGAGCAAGTTTATATTTGGCGAGGGCCGGCCGCTGGGTAAAAAGGAATTCTGCCTTCTTACTTTTTTGATCGTAAATATAGCTTTTTAAAGGACTTACATCATTATTGAATCCGACAATCCAATACCGTTTATCCTCACTCCGGTTTCCAAAAGAAAGATCTCCGGCATCCACTGTCTTTAAGATCGCCAGATCTGCCCGGACTCTTTCATGAAGAGGAATCCACTCATTTCGTGACCGGTAAACGGAGACCATTTCGATTTCCCGATCATCCGGATCCACGACCACACCTCCGACATCATATTGGGGATCCGAAAAAAAAGTTTTTGCCGTTCCGGTCACGAGATCCATGACCCCTAAACGGGCCGTATTCGATCCCCGTGAGTCAATCAAATAAAGTTCATTTCCGGTTCTGGAGAATCCAAGGACATCACTGGTCATGGCGTCCTCAAAATCCCAGGAAAAAAGAGTTTTCCAGGCCGATCGTTCATCCTGGCGGATCAAAACATCATGCCCGCCATCCGCTCTCGCCGAAACCGCACCGCGGACTTTCATAGCCGCATCCACGATCCACTTCGAGATCTGGCCTGTATTTTTCTCCACAAGTTCTATCGCGCCGGAATTCAGATCCAGGCGATAAACATCATGGCGAGACTGGTCTTCCCGGTTCATCAGAATCAGGATCTGGTCCGGAAAATGTTTATCCACGAAAAGCACCCGCACCTGAACCCCGTCGAACGGCGTCAGATCTTTCGCACCGCCGCCGGTGACATCACTTCGATACAAATGCCAGTTCTCATTGCCACCTTGATCCTGGAGAAAAAGAATGGATGGACCGCCAGGCACCCAAAAAAAAGACTGGATCCCACGGTTTTTATCCCGGGTTAAAACGCGGTCGGTCTTTGTTTTTCGGTCATGCAGCCAGATATTCAACACACCGCCCTGAGGCGCGAGATAAGCAACCAGAGAACCGTCCGGCGAAATTTGCGGGCCGTTTTTCTGATCAGGGCCGAAAAGGACCTTTCTCGGGATGAGGCTAGGGGCTTTTTCCGTTTTTTCGGAAAACAGCAGACAGAAAACAGCCAAGATCCCCACGAGCGCTAAAATGATCCCATGTATTTGCTTCATTCAAGATGTCCCGTTTTTCGTTTTGAGCTTGTAAAGTTTCTCAAGACCGATATGATACCAATTATTCTGACGCTGCGTTAATACAGATTTTTAAGGTCCTCCTATCCTCAAGAAAAAGAAATGAAAAATTTGGGTAGCGCCCTTCTAAATTTTAAAAATGAGCGGGTCAGGATTTGAAAGACGCGTCAAAATTCAATCGATAGGTTTTATGTCAGATCATTCCCAAAAAATTCTGGACGAACCGATTCCCCGACCTGGGACACCCTTCCTGCAACAAGTCCGATCCATGTTGCGAACACTTCTTGCTGTAAAGCGCATCGATGAAAAAAAAATGCAGCGGCTTTTGCTGCTTTGCTTTTTTGTTTCCGGCGCGTGCGGCCTCATCTATGAAGTGGCCTGGCTCCGCGTCATGGGGCTCATTTTCGGAAATACCACTTTTGCGACAAGTACGGTGCTCGCAGGATACATGGCCGGTCTTGGCCTGGGAGCTCTCTGGTGGGGAAAACGCATCGATCACGGCGGCGATCCCGTCAAAACCTATGCCCGTCTCGAATCGGGAATCGGCATTTATGCCCTTTTGACGCCTTTGATCTGGAAACTGATCGATCTTCTCACCATCGGTTTCTACCGTTTTATTTCGCCTTCTTTTTTTACCGCGCTTGTTTTCAAGTTCATGATTTCGTTTGTCGCCCTTCTTTTTCCGACTTTCCTGATGGGCGCGACGCTTCCGGTCCTTTCAAAATATTTTGTCAAGAATCATGAGGAAGTCGCAAAACAGGTCGGCCTCCTTTACGGTCTTAATACCCTCGGTGCGGTCCTGGGCGTTCTTTTTAGCGGCTTTATCGCCCTTCAGCATTTCGGCGTTTGGGAGACGGTCTATCTCACCGGCATTCTTAATCTGGTGATTTTCTTTTTATGCAATTATCACGCCCCGACCCTTGAACCCATTTCCCTTATTTCAAATAAATTCGTTTCCGCGCCCGAGCCGAAAAAACTCGCTCCTTTTTCCCCGTCTGTCACCCGTATCCTTCTAACTTTTTTCGCAGTCTCAGGCGCCGTGTCCATGATGTACGAAATTGCCTGGACACGCGTTCTGGCGATGGCGGTCGGCAGTTCGGTCTACGCCTTTTCTATCATGTTGGCGACTTTTCTTTTCGGTATTTCGGCCGGCAGTTATCTTTTCAGCCGCATCCCGCGCTCCTTCCCGATGAATCTCCACACCTTTGCCGCCTTCCAGGCATTGACCGCACTGACAGCGATCCTCGGCATCAATCTTTTTAATGACATGCCTTATTATTTTGTGCAGATCTTTTACGCATCCCGAGGGTCCGACCTTGCGCTGCAGTTCGGAAGGTTCCTGCTTTGTTCGGCGGTCATGCTGCCGCCCACGCTTTGCATCGGCGCGATGTTCTCGTGTTTTATTCATGTCCTGCGCACCTCGCAACCGCTCGGCAAAGAAATTGGTAATGCGTATTTCGCGAATACCATCGGGACGATCCTCGGATCGATCGGCGCCGGTTTTTACATGATCCCTCTTTTCGGCATTCAGCACACTCTGATGATTGCGGCAGGACTTAACGCCGCGATCGCCTTTTTCGTTTTTTTTCTTCCCAAGGAATCTTTTCACTGGAGACGGTATGTCTTGTGCGGCCTTGTCCTGGGTTCCATCATCTTCAGTGCGAACACCGTCAAGCCATGGGACCGCGGTTTCATTTCAAGTGACCTTGCGGTCAAACCTGAGCGGGCCAAGGGTTTGAACAAGAGCACACTTCTCAGGAACATGCAGGAAAGAAATCTTCTCTTCTATAAAGAAGGACTCAGCGCAACCGTTACGGTCATAAAAATCGGCGACAATCTTTCTTTATCCGTCAACGGCAAAGTCGACGCCTCCCTCCAGGACACATTCACACAATTCCTTCTCGGTCATCTTCCCATGGCGCTCCATGCGAACCCGAAGAAAGTTCTCGTGATCGGGTTGGGAAGCGGTTCGACCGGCGCGGCGGTCGCCTCTTATCCTGTGGACAAGATCGACCTGGTAGAACTTGAGAAAGCGGTGGTGGAAGGCGCGGGATATTTCCATGATCTGAACCGGAACGTGTTGCAAGACCCGCGACTGCATATCCATATCAATGATGGACGGAATTTCGCGCTCCTCCATCCCGAAAAATACGATGTCATCATTTCAGAACCGTCCAATCCCTGGATGGCGGGCGTTGCAAACCTTTTTTCCCTGGAACACTACAAAACCTTGCAGAAAAGGCTTGCGCCGGACGGAATCGTCTGCCAATGGCTGCACGCCTACAGTATGTCGCCGGAAGATTTTCGCATGATTATCCGGACTTTTTCCGAAGTTTTTCCGGACATCAGCCTCTGGACTTCTTATTACCCGGATCTGATGCTGATCGGCAAAAATGAGCCGCTCAAGCTTGATATGAAAAATTTCGAGCATGCGTTCGCGATCCCCGCAGTTCAAAGCGACCTCCGCCCTCACGGGATCCAACATCCTGCCGGGTTCCTCTCCAACGCGCTGCTTTTCGATCATGCGCTGAGGCTTCTTGCCAAGGGTGCGCGGGTGAATTCTGATAACCACCCGCATCTTGAATTCTCAGCGCCCAAGAATCTTTATAAAAATACGATCCAGGAAAACCTCGCCATCATCAGTTTTTACAGCAAAGACAGCATCATGCCTGCCATTCAAAACTTGGAACCTCCCCTGGAACAAAACGCCGATGCTTTAAATGCCGTTGCCCGTGGATGGCTCGCAAAACAGTTTCACAATCAAGCCGAAGCGATGCTACTCAGATCCCTTGCGATTAATCCGGAAAATGCCGAAACATGGACCCTACAAGGCATGCTTTTTTACCAGAAAGGTTATAAAGAAAAAGCCACGGAACTATTATCCAAAGCGCTTGAAAAAGATCCCCAATCCAAAACCGCCCATTATGCCTTGGGCCTTGCCTTGCAGGATCAGGGACAGATGCTCAAGGCCATCGGATCTCTTCAAAAGGCCGCAGAAATGGATCCTCAAAACGCTTCTTACCTCACCGCGCTTGCCAATGCGTTGCTGAAGATCAATAAGGAAGAGCAAGCACTGAAATATTTCAATCGGGCCCTGGTCCTCCAGCCGAATGACCTTCCAAGCTGGATCAAAAAAGCTACTCTTACAAATAAGCTCGGAACGTATGAAGAGAAGAAAAAAGTCTACATGAAAATCATCGGTCAATACCCGCGTTTCAGCGGCGGCTATGAATGGCTGGGCAATCTTTATGAAAAGAACGGAAAAGTTTTAGAGGCTTATGAAATTTATCAAAAAATGAAGTCCTTTTTCCCGAACGACGCCCCCGTTTATATCAGCCTCGCGCGTCTGAGTGACCTTCTTGGCCGGAAAAAAGACGTAAAAAAATACATCTCCCTCGCAATCCGTTACAATCCGTCTCTGGCAACTAATCCCACGATCCAAAAAATCCTGCAATCCTAGCATCCGGCAATCTTTTGAAGCTCTCAACCCTGAAGCCTCTTTACCTCTTCCAGCGAATGAACCATGTGGTCCCGTTCATCCAATCCGATACGGCGGATCAAATCCGCTAAAGATCGCTGCCGGGGATAATATTGAAACCACACCGACTCCACGGCTTCATGTTCAAACTCGGGATGTTCCTGGGCATAAAGCATGTATTCATGTTCGGCATGGGATTCGAACGCGGCGTTCATCGCAAAGGACCAGACGGGACGGACCCCATACATAATCCGGGTGATCCAAAAATAAGTCAGGGTCATGATCTTGGGCAAAAGAAAATGATAGGCCCAACTCAGCCGGATCCCTTTCTGGTGGCAAAGATCGGCACAAAGAAGCATATGACACTGTTCATTATCCTGCGCCTCACGGCCCATCCGGATATGACGAAGGGCCTTCTCGACCTCGGCTTGAGGCGCCTTCTCCGTGCTGCTGTAAAGCTTCGAAAGAAGATGGTACGCGCCGTTTTCCCATGCCCAATACGGATACCGCGCTAAAATTTCAAGCACCAGAATTTTCGGCAAGGAACGCGGCACCCCATAGAGCACATCAAAAGTCCAGAACATGCCTTTCAGGATGATGTTAGCCGGAAGTTTCGGAGTTTGAAGGGTTTTTTCCTGTTCCTCTTTCAGATTCAATGTCTTGCCTATCGTATATTCAAAAGCGCTCATTCTTTCTTTTGCCTCACTGAGATATCACGCACGTTTTGAAACTGGCGGATGGTTTTTTGATCCAAATGATACAGACTATCGAATAATTTTCCCTTGAAAGCCGCGGGACCGGCAGCTTTTTTCGCGGCACATTCCGCGGCAATTTCAAAACATATCAAACCGGAAACTGCCGCCAAGACGAGGTTCTTTTCAACGGCCGCAAAGGTCCCGATCACGGACGCAGCCATACAACCGGTCCCCACGACATCGGCCATCAAGGAATGCCCGTTGCGGATCAAGTAAGTTTTATGCCCGTCTGTCACGATATCTTCCTTACCCGTCACAACGACGATGCATTTTTTTTGTTTCGCGAAGCGTCCGGCAAGTACAGCCATATTTTTTTTGACAGAAGCCGCATCCACCCCCTGGGTCCTGACATTTTCCCCAGCCATCCTGGCAATTTCCGAGGTATTCCCCTTGAGGATATCAATGGTCACTTCGTTTAAAAGTTCCCGGCATTTTTGATCGCGCAGTTTTGTCGCACCAGCACCGCAAACATCCAAGACCACCGGGATGTGCCTTTGGTTAGCCTCTCGGGCCGCGATTTTCATCGCCTCCACAAATTCCACGGTCAACGTCCCGATATTCAGCACCAGCGCGGAAGCGAGCCCCGCCATCTCGGCCGCCTCCTCCTTGGCATGCGCCATCACGGGCGATGCCCCGAGCGTTTTGACGATCTGCGCGCAATCATAGATCGTTACCCAGTTCGTTAAATGATGAATGACGGGTTTTTGTTTTCGAATTTGATTTAATAGTTTCGCTGCCTGGATTTTAGCCTTCATAAAATATTTTCTAAGCATTTCGGTTTTTGAGAACCCTCTTGACCGAAAAATAGGCTTCCGTTTTTCACCGCTCGAGATTCCCGTGCGAGATCCATGTCATTTACTTTTCTTCAGCTTTCGTGATCGCAATGGCACGAGCCATCTCCGTCAATTTCGCTTCAAGATCGCGAAGTTTTGACCAAAGTAACAGACAAAAAAAAGTCAGTCCCAAAAGCCCAAAGTAAGAAACCAAATCCGTACCGCGTCCCACGCCAAGGTCATTCGCCAGTTTGCTTGTCCAATCAGGCCTCAAGATCATGACGATCCCGAAAACCCCAACGGCTAAAATCAGCAACCGGTCCAAAAGAAGCGTCCGGAAACGGCGCAAATAAACGATGACCACAAAAGCAATCGCGGGAATCAAAAGAAATTGAATCAGCCTCATTTAAATACCCTCCTTAGTAAAAGATCGATAAGAATGTTAACAGCATTCCACACAGACTGCCCTTTTGCCCGTGAATATTGTGAATAATGAATCCGGACAGGTTTTTCGACATAGCTCAATTTTTGCCTCCGGATCTGATTGATGATCTCCGTCGCATGGGCATAGCTGTTTTCGTGAAGAAATATTTTCTCGGCCGCGTCGCGCGAAAGCACGCGCAGACCGTTATGCGCGTCCGTAAGCCAGAGACCGGTCATGATCCCATTGACTATGATGGCCATCTTCAGAAGGACGCGCTTTAAAAAAGGAACGGCATTTTTGTCGTCGCGGTTGATAAACCGGGATCCCAAGGCAACCTTCGCTTCTCCTTTGATCACAGGCTCCAAAAGAACGGCCACATCTTTAAGCCGGTGCTGGCCGTCCGCGTCAAAAGTCACGATCACTTTCGCGCCTTTTGATAGCGCAAAGGTCATGCCGGTTTGCAATGCGGCTCCCTGCCCAAGATTGATCGGATGACGCAGCGCATAGAGCGGCATTTTTTTGATGATATCCCAGGAGCCATCCCAGGAACCATCATCCACCACCACGACGGAATAGCCCTCTTTGAGCACAGGCCTAAGCGTTGAGTCCAGCACCGTGCCTTCATTGTAAGCGGGAACAATGAAGAAAATATCTTTTTTTTCACAATCCATCATGATGAGATAGGACCTTTCGGGCTTTGAAAGTATATTCTCACACCTCAAGGCAGGATTCAAGTAACGGAGTAAAATGGCGTATCTTTACAAGGCATTCTATGAAATGATAAGATCAAAATAATCGAAAGGCTATTTCATCATGACTCCGGGTCTTGTTTCAACGATTGTGCTCAATTGGAACGGAAAAGATATTATCTTTCCCTGTCTGAACAGTCTTTGCAAACAGACCTACCCTTATCATGAAATTATCTTAGTGGATAATGCCTCAACGGACGGTTCTGTCGAACTGATCGAAAAGGAATACGGGCATGTCGTCACCATCGTTCGCAATCCCAAAAACCTCGGTTTTGCCGAAGGCGTCAATACCGGCATCCGAAACAGCCGTGGCGAATTCATCGCTTTGCTCAACAGTGATGCCACCGTAAAAAACAATTGGTTAGAGCAACTTGTCCGCAAAATGCAATCCTCAGAATCCCTGGGCATGTGTGCCTGCAAAGTTTATTTGGCCGATCGTGAAGGAATCCTGGACAACACCGGCGAACTTTTCTGCCGCGATGGACTCAACAGAACCCGCGGACGCCTGGAACCTGATACCGGACAGTATGATACCTCGGAAGATGTGCTTTGCCCGAGCGGTTGCGCTGCCCTCTACCGGCGTAAAATGTTAGAAGACGTGGGATTTTTCGATAAGCACTTCTTCGCCTACGGCGATGACATGGACATCGGACTACGGGGACGCATGCTGGGCTATCAGGCCGCTTATGTTTCCTCTGCGATTGCCCATCATCAACTGTCCGCTTCGTCCGGTCTTGTTTCTCCTCTCAAGGCTTACTATGTCGAACGGAATCGTCTCTGGATCGCCATCCGGTGTTTCCCTCTCTATCATCTGCTCCTTTCTCCTTTTTATACCGGCCTGCGTTATTTTTTCCATCTCAAAGGCATTTTTACGAAAAAAGGACCTGCCTCCGAATTTTCTAAAAAAAGTTCCCCGTTCCGTCTTCTTTGGATTTTGTTCAAAGTTTATGCCGTCACCCTTTTTTATCTGCCTTATCTTCTCCGGGAAAGATTTAAAATCCAAAAATGTTCTCTTTGGAAGAAAAAGGAATTTGAGGCGTGTTTTAAAAATTACGGCATCAGCCCGCGAGAGGCTGCCCTGAACGAAGTTTTATCGGAAAAATAAAACTGTTGCCTGCGGCATCATAAAAGGTTTTGGCCGCACGCACCCCGCAAACGATTTCTGAAAATTTTTTTAATGAACTACCGGGCATCCCTTTGAAGTGTTTGATCAAGGATGCCTTTAATTTTTGCGATGGTATCAGCCATCACAAAATGCTGCGGAATTCTTTGACAGGCTTTTTCTCCGAGTGTCTTTAATTTTTGAGGGTCTTCCGCCAAAGCAAGCACTGCGTCCGTGATCGCCTTGCTATCCCCGGGAGGCACCAGCAATCCAACCAAGCCGTGCTCCATCACTTCCGGAATGCCTCCCACCCGAGACGCGATAGAAGGCACTTTGTAAAAAGAGGCTTCAACCCAAGTGCGCCCCATAGGCTCATAAAGAGACGGCACAAGCAAAATATCCGTGATCTGGTAAACGGAAGACGGCTCGGAAAGATAGCCCAGAAATTTCACTACGGATTCCAGTCTATGTTTTTTAATTTCAGACATGATTTTCATTTTATAATCCGAAGTCCCACGCGCAAATTCTCCGGCCAACAGGAGTTTGGCATGCGGGTATTTCTTCAGGATCGAAGGCATGGCCTGAATAGCATACCATTGCCCTTTTCTTTCCTGGAGGCTGCCGGCCACCGTCAAAACCATATCCTTCTCCCCTACCTCATAGTGCCGTTTCATTTGCATTTTCGCTTCATCGGAAAGAACTGAGGGGGAGGAATCAATCCCGTGGTAGACAACGGATATTTTTTCCCAAGTGTCTTTTAAAAAACACTCACGGAGAAATTTCGACGGCACAATCACGGCATGGCTTAATTTTAAAATCATTGCGGCTATGTTCTTTTTGCTTAAAAAAGGAAAACCGTACTCATAGCTTCCCTTTCCAAACGCTTCCTGTATATTCCAGATATGGGGAATGTTGCATACCTTTGCGGCCAGCGGGCCTGACACGGCAACGCAAGTATTCGTGTAGACAAGATCAAATTTAAACTTCTTCATGAATCGGATGATCCAAAAAAATGTGATCAAATTAGCCGGAAGAAAAACAAGCTGGGTCCAAAAAAAGGAGGGCGCCGTCAAAAACCAAAAATAAGGAATCACATGCGTTGGTATTTTTTCGCGTTGAGCTTTTTCCGTAAGACGGCCACGTCCGGGGCATAAAAGATGCACTTCGAAGGAATTCTTGAGGGCGCACATCACCTCAAAAAGATATTGTTCAGCGCCCGCCATTTTCCATGAGTGAGAAATAAATAATATTTTTTTCAAAAATTTTCCCTTTGGCCTTTTCGAAATACTAGGGAGTGATCGAAAGCCACCGCTGAACAGCAATGCGGCAACGTACATAAATATAATAAAGTAAAACAATGGGATTCAAATAGACCCGCAACCGATCCCACGAATTTATGGATGATTTTTTAAGAAATTCCATGGGTTTAAATAATATCAGCGGGTGTGTGCAGAAATAGGTTAAACAGAGCCCCTGCGACAAGAAAAGAAAGGGCGTTCGCCCCGCATAGCGAAGATTCGATTTAAGGTGTGTCGGAAATTGCGGCGTCACCCCCAGAAAACATTCGGAAACGAGCGCGCAACCTTCGCTTTTCAGGAATTCGGCGATTTGATGGATGCTTTGCAAAGGATCGGGAAGGTGCTCGAGCACTTCCAAGCAGATGACCATATCAAAAAAATTTTTAGGAATATTGTCAAATTCGATAAGTATTTTTGGATATGCGCTATATTTTTTAAACCGTTTGACCGCGAAATCAAACGTCTTGCTCCCCGGAACATCCAAATAATAAAATTCCGCTTGGTCCCCATACAGATTAAAGAGAGCGATGGTATCACTGCCGATCCCGTCGCCTAGCATTAAAACGCGTATTTTTCCGTTGAAATCTTTCAGATTTTGCAGATAGCGGGCAAATCTTTTTTGGACATTTTCAAACATCCGGCGCCGTGGCCACCGGCTGAATTCGACCGCCAAAGAAAAAATCCAGATGTCCGTTTCTTTATAGAAAGCTTCCATTTTTTCGTTGTAGACAAAAGAATCAATCTTTTGGTCCGCGGCTTCGAGGATCAAACTGTTGGGCGACCGGAACTCCTGAGCCACTTTCCGTTCCACCAGATCAGAAGGCAAACCGGTCAACTCGATAATTTCATCAACGATTTCTTTCTGAGTCAACGGCGGGAATGACGTCATCGAGAGGGATGGCTCCCCATGGAGGCTATGAATAAAACTGAAGCGGTCGACAACATTTCCATCTTAGGCCGTTTAAGAAGATTTTTGGATCCAATCGCCTGAAGCGGTTTGAATAAATTCACCCGCAGATGCTTTTTCGTTTTGGACTTCGGCAAAGGCCCGCTGAACTTCACGCATCCCGTTCGGCCCCAGCGTATTTTGCTGGACTAGAGCGCGATAAATGACGCCGCGGTCGGTATTTTCTGCGGAGGCAACCGATACGGCCAACGGATCGCTTTTCAGGTTTGTCACATAACCCTGATTATTTTCACCGATCAGTCCTGCCTGCTTTAAACGCTGCAGATTCCCGTAACGGGCCTGCCGATTCTTCAAAGCCTGGTTGATCTCAGGCGTCATTTTTTTAAAATCATATTGGGCGGCAAAACAGGGCGGAAAGGCCATCAGCATTGCCAGAAAAAACAAACTCATCAGACCGCTCATACGTTTCATCGCTGGAACCTCCATCCATTTCACATCCGAATCCCGTTTCATTTGGCACCTCCTTGGGCGACCATGTCTTCAATATTGGTCGCTGTCTGCTTCAACCCGCGGATATCCACGACCACATTGGCATTGATCGTGATGGGGCGGTTGGGATCCCCCACGGCCTTGACGGTACACCCTGTCACAAGTAACAAAGCAATAAAAACATTGATCATTTTTTTCGATTTTTTCATGACGTCTTCACCTCAATCATGCCCATGAATTGGGCGATCTGTGAAAATGCGTTTTTTTGATCCAGTCGGATCTCCACGTTCAGTGTCAATTTAAGATTATAGTCCAGAACCAGGATACGAAGGAGGATTTTCATACGGTCGCTCTGAGACAACCCCACCTGCAATGCGGCATCCTGATAACGCACCAGCTGATCTTTTTGGGAAATGAGCTTCACCACCCTCTCTTTTTGCACGGACTTCGGAAGATACGGCAGAAAAAGATTAAAAAAGCGGGCTTGAACAAGTCCGCCCGGCTGCGGGGCTTCAAGGTTCATATCAAAGACAGGCTCGTGGTTGGCTTCTTGGACAAACATCAGCCGCCCCTTCACAGCGCCCGTCGCGCCTGATAAATCCTGGGGAGCCAGCCAGCGGAAATCTTCGAGATCCGTTTCTGTAAAATCAGCCAACAGGTCAAACCTCCAAAAGCGTCCTGCCAAAAATGAAAAATGTCCGGATAGCCCGGCATGGGCAGAGCCTTGCGGGCGGGCGCCCCGGAACAAAAACCGGACGGGCTTGTTTTTCAATAAAGATAGAAGGGAATCCTGCGATTCTACAGACTTTATTTCCAAAGGTACCGGTCCCTGACGCGCCTGAAATGCTCCGGTAATTCCGTCGAAGCGGATCTTCAAGTGACGGTCCATGCTGATTTTTTTAATACGAATGGAATCTTTGAAGAACGGCTGTATGTTTTGATTCTTGCGAAGGATGCTTTCCAACATAAAACGCCCGAGGGCAGGCCCCTGGCTGATCCCGGCCAAGATCAGGCCGGCCAAAAACAGCAGGAAGAAAAAATAAAAAAAGATTTTATTTTTTTTCATTGAACACCGCCTCGCCATAGAACATGCGAAGATCAGCTTTTTTTTGAAATCACTTTATAGAAAAACAGTCCCGTAGTGTTGACCTTAAAAACCGATTTTACAGCGCTGCTAGCAGGAGCGCCGCACAATCAGCTCCGGTGTGAATTTTTTCTGAACAGGCGGTTGGACGCTTCCTTCCATGAGATCGATCAGGATACGTACCATCTCCGAGCCCATCTGCTCCAAGGGCTGATTGACAGTGGTCAATGATGGCTCCATTAGTTTCCCTTTCACAATCCCGTCATAACCGATCACACCTACCTGCCCGGGACACATAATCCACGACTCTTTTAACGCTCGCATGGCTCCGATCGCAATATCATCATTAAAACACAGCATGGCCTGCGGTAAGGATTGATGGGTGTGAATGATATCCATCATTTTAAGATAGCCGTCTTCCTCAAAATAATAATCACACTTCCGGTAGTGGGCCTCATCCGCCGTCAATCCATACTGATCCAAAAGCTCATGCCAAAGCCGGAGCCTTTCCCGGGAATCCACGGAGGCATCATCAGGCGCCTGGAGCATCCCGATCCTCTTGCGTCCGGTTTTACGCAAATGCTGCAAACTCTGTTCCACCCCGGCTCTGTTATCACTATAAACAATATTTTCTTGAAGCCCGGGCGTGAAATCATTGATCACCACCGTAGGAATATTCATGTCCTTGGCCTTTTGAAGATAGACTCGATGAATCGTCCAGGTTAAAAATAACATCCCTTGAACAGGATCCGTCTCCAACATTTGCCAAGCAAGGTCATTCCCTTCTCCGTCACGCACCATGATCGGCTTTAACTCATATTTTGACTGCCGCACCGCATCGATCATGCCGGTCATGATCCTCACAAAATAATCCCCTTTCAGGATTTCACTCGTGAAAGAGGTTAATAACCCGATTTTTTTCTGCCGCATCATTTTTCAAATTCTCCTAATCCCGAGGCGTCCGGCACCCATTTCTCCGGAAATAACCATTATGAGTTCTTGATTCTTACGGTAAAAATTTCTTTTTTGGCAGGCGCAACACCCTTTTCCCAAGGCCGCACATAATCGAAAGGTATTTTGCCTTCACCCTCCCGGAGGGCCTGGAATGTCCAGAGATCTTTTCCTCCGGCACCCACCTTCTCACCCTTATCCCGGCGATGTTTAATCTCAACGACTTTCAACAACGTTTTGTCAATCGTTTCGGAAAGTTGCCAGCCATAGCCCGTGCTCGGGTTCGCATCTAACACGATCGTAAATTCACTGCCTGAAAAAACAAGGATTTCTTTCGAAGGATCCTTGTATTCCGAAAGTTTTGCGTCTTTTCCCCATTCCGGAAAACGGATATTCGCCTTCTGGAAATAATGGAGCAACAGCATTGCCAACGCTGTTGAAATAAAAAAAATTATCAAACGTCTCTTCATAGTTTCTATTTTATCGCTTTTCTCTCTTAAATATAAAATTTTGTTTTCCAGGGAAACAGATGAGAGATAGGAAGGTGTTGTTTTATGCCCCCAAAGGCAGGCTGCATAAACAACGCCATAAGAACTTTGACTCAGATTTGCGAACGATCAATCGGCATAAAAACCGGACGGTCCTCATCAAACCTTTTGGTTCCCGCTATCAACCTCCAGACCTTGCGATCCTTGAAGTAATCCACCGCTTTTCGATTTTGGGCCTTGTCCATGTCACGGGCCCACACCACAGGCGCATGATCAATCTCCGCATCATTATAAACCCATTCGTCGTCGGGAGAATGCATGTCCCCATAACGCACAAAGACCAGATGCTTTTGCCCCGTTTTTTTCATTTCTTGAATGAATTCAGCCCGCACCGACGCCCAACGAAAAAGCGGGTAAGGTTGAGGACTCGGCATGGAAAACATCGTGATCGCTGCAATAATGATAAACGCCTTTACCGTCTTCCTCAAACTTGGCATTTCAATCAAGTCGAAAACCCGGAATCCGGAAATCAAAATAAAATAGTAAAAAACCACCACCGGAGCAAGATAATGCAGTTGCATCAAAATGACCAGAAGAAACGAAAAAATCGCACAGAAAGCGAATAGATTCAAATAGGCGAAGATAACCCACCGGTCTTTGCGCAGAAACCAAAAAAAACCGCACAGCATCGGAATGATGAAAAATGGGTTTGGAATAAAACCGCCTCGACTAAAAAAAATAGACCGCAAATAACGCCAAGTCCGCTCAGGCTGGTTTACCGAAATAAGCGGCTCGTAAATTGTTTTCAATTTCGTCAAGGAATAAATCCTCATATCATGGTGACGAAGAAAAATATCCGGACGAGGCTTCTCCCAGAAAAAAATAGGCGCCGCCAAATACGCGGCATCGTACTTTTTATACGGCATCACGCGCCAATCCCCTGTCACCCGCCAGTTGTAGTACCCCATGGCGGCCAGCGTGATCCCTCCGGCGATCACCACCGGTACCACGATTTTTTTCAGGACGGGTTTGAATAAAACAGTTTTGATGTTTGAGAAAATAAAAAAAAGTAACACGCCTGCGGACGGTAAAACCGCAAGAGCTCCTTCAAGCGGCCGCGAGTTGGCAAGAACGGCAAGCCCCGCACTCAGAATCAATGAATCCGTGATATTGGGCCTTCTAAGGATTCGACGAAGACCGCCCCATACGAGCGCTCCGCCCAAAGCGGCGACCGCTCCTCCCCAATAGGATTGCGCCCAATAATAACGGACTCCAAAGACCGGATGCAGGATCGAAAATAAGCCGCCGAGAAAAGCCCATCGCGGCGTGGTCCACGCCTGCAGCATCCAGCAAATACTCGCGCACATCAGCGCCATGCCAAGCCACACCCCGTAAATCGGATGTCCGAACACAACCTGACCCAAAGCCATCACGGCGCCCTGTGCCGGAGGATATTTGGACATATAGGTCGGCTGTTGAAGAACGTGCATGGTCTCAAAATGGGTCCACACCGGGTGTGCGGGATTGGTCAGACGTCCCTGTGCAAAAGTGTCCGAGGCAAGCAAATAACTGAATTCATCGTGAACCTGCGGCACCGGAATGCCTTGAAAGTACGCAACAAGCCAACAGCCGAAGAATGCGAGAAGTCCGATGAGCAGCACGGACGTTTTTTGACGATCCGCCAGGACAGTCACGCTTTTTAAGATGCGGTGGAACATGCGATTTTTTTTTGATGCGCTGAAAGTCGGAAAACCATGGAGTCTCTTTTCATATTCTGCGTCTTATCGTTTTTCGGTCTTAAATATAAAATTTTTGTTTCCCGGAAAGATAACGTTCTATTTTTATCGCGAAAATGGCCGGATGGTATAAGGGCATGGGCCGCGCGGATCAAATCCTGCGAATGGTTTCTTTAGAAAATAAATATCTCAAAAGTTCTGCCAAAAAATAAAAAATTTACAACAAATACGCTGAAGGTCTTTGTCCTGCGCTATAAAAAAATCCGCTCTCACATTATGCCTCAGCATCCGAAGATTGTTTTGTGAGATGCACCTCCAAGCGGCGCCTCTCGTCGATGCCCATGGAAAGAAACATTAACCCGACCTCAAAACAACCTTCCTGGCTGGACGGCAGGCACCGAACAACGCGGCAGACCATGCGCAAAGGCTTATTGTTCTGATAAAGATCCAGGGCTACATTCAGCGTATGGCCCGGCACCAGTCTCTCTTTCGCAAGAATCAACAGCCCCCCCGCACTCACGTTGACCGCCTGGGCAATCTTGCCTTCCGAAACCTCCTGCTTGCTCCCATGAACCAACCGATATGCCACCGGCGCGCCAAACGGCACCCTTTGGAAAAACCGTTTGTTTTTCGCTTGATCCGCCTCGGGTTTGCCGGACTCTGCCGTCGAGAGGCGATGCTTTTGTTCGGCAGCATTTTGCTCCGTGAGCTGATTCATCAAATGTGACAAAATTTTGCTAAGACTCACGATCCCGACCACTTTGGTTCCGTGATCCACCACCGCCATCTTGGAGATTTTTTCGAAAAGCATCAGCTCCGCCATATGCTCGATCGTCTCAAGAGGCGTAAACGCCTGAAGTCTGGAACTCATGAATTTATGAACAGAAGTTTTTCGAAGCTCTTCCTTCAAAATTTTGGGGAATTCGACGTTGCTCGAGAGGCTGACCTTTTCGGTCTCGCTGTACAACTTATTCAGAAGTTCTGTTTCGAACAACATGCCACAATAATTTAAATCCGAATCGACCACCACAAAATCCGCCGTTCCGCGCACGCGTGACATCTCAAAAACCTCTTCCACGGTCGTCTTCTCATGCACGGTCACAATGTGCGAGTCCATCACTTCTTTAGCGATCATGCGGGTCAAGATCCTTTTCCAATCGAAAGTATTCTCGTCAACGCAGCCAAGAGGTCCGGGCTTTCATGAAACGAAATGACACGATCACGAGGCATGAAATCGCAGGTAAAGCCTGCGAGCTTCTCGTCCGAGAACACATAAAAAGGAGTAGTTTGGAGATGGGGGTCTTCCGCTAATTCCTTCTGGATCTTTCGGGCGTTGAAAATGTTCATATCCTGCCAGAATTGAACAAAAATATAATGGGGCCTTATCTTTTTGGCCGTTTGGATCACGTCCTTTTCATCCCACTCTATTTCCACGGTAAAACCCTCGGACGCCAAAAAACTCTGCATCTTCTTGAGAATAAACTCACTGGGCCCTCCCAAGAGAACCCGCCTCTTTCCCGAAGGGGATTTTAAACCACCTTCCTTGGATTCCGCGGTCTTTTCCGTTTCCGCGGGTTTGACAGCCAAAGAAACTTTTTTCATGAATTCCGCGCACAGAATAGGTTTCGAACAAAAATAAAAAACATCTTCTGCCCGGAAGAGATCACGGGCCAAACCTGGATCCGCAATGACAATCACGGGAGTACGCCGAAAATCCGGCAACGCCTTCACTTTTTCAAAAAGCTGATAGCCCGGCATTTTGGAAAGGACCGCATCAAGGATGATGAGCTGCGGTTGGAGTTCGTGAATTTTTTGAAATCCCAGGAGCCCGTCTTCCGCGGTAAAAACCTCATAGCCGTCTAGGAGAAGACGGGCTTCGAGCATGGTGGTTAAATTAATATCAGAACTAATGATCAGGATTTTCGGCATACATAAAACTAGCAAAAATTATTCATTTTAGCCAGTAAAAGTAAAAAGGTACCGTTCTACGTTTGTTCATCCCCCGGGCGATCCAGTGATACACCCCCGTCGGACTTTCCTCTCTCTTCTTGCGCGGCATTCATCAATACCTTCCTTTCATTCAATTCAACTTTTACCCTTCCCCGCGGGACGGCGTCCGGTTTACAACCTGTCCCCTCGGTACCCGGTACCGTTCTAGGTACCGTTCTAAAAAGTTGATATTTATTGATGCGTTGCTTCAGATGGTCAATCACTTGGGGCATTAAACCGGAAAGAAAACGATGATACTGTCCTTGCGGGTTGAGCATGTTTTCCTTAATCCAGACAAGCATTTCTTTTTCCTTAGCTTCATCTCCTGTTAACTCGGACATGCGCTGTACTGCCGCATGAAGCATCACCCACGCCCCTTCACCTTGTGCCACAATAACATCCTGTCTTTTTTCAACCAGTTGTTCATAATATTTTCTTGCGTCCTTAAAATTACCGGCATGTTCCGCCATCATCGCTTGTTTTGAAAGCCTTAAAATATCCGTACTTTCCGGTAGCTTTTCTTCCATATATCGCTTTTGCTCATCATAAGAAGCCGTCTCAAAATCAGCAAGGCTGCGGATAGCACCAACACTTTGAGGCATAGGCTTGGACTCTACGATCTTTTTACCCCGCTTCTGCGCTTCGATTTTTTGAAGTAAACGAGTTTTCATATTTTTATATCTGATTCGATTTTTGCTTTTAGATGAAACATTTTGTTTATCAAAAAAATAAATCCACCAATCAACTTGCTCTATGGCTTTTTGATATTCGCCTGTTTGTTCATAAAAATTCGCAAGCCCACCTCTTACCACTTTCTCAAGTACGCCACCTTTAGCCAATGACAAAGCCTTAAAATAAAGCGCCTCTGATTCGTGCATGCGTCCATCTTTCATATAATCATAAGCGTGTGAACAAAGCGTAAAAACGGCTTCATGTTTTTTGGTCTCGTTCGATATGGTTTGCTCATTGGCAACAGGATTTGCAAAGTTATTTTCTATGTGTGCAAATAAAATCGAGAAGGAAATAATCATCCCCAAAATGCCCTTAAACAATATTTTGTTTTTCATAAAAAATATCTCGTATATTTGGAAGGATCTATTTTGATAACTCCGCTTTCTTCATCAACATAGACGCCGCGACTTTCATCCTCAGCCAAAAAGTCAAAAAGAACATTAGGGTCGTGGTTACCTGCCGCAAGATTTAAATCCCTCATAAACAAATTGGTTTGCTGGTAATAAAAAGGTACCGGGTACCAAGGGGACAGGTTAATCTAGACACCCACCAACTCCTTATCAATGAGTTCTTCATAGGGACGAGTTGCTTCGACATGTCGACGGTAACGTTCTTGCCTTATCTCTGGCTGTCCTCCCAATGCTTGATATGCAACCGATACCGTCAAAAGTTCGTTTTTGATCCCGTACGCATAAAAACCATAACTGGAATAGGGCCATTCTGCCGGATTTGAAACCATTTTCGCTCTTACCGGATTCCTTTCGATATATCGGCCGCAATCCAATAAATAGTTCTCTTTTTCAATTGGTAAGCTTCGATAACGTCCTTGAAATAAATGGCCGAAATGCGTATAGTTTTTTCGGTAGTAATGATGATAAGCTCGCTGAATTCCATGCATGTAGCGGCTTAACTCCAAAGAGTTTTCACTTCTCAACAAAAGATGCGCATGATTCGTCATAAGACAGTAATGTTGAATTTGAACCGGATATTTTTTGAGATATTCACCTATAATTTCGAGAAATTCGTCAAAATCTTCATACCCATGAAACAGTCTCCCTTTATTGTTCCCCCGAACAATAACATGATAAAGTCCTGTTCCTGACTCTTGCCTTGGACTTCTCCCCATTCATACTCACCTGCCTTTACTGTCTATTTCAACCTGTCCCCTCGGTACCCGGTACCGTTCTATAAAGTTGATATTTATTGATGCGTTGCTTCAGATGATCAATCACTTGAGGCATCAAACCAGAAAGAAAGTGATGATATTGCCCTTGAGGATTGAGCATGTTTTCCTTGATCCAAACAAGCATTTCCTTTTCACGAGCTTCATCACCGGTCAATTCAGACATGCGCTGAACCGCACAATGCAACATCGGCCAAGCCATCTCTCCCTGAGCCGCAGTTACAGCATCCTTTTGAGGCAGCAGCTGTTCGTAAAAACCTTTGGCATCTTTAAAATTTCCAGCATGTTCCGCCATCATCGCTTGTTTTGAAAGCCTTAAAATATCCGTACTTTCCGGTAGCTTTTCTTCCATATATCGCTTTTGCTCATCATAAGAAGCCGTCTCAAAATCAGCAAGGCTGTGAATGGAATTAGGATTCTGAGGCATAGCCTTTGGCTCTTCGATCTTTTCGCCTCTTTTTTGAGCTTCTATTTTTTGAAGGAGGCGTTGTTTGGTTTTTTGATATTTTTGCAAGGTCTCAGGCACCCGATTAACTTGAAGCATTTTTTCGACAAGTGGCAATGCTTGTTCGTATAATTTAAGCCCCTCATATATTCGGATTAAACCTACTTGAGCCATCCCTTGTATACTACTTGTAGCCCAATCTTCATATAACACCTCGTAAATTTCCCTTGCGTCGGAGAATTTCCTTTCCTCCTCAAATTGACGCGCCCGATGAAGCAACGCCCATTGTTCATCGATGTTCTGCGCTATTTGATGATACTTATTCCCGCTTAGCATTTCTTTTTCAGCAGCACTGCAAACAATGAAATGATGCATCATAAAAAACAAAATCAATTCTATTATTAAAATGCATCGAACATTTTTCATGGCGTATTTCGCAGTCTAGATATAAATTTATCGAGATTGATTTTGTAGATATCATTTATTTTTTCTACGCAACCATCTGTTCTTTCATTTAAAAATTCGTCAATACCAGCTGACCCACGAGCCGCAACCAAATTTAATTCTCTCATAAACAAACTCGTCTGCTGGTTAATGAAATCCGAACACTCATTCTGATTCGGCCCAGAGGCACAACTAAAATCCAAATGCCCTGCACCCAGGATTTCTATATTGTACTGGTTTTCGACAGGTCTTACATTACCATTTGCATCTTCAATTTGAAACGTTTGCCCGAGATCCTGGAGCGGCACAGAATCATATTCCCCCATGACGCGTATCAACGTCTTAAGAAAAGGATCATTGATCACGCCATCGCCGACATAAGGCGCCCCATAAGTAACTACGGTTGTAAAACGGTACCGGGTACCCAAGGGACAGGTTGATTTAAACACCGATTAGCTCCTTATCAATCAATTCCTCATAAGGCCGTGCCGCTTCAACATGTTGGCGGTAAAGCTCCTGCCTCATCTCCGGCCGATCGCCTAATGCCTGATACGCCACTGATTCTGTTACAAGTTCGTTTTTGATGCCATAAGCATAAAAACCATAACTCGAATACGGCCACTCTATGGGAGCCAAAATCATTTTCGCTCTTAATGGATTTCTTTCAATATATCGTCCACAATCCAATAAATAATTCTCTTTTTCAATGGGTAAACTTCGATAACGTCCTTGAAATAAATGGCCGAAATGCGTATGGTTTTTTCGGTAGTAATGATGATAAGCCCGCTGAACTCCGTGCATGTAGCGGCTTAACTCCAAAGAGTTTTCACTTCTCAACAAAAGATGCGCATGATTCGTCATAAGACAGTAATGTTGAATTTGAACCGGATATTTTTTGAGATATTCACCTATAATTTCGAGAAATTCGTCAAAATCTTCATACCCATGAAACAGTCTCCCTTTATTGTTCCCCCGAACAATAACATGATAAAGTCCTGTTCCTGACTCTTGCCTTGGACTTCTCCCCATTCATACTCTCCTGCCTTTACTGTCTATTTCAACCTGTCCCCTCGGTACCCGGTACCTTTCTATTTTTTACCATTTTGATCTACAATTTGAAAATTCTGGTGATCAAGAAAGGGCACTGACAAGCCGTCCGCTGACCCGCGAACCCGGATTAATGTCTGAAGATAAGGATCATTGATGATGTCATCCCCGGCATGAGGACCTTCATAAACTGTTTTATATAACCTATACTCTTTTACTTATTATGTTTGGCCAAGTAATTTTTGTTTTTTATCAAATAATTCTTTTTTGGTTTCTTCGCTTTGACAATTTTTGATTAACCAATTAATTTCTTTTACTGCATCATTAAAAGCACCTTTGCTTTGATATAACCGAGCCAATGCATAGTGTGATGTCCAGGAATAAAAACTATTTTCACTAACTTGAATGGCTCTATTAAATTCAGCTATCGCCTCATCAATATTTCCTTCTTTCTCAAGTTGGATCGCACGGTCTTCTGCTGCCCACCGTGGTTGGCTTTTCATAGTCACTTTTTTAAGACCTTCTTGTTGTTTATCATTTATTCCAATCCACAAAATATTAGCAGGAATCTGCTCCTTAGAATCTTTTCGTTCTTGATAATTCTCAGTAGCCAGAGCTGGTGGTACTATAAAAAAAATTAACACAAGACAAAATGTGATTTCGCTTTTCTTTTTCTTATTGATAATCATCTGGCAACTCACTTGAATTTACTTTGTAGCTCCCGTCGCTTTGCTTAAACTGAGCTAAAAAACTTAACAGATAATCTTGACCTTTATCAGATAAGCGGGCTATTTCGGCCACAAATTTCCCGATTCTACTGCTCCCATCCGCCTTAGGAAAGTAATCAAAATGATCGGCCCCAAGGATTTTAATGTTGATATTTTCGATAGGGACACCATTGGGTCCTGTAAAAGATTTGTTACCTGACGCCAACGGAACAAAATCATTTTCACCGTATACATTAATGAATCGTTTGACATTTGAGTTGTTGATCGTCCCCTCATAGAGCGTACCCTCAAGCGTCGGGCCGCCAAGAGCAATTATAGTTGAGACATTGTAGTCCCTCTGATCGATCGCTTTCAAGAAGGGATTTGTGCTTCCCGAATACATTACAGCCGTCACACCATGCGTTCTTTGAGCTTCGGTCAAAGCAATCCATTTTTGATCCAATTTATTCATAAGTTCATTGGTCAATTGATCGCCGCCGAGAGCATCAACGACCCAAGACAAGCTATCTGTAACCGGATTGCCGTTTTCATACATCGGAGCTAAAAAAATACTCGCAGGATCTACCCCGCGTTCAATCAAGCGGTTCATGAGATTGAATTCATAATCTGGAGGCACACCTTCTGGCTTAGTATTCCATATCCCATTAGACGCTACAAAGGAGACGAGAGCTTGCTTTTGGATAGAAGTCAACTTTGCAAGGCTCATACCACTAAGGTTAAGATTCTGTCCGCTTGTCGCAGGCATTGCCAAAGAAATCAACTGTCCTTCAGAAAATTCAAGGCGCGCACCTGTTACTTTATTGATAAAAACAGCTGAATAAATCGTCCCATCCGGATTTAATACTATCTGATTACCTCCGGTCGCATAAATTTCAAAAAGTTGTTTGTCATTAGAAAAAACTCGATATCCGTGAGCCAGCCCGTTTTTAACTTCCAAAACCGTATGCAACCCATCAGAAAAGACAGTTTCTACAACACCCTCCTTTAACAAAAACTGTCCATCAGGACCGACCACAAAGATGCCTCTTTCCGTTTGATCTCCTATCCTCCGTCCGAGCAGAATAGAATCATCGGTGGTTGAAAAATAAAGATCATTATTGGAATCAATATGAACTGCTTTGACGGGGATTCCATTTAGCACCGTATAATCTGATCTATGAGTAAGGATATCTAATAATCCACCTTGATTTAAAATTGATTCAATAGCATTTCTTTTAAAAATAGCCGTGGCAAATGTGTCTAAAGCGCCTAAAAGTCCTCTTTGTTTAATCACCTGCATAAAATCAAGAGCTTCTCCAAAGTAAGCCGCTAAGCTCTCAAGGTTTGTCATTTTAATTCCAAAAAAAGGATTGATTTGCTTAACAGACTTTAAGAAAGCTTCAGCCATAGAACTAACAATCGTCTGATTAGGATTAATCGCCCCAATAACTCCAGCCGTTGCAAAACGAAGACCCAAGGCAGTAAAAAGTGGATCAACATTTAGTTTTTCACTGGTAAAATCTAAACCAACCGATATAAGCCCTCCCATCGTTTCTCTGTTCAATATCGCATTCTGGATCGATTGCCACAAAGAAGCGGGATTGCTGTTTGGATTTATGAATGAACTAATGGCACCTCCCACGGCTGCGGCCAGCGGCATTCCGAGAAGTTCGGAGATGCGCGGTTTTCAGCAGTCAGAGGGGAATCGATTTTGATGCCCCATAGTGGCCTATGGTCGAAACAAATGTCAAAGATCAAAAAAACTATCGGCCGTTTTTTAAAATTTGTTTTTGGTTATTCTTATCCTTCAAGACAGCTTCGAGAAGATTTTGCTTTCTCTCAGCATATTTGGTCGCCAAGCTTGGTTTCAATATGATCAACTGGTTTAGATGTTCAAGCGCAAGACGATAGTCACCTTTTTTCTCATAAAGATCGAGCAACGAACGTCGCGGCACACCTTCGTCACCTTTGGTCTTCGCCAACTTTAAAGCGATATTGTATTCTTCTATGGCCAAATCAAGTTCACCAGCATCTTCGAACTTACTTCCCTTACGAATATGTTCCCACTGCTCATGTATTTTTTGTCTTCTAATTTGAAAAGCATCGCTCTGTTCTTTACTTGCACCAACAATCATTATCGTGTCTCCTCCTGATTCGCGCGATTCACTACTTTTAGTCTCTTGAGACGGCTTGCCGGCAAAGCCCATAAGCAAAAAAACTATTCCACACACATACGTTATTGTTTTAATTTTATCGTATCGCATTAGGAGTTCCCTTCTTCAAAAGATAATTCATCTGGATTAACAATATAAGTATGCGTATTCTCATCATACGAAACGCCAGCGGTAGTTTCAAAGAAATAGTCGAGTTTACTACCACTTGCTTGCGCCGCTTCACTAAGCCGTGCTACAAACTCTCCTATCTTATTGCTGCCATCTGGCACGGGGAAATAATCGAAGTGATCAGCGCCAAGAATTTTGATATTTAGGGTGGTGATACCTTCAAAGGATTTGTTACCACCTAAAACTGGGCCAGCAAGCGGCACATAATCTTTATCACCATAGATATTGATAAACGTTTTTACGTGAGAATTATCAATATGCCCTTCATAAAATGTCCCTTCGATCGATGGCCCGCCAAGCGAAATAATCGTGGAGACATTGTAGTCTCGTCTATCAATTGCTTTCAAGAAAGGATTTAGACTTCCCGAATACAACACCGAAACGACGCCGTGATCTCGCTGAGCTGGTGTCATCGTGATCCATTTCTGATCCAGCTTATTGATAAGCTCATCGGTAAGCTGGTCTCCTCCCAGCATATCCGTCACCCAGGAAAAAGTATCTGTGACCGGATTACCGTTTTCATACATAGGCGCCAGAAAAATACTGGAAGGATCTACACCGCGCTCTACCAAGCGATTTACGAGGTTAATCTCATAATCGGGGGAAACGCCTTCCGGCTTGGTATTCCAAATTCCGTTCGACGCGATAAAAGAAACGAGACCCTGTTTCTGGATGGATGTCAACTGGGCCAGTGTCATTCCGCTGACATTAATACTCTGTCCGCTGGGTGCCGTCATGCTAAAAGAAACAAGCTGGCCTTGGGAAAACTCGAGTCTCGCTCCGGTTACCTTATTAATGAAAACGGCTGAATAAATACTTCCATCCGGATTCAAAGCGATCTGATTCCCGCCTGTTGCATAAATTTCAAAAAGATCCTTACTATCTGAAAAAACCCGGTAGCCATGAGCTTGCCCGTTTTTCACTTCCAGAACAGTATGCATACCATCGGGGAATGTGGTTTCTACAACCCCCTCTTTTAATAAAAACTTTCCGCCGGCGCCGATTACAAACGCGCCTCGTTCCACCTGATTACCACTTCTTCGCCCTAAAAGGATCGAATCATCCGTTGTTGAAAAATACAGATCGTTGTTTGCATCAATGTGGATAGCTTTTACGGGTATTCCGTTCACGGTCGTATATTCCGCCTGTCCTGTAAGAATATCGGCAAGTCCGCCTTGCCGCAGAATGGATTCGATCGCATCCCTCTTGAAAATAGAAGTGGCATACAAATCCAACGCAGCCAGGAGCCCTTTTTCCCGAATCAGATCAACAAAGTTAATGGCTTGGGAAAAATAGAACGCCAGACTTTCGGGACTCGTTACATCCATCCCGTCAAAAGGGTTCAGCCGTTTGACGGAATCCAAAAAGGCTTCGGCCATGGCACTCATGATCGTCTGATCGGGATTGATTGCTCCCATCACTCCAGCAGTAGCCAAACGTAAACCTAAAGCCGAAAAAAGAGGGTTGATATTAAGTTTTTCGCTCGCAAGATCGAATCCAATGGAAAGAACACCCCCTATCGTTTCTCGACTGAACACGGCATTTTGGATGGACTGCCATAAGGAAGTCATCCCGCCATTCGGATTTAAGAGGTCCCTTGTAACGCCTCCCACTGCCGCGGCAAACGGCAAACCCACAAGTTCCGCAATGCGGGGCTCTCAGCAGTCACAGATCTATTGGTTTTGATGCCCCATAGCGGCTTATAGGCAGAATATAACCCAGATCGAGATTCGCGGGATTGTGGCACTGTGAAGAAAAAGAACTAAAGAAGAAGTTATTTCGATGCCGTGATTACGGCATTCGCAAGATTGATTCAGCCCCAACGCACCATGTCAGGGTTAACAACTTCATTGCATTTTGTACATTTCGGTTGCGAACGAGACACTTTACCCTCTTCGCAGTTCGGGCAGACATCAGTATCAAGGAGAAGGAAAACGTTTTTTCCCATCTCGGCACCACATTCCGGACATGTGGAATGCAACAACTTGAAGTCCCAAACTCCCCAGCACGAGGGACAATAATCATGCGGAACCTTTTTGATGACACCATCTGTAATATAAGTATGGACGGTGGAACTGCTATCGACGCGAAATGGTTTCTTTTCTCCTCCAAAACAAGCGATTCCGGTTCTAACCATAGAGATTGATTTTTCTTTTTCCGAATCAAACACGTCAAGATCCATGTTGATGGAGATCGAATATTTTGTGGCAAGAGAAGCACACAAATCTTCCAGTTTCGCCTTTAATTCTTTTAGATGCCCCGCTTTATGCAATTCTTCAAATTTATCATAAACGGCGTCCGCTAACTTATCCAACTTGTCGAATTGATTCGGCTCCATTCCGCCCTCCCATTAAACGCCATGATTTATGTAAAAAACGAGAACCAATTTTTGAATTCTTCTTACTTTCAAGGTTGCACGTTATTGCGAATCCTCTCCAGAACGGTCCGATCCAATTTAGCAAGATCGTGTTCGCTGACAAGACCGTAAAGTTCAAAGCCATCCGCATAAAGCTGCAATTGTATTTCGGGACATTGTTCCGACAGGAAGTTCAACCAGCGCAAAAAGCTTTCTCTCGCTTGAGTATTCTGACCTAGCTCTTTTTCGGCTTTAGCCTTAGCCGCCCATGCAGAAACGCTATTTTCGGGATCCATACCCAAAGCAGCATTGAAGCACTCTAAAGCTTCCTCCCATCGGTTATTCTCCAGGAGCAAATTTCCTTTTTCCTGGAGCCAGCCGGTATTCTGCGGGTCAATGGCGATGACTTTATCGTAATTCTCAAGCGCATCCGTGAGATTACCAAGACAACCTAAACAATAAGCCTTTCCGCTATATATGAATTTTTCTTCGCTTGCTCGATATTCAACATTACTTGCTAAAGTTTTATCAAAATATTCTAGGGCAGTTTTAAATTCTTCCTTATCCATAGCCTCCCGTGCAAGCTTAAGGTATCCAACTTGATGCAATTCACGACGATAAATGGCCATATTGTTCCTTGGATGTCGCTTTTGAGGGATAAAATGACATGAATTTTTAAAAAGCAATTCTAACATCAATATTCATACTTATCTTTACGGTGGATAAATGCTTTCTTGCCTCCTTCCAAAATCTCAGCACCATGTTCACGTATACCTTGCTTTTTTAGAGGATCCTTAAGGGCGTTGTTAATAAATGAGTTTTCTATCGCTCCACTTACGTACCTTATTCTTGCTTGGCCAGCGGAAGGCGCAACTTGGAAGTCGGCTACAATTACTTGTTCAGCGTCAGTATTTAAAACAAGATTAGGGTTATGCGTGACAACAATAATTTGGCGCCGTTTCTTTGCTTGGCGGAAATAATCGATGAGATGCGCATACACAGATTTATTATCAAGGTTTTCCTCTGGCTGGTCTATGATAAGCGGTATCCCGCTTTTCGCATCTAACGTGAGGTACATAAGCAGCAACACAATCCCCTTCTTGCCGGGAGACAGCAACTCAATATATGTGTTCTGATATTTTATGCTATACGTCACACTAAAGAATGAAACACCGAAAAGCCATGCATCAAAATCGATCTGCCTCTTTCCCTTCTTGAACTGATTTTCGGCATCTGATCCCTTTCCATCTTCTTTGCCAAACGCCTGCATGAAACGTTCGACAAGAAGGTTGTATGTATCGGCATCTTCTACAAGTTCAATTTTCTCCGCAATAGATTTTATATCCTTAAACAATTGTTTATCGTCTTGATGATAACGACCAGATGCTTTAAAGTTAACAACCTCGCATGCCTTATCATAAAATCCATTTACATCAAATTCGATTCTTGCAGAATATCCGATTTGCTTCTCCCCTACATTCTCAGCGTCTATTTTTGCTTTAATGGGAGCACTAAGCGCTTCGAAAATTTCCTTTTCCTTTTGAAGAAGAATAAAATAATTTTTATAGGTTGTTTTTCTATCTTCGATTTTTTTTGCAAGGATAGGCATCTTAGTTTGTTCTATTTCAGCAATATTCTTCTCTAAGGCTGAAACCGTTTTCTTATTCTTCTCAATTTTGTCTTCAAAATCTTTGATTACATTTCTCGCATCAGAGGCGATGCTTGATTTTGCCTCTAACCAAGCGATTTCCGCATTTAACCCAGAAAGGGAAAGCTTGTTAATATAATCTGAAGTTATTTCGCCGATCTTTTTGTCTTTGCCAGAAACAGGTGATGCCTCCTCCGTTGCACCTTCTAGAACAATTATCTGTCCCGTTAGTTTCTTCCTCGCTTCTTCTAGTTTAGTTTTAAACTCTGGGTCTACAGTAAATTTCAATTTACTATGAATACCGCCTAGACCGATTGAATCAAGATCGGTTTTAATATCACTCAGTTCTTTTTCGATATGTTGAGACAATGTTGAGACCTTTGTCTCTATTGACTCTATAGTGCTTAACTGAAGTTTGCACTCAGCAATCTTTTCGTTAATTTCGTTCTTCTTGGCGTAAAGAATAGTCAGCTTATCTTCGATGGCTTTCTCTTCAGCGTCTGCAGGCTTAGGCTTTTGCTCGTTTAATTGAGCTATTTCTTCTTCGGTCTTCTTTTTTGTTGTCCTTTGAATCTCGAGACTCCCAATCTCTTCCCTTAATTTAGCGATCTCGCCATTGAGTTCAAAAATAAGTTTTTTGCAGCTACTCTTTTCCACCTCTACACTTCGTGTTCTCAGGCGTTTCAGGTCAGCAAATGTTGTTTGCCCAAGCCTGTCGGATATTGGAATATACTGAAAAACGATGTTTTCAATCTCTTGCCTTAATTCATCTGCGTGCTCAGGACGACATCTATTTTCAATAAAACTTTGGGAAAGGTATTTAACCTTTTTCTTAGTTTTATAATCAGTCAATTCTTCATCTATAACAATCTCGTCAGGGTCGCCCTCTTTCCATCGAATAGTTACCTTGCACTTATCAATCGTTTTTTCAATTTGTTTTGTTGGAGTTAAGGCTTTAAACACAAACGAGCTTGCATCGCCTTTTAGAAGCTCAAAATCACCGCATGCTAACGCTATAAAATCAGCAAGTGCAGTCTTACCTGCACCTTTTTCACCGATGATAGCAACTAAGTCTTCATTTAGAGGAAGTGGCGTCTCTTCAAACCAACCGTTGGAATTTGCAATTTCGACTTTATCAATCACATTCGCTAGATTTTTTCCTTTTGCAGGCATCTTGCCAATATGAATCCTATCTTCTGGCTCAAGAACAACCTGCTTAAGGCCTATAAATGTCGGGTCTGCTTTTATCCAGCAAAAGCGTTCGAGGTCTGGTCTAGTCTCAAGCTCCTGCTCCGTGTGAGCATCTGACCCATGGACGCAGGGAAACAATCTGCCGAATTCAGCAATAAATTCTTTCGGCTCTGCATAAGAGGCTTTGTCTTTGCCAAGGAACCAAGCAATGTCGTTAGGATTAGAATTAAAAATGCCGTGAGAGATTTGAAGCAGAGTCTTTCGCAATCCATAATCCTGCCCCCAATCGATATCGGACCAAAATTCGCTTTCTAGAAAAAGAAGATATTTCCCCTTAAAATAATCTGGTTTGTTGCGTAAAGCATTTACTATCTCATCTATTTTAAAAACGATATTCTTTGTGCCGGCAGACAAATCAGTATCGTGTTTAAAATCGGCCTGTTTCCTACACTCTTTGCCATAATCCTCTATAGCCTTCTTATCAAGCTTAATTTTAGAAAGCTCTCCGGCGCTACCGCTTCCTTTATAAAAATGAAGATCACCCAAAAACTGCGCCTTAATATCTTGCGGAGAAACTTCGTCACTAAATATGACATGGAAGTTTAATCGTTTCGGCTCTTTATTGCCCCGCTTACAGACTATATTGTCCAAACGAAATTCTATGTTAGGAAGGATTAATTCCACACTTCCAAGTTTTCCTTTGTAGTCGGTTATAAGCTTCTCGTACCCATCTATGGAAAAATAATCTGTAACACCAATAACCTTGATCTCTTTTTGCTTCGTAACTTCATCAAGCTTCTTAAAGTAAGAATCCCAATTACTAAACCCATTACAGAAAGAAGCTGGAGAATGAACGTGTAAATCCCATTTTCGCCATACAGATCCTCGTTCATACTTCATTTTTTACCGCCCTTTTTCTTTGAAGTCATGCGTAACGACATCCTTTAAAATCTTTTTGACACAATTCAAGCAAAAGACGATATTCGATTTTCAAAGTTTCCTTGCGACGCGCCATCTTAATAGCAGGCACTTTCTCGTCCTACAATTATCCTTAAATCTTTCCACCTGAAATATCAAAAAACCGCTCAAAGAAGCGTGTCAATTTATCTAAAACACTCTCGCGTTTTTTGGAACGCTCCCCTCCGGGAGAAAAACGTGATACCGGCGGCAAGACTTTGACCAGAGCAGTACCCGTGGTCGCAACCCTGCCATTACGGAACGCATCCCGAACAAACTGATAGGTTTTGTCGCGATCAAGATTTTCCTGTTTAATAATCGTTTCCAGTTCTTCTGTCTTTTTCTTTTCCACATACTTCTGCCAGTCCTCGTCAACAGAAGCATGGATATCCAGGGAAGCGATAAACTCGTTGATGAGATCTTTTTTGTTGCGCAATTCAACGCTTGAGTCGATGGCCTTGTTGATGTCGACAAGGATTTCGCGGTTTTTGATGTGGTCTTCGTGGTACTTTTTAACGAGACTCAAAATATAATCGATATTGATCTCAATCTGTTTGATCAGCTCCATCTCAAACACGATATCGTCGTTAATATTCTCCTTTTCAGCTTCACCGGTATTCCGAAATTCATTATAAAGGTCAATGTAGATGCTGTGATAGTCCTGCGTTTGGCGCTGGGTTAAAATTTCGTGACCGCTGAATTCGTCAAAAGTAACGAGGATATTTCGGACCCGCAAAATGGCGCTGTAAAGCCTGATGAAATCTTTTTGATTTTGTTCTCCGACGATCCGCTCACCAATCGGGAATTTTGCCAAAAGCTCTTGAACGAGAGAGGCATATCCACGGATTTCCTTGTCACCGTCTTTGTAGCCGTTGTAGTACTCCTCATACGTTTTTAGAAGAACGATTCCGCTGGCTTCCTTATCGCCAAAGAGGGCGATGGATTCATTGGTTGCTTTTTCCAGATTCCGAAAGCAAACAATATTTCCGAACGTCTTGACGCTGTTTAAAATGCGATTGGTGCGGGAATATGCCTGCAACAAGCCATGCAGGCGAAGATTTTTATCCACCCACAACGTGTTGAGCGTCGTGGCGTCAAAGCCAGTCAGAAACATGTTCACAACGAGCAGAAGATCCACTTCCCGATTTTTCACCCGCTCGCTGACATCCTTATAGTAATTCTGAAACTTATCGGAAGACGTGTCATAAGAGGTCCCAAACATCGCGTTGTAGTCTTGAATGGCGCTCTCAAGAAAATCCCTTGAGCTTTGGTCCAATCCGCTGGTGTCCTCGGAATTTTCGTCAATCACCCCATCAATCTCTTCCTCATTGATACCAAAGCTGTAAATCAGGGCTATTTTGAGTTTTCTATCGCTCGGTGCCTCTGCGATCTGTTTCTTGAATTCAGCGTAATACTTCTTGGCCACTTCGATTGAAGAGACGGCGAAAATAGAATTAAAACCGGCCAGCCTGCGATTCTTAAGCTTGTAAAAGCTGTTTCGTTTCGTTTTTTGATCGAAATGCTCGCGGATATAGTTCACGATATTGGCTAAACGTTTCGGTGAAGCAAGCACCGCTTCCCGGTCAATATCGCGCACTTTCTTGTCCTCAATATTTTCAGCTTCCTTTAAAGTCGAAACATAATCCACTTTGAACGGCAGAACATTTTTGTCCGCAATAGCATCGACGATGGTGTAGGTATGGAGTTTATCGCCAAAAGCCTGCTCGGTCGTCTTAAAATCCGGACGTCCACCCGCCGAAGCATTCACTGCAAAAATCGGCGTCCCGGTAAAACCGAAGAGATGGTAATTCTTAAATGCTTTCGTAATCGCGGCATGCATTTCACCGAACTGAGACCGATGACATTCATCAAAAATCAGCACCACATGGCCGTCAAAAATTGTATGTCCCTTGTTGCGGCCGATGAACCGGTCGAGTTTTTGAATGGTAGTGATGATAATGCGGGCCTTAGTGTCTTCCAGCTGTCGTTTCAATATCGAAGTACTGGTATTGCTATTGGCCGCACCTTTTTCAAACTTGTCGTATTCCCGCATGGTTTGATAATCAAGGTCTTTGCGGTCCACAACAAAAAGCACCTTGTCGATAGAAGACAGTTTACTTGCGAGTTGGGCGGTTTTGAAACTCGTCAGAGTCTTGCCCGAGCCGGTGGTATGCCAAATGTAACCGCCCGCCGCTACGGTTCCGAGTTTTTTATAGTTCGTGCTCACCTCAATCCTGTTCAATATTCTTTCCGTTGCCACAATCTGATACGGGCGCATTACCAAAAGCTGTTTGTCAGCCGTGAACACGCAGTAGCGGGTGAGGATATTAAGAAGAACATGTTTGGCAAAAAAGGTCTTGGCAAAATCGACAAGATCAGCAATCGGTTTATTGGTCGCATCCGCCCACCAGCTTGTGAATTCGAAGCTGTTACTGGTCCGCTTGCCTTTCTTTAAGGAGCCTTCGCTTAATTCTTTGATATGTTCCGCACGTGTCGTGTTGCTGTAGTATTTCGTGTGAGTGCCGTTCGAGATGACAAAAATCTGAACATATTCAAAAAGCCCAGAGCCCGCCCAAAAACTCTCCCGCTGGTAACGTCTGATCTGATTAAAAGCCTCCTGAATCGCCACCCCACGTCGTTTCAGTTCAATATGAACGACTGGTAAGCCGTTAACCAGCACCGTTACATCGTAGCGGTTGGCTCTTTGACCTTCTTCAGTGGCGTATTGATTGATAACCTGTAGCCTGTTTTCGTGAATTTTGTCTTTGCGGAGCAAATAGATATTTTTAACTGTTCCGTCATCTCTTTTCAGGTTCTTGATAAAATCTTCCTGAATCGTGGCCGTTTTTTCGGCAATACTCTGGTTGGGATTAGCTATCTCGCCCGTAAAAAAGCGATCCCATTCCATATCGGAGAAGGTGAAGTCATTCAGTTTTTCAATTTGTTTGCGAATGTTAAGAATCAAGTCGGTTTCGGAAGTGATCGCCAAATAGTCATAAGCCTGCGATTGCAACTGCTCGATAAACGCACGTTCCAGTTCCGCCTCACCTTGATACGATCTTGCAGTTCGGTACTCGGCTGAGTATTCCGCCACGACCGTACTTTGTGGATTTTCTGCCACCAACTTGTATTCTTTATTGCTTGGCATATTCTTTTTCCAACGGTTTAAAAGTAAGAAGTTTCTTTCGGTAGTATTCGTATTGTTTTTTTCGGGCATCGAGTTCCGCTGGCAAACCCATCGAAATATCATTTACCAGTGCTTCGAATTTATCGAGAATAGCAACGATGCGTTCCTGTTCATCAAGAGGCGGAATCGGTATAAGGTAAGACTCAAAATCCCTAACACGAACATGTGGCACTCCACTGCCTTTTTTCATGGAATGGATTGTTTCCTGTTTTTGCTTCAATAAGTAATAAACAAATTTAGCTTTTAGCAGGGCGTGATCCACACGAACGCTGAACGCATCTGTGAGAAAGATCGGTTGGTTCCAGAAACTTACTAACCCCGCGTAAGCGCCAGACCTAGCGACAACGATAGTCTCTCCGCTTCTGTTACTCTCGTTGTGAAAATAAATAGGGCTGGGCGCATTTGCAACAACCGGAATTTCACCAGCTGTGGTTTCCTTAGCCGTTATGGCTGTCCCTCGCATAAGCTGGCCGACCTCCGCCAGTGACTTCCATTCAACATCTTCTTCAAACGTCAATAGTTCTTCGCTATAATAATTATATTGGTGTTTTCTCGCCTCCAGCTCCGCCTCCAGCTCCGCCTCCAGCTCCGTAAAGTTATCTAAAATTTTCACGATTTCTTGTTGAACGGCAAGTGGTGGCGTAGAGATTCCAATCTCTAACATCTTTCCTTTAGTCAACTTTGCTCGAGTTCCGCCAGTCAAGTACGGAACAAAGTTCATATTTTTAAGGTAATGAAATAGGAATCTGTTATCGAGATCACCATTTCCTCTTACAACATGAACGTGATTATTTGCCCAAAATTTACCCGAAGCAAATTGTATTGAATAATTCTCCAAACTTGCGGAACCATCTTCAGCAATCAGCACATAATCGCCTTCATGGGTAAAACCCTCAACGTAATCTTGAATGTTGTTCGCGCCATAGTATGGAATTTCACCCGCTAGGCGCAAACTTGACTTTACCGGCTTTCTTTTATTGTCCGCAATTTCACAAATTTCTCCTAATTCCTTAAGCTCCACACCATCGGGACAAATTCCGGCGATTAGTTTTTCAATTTTATTCATAGACTTATTCATGCTTGTTTTCAATATCAGCAACAATTTCATCAATCGCCGTGCGCAGTTCATTTTGCCGCGTAACGATGCCTTTTATTTCCGCATTGAGTTTCTTAATATCGATCACTTCGCGGGTGTCTTTTTGCGCTACATAGGTGGATACCGCGATGTTGTAGCCGTTTTCCTCAATAGTTTTGTAATCTACGAGCTTCGCGAAATGTTCGATATCATCACGTTTGGTAAACGCCTTGAGGATTTTGGCGCGGTTTTCATCGCTCAGCTTGTTCTTGTTGCCGCCTCGGACAAATTCGGTTGATGCGTCAATGAACAGGATTTTATTATCTTTCTTGCTTTTTTTGAGCACGATGACACAAGTTGCGATGGTCGTGCCGAAGAAAAGATCGGGCGGAAGCTGGATCACGGTATCGATGTAGTTGTTATCCACCAGATATTTGCGAATCTTCTGCTCTGCGCCGCCGCGGTAAAGAACGCCCGGAAATTCAACGATAGCCGCCGTGCCGCTCGTGGAAAGCCATGAGAGCATGTGCATAGTAAAGGCAAGATCGGCCTTGCTTTTCGGGGCCAGAACTCCCGCAGGGGAGAAGCGAGGATCATTGATGAGAAGAGGATTGCTGTCGCCATCCCATTTGATTGAATACGGTGGATTGGAAACGATAGCGTCAAACGGTTCGTCATCCCAGTGCTTTGCGTCGGTTAGCGTATCCCCGTGGGCAATATCGAAGTGATTGTAATTGATATCGTGCAAAAACATATTGATGCGGCACAGGTTGTATGTGGTGAGATTGATTTCCTGCCCAAAGAAGCCTAATCTCACGTTTCCCTTGCCGAGAATCTTGGCAAACTTTAGAAGAAGCGAACCAGACCCGCAGGCCGGGTCATAGACCTTGTTGACTTCCTTCTTACCCACAGTCGACAGACAAGCAAGCAGTTCGCTCACTTCCTGCGGCGTAAAAAATTCGCCTCCGGATTTTCCCGCGTTGGAAGCGTACATGGTCATCAAGAACTCATAAGCGTCCCCAAAAGCGTCAATCGTATTGTCGTAATAATTACCCAACCGGAGGTCGCCGATTGCTTCCAAAAGCTTCACAAGTTTCTGGTTTCTTTTCTCAACGGTATTTCCTAGCTTGCTGGAATTTACATCAAGATCGTCAAACAAACCTTTGAGATCATCTTCGCTGTCCGAACCCTTGGCCGATTTTTCAATGTTGCGAAATACCGCGGCGAGCGTTTCGTTAAGATTAGCGTCCTGACGCGCTTTCGCGCGGACATTGACAAAAAGCTCGCTCGGCAAAATGTAAAATCCTTTTTCCTTCACCGTATCAGCACGCCCGAATTCAGCTTTCTTGTCCGGTATCTTGGTATAGTCAAAATCTTTATTGCCACTGCGCCGTTCGTCTTCATTGATATAGCTGGTGAGATTTTCACTGATGAAGCGGTAAAAAAGCATCCCTAAGACATATTGTTTGAAGTCCCAGCCGTCCACGCTGCCGCGCAGATCGTTTGCGATTTGCCAGATGGCTCGGTGCAGTTCAGCGCGTTCCTGCTCTTTGGTTGTATTGAGATTATTTGCCATTTATGATCTCCGTGTCTTTGCAGGTCGCTGCTTCCTGACCCAATTATCCACTTCCTTCAAATCAAATCTCCACTGCCCGCCTACTTTTGAAGCTGGCATCTTCCCCTTTTGGCAAAGCCGGTAGATCTTCTCCCTAGATACTTGCAGATAGCCAGCTATTTGCTCAATCGTTAGCCATTTATCAGTCATTTTTTATCCCTTAAATTCGGTCCAAAATTGGATTGCGAAAATTGACCAAATTATACCAAGGAATGACTGCCAAGGCATTGACTTTTACTGGACTATTCCTGGGAGGGATTTTACAGGGTAAGAGCGACAGCGTCATGTCGCGAGGAGTTTTGAATGTCACTTTCCGACGAAATACGACAATATTTTTCGTTTCAGAGCCTATGACGTCTAAACCTTCTTGCATTTAGTAGCGCGAGAGGATCCGGATATTGTCTTCCGGTATGAGCGGCAGCGTTCTCACGCTGGAGCCGAATATATTCCGCGATATAGCAAAGATTCCCTTGAGCAATAAGTAAGTCAGGGGCCGTAGAAGCTAATTTTACAAGTTCTTCCCGCCTCACTCCGGCTACTACAGCAAACCCTTCCACACGATTGGGAAATAGACACCACAGAGCGGAACGTCTCGCATCTTCCTGAGGAACAGAATCATCCCTACCCTGAAAATCAAAATAAACTGGAACTGAACATGTAAGCCAGTTTGCAGGGAAACATTCATCAGGAAACGACGAAAGAAAAAAGCCCTTAACTGTTTGTCTGAGACTCCTAAAACCTTTACAAAATCGCGGGTAGTCCCTTATGAGACGCGTACCATCAACAACCCATAACATATTTTTATAGAAACGTTCGCGGCTTTGCATTTCATCGGGCTGGATTGCGGAACGTTGAAATTCTATTACCAATCCACTAGTTGTTTTAATGTCTGCTTTATGTATTTCTCCGGATGCAGGATCTCTGTGGATTATTTCTTGGCAATTTTCAGGAAAACGATTTTTCCATGCTCTGTGCCATTCCGTTTCATTCTCCCACCACGAATCACATGAAATTTTACTTTTGTGCGCCCAATGCTTAATTCTTTCTTTCCCGCATTTAGCAATCATAACGCTTTGGCAAATGTCACAAGTACCTCGCAGTCCTTGCTGAGCTTCCGCCTTAACTCCGTTTATTTGAGCGAATTTCATAGTCCGGTCCTTGTAAGCAATTTTCCAAACGCATTTCCACAAATTGGATGCAAATATTACTTTTCGGGCAGACGATCAAAAACGGACACCATCATGAGACATTTCGATTTTTTAGCCACAGATCAAAAACATATCCAGTCGCAACCCGAAATTGAGAAACATCCGATTCGAAACAATAGCACACCGTTTTATCCCCTGCGCTTCCGAGAAAATTTCTAATATCCGTTAAAAATTGCTCGGCTGTTTGCAAAAAAAAGCTTAGTTTTTCAACCGCAGGGATCCAAAAAGAACTTTCGCCTGGCTTCTCAGGCTTTAAATGGCCAATTCTTTTATTTCGAAAATCTGACAGATTCTTATAATCTTGGCCGCTTACTAACTCGTTCATGCCAACAAAAAGTTTATCTGCTTCAGGAATATCCAGAAAACGATTCTTAAAAATATTCAAATAATCTCCATATATTTTACAAATAGTCAAAACCATCATATCCCGAGCCACGCGCTGCAAATTAGCCCAAAAAGTTTTACCGCATCCTCCATTGTTCACCTTACTCGCATTTTCCCCAATGTGTCCCCAAAGAAACAAAGTCATTCGAAAATCATAAATAAGCGCATGGAAATGCTGACACAAATCATCCATGGTTTCCGAATCAATATTTTTATTTCCAAATTTAACTTTCATAGATGCCTTTCTTTAAACAAAATTCGCATTCTGCATAAATTACGACTCTCAGAAATTCGGTCCAGCCCCCTCCCAGAGGACTTAGCATCTAGCTGACGAGCGCATAGGAGGTTGGGACATTCACGATTTTATATTCATCCCTTTTTATATTGTTTCTTAATCCTTGGTTCCCGTGCCCGATCGTTTGCATTTTGTTTTTGGGTCCACTTTGGTGCCCAAACTACCCGGTTATTTGTAATGGAGTAATGAGACTGGCAAGGCAGGTTCCAGTTTCCTATCGAGGGATAGAGCGAAACGGTTTTGCCATCAAAAATCAGTTTCCAGCCCGCCGGTGAAAGCGGCGTTACGACCTCCCGTCCACAGCCACAACAACACTTGTGCAGGACGGTGCAATAGGTGTACGAAATATAAAGCGTTCGCTCCTTGAGTTCATTGGGGATGAACTCCACGAATTCATGGCTGAGAACGATCTCATGCGCCATAAACATCCTCCGATATTAGTTGATTCGATCTAATCGTATAGGCGCAATAATGCTCTTTGGTCACATCGTCAAAATATCCGCAAAGCTTCTTCCATTTGATAACTGCAAGAGCCGCGTTCAATGCGCTTAGTTCTGAAATTTGGACATTTTGGGAATATTCATTGGGCGCTTCGCCATCGGATAAAGCAATGCGACTGTTGATGTGATCACGCTTGTCTACGGTGCTGGCCGTAACCGTGACAATCCCTGCAAGTGTATTGTTTTCTCCAAGTTGGATTCCCATCCCTACGTCAATGAATGGAATACTCCATTCTTGCAGTCGCTCGATAATTAACCGCTTGCTTATGCCTTTATCGATGCAAATGAAGACAAAATTCATATTCTTAAGTTGCTCGATCGTATATTCATCAACGAAGAAGTCGTGAGGAATAATCCTTTTTCGCATCTGCGAATATATGCTTGCAAGATAATGGGCTTTCCGATGTTTTTTGCCAAGTTCGTCTCTTGATGGCGCTCCGGGGCATCTAAACGCATTGTGGTTCAAGAAAAGATCGTGGTCAAAAAGATGAATCTCCTCGACGGGCGTCTTGGCAACAAAGTCAAGCACGTAACTGCCTGTTGCGCCAGCACCTACGATGGCGATCTTCTGCCCCTCCAACTTTTGATTGGCTAGGACAATGCCCGCTTTGGTGGGTGCGGTATCGAGGTAGTTGAAGATTGAATCATCCTCTTCATCGGGCACAACCACGGGATTAGTATAGGCCGTAACGGTTGGATCGATCGCCTGTGCCGGACTACAAACAATTGCGATATAAGTTTTTATCTTCTCGTAATAATCCACATATCTGCCAGCTGTCGGACCCGTTGTGGGTTTCCTCGAAATTTGATGGTTGGGGGCAAGACCATCACCCAGAGATTGGTTGACGTTTTGAGTTACTCCGGGCAAGACAGAGCCGTGCTCGTCACAAGGCGGGTCACCTACAAAAAAAATGACATGCGACGTCGGGGCAACGGTGACTTCTCCAGCGAGGTCAAGCACGGATGCAATAATTCCGCGCTTGACCTCCTTGGCGGCGTTCACATAAGGAACGCCGCAGACGAATAAGTACTTCGACTTGCTGGAGATATCTAAACCTTCAGCACGAAGTCTGCTCAGATCGGTATTAAGACTGACCAGTTTCTGTGACATCGAACTTCATTCCGTTTTGGAGCTGAACGCTTTTACCAGGGGTGAGGCTCCCCCCCTGATTGCCGTGACTCCAGGTAACCGTAAAAAATGCGTTCGGTGGAACGGGATTAAAGGCTAACGCCACAACCCGCTCGAAGGTGATGGATGGTCCTGGTTCCTTTTTGGGCCGCCCGTTGACGATGATGTTGAATTCATTGTGATTCATATGTCCTCCTGTTCTATTAGCGACCTTTTTCTTAATCTTTCTGGCACAACCGCGCCGCTTTTAACGGTTACGCTTTCAGAATAAATTTTATCAAGCCCGCTAAGTTTGTCAAGCAAATAAAATTAGCGCGCTTGACATCCTTAGCGTTCAGCGATATCCTATGGCTGTCAGGAGGTGATAACCATGCCAGAAAAAGACCAGAATCTAGGCCAATATCTTAAAGAACTCCGGATAGTAAAAAACCTTAGCCTGCGCGATGTTGAGAAAGCCACTAACAATTCCGTGTCAAACGCGTATTTGAGTCAATTAGAGTCAGGGAAAATTTCCAAACCCTCCCCTCACATATTAGAAAGTCTCGCAAAAGTCTATGAAGTGCATTACGAAGACCTTATGGCTGTAGCAGGTTATATGCGTTCATCCAAAACAAAAAAAAGTGGCGTCGCATTTTTTAACCAGCATGATCTCAGCGCCGAAGAAAAAAAGAAGTTGCTAGATTATTTGCAGTTTCTTAGAAAACAGAAATAATGAAAAAAGATGATTCAAGCCTCCATCCGGAAGAACTGAATAATGTGCGAAAACATGCTCGGTTGCTTCTTAATCAAGCAGATGCCCTTAATCAGCTTCCCACCCCCGTTGACCGATTAGTCGCAACGGCAAAGCTTACCGTTAATCGCGAAGTTTCCCTTAGCCAAGACGAAAGTCTCCTGTCAAGATTCAGCACCAACATAGGTAAGATCGCTCGACCTCATCTTCATGGTGTTAAAAAGCTTCTCGGCCTGCTTCATGTACCCTCCGGTGAGATTTGGATTGATCAATCTCAACACGAAAGCAAAAAAAAGTTTATTAAACTTCATGAGACTGGTCATGGATTTATACCTCATCAGAAGAAAATGTATGAATTTATGGAGGATGGCATGCTCGAACTCGCTCCGGAAATCGAAGACCAGTTTGAACGAGAAGCGAATAATTTTGCATCCGAAACACTATTCCAGTTAGATAAATATGAAAAAATGGCCGCGGATTACGAAATCTCAATAAAAACGCCTTTGGATTTGTCGAAAACATTTGGGGCGTCAGTATATTCAAGTATGCGACGATACATCCAAACTCATTTTGCTCCATTAGCCCTAGGCGTATACGACTTACCAAATCGTTCGCAAGGGACTAATTTGTTTTCCTTAAGAAGAGCGGCGATGTATTCTCCTTCCTTCTTCAAAGAATTCGGTGCGGTTCATTTTCCAGCAACATGCACCGAATCCGATTATTTAGGATCGATATTAATGAGGGCAAAACTCCAGACTCATCATATTTGTTCGCTTAGAGACCTGAATGGGGACATCTACGAATGCGCTGTCCATGTTTTTTCCAATTCCTATGAAAAATTTGCAATGCTCATTCCTCTCAAAAAATCTTCGAAGAAACTATTGATTCATTGCTTAAATTAATTTTTAAACCTTAGGATGTCGCTTTTTGAATTCAAAGCGACATTCGGGAAAAGCCAGTTAGGCGGTTGTGAACCAGCCCGGAACACAACCGCCAAGCCCATAGGGGCCTTTTCACTGAGGACTGCCGTCCAAAATCAGCCGACTAAGGCGAGATCTTCTTTTTGCCGGTATGCTTGCGCCACCGGGAATGTCAGCATAAATGTAGTGCCGCACCCTTTGAAACTCGAAACGGTGATACTACCGCCGTTCCTCCGGACGAGCGCGTTAACGATACAGAGACCGAGACCGTTCCCGCCATTTTGCTCTTTCGTTGTTACAAACGGTTCGAAAAGACGGTTCAGGATCTCTTCGGGTATGCCGGGACCTGTATCGGCAATCGTGATCGTCGCTATCGGCACTTCTTTAGCCCGGAATCCGAGGCTCGCCCGGATGATCAATTTTCCCTTTTCTTTTTGATCGGAAGACTGCGTATTTTTCCCATAAGACATGGCTTGCGCGGCATTATCCGCAAGGCAATATAGAATCTCCGTAAGATCATTCTTGTCGCAAAGAACATTGGGAAATTCGCTGGCAATATGACTTATGATCTCAATATGTCCGGATTTTGAGCGCTGCCTTTGTAACATTCCGGTTACTTCCTGCCAAACATCCTTGACCGAGGTGTGTTCGATATCGCCGGATGCTTTGGGAAGCGCCTTCATGGCAAGCCCGATTCTTTTCGTGATTAAAAGCGCCTTGTCAGTTTGAGAGTAAATGCGCTTCATCATTTCCCGGGCATGCTGCAAGGCTTCATCGTCATCGCGGAACCGTCCTTCTTCGAATCGGCAAAGGTGCGATTCGACGTATCCTTTCACGGTATACAAAACGCTCACGAGATTGTGGCGCATTTCCAACATGCTGTGCTCCTTCTATTCTGAATTTTACTTCTGCTTCAAAATACTCGATCGGATCAGCTAAATGATGCGCTGCCGTCTGAGAAATTTCGAGATACGTAATTTTTGTTCCTCCGAAAGCTCAAACAAACCAAGTTCCGCCTTCGAAATATCCGAAATGCTGACTCCTGTCCGCTCAAATAATTCGATCTTGGTAATCCCCCGCTCCTTGCGGCGTTGAAGAAGGCTTGCGCCGTATTCTTTGAGCATACGGTGGCGAGTAATTCTTCTCGCTTCTTCCATGGGCATTTCCATTAGCTCCATCATTCCTTCTCCCTTCTGGGAATTTATTTAAGTGTTTCCGAATCACTCACGCTGTCCGTGCGTGTCTGGCCCCTGAACTCTTTCCGTTTTCCAAAGAGCTCATCAAGGTAAAGCGTTTCCCGAAGATTTAATAACCGCTGCCTCGCATTTAAACGTTCTTCCTCATCCTGAGAAAGGACGTAACACTTGATAGATATGGAGGCATAAACCCAATGCATCAGAACATCGACCGGCATCCCCGAAAGAGACTGCCCGAGAAATTCATTCTGCCCTAAAAGAAGCGAAGATATGGTTTCCTTGGGCATTTGAAACCTCAACGCATTGCGTTCGAGAATATTTAAAAGCAAGGTCGTTGTCTCATTGATGAAATAAAAGGATGTGAATGGAAAAACCCGATGCTCAAAGTGAACGTTGTTGGAGGCTTTGTCCAGATATGGAATGGATCCTTGCGGCTCCTCCATTTCAGCAAGCATGGATCTCGCCCCCAAGCTCCGCTTCGACCATATTGATTCGCCTGCGATAATAGCGGTGATTTACGAACAAACGGTAAAGCGCGGCGCATCGCCTCGTGATTTTCTTGAAGGTTTTCTTATGGCTTTTCATAGTTTCGCTCCTGTGGTTTCAGATTTTAGATTTATGTCAAAAACCGTATAGAGAGTCTGGGCAAAATCGATGGCGCGGCTTCTCTGTGAAGGCTTAACATCAGGGAGCTTTTGAACGAACCGCTTAAGCCATACAAAGACCCGGCGAAATCGTTTCTGGTTCTCATTCGCGAGCATGTGGTGATAAAGGTCATCCAAGAAACAGCACACTCCATTTACGACCCTCGCCTCGGATTTGTGCTGTTTGGCTTGGATGAGAAAGATAAGGACCGTCATCTTGTTGTTGAAATAACCTTTGAACAACTGGCCGAGCAGGTGTTCTTCCGACAAAAGATGCTGGTCCTTCGGGTCATGAATTGCCGTCCCGTTCTCCTGACCCGCTCTTTCTTTGATATCGATTACTTTTAAGTTCGTCATTTTCTTGTCCTCTACTAGAGGCATAGCATCAGAAAATCTCACCGGCAAGGGTTTAGCAAAAAGTTATTTAAAAATTCTCTATGGGCAACTTGCATACCCTCAAAATCTATGATATCCTTCTTAGTAAGATAATTGGCATAATCGTTGTTTTAAAAAACTAATGAGCTCAGCAGTCGGGAGGTGGCTATGTATGACGAGATAGGAAAAGACCTAGTGGAAAAGAAAGTTGGTAAACGGCCTATTCGAGCACCCCAATGGGGAAAAGCTGTCCAGGCTCTGCTCGTCCAAAAAGCAGGCTCAAAACAGCCCATGCCTGTAAGTTGGCTTGCCAACAAAACAGGAATCAAAGATAAAAATATACACAACCTTATCGGGGGACGGATACAGGATATGTCTTCTGATAAACTCGTTAAGATCGCGGACGCTTTTGGAATCTCATTCTCCGAGTTTGCAAGACGGGCTATGGCCGAGAATCAGGGGAGTTTCTTCGTTTGTGGATTCGATGAGAGAGGATCTATTAATTACCATCAGCACGGATTCACCATCCAGTCCTTGAGCCCGCAGACAAACTCTCAGCGGGATTTCTTTTTCGGAAGAATGGCCTTAAAACCGTTCAAGGAGCTTCGCAAATGGCAGTTCAGGGAAAACTCAACCGTAGCGATTTTCGTGGAATCAGGAACGCTTGAAATGACCTACGGAGACTTGCCGGTTAGAAAGATCTCTTCTAACGAATCGGTCTATTTTGATGCGGGAGTGCCCCACAAAATCAAAAACATTGATTCCATTGAGGCGAAACTATTTATCGTGACCTGCCCATCTATCTTTTAGGCTTTTTTCTCAGGAGATTATGCCTGACGCATATTCTTTTGAGAACGTCGACAAGTTTTTCGAAATCTGTTGGCTTCGCAAAAACACGATGCCCTAATTTCTTTGCCCGTTTCATTTCCTCTGTATTATCAACACCGGTGAATATCACGAAGTCTTTTGGAGAACAACCTTCGCCCGCCTTGAATCGCTCAATTAGTTCATCGCCCCACATATGCGGCATCTTGATGTCGATGATACCGATATCCGGTTGAAACTCACGTGATACGCGCAATGCTTCATCACCAGAAAACGCGGATCTTACCTCGTAATGAGCATCACCAACGTCTCGCACGAGAACGTCTTGAAAGAAGTCGCAGACTTGTTCTTCATCATCGACAACCAGTATCTTGGCGCAAGGTTCGTAGCCGGGTTCGATTTCAATAGGGCTTTCCGCTTCCCCGCTATTTTCGAAAACCCTCTCTATTACGATATCCAGATCTTTTAGGCTGTACGGCTTTGTAATGAATGCTTCGATGCCCAAATCCTCGCACTCCTTCCCCATATCACAATAAGCGGTCAGAATGATTACGGGAATCTTGGAGTGGCGGTTGCGAATGGACTTCAGCACCTCTAGGCCCCCCATCCCGGGCATTTTTAAATCGAGAATGATGAGGTTTATTTTATCACCGCGCTCCTCGATGATTTTCAGAGCCTCTTGACCGCTTCCGGCAGTGAGAGTTTCATAACCAAGCGGTTGATACGTTCGCGTAAGAAACCAGAGCAAATCTTCCTCATCATCAACGAATAATATCGTTCCTTTAATTTTAGGCGCATCCACCATATACAAGTCCCCCCTATTTCTTCCAATTCATCGCTTTTTCAACTGATTCTTCGAGTTCCTTTAAACTGCTCGGCTTGCTGATACAAAATAAAGCGCCGTTTTTTAACGCTTCCTTTTGAACATCCTGATATGCGGTAAAAAGAATCATTTTTTGTCCGGGATTCTTTTGATGAATTTCTCTGATAACCGTAAGCCCATTAATCTCATCTTTTAATCGAACGTCAATAATGGCTACGTCAGGTTTCTCGTTTAAAAGAATCGAAATAGCTTCCTTCCCAAACTGGGTTTTAAGAACCTCATAGCCTACTTCTTTAAGGTATCCCCCGATAAATTCCAAAAGGTCTTCTTCATCGTCAACTATTAGAACCTTTGCCATGTTATACCTCTCCTACAGCGGGAATAAAGATACGAAAAGTCGTGCCTTCACCACGCGCCGACTCAAGCTCAATATCACCTTTATGGGCTTCCACCATTTTCCGAATAACATAAAGACCAAGGCCTGTTCCTTTGTCTGCGCCCTTGGTCGTGAAAAATGGAACGAAAATTTTTTGTTTATCAGCATCCGACATTCCAATCCCGTTATCGGTTATGACGAGCTCCACGCCTCGCCTCTTATGACGAAGTATTTCCTTTGCTGAAAGAATAATTCGACCTCTTTCTGGATTCGAGGGTTTTTCAAGGGTTCCTAGCTTCCAAGCTTCCTCTTTCATTTTTATTGCATCAAAAGCATTGTCCAGAAGGTTGAAAAGAATTTCCTCGAGCTCGCTGAAGTTTCCATAGACTTTTACGAGACCGTCAGGGATCTCATCACGGAAATCAATTTCGGAAAGCGTTCGCTTGCATTCCCATAAACGAATGCAAGTTGAGGTTAGCTCCCGGATCATAACGGGCTGAAAACCTTCACTTAATCTACTGAAGCTTAATAGCCTCTTAACAATTTCGGAACCGTGATCGGAACTTTTCATAACACGGCTACAAACGCCATCGAGAGCTTCTACCATTTTTCGTTGATCGGGAAAACTGCTGTTCTCTTGAAAGAATTTTGTGAGCTTTTTGAGTTCCGTCATATGAGCTGATTCCACTCCGAGTTTGATGACGGCAAATCGATTATTGATCTGATGAGCAATCCCGGCAGCCATAGTTCCTAAGTCCGCCATTTTTGCCGCTTGGAAAAAGTGCGCTTGCTGCTGTTCAAACTCGGTCAGGAAAATACAATTCTCGATGGCAAGAGCCGCCTGATTGGCAAGGGTAGAAAGCGTATCGAGATCGCTTTCGGTATAAAGACGTTTTGATTTTTTATCACCGAGCACTACAAATCCTAGCAAACGATCCTGAACAAAACTTGGCACGATCACCGCCGCGTCGAGCTTCTCCATTTCCTGAATGATTTCGCCAGAAGTCACAGGCCCTTGAGCCCGGATTTCTTCAAGCATCAGTGGCTCCTTGGTATCTTTGATGCGCTGAATCAGCGAAGCAACTTCAGAAATAGTATCACTCCCTTGCTTGCGATGGTCTCCACGGGCCGCCTTACAGATGAACTGCTTACTTCCACTATCCCAAAGGAAAATCCGAGCGTGAGTGATTCGAATGGTTTTGGTGAGAATGTGAACCATTAATCTTAGCAGACGGTTCAGATCCTTTATAAGGGTCATGCCCTTCGACGCTTGAAGGAGGGTCTGCTGATAAGCTTTCTGTTCTCTCAAAAGGACTCCTTCTGCCCTGCGCTGAACGGTCATATAAATAAATGGGCCTATGAAGCTCAACAAACTGAATAACCCGGCAGGGAGCATCCACCAGTTAACACCAAATTGCCGCTCAAGAAAACCTCTCATCTGGAAAATCAGGAAGGCAGGTATTCCAACAACGCCACAGTAAATCAAAATGAAAATGCCCGTTCGGGTCACTGCGAGCCGAACATCCATTAGGCGATATTTGATTATGACATATGCCGCAATTCCGACATATGCTGAAACAAGAATATTTCCGATCGGAGGTATGGGGATTCCATACCACAAGATGTAATTGGTTGCTCCACCTATCCATCCAATGGCTGTCGCTATTAAAATGTATCGCATTTGATTGCGGACCAGTCCAGAAGATTTCCTGAATTCTTGATAGATGAGTACCGCTCCGTAAATAACGAGACCAATCCAGAAGAACAAAAAGGGATGAAATAATGGGCCAGGGTCCGGCCAGAATTTGAAAGATAATTTGGCGCTTACACCGGAAACGAAAAATGGCGTAAAACAAAAAAGCGCAGAACAGATTGCAAAAAAATAAGCCCATCTTAATGTTTTCTTTCGGCTATCCACTTGATTCAAAAACGCCAAAATATGATGCAAATAAAAAATGGGGATAAAACTTGCCCCAATCATTAACCCTCTCGAATAAAAAAGTGCCGTCTGATAATTGCTTGCGTTTTGCCACAAAAAATAGGCAAAACTCCACACGGCGACGGAAAGGGAGAAGAAGAAATAAGTGATATTTTTGAGGCTTCGGCGATTCTGCCTGATGACAAAAATTCCAAAAACGAGGCTAACGACTCCGTTAATTAAACTGCTGATAATGCAGTAAATTACCATGCGGATGAATTCTTATGACGGCTTTTGAGCAATAACATACTGGATGATGCCCTGTTGTTCGAACTCTGTTCTTAGATTTTCTTTATTGAAACCTGCCGCAAGAAAAATTCGCTTAAACTCGTCCTCGCTTCGATAAATTAACTGCCATTCTCCGACCCATTCTAAAAAATAAAATGAAGGGTTTTGATACTTTTCCCCGAAGTTTGCAATAAATAGCAAGCCGTTCGGTTTTAGGAGCCCTTTTAACGCATCGATTAGTCTTTGAGCCAAACGTTCATCCAGATAATCAAAAAGCCCTAGCGAAAATATCATGTCGTATCGTTCTTTCGGGATGGCTTTTTTAAAAGCAATTCGCACGGCGTTTTCTTTGTGGAAATTTACGAATTTCAAGTTGTTTCCCAAAATATTTTTTGCATATTCAATGGCATTCTCATCTTGGTCATAGCAATCGATGAAAAGATTGCGATGACCGGCAGGGATTTCTTCGAGCATCTCGCTGATATCTCGGCAAGGGCCAGAAGCTAGGTCCATTATTTTCAAAGTCTTGCCCTCATTTGTTTTTACTAAAGACCCAATGAATTTCTTAATGTCTTCTTTTCGATTTCGAATAGCAAAAGCCGCCGCTGACATTTGGGAATAATTATCAAAGAGGCGGGCGAAGCCCGTTGTTTTAGGGTCGTTCCGATATATATCATCTATGATTTTAAAATCGCCTGCATAGCCATACGGCTTCTTAAGACTCCAACAAATATGCTCACCATGCAAAAAATCTGCCCGAAGATGATTGACGAAAATTCTTTTTAGTTTATAGACGCTCGCCTCGTCGCCTTTCGCCAGTCGTTCTTGTTCAAAAAGCATTAAGGCTCGAAAGATGGCATTTATTTCCTGATTAAAAAGGCTCTGGTATTTTCCCCAATCATTGGGATTGGCATCCAAATGAGTTTTTATTTCTCTGGCGACTTCACGATATTTTTTAATGCGCTTTCTCAATGATGTCTCCTGATTCTTAAGGAGAGTGTCGATTTTGGTCATTTGTCCACTCACGCTCCTAGAGCCTTCTTCACTTCTTCCAAAAACTGGATAAGATCAAAAGGCTTTAAAATATATGCTTTAGGTTTTAATGTTTTTGCGTCTATCTCAGCCTGTGGGTCGGCGTATCCGGTCATAAAAATTCTCGGAACTTGTTTAACTCCACGTTTCATCATTACATCCAAAATTTTTCTTACTGTTTCAATTCCATCGATTCCCGGCATACGGATATCGCTGATGATGAGGTCGAAATCAACGGCCTCGGCCATGGCCGTCGCTTCATCACAACGTTTCGCTACAAGCACCTCGTAACCACTTTTTTCAAGCGCAAGCACAAGGCTTTTTGTAATGAGTTCTTCATCGTCAATTACGAGGATTTGTTTTTTCATCTTCCGCTCCATGCTCTTTCAGTTCACGCTCAAATAACCATTTGAACTGTTTCAAATAATACTCTTTGAAAGCGTCTTTCAAACGTTTTTTGTCTTTTTCAATCTTGCGAATTATCCAAACCCCTAGGACCCCACAAACAATAACGTCTAGCCAGAAAAATACCACCCAAAAAGGACTGTTCGGTCCTATGTCCATAGACACCCCCACATTTAACCTTTTTAAGTTATCGGACTTTTGGAAATATCCTAGAGGGGAATTCCCAGGAAATGCGATAAAGATGATGGTTCGAATTTTGGGTTATTCCACACCCGATTCGGATCATTGCGTAAGAGACGCACTCAATAAGAGTCCATAAAAACCGTTTCGAAAAGTAAGAGCCGTATTCATTTAGACGTAACGTCTATTTGTCTATATTAGGACCGGTAAGATCGCCGGGAAATAAGATCGAATCGATTAAGTCCTTGGAATTTAAGAACTCGTCTTGGAACGGTGCCCGGTATTTTTAATGAGCGTTTTCATTGCGCGATAATGGAACCCTTTCGGAAAGCACGAATTTTCTCCGAAGCCGTGCACGGGGATGATATTGGGCATGAACCTGTTGAATGTGCGCAGGCAGAATTCTTGTGTAAATTTGCGTGCTTGTAATACTGCTGTGACCCAGAAGTTCCTGGATATAGCGGATATCTGCTCCATTTTGAAGCATTCCGATCGCACAGGCATGACGAAGGCTGTGGGCTTTCAGCCGCTTCCCTTTCCGTGCGCCTCCCATCACGAGAATCAATTCCTTATATTTCAGTTTATTCCCCCACATGCTCAGAAAAAGCTTTTTCTCGCCCGTGATGGCCGCCTGATGTTTCCGGACATCCTCGATGTAAGCTTTAAGCGATTCGGTCGCTTTTCTCCCGAACGGCACGACCCTGTCTTTGTTGCCCTTCCCGTTACGCACCAGGATGGTTTTCTTCCGAAAATCCACGTCGTAAATATCAAGGTTCAAAAGCTCATTAGCGCGGATGCCCGTGGAATAAAAGAGTTCCAAGATAGCTTTGCGCCTTTTCCCGACCATCGACGCCGTTTCCAAGCCGTCCAGTATCTTTTGTATTTCACCAGTAGCCGGAATATCTTGGGGTAGCGTTTTGCCGCCCTTCGGGAGTTCCAGCGCATCCGCAGGGTTGAAAAGATAACGCTTCGTTTCCGTCAGATACCGGAAATAACAGCGTATCGCAACAATTCTGCCCTTTAGGGTCCAATACTTATATTTCTTTTCGTCCTTGAGATACCTCGCATACCGTTGAAACGCCTCCCTGTCGATCTTCTTTATCCTTTTTTCCTTCAAAAAATTATAGAAATAAACGATCCTTCTCCGGACATCCACGACCGTACGGGGACTGAATCCTCGTTTTGCCATGTGCTGCACATATTCTTCGATATACTTTTTCATTTCACGTTTTCCTTTCGCGAGTTTCCGTCGAATTGAACCGAGAATCGGGGTGTCGTTCCATGCCACCGGAAGAAATGCGCTTGGTCTTAAGGAGTGCCCGAGGATGATATTGAGCGTGAACTTCTTGAATGTGCGTCGGAAGGATTCTCGTATAAATCTGCGTGCTTGTAATGCTGCTGTGGCCCAAAAGTTCCTGGATATAGCGGATATCGGCCCCGTTTTTAAGCATTCCGATCGCGCACGCGTGCCTCAAACTATGGGCTTTCAGCCGCTTACCGTTTCTCCTGCGCGGCATGACACGAATCAATTCGTTATACCGCAGCCGATGTCCCCACATACTCAAGAAAAGTTTCGTCTCGCCCGTCGCTTCGGCATGATATTTCCTGGCATTTTCGATGTAATCCTTGAGCGCCACCGCCGCATTCCTGCCGAAAGGAACCACCCTGTCTTTATTGCCTTTACCGTTACGAACGAATAGGGTTCTCTTTCCGAAGTCGATGTCATAAATATCGAGATTCAGAAGCTCTTTGGCGCGGATTCCCGTGGAGTACAAAAGTTCGAGGATCGCCTTCCGCCGTTTATTGACCCTCCCTGTCGTATCGATAGCATCCAGCAATGCTACGATTTCTCCGGGGGCGGGAATGTCCTGTGACAGCGCTTCCGGCCTTTTTGGAAGTTCGAGAACAGCCGCCGGATTGAAAAGATAACGCTTCGCCTCCGTCAAATAGCGGAAATACGACCGGACCGGCAGAATCCGGTCTTTGATCGTCGCGTATTTGAATCGCCTCCCGCTCATAAGATAATCCCCGTAGATCTGGAATGTGTGCCGGTTGATTTTCGAGATCCTTCTTTTTTTCAGAAAGTTAAAGAAATACTGGATGCTGCGTCTCGAGTTTTGAACCGTCGCCGGACTCAGCCCGCGCTTGTTCATGGAGTGCAGATATTCTTCGAGGTATTTTTTCATGCTTCGTCCGTTCTTTCCCGGGGATGCGTCCTCCGATGCACTTTCCTGAGATCCGAGATCTCCACATGAGTGTAGATTTGGGTGGTATCGAGTTTTTTGTGCCCGAGCATTTCCTGAATCACGCGGATCGGAGCGCCGTTCCTCAGCATATGGGTCGCGGTCGTGTGCCGGATCATGTGGGCCGAGGTATGGCGCTTGAAGCCCGCTCGCTTCGCATACTTTTGCACGATGGGGGCGATATTCATGTTCTGCATTTTCGTCCCCCGCAAACTCAGAAACAGCCACGAAAGTTTATCCGCGTTCTTGAACCGATTCCTTCCATACTCGATATATTCGTCGAGATATCCCATGGCAATTTCTCCGATAGGCACTACTCGGTCTTTATTTCCTTTTCCCGCTTTTACCGAGATCGTTCCGTACTCTTTCTGAACGTCATAGAGCGTAAGATTGCAGAGCTCCCCAGAGCGGATCGCAGTCGTGTACAAAAGTTCGAGAATGGCCTTATCCCGAAGTCCTAACTTAGAATCGATTTCCACGGCATTCAGAAGCTGCTTGATTTCTTCTTCCTTGAAAATGTCGCGAGGAAGCCGTTCGGGTTTTTTAGGAAGTTCGATCTTCGTGGTCGGATCAAAAAAGAGTATCCCTTCTCTTTCGAGCCATTTGAAAAATCCTTTGAGGGCAACCAATCTGTGCCCCTGGCTCACCAGGCAAAGCCCTCTTTTTTCGTTATAGAGATAGCCCTGATACCGGGCTATCACCTGGCGATCCACCTGTTTGAGATCATCGAGGCCTTCGTCCTCCTGGAGATACCGCAGAAATTCCGTGTTGTACCGCCGGTACAAAACGAGAGTGGTCGGAGCATACCCCTTCTGCCCCAAACACTGGCTATACCGCTCGATCAAAAGCCCCGCTTGGTTGAGTTTGGTATTCATGACGCAGCCAATCCCTTCTCCCGTGGATGCGTTCTTTGATGCACCTTCTTAAGATCCGAGATTTCCACTTGAGTATAGATCTGAGTAGTCTCAAGCTTCCTATGCCCGAGCATTTCCTGAATCACGCGGATCGGAGCGCCGTTACGAAGCATATGCGTCGCAGTCGTGTGGCGAATCATATGCGCCGTCGCATACCGTTTGAGCCCGGCCCGTTCCGTGTATTTCTGGACGATCGGCGCGATATTGCGATTCTCCATTTGCGTCCCCCGGTAAGTCACGAACAGCCATGGAAGAGTATCCGCGTTGGGAAAGTTCTTCCGTCCGTGTTCGAGAAACTCCTCGACGTAGCCCATGGCAACTTCGCCGACCGGCACGACGCGGTCTTTGTTCCCTTTGCCGGCTTTTACCGAGATCGTTCCGTATTCTTTCTGAACGTCGTAGAGCGTAAGATTGCAGAGTTCGCCGCTGCGGATCGCCGTCGTATAAAGCAGTTCGAGAATTGCCTTGTCCCGCAATCCCAATTTCGTATCGATATCGACCGCGTTAAGAATTCTGGAGATTTCTTCCACGTTGAAAATGTCGTGCGGAAGCTGATCGGGTTTTCTGGGAAGCTCGATCTTCGTGGTCGGATCATAAAAAAGAATGCCTTCCCGCTCGAACCATCTGAAAAGATTCCTGAGGGCCACCAGCCGGAGACTCTGACTCCTTAATCCGAGCCCCCGCTCTTCGGTATAAAGATAACTTTGAAAACGGGAGATCACCTGCCGGTCCACCTGCTTGAGATCATCGAGTTTTTCGTCCTCCTGGAGATATTTCAGGAATTCATTGTTGTACTGGCGATAAAGACGCAGCGTGCCCGATGCGTACCCCTTCTGGCCCCGGTCCTGAATATAGCGCTCCATAAGGAGCGCTGCCCGGTCAAGCCGTGTATCCATCGACCGTCCTTTCGGTTCGAGGCGCGGACGCGGCCATGCGAATCATGTGCCCCGAGATATAACTTTTGAACCCGGCCAGCCTCGCATACCGTTGGATAACCCCGGAAACATGCGAAAGCCCCATCCTTGTTCCTTCTTCTCTCAAAAAGAGCCAAGGCAGCTTATCCGCGTCCGGAAATTTTTCGCGGCAGGATTCGAGATATTGTTTGATACGGTCCGCTGTTTCTTTGCTTACGGTCACTACCCGATTATCTATTTTTCTCTGGCTCCTGATCGAAACCGATTGGTTGTCTTCCCGGACATCACCAAGCGTAAGATTGCAGATTTCTCCCGCCCGGATGGAATACTTCGAAAGAAGTTCGAGGATCGTTTTATCCCTCAGTCCTCTTTTTGTTACCGTTTCTACGGAATCGACGATTTTTTCGATGTCTCCGTTGGCAAGATTGGTTCGCGGAAGCGTTGCCGGCCTTTCGGGAAGCTCCACGGAACCCACGGACCCAGGGAAACGAACGCCTCTGCGTTCGAGCCACATCAAGAAATCCTGGATCGCCAGAAATCGCGCGCCGGTATCGTTGTTCGCTTTTCTTTGACTCGCACGAAGATAACTTCGATACCGCGAAATTACGCGGCGGTCGACCTTGGCAAGATTCCGCAGCTTTTCCCTGGTCCGGAGATATCCCAGAAAATCAGCGTAATAACGGCGGGAACGATTCAGAGCTCCCGAAGCGTAACGTCCCCAGCTTCGGGCCTGGAGATACTGTTTAATCAACTGTTCCGCCTGATCGATTTTCGTGTTTATCGAGAATGAATTACCCATTTTTTTCATGCCCTCCATAGAGCTTTTTCAAAAAACTCGGGAAATTGCGGCTAACTTATTTATTCTAAACAACTTAACCACCGCCAATAGCCGCCAAATACTTCAAATACTCTCTCTACAACCCGATCCAAATAGTGCCCAAATACTTCCAACTACTTTCCGGTCGTCAAAGGCCTTCGGCATCCACAAGGCACAAATCCTTTTCGGTCCAAGGCGTCACGCCGTCCCATGCGAGCTTATAGGCGCATTTCTGTCCGCGTTTACCGCCAGCCACTGGATAAAGATATTCGAGCTCTACAAGTTCCCGCATCTGCATATGAATTTGGTAGTGGCTCCACCCCGACGTTTTCCGGATCTCTTTTCTCGTGAAAATCACGTCGTCCCCGGAGATCCTCGATGCTTGCGCGTTCTTCTTTACCATTTCGCCGATAATTTGAATCAGACGTCTCCCCTGCGGACTGAGTTCATCGAGGCCTTTCAAAAGGAACTCGCGGGCCAAATCGTTGGCGATCCGGATATCGGTTTTGCCCACCTCGATATATTTGAAACTTTCGTTGCCGTCCTTCCCCATTTTGATCTCTTTTTGATACTGTCTGAGAAGAGCAATGGTCCTGATAAGGCTGTGGTATTTCTTTTGCTCGCGCCTCGCCCGAAGAAGGCTGTCCAGAAACCTGAGCTTCTCCGCGTAAGGATTCACCACTTCGAGAGGCTCGATCAGACGCTGCATGTTCTGATGAAGCCTCCGGATTTTTTCGTATTTCCGCTGTTCAAGAACCCCTTCCAAGGTTTCCATGCGCCGCTGGACTTCGAGAATTTTCCTGGTCTGCGCCTGGCTTTCATCCACCGATAGCACGAGAAACCGATTGTAGGTTTCGTAGTTGATCTCGGGATTCGTCGTCGTGATCATCATGCTAACGGGTCCCTGCACTTTATGGCTCACGGCCTTGAGTTTCCCCGTGGCTTCGTCGCGGATCGTGGTCATGGAAGTCAGGTGGTTGGTACTCAAAAGATGCCGGATGGAGTAGCCGGCCCCGGTGATCCCCTGTTCTTCCTCCACGGCGATCAGCTTATGAGCCAGCGTCTGTTGTCCTTGATAAAAAAGCGATTGATCGGTAAGACGGGTCACTTTGAGGTAATCTTCCGGAGGCGTGAAGGAAAGCACCCGGTCCTGGAGCTCCGTCTTTCCCGCTCCGCTCTGCGAAACGATGAACAATGCGAGAGGCTGCCTGAGTTTCCTCGAAAGGGATACGAGATATCCCAAAAGAAGGTTTTTTTCTTCGCCAACGTAAGCGCAGGCCTTGGCGTCGTCGACGATCTTTTGAACGAGAGTTTCGGATTTGAGAAATCCGAGCGCTTCCGTTCGTTCTTTCTCAGTCATGATCTCCTTTTCCTCCGGAGGCTCGTCTCCGAGCATTTTAAGCTGAATGGTTTCGAGTTTTTCGACGATCTCCTTCATGTCCAGATTCGTCCGGCTTTCTTCCAGTTTCATGACCTTCTTAACCTGACGCGCAAACCCCGCCCGCGCCCGTGAACTGTAGAGATCGAAAGTATCGAGATGGTAGCTCTCGCTGTTCTGCACCTTGATGGTGGCCTTGAGACTGCCGACTCTCCTGACATTGAGTCCCTTGATCCGGTAAGTCAGATCGCCCCGGATGAAATAAATGGCGGATTCTTCCTGAATGACTTTGAAAGGAATGCGGTTTTTCACCGCTTCCGCCGGTTCGGATTTCACGATTTCGATCTTCGCCGCTTTCTCGATCAGGGTCTGAATGTTTCCGCCGCCGCTCAAAAAACGGGAAATGCTCCCTGCTTTCTCGGGAAGGCTGACTTTGAAGATCTCCAGATCCTTTGCCGCGACTGGATCCATCAATTCGCGGATTTTTCCTTCGTCCCAAAAGAAGTAGACTCTTTTTAAGGTCGATTCCTCGAAAATGCTCCTGTCCGCCGACGGCGGCGATTCTCCGCAGAACGCGACCGTTTCATGAAGCCCCGCGTTGATCAGACTTAATGCTTCGAACGGATTCGGCACTACGTACAAAGTGTCCCTGCCGGTGGCGAAAGTGGCGTTAAAAACCGAATTCCCGCGCTCTGGCAGATACAAATGAGTTCCCTGATAAATATAGTGGGCGTAGAGGCCAAGCGGAGTCCCGTTCTCTTTGGTAATAGGGATAACGATGAAATTCCTGAGCAGCTCCTTTCCCTTTTTGTCCAATATCCCAAGACTGACGAGTTCACCGCGCACATCGGGTTCCTTCGGCAAAGAACCGTCGCAGAATCCCACGCGATACCGTTGCAGGATCTCTCCGTTCAGAAGACCGTTTCGCCTCAGGAATTCCTGCGCCTTCTGGCTTTCCTTCAGGACATCCTGGTAATGCAGCGCTGCGCGCTCGAGGATTTTTCCGTTCACTTCATTTTGATCCATTCGAAACACCTCCGTTCCTCAAATTTCCGCTTTGCGGATACGCCTTCCCAGGCTAAAATAAAAATGGCCACAGACACTAAAGGCATGTGCCTTGAACCGTCTCCAATTCGGCCAGCCGCTGACTGCCCTCGAAAAGCTTCAGCGGCTTTTTTATGGTTTATATGTGTTAGATTTTTCTAACACATATTAGCAAAAAATTTTTTGCCGTTCAAGACTTTTTTCTATAGCGCTTTGGGATCTTATCCATATCACGGCTCTTGAGGTACTTTTTGACAGCCTGGTCCGTCGTATACCAGGTAGAACCAATTTGAAATCCCTCAAGACGTTTCCGCTCGATTGCGCGCCGTAAAGACGCCCATGTAAATCCGTGTTTTTGATATCGGTCGACCGCCTCAGGCAGCCTTAACCGGTCTGGAGGAAATCTCTTCATGGAATAATCTCTGGTTCACCTGTCAACTTTTCATATTCTACAAAGGGATTCCTTTTTTCGCTACTTGTTTTCATCCTCCAAAATCAATCCGACGAGAGAAAGCTGTTTTATTCTTTCGAGAACGCGATTTGATCGATTAGGACCGCGCCGTTTTTCGGCATCGAATGGAGATCGTCAAATACGACGACAAACTCGCTTAAAGCGCTCCAATCCGTTATGCGGTTGAACTTTTCGAACGGGATCGAAATTTTCCGCCATGCTTCCGTGATATTTCCAAGCATGTAGGCGGACGTTTTGCTGCCTTGATCTTTCAGCTCGATTTTTACCCGTTTGCTGAATCCTTTCGCCGCATCCCCTTTTATATAAAACGTCAGAGCATTGAATTCTCCGGCATCCTCTCCGTTCAGCTTCATCCAGAATCCGTTGTAAGCCGGATTCGAAGAATCCACATCGTAGTCCAAACGGATCGAATGCCCCAATGGATTTCCCAAGGCGTCATCGGACGCAAACGACATTTTCGTTCCCTGCGTGCCGTCTCCGGGATCCTTGTCCCACGCCCCGAAATCGCCTCCGATGTTATTTGGTTTATCGCCGGCATCGAAATCCGCTATCACGAGCTCTTTCCCGCCTGCCATTGCCGGCGAACTTGGAATCGCTATTGCCGTCAAGATCACGGCCATGACAACGCTTAAAATCATTTTTTTATTCATATTCAACCGTTCTCCTTTTGTTTTAGATTTAAAAAATAGACGCGATTGCTCCCAAAGTTCCGTATTTGTATTTCGCTATAATCTTTTTCAGCTCCGGATCTTCGTCCAATCGCATGAGGGCGTCTTTCACGGCCCCTTTTGCAAGATCGTCCGCGCTTTCCTCCAGGACGGCGAAAGCATTTTGATTCGCGTGATGGCCGTCGACGATTTTCCGGTAGATTTCGGCTCCGTCCTTATCGAGCGCCCTCACTTCAAGCGTCAAATCGGCTTCGAGAGGTTTAAGAAGCGCATCCTCCGAGAAAATCCGGAACTTTCCGACCCGCAGAAATACGCTCTCCTCTTTTTTGCTTTTTTCCGCAGCCAGCTCGATAGTTTTTGACTTTTCTGCGCGGATCCGTTCAAGACGGAGGCCCGCCTTCGCATCGATGTAATAAATCAGATAATGCGCGACCAGTTCGGATAGATCCGTCTTCGCGGGCTTGCTTTCGATGGCTGCGGGCCCTGCCCCGCCCGTCTGTCCAGCAGGCGCGGACACGCAACCCGACGCCGTCAGAAGAATAAGCGCAAAAAGGATGATTCTCATGCCGCGGCCTCCCCGGCTGTTTCCTTCCGTTCGATGAGGCGGGATGCCTGATGCCGCAGAAAAAGATCCCTGCCGCGTTCAAGCTCCCTCTGAAGCTCTTCGGGTTTTGGGAGTTCGAGGAGATATTTCGAAACGAAAATCTTATTGCTCAAACCGCCCGTCGCGTACCGGACGGTCGCGTTGTTTTTATCCGAACACAGAATGATGCCGAACGGCTCATTCTTTGCCCTCGGCAAAATATTGTCTTTGACCCAGTTGACGTAGAAATTGATTTGGCCGGCGTGGGAATGCGTGAATTTATCGAGCTTCAGCTCGACGACGATATACCGGCTTAAAGCAATATTGAAGAGCAACAAATCGATGCGGTATTCATCGCTTCCGACCATGAATCTTTTCTGGCGCGCGACAAAAGCAAATCCTCTTCCAAGTTCAAGCAAGAAACTTTCGATATGCCGGATCAACGCATCTTCAAGATCCGACTCCGAATATTCGTTTTTAAGGCCGAGGAAATCCAGGACATAAGAATCCTTGACCTCATCCTCGGGCCTCGCCAAAACCGCATGCTCATTTGCTTTGGCGATCACAATTTCCCGGCGCTTGGAAAGCGCCGTTCTTTCATAGAGCAGCGCATTGATCTCGCGTTCCAAGTGCCTGGATGACCAATGTCCCTGAATGCTCAATCTTTCATAAAAAGTCCTTTTCTCCGCTTTCTCGATACGCATGAGAAAACGGTAATGAGTCCAGGAAAGCGGAAACTGAGATCCAATCTCTTGTAAGAGATATGGGAATTGGCTACGCAGCGCGTAGCCTTTTTCGAGAGCCACCTGGCTAGACGGATGGAAACCCTCCCGCCGGTAGGTCAGATAGAATTGCCGTATGTTTTTAAGCTGCGGGAAACTGAGCCCGTTCCCGTATTTTTTCGTGAGTTCTTTGGCAAGATTCCTTAAAGCCTCTTCTCCATAGGTTGCCCTTTCCCGTCCTTTCTGTTCATGCTCGACGATCCGCATCCCGACGAGCCAGTAGGTTGCGATTATGGCCGTGTTGATGTGCCGGACTGCCGCCTTTCTTCCTTCTTCGATCAAACCCGAGATATTTCGTAACAACTCGCCATAGTCCTTCGAGCGCACATCCGAAGCATCTATTTTTGCTATGGCGGATTTTTCCTTTTCATTCATGGACATCGTTTAGCCCCTCCCTGTCCAAGGTCTTGATACCTGCCTTCTCCGTAAACGCTTGGCCATTGCCCATGGCTATGAATCTTTGCGCTAATTCATAGGAATCCAGCGTCCCGATATCGAACCAGGTCCCGTCAAAATCCACCGCATAGAGCGGCTCTTTCTCCGAGAGCCACGCGATGAAATCTCCGATCCTGTCCGGATTCAGTTTTTCGATTTCCAAGTATTCATAGACTCTCAGCCGGTAGGCTGCTGGAAAGCAATAAACTCCAATCGATACCCTTGTCGATTTCGGATCCGCCGGTTTTTCCTCGAATCCGACGATCCGGTTGTGGCTATCCGTCAAAACAACGCCGCACCCGGATGCAACGGCTTTTTCCTTCACGTCGTAAGTGCCGACGAATACGTTTTGCTTATGCCCCAGACACGGCAGCAGAAAATATCCGATCGGAAAATCGAAATAATTGTCCCCGCAGAAAACGACGAAATCATCGCCCCCGCAGAACCCCGATCTGAGAGCAAGATGAAGATCCCGTACCGCCCCGAACCTTTTCTCCGGATCGAACACGCCATCCCCAAGCAAATGGATCGGTTTCTTATAGCTTGAACGCTTCCGCCATTCATGGAAATCGAGGTAGAACCGGCCGTTCGTAACGACAATCACTTCGCTGATGGCTTTCATCAACTCGAGTTTCTCGACGAGATGATCGAGAATGGTCTTCCCACCCAACTGCAAAAGCGCCTTCGGAATGTTCTTCGTCAGCGGATAAAGTCTTGTCCCGAACCCAGCCGCGAGAATAATGGCTTTCATATTTAAAGGACCCCTTTTCGTTTGGATTGGATCTTGATATGCGCCCGCATCCCGTATTTCAAATCACGGGGCGTTTCGTGAAGCCGGATCTCGCAGGGAATGACGTGCTTCACTTTAAAAACTTTTTCGATTTCCTCGGTTGTCCTGGAAGCAATACGGGTTACTTCCCCTGAATAAGTCTTCCATGGAAATGCCCGGAATCGCGCCGTGGCTTTGTTCCCGACGCTGATTCCTTCGATGTCCGTCTCAAGGACCAAAAACTCGAGAAAGTAGGTCCCGGGATCGGCGATCTCTAGCACAAACTCCCCTTCCTTGACCGGACTTCCGACCGTATCCGAAGGATCGGTAAGAAGCGTCCCGTCGAATGGAGCCTTCAGCTCAAGGGTCTCAACCCTTGATTTGAGGTATTCAGTTTCCTTCTCCGTGGATTGGATCTCTTTTCCAAGCATGACAAGTTCCCGCGCAACATTTGCGGCATCGAGCTTTGCTTTCTCCAAAAGATCCACCCCGATCACCGAATTTTCCTGAAGGATCTGCTTTCTCGCTTTTTCCTTTTCATAGAACCCGGATTTTTCCTGAAGTGCCGCTTTATTTTCGTTCAGTTTTTCGAGGAGCAACTGAGCCTGGGCATACCTCTTTAAAAGTTCGCTATTTTCGAATTTGGCGATGATCTCACCGGCTTTGACGAATTCGCCCTTCTCATGAAGAAGTTCTTTCAACACCCCGGAGCTTGTAAGTCCCATCTTGGCAAAGCGGCGGGCCTGAAGAACGGCCTCCCCCTCCACGATCCCCCTCGGCCATAACAGAAATGCTGCGATCGCAACAGCCCCGATAATCAGCAGTATCCGGCCAATTTCTTTTTTCTCCGGTTTCTCCTCGAAAAGTTTGGGTTCCTCGCTTGAAATATGCTCGTTCGTTTCGCTTGTCATAGGCTCCGGTCTCTCCTTTTTTTATGATTTAAACGAAATTCCGCCATTTTTCCGGGATCCTCTGCGCCGTGAGATAAACGACGGGGATCGATAAAATCAAACTCAGAAAAATCGGCGTGGCCTGCCATACGAAATAGGGCGTCTGCTCAAAACAGAAATAGAGGCCAAAGAGGCCGAATACGGTCCCGCTCCATAAACTCGCCGCCGCGCTTTTCAGGTCGATCCCGGCAAAGGGATCTTTCATCATGGGTTTCCAGGCAAGTTTTCTCAAAGGGATGCTCAAAATATCGAGCGGCGCGTAAAGAAAATTATTAAGGGTAATGAGCGAAGACATCACAAGCTCATAGAAATAATCCTTAAAATCCCGGAGGGTCCTCAAAATCGTGACTTTGTGAAAAAAAACGACCCCGATACTGAAAAGAAGAATCCATTTGAGGATCGAGTTCGTGCACTCCCCGAACCAGATCGAATCGATCTCGAAATGGATGAGTTCTCCTGTCGGTTCCGAATGCGCCAGGATTCCGAGGATCACCCACACGAAAAAGACGAGATCCGAAAGATAGAGATAGATCCCGTAAAACGCCTGAAACCGGGCGGCAAGCCCGACCTTCTTGAAGATCAAAGGCCAGCCCTGAAGCGTTCCCTGCGCCCATCGTCTTGCCCGCGCACGCGCCTCGAGATAATTGGCAGGCGCTTCGTCATAGGCAAAAACATCCGGGCAGAAGACCACCCGCCAGCCCATCTGCCGCAAAAGAACCGTATCCCAGTTATCATGCGAGAGAAGACCTTTGGGAAGCCGGATCTGTCTTAAAGCATCCGTCCGCGCAAGATGATGATGCCCGAATGAGATCGTTTCCCCGAAGATTGCCTGAAATGCGGTAAAACTGAATCTCTGAGCGAAATACGCTCCGATTCTTTCGAAGCGGGAGTACCAGGTTGCCGCATGTGCGATCCGGATCAGACATTGGAAAATGGCGATATCCTTGTTTTCCGGACATTCCGCTTTTCGAAGGAGCTTCAGAAGCGTCCCTTTGGGAACCATCCCGTCCGCATCGCATACATACAGATATTCATATTCCGGATGGGAATGCAGGAACTCGGCGATATTCCCCTGTTTTCTTTCGACCGGCCGCTCCCGTCTTCTGTAAAACACCCGGTCGGGATGAAGTTTCAGCAGTTTTGCCGTAAGGTTTTCTTCATAGGAGACGAAATCTTCGGAGGAATCCGATAGTATCCATAAATCCGTATTCGGAAGCTTGTTCCCCGAAAACGAATAATGGATCCGTTCGCTCATACCGTGCGGCTCGTTACGGACGGGATACACCATCGCGATCCGGGGAAAGCGTTGCACATAAGCTTCGTTCAAGACCGGCGGACGAATGAACGGCTGAGAAACGCTCAAAAGAAAGAGGTACGCCACATTAAAAAAGAGGAACCCGAACCCGGCCACCCAAATCAAACTAAGGAATCTCGTTTCCGGCGTGATCACAAGCGTCGATGAGACAAGGCAGGTTGCCGCGGTCGTGACGGCGAGAACGATCCCTAGAAAAATCCGCGTCCTTTTTTCCGGATCCAGCCAGTCATTGAGATAAAAATGCTCGATCGGCTTCACTGACCGGTCTCCTCGTCCTTGGATTGAGCGCGCTCTTCGGTTTCTCCTAAGGCTGTCTCCCGTGTTTCGCCAAAGCCCGTTTTCCGGGCGAGTTTTACTACGAGGATCCTGTACTCGGTCACGGCATCGAGATATTGGATCTTCGCTTCTTCGAGTGCGATAAAAGAATCCGACAATTCTCCCGAGCCCTTCTCTCCCGCAATCAGCTTCGTCTTCTCGTTTTTGAAGATCTCCCGGCGTTCCCGAATCAATGTTTCCGCAAGCCGAATCTTTTCGCGTGCCGCGCGCGCCTCATGGAAAAACTTCTGGATCTCTTTTTCATGCTCCCGGACCTCGATCTCGCCCGCCCATTTCGTTTCCTCGATCTCGTAAGACTTCGCTTTGATCGCGTTCCCGAGCCGTCCGAAATCCCAGATATTCCAGGTCCCCTGGATTCCGACCATCGCGCGGTTGGTATCCGCATACACATCCCGGAACCGGTTCCACTTCGTCGTCAGACTGAGTTGCGGGAACCGGTCCGCTTGAAGTTCTTTTTTTTCGAAATTTTTTTCCTGAACTTTCAAGCCGCTCAGCCGGTAAACGGGGTCGTGCTTGCGCGCGGTCTCGAGATAAACGGAAACGCTTTTCTCGATCTCTTCGAAATCCGATAATGGTTCGAGATCCAGAGACTCTCCTTCCCCGATCCCGATAATTTCCCGAAGCACACCCGAGAGGTAGTCATAGGTTTCCTTATGCTTCACAAGCGCATGTTTCGCCGTCTCGAGAATGGTTTCCATCCGGAAAAGTTCATGCTGGGGAAGAACTTCCTTATCGACCAGTTGTTTGATGCGAGCATGCTCCGGCAAGAGTTCTTTCACCTCGCCCTGAGCAATACGCGTAAGCTCCCGCTCTTTGAGCGTCTCGGCATAAAGGACCCTCACCCCGAGTTCCACTTCAAGCTTTGCTTCTTCGAGCTTCACCTCCTCGCTTTCGAGACGCACTTTGCGCCTGCGTTTCCCCGCGAGGATCTTTCCGCCCTTGAAAAGAGGCTGCTCGATACCGGCATCGAGAAAGGTCACGGATTTCCTGTCGCCCGTCGCAACCGCCTGAAAAATCTCGCCCCCGAGTTTCGGGAGAAATTCGGCAATACTTCCCTTGTAAAGCGCCTCTTCCTTTTTCATCCTCGCAAAAGCCCTCTTTACCTCCGCCTGGTTTGTGAGGGCCCTCGCTACCGCTTCGTTCAGGCCGAGAAGCGAACCGAACTGCTCTTGGGGAAGGCTCTCCGGCACTTCAGCATGAAGGGAGTGCGTGCAAACTGCCGTAAACACCACCGACAGAATGAAACATCCCGCAAACTTCATCCCTCGTTTTTCGAAAACACCATGATTATTTCCGGCCATTAGCTGCACTCCTCCTTTAAAAAAAACGGGATTTTTCGAAAGACTCAGACGAATCAGGCGGCCTGAAGTCTTTTCCGCAATTTCTCGAATCCTTCGAGAAACGCTTCCGGATTCTCGGGAAACGGGATTCCGCGCTTGGTAGGAAGCATGATGTCTTCGTACCTTCCTTTTTCGAAATACCGCATATCTCCGGCCTGTTTGCCGTCCACGTCCACGATCGCGAACCGGAATTCCTGATTTTTCCCGACGGGTAACACGTGCACCATTTCCTTGGTTTTCGTTACTTTCTTTTTGTATTTTTCAACCATGTTTAACGCTCCTTTTCTTTTTTTGGATTTAAACCGCTTCGAGTAATATCACCTGGATGGGCGTATACGCCTCAACCGTCACAGAGGTATCGATCTTCGAGCTCCGGAGATCGCGAGCCGCTTCGTTCGAGAGATTTTGCGTGAGATTGAGGCGCATCTGATCTTCCAGGCTGTATGGATCGGTTTGTCTTCCGCCCGCAAACAATGAAACCCCCGCGATGAGGGATTCCCCAACCGCTTTCAGGACCTTTTTGTCCGTATGCTTGTCCACCTTTCCCCGGATCCCGGCGGACCCGTCCTCGGAAAGGGCAAGCGCCCGGATCCTGATTTCCCTGCCATCCGGGAAAATCAATAGATCGAAACGAACATTGATTCGGTCGACCGATTTCAGGACCGCGGCGTTCCCCAAGAACCGGGAATCCTTCGGGATCACGATCTTGTCCTGGAAACTGAAATCTTTGGGGAGAACGGCAGTTACCGGAGCCTCGACGTTGAACGAGAAAACGCGGTTCGATAAAAGCGCGGGGATCTTCGTGCCGGACGAGATCCCTAGTTTCGATTCCTGAGCGGGAATTCTTTCGACCTTGGGATCGTTTTCTTTTTCCGGTTTCTCCACGAAAACGGCGATGCCGGTGTCGAGCTTCCGCTTTCTTCTTTCGGGTCTGAAGCCCGCTTGAGGCGAGAGCGCCTGTTTCTTCCCCTTCACTGACGCATCGATGGCCCGCTCCATCGATACGGCCGTCACAAGCACCCGTTTTTCATCTTGGGCTACTTGCGGCACGGTCGGTTTCTTCCCGGTTTTGGGATAGAAAAAGAACAGGGCAAGCACAAAAATGGCAACCCCGGCGATTACGAACCATTTCGGATGTTTTTGAAATAGACTGCCGAGCGCGATCGTTTTTCGGGTTTTTTCCGCCGGATCGAAGAACTCCGGCTCCGGCGGTTTTGGCGTGTCCTTCACCTGTGTTGGATTCTTCTTTTTGGAGAGTTCCATCAGGAGACCCACTCGAACCCTTTGATTTCGATATTGCGGGCGCTCCCCTCTGCCACGGTATCTTCCAAAATCCTGAAGACCGGTTTTTCGTTCTTTCCCAGAGCCCGGAAATCGAAGACAAGAACGCCGTATTCGTAGACATCCGGATTGATGATCTTCGCCAGTTCAAGCTCTGACGGGATCTCGATCATTCCCGATTCTTTCTTAGAGAGGAACTTCTTTTCGTAGGTGATCGCACCCACCATCGCTTTAAGGAGTTTAAAGGGTGTTTTCGAGTAATTGAGGATCGAAAATCTGAGATAGGCCTTATCCGCCACTTGGGAAAGCGACAGGAGATTGACCTGCACCTCGCCTTTTCCTTCGGATTTTTTCAGTTCAATTGTCCGCACTCCGGTTGCGATTTTTTCTTTGAGTTTTTTCTCGGAGATCTTGTCCGCCGTTTCATCGAGTTTCTTTTCTTTGCCCTGATACGTTTTCTCGAGCTCCACTGTTTTCTCCTGGATTTTCTGATCGAACGCGTTTTTCACGAGCAGGTCGTCATCCTGGGGAAGCCTGAAATCGAGCACGAAATCCGCTGTCTCCGGAGGACCGACCGACACATCGAACGCAAGCCGGCCGGAACCCGTGACGATCACGAGGTTCGTTCGGGCGTCCGGCTCGTCGGTAATGGGTTTGATGAGGACCTGGCGCTCGTAAACCTCGACTTTGAAAAGTTCCTGGTCACCCACGAACACTTTGAGCGCTTTTTCGGGCAAATCGATGGTGGAGATGTAGCCGAGGGCCGTCTGGAGCCTGAAAGCGACGGTCGAGCGCATCGTAACTTTGTAGATATTCCGGGTCGATCGCTTCAGTTTATTGAAATCCCGGCGCGTTTTAAGCGCGTCCGGCTGGGCGTTAGCGCCCGCAGGCTTCGTCTCCGGCGTCAAATCGGGATCGTCCGCGAAAGCGGGACCCGCAACCAGGAGCAGCAACAGAAGAACGGACTGGATTTTGAGATTGATGGGCTTCACGGTTTATTGACCTCCTCTAATTTATTGAGCAGGATCTCACGGTACTGCTCGACTAAAAGACCCCAGGGAATTTCCTGGGTTCGTGGAAATTTTTTGAGGACAAGCTCCGCCTTAAAAAGGCTCGACTCCCGGTAATCCGGGTTTTTGTAGCTCATGAGCGTTCTGACCCCGATCAAGGACACCCTGAGATACTCGGGTGTCTGGCGTTCGATCGTTTCTTCCTTGAATTCGATTAGGGCATGCAGCCCGGCTTCTTCCACCCGGGCAAGAAGCCCGGACTCGATAAGTTCCTTTTGCGCGGTCTTTTGATAACGCGAGGTCATGAAATTCATGGCTTCCGCCATGTCCCTGGAAAGCGTGTACGCGTTGTACTCGGCATAGCGTTTTACGAAGGCCTTCGCAAAATAGAAGATCTCGGGATCGGTCGGAGCGTTGTTGATTTTGATGTCCCGGATCGTTTCCGCTTGCCCGACTTCCGTGACCCGGATCACGACCGGGGGACGCTTCGCCAGCACGAAGGCCCCGGCCAGAGCAAAAAAGAGAAGCGTAAACAAAATGAGACTCGTGAGTTTCAGAAATTCCGTCTCCATCTCGAGATCGCCAAACACCTCGTAGTAACGTCTTTTCATTTTTCCCAATCTTTCTTCAAATCGTGTTTTCATGCGTTTATCTCCGACCCGGTTTTATATGTTTCGCAAGAAATGCCGTCACGGCGCCGAGCGCAATCGAGCCGACGCCGCCGAGGCTTCCCGCTCCGGACACGACCTGCCTCGAAATAAGCGGGACAAGAATAAAAAGAACGATGAACAGGATATTCGCCGCAAAAACGGAGAGGCTATTGGAATCCTGCGCGAAATAAATCGCGGTCAGGTTCATCGTGGAAATCACTTTGAGAAGGATCGCGAGAAGCACCTGCCAGCTCGAGACCTCGATCACGCTCTTCACCCAGAATCCGAGGCCCTGTGCCGCGCGGTGATAAACCCCGGCCCCGATCACGATAGGCCCGAGGATATAGAGCGTGGCGAGCAGGATGAACTGAAGCCACCGAAGGACCGACAGAACCGCGAGCGCAAAGTGATAGGTCAGGGTGTTCATCCCGCGAAGCAGGGACTGGAAGCTGAAAAATCCCATGTCTTTGTTATCCCGGATCTCGTGAAAAATCGATTGGATCGTTTCTTCGTATTGCTCCTTCGAAAAAATCGAGTCCCCCAAGAGACGCAGGGCGTGGACGATCCAGACGAAAAACCGCTCGTAAAGAACCAAAAGACTCACCACGAGAACGATGCGGATAAAAAGTCCCGCATAATCCGACTCCCCCTTCATCCCCTGGATATTTTCATGCAGGATGGCGACGACGAGCATGATCGAGAAAAGCACGAATCCGATCCTTGCCGTGGTCTCATAATCCGAAGCGAAAAGACTCGGGATCTGAAGAGGGTTCGTGGTGATAGCGCCTCCGCTAAACATGCTCTTCCTTTTTTCGCACGGGTTCCCACTCCCTTTTGGATTTATGAATTGATGCTTGCAAAGTGATCCTCCATAAATTGATTGGCGTCCTGCAAATACCGGATTCGTTCCGATTCCGCTTCTTTTTCGCGGCGAGTGACCTGCTCGATTTGGGTGGCATTAAGTTCGATGAGTTTCGCGACCGCTTCCTGATTCTGCTGCCCGAGGATCATGAGCTGGGCGACCCCCTGGGCCTGAAGTTTTGCGGCTCCTTTCGGGCTTGCGGTTTGCGCCTGCTCCGCGATCGAGTTTGCACTGTCGCGGGTGTTTCCCCCGGCTTCGCGGATCTGACGCGCCAGATCGAACGCGTCCACGACCATCATTTCCTCAAACGGGATATAAGGCCGTTGATTTCCCTCGGGGATCTGGCCCGTGACCTTTTCCAGAGCCTGCCGGATATCTGCGGGCCCGTTTCCGCCCTCCAGGATCTCGATCTGAGGAGTAATGAGTCCCGTATCTAAAAATGCGTCCCTGAGCCCCGTCTTTCCTTTTCCCAAGAGATTCCCAAGAGGCTCTCCGATCACCGAATTCAGGATCTCATCCAACCCTGCATGGAACCGGAAAATCTCAAGCGTTTGGGTCCGGAGCTCGTTTAACTGATCGATCACCACCGCGATATTCTGGGCAAATTGGGATTCCATAAGCGAGTTCCGGAGTTGATTGAGAAAAGCATTCGCGGCATCGAAAGTCGGAAGGTCGGCATGAGACGACGGAATCCACGCCATGCCCAAAAGCAGGATAAACGCCAGAATCCTCAAGTGTTTCTTCATGTTCCACCCCCCGCTTTTTTGACTCCGTTCGGGAATCTTGCGGCCAGGGTTTCGAGGATCTCGAGATCCGGGATCCCGGGTTTCTCCAGACGAAGACGTCTCTCTTCGGCAAGATCCACGGGATCCGTGGTTGCGGTCCAGTACTCGATCGGGTTCGGCTCAAGCTTTGCGATCACTCCCTGATCGTCGAATTTGATGAATATCTCGGAGTAGCGTCCCGGTTTCACCTCAAGGTCGCCGCAGGCCCGGATCTCGTTTTCATTGAGGCCGAACGCGGAAAGCTGGTCATGTCCTTTTTTGAGACGAAGGATATATTTCACGGGCGAGTTATTGACCATCACCCCCGCGATCTTCGCTTCGAGGAAATCTTCGGGGTTCTGGCTGATGGAAAGCACCGCCCCATTGAATTTACGGGCGGTCCTGTAAAAAAGCTCGATCAAGTCGGTGCCCTGCGTCTCTTTCAGGAGGTGCCAGCATTCATCCAGGACGAGGATCTTTTTAAGATCCAGGTTTTCGAATTTCCGTTTCAGGGCAAAGGGAATGATGAGAAGCAGGATCTCCTGAAGCTCGGGATACTGCGAGATTTTCCGGAGATCGAAGACGGTAAAACGCGCGTTAAAATCGAAACAGCCGGGACGGTTCAGGATCTTTCCGTACTCTCCTTGCGTAAAAAGAGACAGTTCTTTCGCGAACTGGTAAGCGAGTTTCCGGTCCTCCTCGTCTCCAAACCCGAAACTGCGGAGCGTTTTCTCCACATCCCCGAGAAGCGGGGTCCCGTCACTCGGTATATCCCGGTAAACTTCCGAGATGGCGCGTTCCAGGATCATTTTTTCGCTCGAGGACCAGACGCGCGCCGGCGCGATCATTGTTTGGAGCAGTTCCTTCAGAAACTGAAGAAAAGTCGAGTCCGCATCGCCCGTTTCCGGAAACAGCACCTTTTTCGCGGGAAAAGGATTCAACGCGAATTTCTCGGAACATTCCACCTCGAGATAAGAGCCCTTCAGCACTCCCGCGAGTTTCCGGTAGCTCCCGCCAAGATCGATCACGATCACGTCGTGCGCCGGGGATTCCATCAGGAAATGAAGAAGCAGGTGATTCGTGAAAAAGGATTTCCCGGAGCCGGTCGTGCCAAGCATCACCGCGTGCTTCGCCTGAAGCCGCGCGTCGAAAAGATCGAACCGGAGCGGTTCATCCCGCCGCGTTTTGAGAAGAAGACCGATCTTTTCGGTCCCCGGCCAGCTCGCTTGCAGAGGAAGGAGATGCGCCAAAGACGCGGACCGGACAAGAAACGCGAGAGGATTTTCTGTGCCCTGAAGAGGCAGGAACGATAAAAAGAGACGGTCGTGATTCATGTGATCTTCGAGGCCGGTCGCATCCCCGAGCCTCCGGAAACTCCGGAAGACTTCCGTCGAACGTTCGAGCGCTTCCTCGCGGGAACAGGCGCGGACCATCACGGCAAGCGAGATATAGAAAAGTTTATCCGAGCTCTCGGCGATCTCGCTTAAGAGTTCGTCCGACTCGCCGGCTTTGACGATGGCGTCGTAATCCTTCGTCCGCGAATAGAGGCTCCTGGCCCTGGCGAAATTCCCCTGCCGCCGGATCTCGGATTTCTCGCGGTCCTGTTCCGGCACTTCCACGGTAAGGGAAAGGAAATATTCCTTACCCAAACCTTCTTCGAAATTCCGCATGCATTTAAGATCCGTCGATTCGGGAAGCTGAAGAAGATTAAGAGCAGAGTGGAAATACCGGCTGATGAAAAAAGAGTCGTATTGAGTGACGGGCGCGCTCAAAAGCAGTTTCGATCTTAAACTCGAAGGGTCCTCGCCGTCTTCTTTCTCGAACGCGTGAAAATCGAAAGGGGCAACCTTTTCCGCGTGATAGGGGTTGAGAAGCTCGTAGCAGTATTTCAGGATCTCTTCATCTTTGAGAAGTTCGACTTGGAACCCGAGATCGCGGAAACCGTCCCCCACTTCGCTCGATACTTTCAGAAGCTCGTTTTTCGCCGTCTGGAATTCCGATTCCGAAAGACGGTGCGCTTTCTTGCCGAAAAGAACCGAGAGATCGGGAAGAAACGAACGGCGGCGCGGGCAAGAAGGTGGGCGAACGATCACAAACAAAAAAACCTCTCTTTTGAGGAACGGATTCTTCAGAAAACCGGAAATCTTGGATTCCACGAATTTTGGGGCTAGAGGTGCCTTATCCTGAATGGACTCTCGATATTCCTCGACTACCGCTTCATCCCCGTTTTGGGCACGGACGATGAAGTGCAGAATGATCCCTTCGGGGAGACCATTCAGGAATTTCCGGATCTTTTTTTCGTGGTCCACGATTTCTGCCGGGTCTTTTAAAAGCAGATCCTGCGCGCCAAGCCTTAAACCTCGGCCGAGCGCTCCCGAAACTCCGGTCAGGATCCCTTCTTCGACGCCGTAGAGATCGAGTTCCCCGAGGAAAGAGGGTTTTCTTTCCCGCTGGATCAGATCCCGAACCTTGAGTAAACGGTTTGTGTTCATTTTAGAAATTGATCCTCTTTTCTTTCGCGTTTCAAGGGGTATTCTCTCGGGTGCATAAGAAACCGAAGCACCGATCCAGACCAATGCGGCGCTTTGCCGCGTTTGTAGAACCGGAGCCCGAGATACGACGCCGTCACAATCGCAAGATTCAAGATCAGGTTGTTCGAGAGAACGAAAATGACCATATAAATAACGAGCAATACCAAAAGGTCGAAGAACTCGAGCCCGAAGATTTTGTTGCTCGTTTGAATTTTGTTGTAGCCTTTGACGGTGTTCATTTTTTCCTAGAACCTCGTTATGTTTTGAATGAATGCGAGAATCGCGCGGGAAAGCAGGATCAAAGCACCGCCCGTCGCGGCAAGAGCGCCGCGCTGCATCCCCCGCTCGTCCCCAAGAGCCATGGAGACTCCGGCCACGGCGACTCCGATCACGAGCACCGCGGGACCGACGATCCGGATCAGAAAATCACCGACCCCCTCGAGAAAAGCGTTGAGATCGGATTCGGAAGTCGCCTCCGCAAACGCCATATGCGAGCGAAGGAACAAAACCGCTCCGAACAAAAGCACCTTTAGAATTTCGAGTTTGAAGTTTTTTTTCATTCTGTCTCTTTCCCCCTCCCCTAAGGGAGGGGAGCAGTGAGCGAATCCCCTGTGTGCCTAATGGCAATATTGAGTTGTCGGGATGTCACTGTCCCCTCATATAGGGGTCAGAAACGGGCATTTTTTGACGGATCGGACGACACCCGTTCTCTAGAAAATATTTTTTTGGACCCTCGCGTAAATGTTGGTGAGAGTGCTTTTGGAGACCCCCAATCTTTTGGCGATTTCGGCAAAACTGAGCCCCTGTTTTTCATGCAGCTCGATAATGCTCTTCTGGTAGGGCGTCAAAGAATGGCTGGCGAGCTTTCTTTTTCGGGAAAGAGCCAGGATTTGCATTTCGGCTTTGTGCGCTTTGAGGATCGCAGCCTCGACTCTTTTTTTCAGGTACCACAGGCTATTCTGGTTTATGCCAAGCTTCTGTTGCACCTGTTCCTCGGAAATCCTGTCCACATACACGAGCTGGTAACAGGCTCGCTGCATAGGCGTAAACTTTGCCTTTTGCGCCAAATGCCTTAGCCTCGAATCCCGGCTGCGTTCCTCCGCCGCTAATTCGTCTTCTGCTTCGATTCTCGCGAGTTCGTCCGCCGGCGACGGAGCGGATGCCAAATTCTCCTTCACTTCCAGCTCGAAAGGCGTCAGCTCCTCTTGATACGGATTGTGTTCGATCCTGTGGTAGTCGGCGTTCCTAGACCTCCTTCCCTTTTCGAACCAAACGAGCGATTCCTGCTCCTCCTTCGCCGGATGTGCGCCAGAAACATCTTCTTTCGCGTTCTTTTCCATTTTCGTTTCCTTTCCGCCGTGCGGAAGGAACCGGAAACGGACACAAAAAAACGGCAATCCGGAAGAGACTGCCGCTTGAGGTAAAATTAAAAATCGAAGATTACTTTCTGAAAAGGGATGTGCATCTGAACACACGATCCCCGGCGAGGCTTTACCCGAAAAGGGAAAAAGAGCCTTTTAATCGGCCGGAATTCGTGTCGAAGCTATTTCAAGAAAGGCGATCCGGAACGGAGAACTTTTCGAAATAGCGGGCGTGGAAGATCAATCTGTGGAAGGAGCCCTGTGGCTTCATCCGCGAATGGACGCAAATTACCTGCAAGCGGAGAATCCTCCGCATTGCCGCGTCCATTTCGGTGACCCCACACGGCTATGGGTTGAAGCCAAGGCCTTTCGCGCCAGCCCGAAAGCTGTGTTCTGGGACTTGGTTCTGTAATGGGATTGCCATTCTGACAATCCCGACTCTCAAGGCGCTCCCTGCCTCACGAGTCATGTTGAGAATACGCCACTGCTCTTTCAAGCGATGGCGTTTCAAGATTCGCGACTTTCGCCACGAGCCTTTTGTTTTTGAGAGCTTCAAGAGAAACCCTAACAGGCAGTTTCGAATTTTGCAAGTTTTCGAATGAGATTTTCGGAATGCCGTAAAAAAAGAGGATATTTCATTATCAAAACATAGCAACTTTGATCCGTCCGGGCACAAAAAAAGACCGTTTTAAGGCTGCCGCTGTAGAAGACGGCGGGGTTCCCTTACCGCCGTCTTCCGCATGTTAACGCTTCCGAAACCAACGCATCAGATCCCGGCCAACATACTTTAATGTCGACCAGGACGAACGCACTTCCGTAGAGACCGAATTACTCCGGTGAGCGGGACTATTTTCGGCAGAACAATTCTCCGGTCCATACGAAATGGGCGCTTGAGGCGAAGAAGTTTGTCCCGAAGAATTCTGGACCGGAGAAACGGCTTGGACATTCTTATCCGGCCTAAGACGAGAGAACACCGAAGCAAATGCTCCGCAGCATCCCTTTGCGAGCAAAAACAGAAGCGCCGCCAGGATCGTCCACCGCAGGATCCAGCGGAATATCCACGCGCCAAGCCGGATTATTACCTCTTTTACCCATACCACCGCCGTTTTGATCTCGTTTAAAACAAATGTCATCATGATTTTTGAAACCTCCTCTCTTAAGATCCAACATAGAATCTTTCTGCCGGATCAGTATTTGAATTTCTCGAATTTCCATCTCCCTTCACGAAGCCATTTCTTAAACTCCCGCCGCTCCCGCAAAGTTTCGATCACGGCGTACAGAATCGCGACCGGGATCATGACGAGGAGCAACGCTAAAAAATCATTCATAATTCACCCTCCTCTTCCTAAAAAAGAAAACGGAGCACACCGCCTTTGGCGCACTCCGTTTTCGAACTGGTTCGATACGACTACCCGAAACTATTTGCGTTTAGTCTTCTCCTTCCAGCATGATCGTTACGCAAGGCTCCATTTCATCGCCCGGCCCGCACTTCGCCCACATGCGGACAGGTTTTGCCATAGGGTTTCCCGGCATCACAAAAAGCGGGGCAAAATGGATCTCATCGCCTTTCGAGGATTTTGCGGTCATTCTGAAAACCATGAGAAGATCCCACGCTCTTCCCTTAAGATCCTGCCCCGGGCTGCTCGTTTCGTTCAAAACACTGAAGACTCCCTGCGTGACCGCTACCGGAAATTTGATGCCGGCCTCTTTTGCCAGCTCCGAAATATCCACAAGCACGCCGTCCTCAAGAGCTTGCTTTCTGGTGTATTTGAAAATAACATCCGCTTCCCCGAAAATATCATCCATGATTTAACCCTCCTGTTTTACGAGACACGAAAGGCGGGGTCACAAAACCCCGCCTTTCTGCCGCGTCGTTTTTTAAACTCCCGAGAGCTCGAAAAGTTCCGGGGATTCCTCGTTCGCCTCTCTGCCGCCCCGGCCGCGCCCGAACGAATCCAGACAATCGAAGCTGCACGACTCGCACATGAACCGGCGGCTCATCTCGTCATAGTAAAGCTCCCCCGTCTCGAATTCGCGGCGGCATGCCGCGCAAACGATCTTCGAATGTTCGCCGATCCCCGAACCTTCGAAGAAGCCGAAGCCCTCGAGGTCCGCGAACGAGAAGAAATTCGGCTGACTTCCCGGCCGGAAATCGTCCTCCGCCCAACGCGACGGAGCCGGCCTTTCGCAGGATTTCATCGCGCATACCGTTTTCCGGAGATGGCTTCTCCCGTTGAAATCCCTGACGTCGGCGGTATAGAGATGATCCTCTTTGATCTGCCAAACGGAACCTTTCAGGCCGTTACGGGCAAGCGCATACTCGAGATGTTCCGCGTCGCTGGCCCAGAAAAGCGTCCGGAGGGACGGAACATACGCGATATGGAGGGGCCGATCTTCGTTCCGGATCAAAAAGAGCCGGTCCGGATCGTTTTTCAGCGAGAAACCCAAAGCAAAATCCCCTTCCATCTCGCTTAGCTTCGATACGAACCCTTTCGAGTCCTTCTCCCCGTCAAGGACCCTGAAAATCGCTTCGCTGTCGACCGGGGTCGCCGCTTTTTTTCCGTATTTCTTGAGCAACGCCTCGCGGTTCAGGAAATGACCGTTATGCACCCCGAGAAAATCATCCGACTCGAAGGGATGGCAGTGGCAGTTCCGGACATCCCCAACCGTTGCGAGGCGGGTATGCCCGAGACAGATCTGCGTGCCCTCCGAGATCGCCCGGATCATTTTCTGGAACCGTTTCGTCCTGAGGAGTTTCCCAGCGGGCGACGCTTCCTTGAACATCATCCACTTCCCACGGGAAAGCAGCGCGATCCCGGTCCCGTCCTTTCCCCGCGTTTCGTTCAGAAACGCAAGATCCATCACGGCCCCCCTGATCCTGAAGCGTTCAAGAACATTCAAATGCCCTTCTTTCCTTGCAAATCCGTAGATTCCGCACATGACACGATCCTCCTTGTTTTTTCGAGTTGGATTGTTCGATAGCAGCCTGATTAAACAGCCGGGCAGGAAAAACGTTCGGGATGGAACTTCGCGACGCGGTCGCGCATATACGCGCCGAGCCCCGCAGGAACGCCGAGGAACGAGACGAATCCCTCGAAACGCTCCTTGAAACCGCAATTCGGAAGCGCCTTGAACGTCTTACTCTCTTTCGCTTTGTCAACGAGCGCCTGGCAGATCACGATGAAATTCGTGATCTTCTGGGCGTTCAAAGTCCCGGAATGGTAACGGAACTCGAGCGAGCGCCTGAAAAACCAGGAGTGGATATTGAGCCCGTAGTAGCGGGAGTGGTGATACTTGGACTTGAGGTCGACTCTCCCGCTCCCCCGGGGGCCATACCAGAGCTTTTTGAGCGCTTCTTCGTCCCTTGCCGCGATCCGGAACCTCGATTTCGGAAACCGTTCGAGCGGGACGGAATAACTTCCCTCATGGCGGGATTCGGGAAGCATGGCGTAAAGCACCGGCTCGAAGTATCGCGTGATCTTGAGGATCTTCTTGATGTCCTCGCACCCAAGATCCCGGCCGTCGATATGCACGTGAAGACCGCAGGAGCGGTTCACGAAATAACCCCACCCTTGAAGGATCCCCGCGAATTTCCGGATCTCATGGAATCCTTCGTCTCCTTGGAGGATGGGGCTTACGTACTCCCGCCCGTCGTCTCCTAAAGACCCGTCCGTCACCTGTTTCCAGTCCTTGAGCCGTTCGTGCGGAAGATGCTCCGCTCCCTCTCCCATCATGGCCTCGATTTCGATCCCGTACTTGCGCGGGGACGGACATACGGAGAAACTCTTTCCGGAAAATTCGGGATACCTGGGCGAAGCGTCCGTTTCGCGGCTGTCCCAGCAGTCCTCGCAATATTCGTCGCCGTCGTCGTTGCGGAAACACGAATCGGGATCGATCTGATCGCGGCACGCGGCGCAATACGTCACGCGCTCGCTAAAACAACTCTCGCAATAATCCCGGTCGTGAAGCTCGGAATAATGCGCGCGGCCGGTCGGGACATACTCTTCGCATCCGGCACAATACCGGAAATTCTCGTCCAGGCATTCCCCGCAATAGCATTTCCCGTTTACTTTCTTCATTTCCTCTTTCCAAAAGACTTCGCCGCATTGGGCGCATGCCCCGGCCAGCTCGTGAAAACAGTCCCGGCACAGGACTTTGCCTCCGTGCTCGAGATACACGAGTCCCGGATCTTCGGCGCGGCAGTTCGAACAGATCTTGAGACCGGAGGCCGCAGCGGGCTCTTTCGAAAGTTGAACGCTTGTTGTCATGGAGAATCTCCTTTCGCGTTGAAAAAAAGTTGTCTTTGGCGTTTTTAAAGCTGGTTACGTTCCGAAAAACTGAAGTATTGGTTCTCGCCGACGATGATGTGATCGAGAACGCGGACCGAAACCGTCTGGCAGGCCGCTTTGATTTTCTGAGTGATCTCGTAGTCCTCGCGGCTTGGTTCGATCTTCCCGGAGGGGTGGTTATGAACGAGCACGATATTCGACGAATTCCGAAGAAGCGCTTCTTTCACGACCTCGCGGGGATGCACGGCGGCTTCGTCGACCGTGCCGAAAAAGATGTCTTTGTCGCCGAGAATCTTCAGGGCTTTGTCGAGAAACATCACCCTGAAGACCTCCCGCTTCAGGTCTCTCAGGCTCGCCGAAAGATAGTCCGTGACCGCTTGGGGACTCCGGACGAAGCTCTGGCCGATGATCCCCTGCCTCAGAACGCGGCGGCCGATCTCCCGGACGGCCTGAAGCTGGATCCTTTGCGCCTCCGGCAAATCCCCGAGATCGAAAAGCTGGCGGAGCCCGCCCGCCTTATTCAGGATCTCGAGGGCAACATCCACTTCCGTTTGCTCGTAAGTGCACTTTTTCAGGATAAGAGACAAAAGCTCGGCGTCCGATAACGCTTCGATTCCTTTGTCTTTCGCCCGCGCCGAAGGTTGCTCGCTCTCCGGCCAATCCTTGACCGATAATTTTTTTCGCATGACTGCGGTCTCCTTTGAAGACAAAAAGGGCGGGAAGAACGAAATGCTCTCCCCGCCCGCCGTTGAAAGATCCTTCACTTCACGATTACTTCCCAGCCGCGGCGTCTGAAACGCTCGATCAGCGCGGCGTATTTGATCTCATCTGCTTTGCGGATAATGAGACGCATGGAAATCACCTCCCTCTTTTTAAAAATGAAAAGGGGGGAAACGGTCGAAAATGCGGACCGCTTCCCCCTCTGTTTGCCGTTTAAACCCAGCCGCTTTAGGCCGGCTGAACGGACGTTTCCACCGGCATCGGTTCGGCTTCCGGGCTCTGGAGAGCCGCTGCGACACCCTCGACGGACGACTCGAGGATCGACAGCGCCTTCCTGGAACTCGGGATGAAGCTCCCTTCGCCGCCCTTGAAAGCGTACGAGATCCGAACGATGCGGTTTTTGGGGCCCCGCACTTTCGAGATCTGGTACTGCTCGGTTTCCGAAACCGCGACCGCGCTCACGAACGCCGTCTCGCAGTTTTTGCCTTCGGACGGCTCGGGAATCTCGGCGGCGTTTTTCGCCGCGAGGAGAGCCGCCGCGATTTCGCGGCGGAGCCGGGCAAGGACGTTCACGCCTTCCCGGGTCTTCCTGAGTTTCCCGTCCTTCGTGTAATACACGCGGAGGTCGAGAAAGTGTTTGCCTTCCTTGCCCGTCCACGCGGAAACGCGGTAGATATCGTTCCCGTTCCGCGGAACGTCCGCGATGATCTTGTTTTCGTTTTTGCTGATTTCCTTTTGAGTTTCCATTGTCTTGTTTCTCCTTTTTTGATTTTTGAATTGGATTTTTCCTGCTATTCAAATGCCTCGTTTTTCCTGGGTTTCACCTCCCTTTCGAAAATAAAAAGGAGAAGCGGGTCGAAATGACCGGCTTCTCCGAAGTTGTCGTCCCCCGTTTTTTCAAAGAGAACGGGCGCGCTTGGCGCGTTCAAGGCCCGCGATCACCCGCTCGATCAACCGCATCTCGATCACGGTCCCTTTCCTGTAATACGGGCTCCACTTCCGGCCTACGTTCAGCATCATCCGCCTGAGCTCCACGAACTGCGCGTCCTTCTTGCGGAGCTTGTAGAAGCGGTAGATGTCCCACTCCGAAATATAGAACTGCCAGGCGATGATTCTGTTTTCCTCCGCCCCGCACAAAGACCTCCTGGCAGGCGTATTCTTGGCGAGGGTAAGCCCTTCGATTACGTCCCCCAGAAGTTCCCTTTCGATCCAGAGGCCTTCGATCCTCGGGATCAAACGGGCGGGATCCTCGATCGCCCGGGCGAAAACCCTTAGGTCGACGTGCCTCATCCCGCGGTATTCCTTGTTGGAAATGCGGTAGATCTCCCGTTCGTTGATCGGGATATCGCAGATCACCTTCGTTTTGAAATCGTCGTTTCTCTTGTAATCCAGTCCAAGCATTTGATGCTCCTTTCTTCGCTGAAAAAGCAAAAGGAGAGAAACGCAAACCGCGCGCATCTCTCCTTTGGTTGAAAACAAAATAAGCGGAGCACGCCAAACCGGCACGCTTCGCTTATTCGTCGGATTTACTTGAAGTTATGAAGCCCGAAACCGGGCCTAGACCGCTTTGTTTCTCGTGTTTTTCACCTCCTTCACGACCTCGAGCGGATTATCCGCCTTGACCGGGCCGAGTTTCTCTTTGAATTTTTCGAGAAGTTTCAGTTCTTCCACAAGCTCTTCGTCTTCGAAAATATCGGGGTTGTGGTTCGGCTTGAATTCGCCGCGATAAGCGGGGTGCCCGAAGAAATCGAGTTTCACGTAGTCGGTAAGAAGCGACGGACTTTTCCAGATCACGACCGCTTCCCCGCGCTTAAGGGCCCGGATAAGATCGGGCTCGATCCGGAAAGTCTGCCCCTCCCGGACCGAGCCGGTGCCGGTAAAGCCCTTGCCGAGGATCTTATCTTCCGTCTGATAAGTAGAAATCATGGTCGTGCGGGTGCCGCCGATCTTCGAGAATTTCTCGACCGAGATGGGGTCATCCTGCCTCAGAACGATCTTGATATTGGTATTTTCCATCACCTGCTGTTGAAAGTTCGGAATGCCGCGGAAATAAAGATCCCCAAGCGACTGATGAAGGATCGTGACCGCAAAACCGCTCGCCCGGCATTTGTTGAGGAAATCGATAAAATTAAGCTCCAAAAAACTCGAGGCATCGTCGATGAAAACCGGGAAGAAATGACGGCGGTGTTCCGGAATTTTGGCCTGGATGTGGCTGGAAACGGCGCGGATATCCTGGATCACCATCCTCCCGAGACGGCGGGAGGTGTCCGCGTATTTCTGAAGATCGAGGGCGAAATAGCAGATCTGGTTTTTATTATAGACCCTTAACAGATCGATTTCCGGACGGACCGTGTCCAGAAGGTCCGAAAACTCGCTCCGAGACGTGAGATAAAGGTCCGCCATGAGCCCGGAAAGGAACTTCTGATTGTCTTTGAAGCTACTCACCATCTTTCCGATATCATCCTTGAGAACGGGATCCTGAGTCTCGTCGGAAAGCTTCGAGAGAGCGTCGACGTCCGTGAGATATGCGTGAAGATCCCGGAATCTCGTGCTTTTTTTCCGTTTCCGGGAAGCGATCGCGTTGAAAAGCGTAAGCGCGGCGCGCTCGGCCATCCTCCGGTAAAACTCCTCGCTCCAGACCATGCTGTTGATCAGTTTGTCTTTGAGTTCCGTGGGATTCCCCCTGAAAAGAGGGTTATAGGTATTGGATTTATCGGGATGAGCCAGCGAGAAAAAGAAGAAGTCATCCCCGCGGTTTTTCTCTTTGACGATGTATTGGATCCGGTTTAGGAGCTCGAGATCCCCTTTCCCGTCGAGGATAATAGCGCCTTTACCGCGTGCGATATCGTGGGCAAGCATGGGAAGGAGCACGGATTCGGTCTTTCCGGTCCCGGTGCTTCCCACCACTTCGCAGTGCATTTGGCGCTGGTCGTTGGTGAGATAAAGAGGCTTGCCTCTCCTGAAACTTTCGCCGAGATAGACCTTGTGATAATCGGACGCGAGCCGGTTCCGGCGCATGGTTCCCGGGGCAGGGTCGATTCTCCGGTCTTCGGACTTGAACTTCGAATCCTGAGTGAAATAGGCGAAAAGTATGAAAACGGGAAGCGTAGCGGCCGTGTAAACGCCGTAGAATAGCGCGAAGCGGATGCCGCCCTGCCAGTTCTGATTCACGAACCCATTCTGGAAAAGCAGGTTTATACCGTCAAGCAGCCGGCTTAAACCGAGGATCGCCCCTGCGGAAAACAGGACCGGGATGCCAAGCACCATTCTTTCGACCCGAGGTTTTCCGATCCTTGAAACGAGGAGTAAAAAACTCCGGGCGATCCCGAGCGGAACCGCGATGAATATTCCCGTGATCAATTTGACGAGAAACGGTTCTTGTCTTCCCGGAGGTTTTGTCATGACGCATCATAGGATTTCGCAGAGAGCGAAGCTTGCCGCCTTGTTTTCAAATACAGCATCCCCTTTCTTTTGGGTAAGTTCACGGTAGGTCGTGATCCAGACCCGTTTCACGTCGTAATCCATGACGGTAACCAGCCAGTCTTTGACGTCTCCATCGATGATCAGGAACAAAAGCACGTAGTTCTCGTGCTGCCTGTAATAATTCAGCATAGCTTGATACCGCACCATCTGCTTGGTTAACCCGAGATTTTCGAATTCGATGGCGATTCTTTTGCCGCCGATATTGAGAATCCCGTCGGGAACTTTCTTCAAATGATCCCGGTCCCGCGCCACTCTTTCGCTGGTCCACGAATCGAGGCCGAGATCCCGGAAAAGAATCCTGAGATTCAGGACTTTTAGGTCATGGTCGATGCTCCGGTCGAACCATTCCGTCGGTTCATAAAGCATAAGCCCGGAATCGAGGCCGCGGTCCTGGAGAATCTTAAAAGACTTTGCGGTCACGAAATAAACGTCCAGGCTCTTTCTTGACGAGTAACCTTTGTCGAGAAAGCCGGAGCGAACAAGCCTTTCGACCCGTTTGTAGCAGGTTTTGGCCGAAACGGTCCGGTTCTTCCAAAAACCCTCCCGGATCTGGCTGTAAACGATATATCGGTGCTCATGCGCAAGCTTGAAAATCGCGATGTCCCGGGCCGTCAGATCAAGCGGATCTAAAGGCTTTGTTTCGTCCTCTTCCTCGAAATTCCCGGGTTGTGCGTTTTCTTCGCTCAAGATCATCCTCCCGAAAGGTTTTCTTTCAGGATCTTTCAAGAGAAAGCGATCCTGACCCGGAGGGAAAAGAGAATCCGAGTCTCTTTTCCCTCCATTGCATACCCGCTTAACGGCCCAAGCGGCCCGTCAGGCGCTCGGCAACTCCCAGCACATCGTGTACGAACCGGTTCTGCTCCCGCGTCATATCGACGCGGTAACGGTTCTGTTCGCGCAGAAGGCCGACTTGATCGGCGGGTTTTGACTGAATTATCACCGGCTGATTTACATGGGGAATGACCGCCGGGCTCCGCGGGACCATAAAATCCGTAGAAGCTTCGGCCCGTCCTCCCGAGTATTTCAGCCATGTTCTCACGCCCTCATTGACCATCGTCACGAGTAAAAAGGACGCGAAAACAAGAATCGCAACGAACTTCGCTTTCGAAATCGCTTTCTTGCTTTCACGGCGCGGCATCTCGATGACTTGCACTGCCGCGTAACGTCTGAATCTCGAAACATCTCTGACGTTCGGAGACATCTCACGTCTTTTGCTCATCTCTAGAGTACTCATATCGCTCATCTCCTTTTGGCTCTAACGCCGAATTACCTCCCAAGTCTAGGATTGGGTGTTTTTGTTTTTAATGCATCTCTCATATAGGGGTCAGAAACGGGCATTTTTTGACGAATCGGACGACACCTGCCCTCTAGAAATATTTTTAAAAGGGCTTTTTTTCTATTTCTCTGAATTTCGTTTTTGGGAAGTCGAGCCGGATTTTAGCGCACCCAGGCACGGCTCTAACCATCCGACTACGGTCTCGAGTCTCATTTTCAAGACGAGAGAGCGTAGTCGGATGGTGGGTGGAGTTTGTCACCAGTGGGGACCCAGAATAAGGCGTGCCGGGGTGCGGGAATCAAAACGACGGACATGTCAGGCGCAGCGCCCGCCGCCAAAGAGAATGGGAGGATTGGCGTTCGTGGCGAGGAATATGTAACGGCGGGTGTGACATTTCTTGCAGTAGCGACCGATCCCTTCGAAAATCTTCCGGTAAACCGAGCGGCAGGAAGGACACCGGTAAATGGCGATACTGATGTCGGGTCTCCCTTTGATGCCGTGCCATTCACCGTGCCGGAGCACCTGCGCGCATTTTACGCAGGTGATTTCAAGCTTGCCGGGCTCGATGGATCCCGTCGACACATCACACAAGAGCCGGCCGCAATCACAAGCGCACCGGACCTCGGCGATATCACTCTCACCATGCTCTTTCTGCGGCGGCAATCCCGCGTTTGGCTGCGTATCCATAACTTGTAACTTTCATACCCGCCTTTCCTTGGATTTTTCGTCTGCCGGCCCAGACAAGCCTTCACTTTCTAAATCACAAAAACAGCCAGATAATAAAAAACCCTGCAACAAATTAAATCGTACAAAAAAACCGTATATCGCACGCACTTTAATTTGTGACAGGGCTGGTATCACAAATAAACCAAGTTATTGGCACCGCTTTACTGCTGGCTCTCCTCTGGCTTGGAAGCCAATTATTTAAAAAACATGAAACGATCGATCAGGCGGTCTGCCGCGCTACGATCTCGGGAATATAACGGCGCTGGACCGCTTCTTCATCTCCGAACTCGATCTTGTCGATCACAAGACCCACGGCATCCTGTCCTATCTGATAAAGAGGCTGCCTGACGGTCGTAAGGCTTGGGGAGATCACTTTCCCTTTTTCGATATCGTCGAAACCTATAAGCGCTACCTTCTCGGGACACCACATTTTGGCTTCCTTCAAAGCTTTTAATGCGCCAATCGCGATATCATCATTCCCGCAACAAATCGCCCGCGGTAAATTCCCCTGTTCGATCCATTCCTTCATCTTGTTGTAGGCGTCCGCTTCGCGGTAAGTGACGCATTCCCTGATCCATTGCGGTTTCAAAAGCAGTTTGTTCTCTTTGATCCCCTCTTGGAATCCTTTTAGTTTCTCTTCCGCGTCCACGCAATTCTGATGGAGTTCCTTGCCGTCGGTTTCGAAAACTGCGGCCCGAGGTCGGGCAAGATAACCGATTCGCTTGTACCCTCTCCCCGCAAGATAGGACACCGCCATTTTCATGCCTTCCCGAACATCGGTGTAAAGGATATTGGTTTTCAGATTACTGTCGAAATCGTTCATCACCACGAGCGGGAGATCCGGCAGGCAGTTTTCGATCAATTGGATCAAGTGCGGATTAAAGCGCCACGTGATAACGATCAGGCCGTCCACTCCGTATTCACCGAAAAGATCCTCGGCGCGGGCGAGTTGCTTCTCTTTCATGCGGAAAAGCTTGAGGTCATGGCCAGTCCTGAAGATCTGGTCCACAATACCGGCCATGATCCCCATGTGGTAGCCGGAATGAATGATGTCTTTTGAAAGCGAAGTAAGTACCCCAATATTGTATTTGCGTAAAGCTCGCCGCAACCGCGCAAACGCCATGGGTTTATAGCCAAGCTTTTGGATCGCGAGCTCGATACGGGCACGAAGATCCGCCCTTACCGTATGCCGCGTCCTAGGAGACAAATAACGGGTTATAGTCGCCTGCGAGGTCTCGGCTTCCCGCGCCACATCCTGAATCGAAGGTCTTTCTTTGCTCATTTAGTTTCCTTTCTTCGAGTAACGAATTACGAAAGAAAATATAACTGTAAAAGATTGGTATTACAACCTGCTATAGCAGGTAAATATGGGCTTTTCTCAGTCGAAACTAACCGCATGAAAGTCACCACGAACGAGAAAATGGCGGAAAAAGCGATCGCAAAACAGTTTGGCAAGCTCGTGGCAGTGCTTCGGGTGAAAAAGCGATTCACCCAGGATGGGTTTGCCTATCACGCCGGAATAAACAGAAGCTATTACGGAGAGATCGAGCGAGGAGAAGTTAGCGTCTCGGTCTACAAAGCCGATCTTATCGCAAAAGGGCTCAGCCTGGAACTCGGCGAGCTCATGGTTTTATTGGATAAGGAACGGAAAAAAGAACCCGGAAAAGAACAACTGCCGGGGAAATAGCCTTGGCATGCCGATTTTAAAGCAGACGGGAAGATAGTATGAGGGTTGTTTTTAGTCCGGCTGGCTGAGGATTTTGAAATCTTTTAGCTGCCTCGCCAAAAAATCCGGATGAAGAGGCTTGAAGATCGCCCCTTTGATATTAAGGGGCATGTGAGTCAATAGCTCCTCCCCTCCCATGATCACGATCGATATCTTCGGATCTAAAGAACGAACTCCTTCCAGCAACTTCCCATAACGAGCGCACTCGTCGACTTCGTATTTCATCAGCACGAGATCGGGGTTTTCCTTCTGGACGGCGGGAATCAAATCCTCGTCTTTATGCGCCCATACAATCTCACAGCGACCCTCCACCGCTCCCAAGACGAGACTAACGACTTCAGGGTCGTCAAAAACCAGCATCTTTTTAAGAGGGGCTTTATCCATGACAGAACGAAAAAACAGGCTGGAGAATCTTTAGGTCCGGAAGAGCGAAGTTTTTTGACGGTTTTCTTTTTTCGCGGCGTTTAGGGATTCTCTCATCAAGCCCGCAGGCGCAGCGTTCGAAATAATGTGCAGGAAGCGATTCTATCTTGTCCAACGATAATTGGCTTACCTTCCTAAAACGGTAACCCGCCCGCTCGGCAGCCTCCGTGAATCGCCAGGTAGTGCCGTCGCAATCGCCGCAGGGAATCTGGGAATGGCGGTGCTTGAAAAGAAGAAGCCGGACGTTGCAATGGCAGTATTGAATGCATTCGACAGGAATCATTTGGAAAATATCGGGAGGGATATCCGTCATGTGCATCCCCTGACGGTCGAGCATCTTCTCAAGCCAGTAAGGCAAGACGTGTTTCATTCCCCGGCAATGTTCGCATACCTGGTCACGGCTGGTTGTTTCGTTTTTCATGCTTAAAACGGATGCCGGTATTGATGGTAAAGCTGCTCGTCGTCTTCGGGCCATTCGTCGATGATGGATTTGATGAGTTCGATCTGTTCCGGAATAGCCGCGATCTCGCCCTTCTCTAACCGGACGAGATACCCCTGACTTACGCCCATCACATCTGCTAACTCGACCAATGTGATCCTTTTTTGCTTCCTTGCGTTCTTCATTTCCGTTGCCGAAAAACCACCGCTCATTTTAAGCTACCGCCTTTCACAAGAATTTGATCAATGCTACCGGATACACCCAGCTCTTTCAGGAGCCGGAGCGTTCTTCGCAGAAACGTATTCGGAAATGATTTGCTTAAGGAAGGACGAAAAAGCCATCGACCGCTTGGAGGCAAGATCCTTTAAAACCCGAAAATCCTCCATCGAAAAACTGAGCTGAACCTCAACCCATTGTCCCTCCATTCACCAATTACCTGCCCTTCCTTAAGATTGTTTTATCATCCAGCCGACAACTTACGCTTCTGCCTGCCAAGAAACGACCTTATCATCAATAAGTGTTACAATACCGTTTCCGTAGAAAAACTGAATCTGAGTTGCATTATTGGCATATGATTTCCGAACCAGATCAGGATTCCCAAGTAATCCCATGACCTGTCCACCGGTAAGACCTTCTCCCATAGCAGACCATTTCCGCTCAGCCGTTGTCAATTTGGGAACTACCGTCATTTTTTCGACGGGACCGTGATCCTTCAGGTAAGGCGCAAGGGCTTCCGGCGGAATTCGGGAGAGCATGTCCTCGGCAAATTGCGTTGTTTCAAGCACATTGGCGGGCAATTCTTTAACAACCTTAGCCTTGCCTGCCAATCCTTTTTTAACCACCCTTAAATGCTCCTTGGGGACACTATAGCCTGCTTTCTTCGCCTTGCGAAACCAGCGGTCAGCCGCTTCAAACTTATTGCGCATAACCTCAATAAGCCCAAGGCGATACATTGTGTCACCGTCATTGGGGTTACACAGCAATGCATTGATGAGATACTTGTGTGCCTTATCGTTATTTCGTTGCTCCGCAAAAATCATTGAGGAATATTTGTAAGCGAGAAAATGCCTTGGATTTTTCTGAATTGCTTGACCGTAATAAGTCAGCGCTTTTTCCTTGTTTCCAAGCTTGGATTCGACGATTCCCGCATAAAAATATAAATCCGCTTGATCAGGTTCAGCGGTCAACGCTTCATTAAGCTTCAAGGATGCTTCATCATATTTCCCATCCTTAAAAAGAATCATCCCTTCCTTAACCAAATTTTGAACCGACTGGGTAAGCGGCACTGGTTGCTGCCTTTTGCTGAACAAAATCCTATAATTATCTTTTACTGACCAAGCAAGAAGTCCTACCAGAAGCACAACCAGAACAATACCCCACCAGGTCAGGCAAATCCGAACGATAATGGCAAGCAACCCCAGCAAGGTCACAAGCCGTGCTGCCTCTCGAAGCAAACCGCCAACATGAGCGGCCACAAAAATGGTATTGATGGCAAGCCCAACTACAAAGAGAATGAGCCCCCACTTTAAAAGCCTCGTTTTCCATATTGATTTTTTCTTTATCTCGTTCTTCGTCATAACTATTGCCTTTTATCTCTAATCACTAATCATAGCCCTTTACTACTTCGTATATATTTCTTCTAAAATTTTCCCGGTTTTAATATCAACTCGATATGTTGACTCCCCACCACTTGCCCAAAAATTTTCTTTTTTATCAACCCCAATACCAACAAAAAGATCCCTTCTGAAAAATTTTTTCCCTGTCCGCCATTCATCTGGGTCCTGAATTCGCCACAAAATTTCTCCCACGTCATTGACGCATACAATATTTCTATCGGGTGTCTTCTCACCCTCGGCTTTAAATCGCACCACAATATATTGATTCCCAACAACTAAGGCATCGCCGATTTCATGATCCATAGCAATGGTTCGACATGTTTCATTTCTTTTAATATTTAAATTATTTTTTTGAAACGAAAGATTAATCATTAAATATATCTCCTATTTCACGAAGGCGTTTAAACCAGTCGTCCTTAAGTTCGGATATTATTTCGTATTGGTGTCCACCGCCAACACCATATGCATTTGAACCAGCAATACCATCCCGAATAAACACAGTATCTGTCGACCCAAAAACAACATCAGCAACATGCGTCGGCTCTTGTGGCAAAGACAAAATCTGTTTAATTTCAGCCGGACTCTTTCCCTCTATGACAGAGCGTCGTGTAATCCAGTAGCCTTTCCCTGTTGGATTGGACGAGCTTGGAACAAAAACCCTAACAAGAGGATCTCCATCCACAACATTGAAAGAATCTCTCACACCCTTTTCTGTAACAGCTTCAAATGGATCCCAAGGAATTTCATGTCCAGGACGTCTGACAAGATAATCGGCATTAACCTCTTGACCTTGCCGAGTAATATTTATATCGGTTACATCATCAACACCAATATACCGCCTTGAGTAGGCTTCGGCAACATCATCAATGTTATTAGCTTCTGATAGAAATTCACCCTTAAGGCCATTATTTCTAAAAAGACGTGTTAACAATGAATCGGCAGCAACATCACCTTGGCGCCTCAATAGCTTCCCCACAAGATCTGCTATGCCAGTTTTTACCGCCGTAACACCAGCGCCTACTACGGTCTTAACTACGCCTCCAATCAATACAATATCTAGCGCGCGAAACAGCTCTGTCGCGGTGTTCAAACCAAGAGAAAGAATCTTTTTTCCCGCATCGGATAGATTGCCGTCATTGATATCACGCCAAGCTCCCGTCGCATCATCCCACATATTATCCAGCCGATCGCCAATCCGAATGGCATCGATAAATCCTTTTACAACGGATCTTAAGAGCTCCACGGATGCTGTCTGTGGAAACAGCAATATGTCTTCCAGCAAACTGTCTGTTTCCGGTTTGATATAGTCGAAAATTCTGTCAACTACGGCATCTGCTTGATTGGCTATCTCATGCCTTGTTATGTTCAGGTCCTCAAGCAATGAACGATGAGTATCCGGAAGATCTGTTATCCTCTGATTATCAATCAATGTTTCGGCAACGTTCCGCATGGCAACAGGGTCTCCGTCGAGCAGATGCTGCTGGAAACCCGGGTCCATATGAATTTCATAGCCGCCTGAAATATTGACGCCGTCAAAGTGCTCGACAAATTGGATAGATCCTGCCGCTGTATCGCCTAAATCGGTCTGGTAATCTATAAACAATGTCTGCTGAACGGCTGATACTTGCCCCGCAGAATAATAAGCCGTGTCGCCCGTGTCCCAATTTCTCGCAACGCCGGACTGGATCGTAAAGGATCCATTCGGGTTATCCACTAACACAAGCGGCTGTGTCTCTGTGCCGAAAAAGCTGACCGCATTCCCCTGCGCATCAATCATGTCAACATTTACTACCTGCGCATCGCGAACGGTTAACGTCATGCTTTCCGTCCCATTGGTGAATGTCATTTCGCCGTTGACCATAACATACCGCCCTTGCTCATCCATCCTGTACTGGCCGCTTTCCGTGTGACTGCCAAACTGCCTGGCAAGGATCTGTGTTTCATCTTCGTTTAAAACAAATTTGTTATTCCCTACGGTATATTCGTGGACAATCGTGCCGTCCTCAAGCTGGCGCACCGTGAAATCCTGGGCTGCCTGCCGGGCCCTGAAATAATCTTCAATGTTCTGTCCCGTCGCATAAATTGACTCTACGGTATCCCGACCGAGGATCTGGACAGCATACATCTCAAAAACATCGAAAATATCCCCTCCGTCCCGGATTTTGCTTGCCAAACTGACCAATTGCATGAGGTAAAGCGATTTTTGGTATTCGGTAGCGCCTTCGCCTCCCAAGGTAAGAACATTTTTAATGGATTCCTGTAAAGCACCGGCAATCCCTCCAAAAAAGCGGGTAATGGCATTTCCGGAAGATGTCTGATTCGTTAAACCTTCTATTCCTCCGACAATGCCCCTCAGGCCTAGGGATATCAGCAATGGATTAACATCCAGAACATCAGCCAGCCAGTAAGCACCCATACTGACGAATCCACCCAAGGTCTCCCTGCTAAGGAGAGCTTCTTTTAGCGAGTCAAGAATTGAGAAGGTGCCCGGGCTAAGTGCGCTATTAACAATATGACCTATACTTGCCGCAATTGGATACCCTATGAGTGCTGTAATGCGCGGATCGAGGCCGAGGGAGCGGCCGACGAGTTCGAGTCCGCCGAGTGTCAATTGCTGAGTAAAACGAGGGAAAATACCGGGAAGTTCGGTTCTGAGATTGAAGGCAGGATCAAAAAGACCGGCAAGGGATGCCGTCACACCAAGAGAAATCGCCGACGTGATCGGCGGCGGCAAATCCAGTTTGAGACCCATTTCGCTGACACCCTGAAGCAAATACATCTGCATCCCGGAACGAAGAAATTCCGACATACCTCCGCCAAGTCCGATCACCCCGCCTGAAACAAAAGCCCCCGCAAGACGTGCCATCGTGGATTCAATACCGAGTCCTTCCAGACCTTTCGAAACCGGCATATTGATGGCCGCGGCGATCATGGTCCGGCCGATCGTCTGCCCAAGCGTCAGTGTTTGCGGCACAAGCGCTCCGGCCGGGTCGAACATGATCTTGATCCCGTCGACAACATAGTTCCCGATGTTCGTGATCCCGGCCCCAAGCGCTCCGAAATTTCCGGTGACCATATCCGTAAAGAACGTGAATCCCTGTTTCAGAAATTGCCCGGCATGCGACACGCCCTCCCAAATCGTGTTCCCGAGTGACGTGAATCCGTTCTGGATTGACTGGAGGAGCCCGGCATGCTGGATAGAACTGAGCGCCATGGAGAATCCCTGGACCGCGAAGTTGACCACGCTTGCCGCGATCGCCACGATCCCGGCCACCATGGCCGCGTAACCGATGATCTTCCCGAAAGTCGGGCTGATAAAAGACACCACAACGCTCGCCACCGTCAAAGCAACCGAGGCGATCGTGAACCAGAAAATGAGCAATGGGAAAAAAGATCCACGGACCCGCATAGCCGTTTTGTCATCAAGACGTTTTGTCGTGATCGACTGGTCCTTAAAAACCACAAGATGCCCTGTCCCGTCCCCGGCATCCCAGCTTTTTGAAAATTGCGGCAAAGTGACATGGACCAGCGTGCCGTCCGCTCCCTGATTGGTTTCAAAATAAGACACGGCGGTGGGTGTCACTCCTGTGATTACGGCAAAATGTTCCTTTCCGATATGCACAATAACACGCAGACCACAGGCCGCGTTTTCATCGATTTGAAGCGCCGGACACGCGGACGCATAAAGCGATCTGAGATCAGCGAGCGAGTACCGAACACCCGTGATGTCCGCTCCGTGGATCTTCGCGGCACGTTCCATGGCAAAAACGGATATTAAAAGATCGCCTTCGGCAAAACGATTGATCGTCCCGGTCAGAATGTCCACAAGCACTGACTCACGCCCCAGCGTTGTCATGGGAACATGAATGCCCCGGGACGAGAGCATCTCTTTTAAAGAAAGAAACGCGGATTGTCCGAAGTGAAGATCCCGGCTCCCAAGCCATTGCAGAATCGCGGTCACATCCTCCTGATTGAGATCCACGGCCTCGGAAGGATCAAGCCGAAGTGATTGAACAAGTGTCGCGCGTGCTGTCGGATCATTGGCAGCGGCAAGATACTGACTCAGAAAAGTCTGCACCTGGCTGATCATCGCGGCTTTTTCATTTGTCCTGTTCAGAAATTCAGGCGAATTCCTGATCTCGTTGATGGTTCGGCTGAGATCAATTGCCTCCATCGCTCCAAATCTCGCGATCTCGGTATCGACTTCCGCGTCCGAAGGGTCCCGGCCCAAAAGCCGCCGGTAAATATCCGCAAGGACCGGCGCGACTTCGCGCTCGAGGATATCGTGAAAAACCGCCTGCTCCTGCGCGGCAAGGTCCGTGATTTTCTGCGCGGTCGCGTTTTCAATCTCAGATTTTTTCTGCGCAATCAGCAAGGGGATGGTGGCAATCTGCTCGGGCTGGATTTGTTCCAGCAACTGCGCTTTTTGATTTCTGGTCGCGTTGATCATGGCGACAACGCCGGGGACCTCATAACGTTCTTCATGGCATTTCCTGCCGAATCCCAAAAAAACACTTTTACAGACCTTGACATTCTGAAAGCGCTGGGATTCTAACTGATGAATATAGGCATCAAGCGCCGCAAGGGCACTGGCCACTTCCTGTTTGATATTGGCCTGCGCCACTTCTTCCTGTTCGGCCAATTGCCGTAACGCATCGAATTTGACCTGCGCGATCTGCTGACGGGATTTCGCGGCTTCGGCTTCAAAATCAGCGCGTGCTTTGACCAGGGTCACTTTCACAAGATACAAATCATTCGGATTGGCACAGCCGCTATCCGGGCAGCCATATTCGTGGACATAAAGAAGTTCTCCGTCACTGGCAAACGTTTCTCTCGGCTTGCCTCGATCATAAAAGGTTCGCACACCGCTTAAATTTTCAGAATAAACGATCTGGTTTTGGCTGTCATAGACCGTGATTTTTTCGAGGTCGCCGCCGGGTTTGTTGGGTTCATAGGCTTTTAAGAAAGCGCTGTAGGCATCGGCTGCCCCCTCAGGCACAGACAGGATCAAATGCATCCCGTGAAACACCGGGTCGGTGATCCCGGAAAGACTCGTGTAGACCGCGCTTTCCGTAGCGGAGGAAAAAGAACTGCCTCCCGTCTGTTCACAACCTTCCCCCTTTTTTAAATATTCATTCCCGAATAAATACCATGTCTGATTGGCCGCACTTGCATTCCTCACGTTCCCCGCCCCGATACCTTCCAGCAGAGAAAGAATTTCATTTCCCGCCGAAGAAAAATAGGGATCTTTGACCGCCATGGCGACATACTGGCCCGGTTTGAGATTTATTAAAAAATTTTTCAGCAGGATGCGGTCACCGGTGGATGCGAATTGACCGGAGAGGACCTTCCATTGATTGAGAGATTCATCATACGTGCTGATCAAAAATCCGGGACTTCCCTCGCGCTTCCCGATTATTGCGTCCGGATCTCTCATCACAATCGTATTTCCCGCCTCAAGCGTCAGTGCTTTCGGAAACGGCACGCCGTTAAAATCAATCTGCTTATGATGCAAAAGATTGTACCCCGTGAGATTGCCTGAAGTATCCGCTTGATAAGTGAACTGCCAGGATTCGCCGTTGGGAGAATCGATCTTGAGTAAATACCCATAAGCGTCATAACTGTAGTACGTTCCTTCGCTCTGGAACATACTTCCCGTGTAGCTACCCGTCTGATCCTGCAAAATCGTTATTTGAAAATCGTTTGCCGGAAAATTCGCCGAAAAAAAAGCGCCGTCGGCCAAACGTCCGCGGACCGGCAGATAATTCTCAATTTCAAGAATAAGCCCGTTGTCAAACTGTATCTGCCCGCTTTTGATTTTCCGGTCATCATCCAGAACAACATTCACGGCTTTATCCCCTGAAGGAGTGTCGATTTCCATCAATCCGTCGTCTCCTTTTTTGATCCGGAAACCATCCCTGGATTCATATCCCACCCAGGTGACTGCACGCAGGTCCGCCGCATTGAACACATGAGTCCATTTATAATCGTGAGCGACGGCAAGCGGATTTTGAGGCACTACGGAATAATCCAAATAAGCATACAGATAGCCATCCCGGGTGAGGTGTTTTTTCAGGTTGCCGTTTTTGTCGTAATACCAGGTGGTCCCGTCGTGATCCGTGACTTGAGTTTCGTCGTCTGAAAACTTATAGCTGGTACTTTGCAGCACGCGGTTTTTATAAAAAAGCTCGGCTCCGATCAGTGCTTCATCCAGGTAACTGTAAGTCGTCGTAATGCCCGCCGCGCTGATGGATTGCAACAATTTTCCTCCTTGGAACTTTCGGAGGTCGCCCGTGAGGTCGTCTTTGATGACGGTAATCTCATTCCCCTGGCCGTCAAACTCATAGCTGAATTCGTAAATTTTTCCATCTGATTGCGTGATTTTTCTGAGGGCGCCGTAACGGTAATCCAAATTCCCAACGGCACTATTGGCACTGGAAGAGCCTTGAACGGTTGTTTGGGAAGAATTCTCAGCGGGCAAATATTCATGAACAGTCCCGTCCGGCAAGGTCACGCGGCTTACATTTTCTCCGTCAAGATCAACACGACTTCCGTCAAAACGTTGAAAATAGGTGATGTCGCCCGGGTGTTGGCCGTCCCCTGTTTGATAAAGCAGGGCCGGGGCATCGAACCATTCAGCAAGGACAGCGTAATCAGGAGGTGTGTTTGACGCAATTTCAGCACCCACTGCCGTTAAATGATCTGATTCGATTTTTAAGGTGCTGATTTCCTGAGCGGTCATGCCGGATTGGGTTTCCCAGAAAGAGTGAGGCCCGCTCATTCTTTTTAACGAAATAAATTCAAGATCCGTCACGGTAAAGGAACCTTGCTTGCCGATACCTTCCTCGGTAGGTACCGGCTCGACTGTGATCTCAGTTTCCTCAGCGCTCAGAACTGGCAGAGGAATCCACAGAAACCTACCGCCACTGGTTTCATAGGTAAATAACGTATTTCCATTTTTTATTTTTACCACAAAGGGCTGCTCCCAGGTCACATCCAGACCCGGATGAATACTGATCTGAAGCAAGTTGTAATCGATAAGTGAAACAGGATGATTCCTATTCATGATATAGAGCCCCATTTGGCTCGTGGTATCTTGATAAAGAAATTTGCAGGAAGCTTCGGAAGCATTGCCTGCCCCCCATATAAACTCTCCCGGTTTCAAGGCGCCGACTTGGAAACCTCCCATGCCTTCTGCCAACGATAAAACATTACTGCTTTTTGAGAGAAAATAGGGTTTCACATCGCTGACATAATGACTAAACCAATTTCCAAAAAGCAATTCAGCCAGGGAGCAAGTCCCCTCATGCACCTGAGTCGTCCCATAAACCCACTCCGAGTAGCGAAAATGCACCGTCGTTCCTGTGATCTGACCGTCGAGATCCCGTTCATAGGACAAAACATCGAGCCGGTTATTTTCATCCCAGACAATCGACTTGATCGCTCCATTTTGGTAGATGACTCTCGGGCCTCCATTGGGGTAATCCACATACTGCTCTTGCGTCTGGTCAATCGTCATCACCGTGCCGTCCTTCAACGTCAGGATCGCACGCAGTAATCCGCCGTCATCGGCAAATTCGAGATCGCTGAATGTCCCGGCACTCGTGGTGATGGACGAAATTTTTCCGTTCTCATAGGCAACCATGTTTCCATCCTGGATCATCTTCTGAAGTTTTCCGTCCGGACCAAAGACACGCCTGCGGTCATTGTCCTGAATATGGAAGGAACGGATTTCTCCGCGAAGATTTTCGTCATAATAAAACCGGCCTGTTTCCAGTTTCCCTCGCGCGAGATCGATCACAAAGGAGGCAAGCCCGTTTTCAAACAAAACCGTCCTCCCATTTTTAAAGATCCATTTCACGAGTTTTCCGTCCTGAAAATACTGAATTCCGCCATCGGCGCGATTCAACGTGCCGCTGATGAGTTTCCCATCCGAATCGATCGTGAAATGATCAAGAGTCTCTATAGCGGTCCTTAGATTGCCACTGGCGGAACTCGATGCGATTTTGTTGAGGATGATTTGCTGAAGAGCCGGCGCATTGGTGCCAAGCATGGAAACCCAATCCAAACGATCTGAAGTCCTCACTTTGAAAGCAGAAAGAGGGCCGAGATAAATATTCCCGCTGACTTCCGAACCATCGGTGGATTGTATGACTGTTGCTAATTCGTACATCATCCCATCCGTAGGCTTGGAAACAGGGATATGGACATACTGCCAGCCGTGCTTCAAAGGTTCGGTCACAAAAATATTGCCGGTCCCTTTGAATTCGAATTTAAGACGGATTTTTTCAGGGGTATCCTCTCCGACACGGACGGGAATGGACAAAAAATCATACGGTCCCAAATCCAAGGCATGATATCTATTCCAAAGACCTACCGGCGCATACCGGTATTTTGCGTCAAAAATCACATGCCGAACGGTACCCACCTGAGGATCAGAGACAGGCATGTTTCTGCAAAAACCAGCACCCGGCGTATAAAAATCTCCTTGGGAATTTCCCGACAACTCATAAATGCTGAATTGATAGGATTCCAAAAGAGACCTGCCCAAAGCCGATCTGCCGGGAAGCAGAAGATATTCTTGAAGACTCATGCGGCGCAAAGCATCGCCTTCGTTAAATTCAATCTCCGTATGATGAAAATTTCCGGCCGCGGTCAGATAATTAAAAACAGAGCCGATTCCGTATTCCGGATCGGAAAGGGTCGGAATAAAATTTGCTACTTTAACAAGACCGGCGGAAGCTCCATCCGGCAAACTCGCGCTGCCGGTGTAAAGGGAAGCCATGGCCTGATGAAAATTGGGCGGCGTTGGCAACATTCCGGAGGCAGGAGGACTTAAATTCAACTTGATCGATTGATACACAGAATCAAAACGTGTTTTCAGATTTTCTTCTTCCAGATAGTTCTGAAAATATGTTTGGCTTGTCTTCAAAAGGGAAAGAATAAACGAAGCCTGGTCCACTCCAAAATATTGCGTTGAAAAAACAGGTTCTTGAACTTGAATGGATTGCCCTGTTCCCGGATCTGTTTTTGTGACCGTCTGCATTTTGATAGCATCGATAAACCCGTCAGAAGTCCGGATTTGCGGAAACGCGGCTTCAAGATTCTTGAGAAACTGCAGCGTGTAATGCGGCGCCAAACCAAAAGCCGAAGCGATTCCATAGATCGATCCAATATTGGTATAGCGAATGTCATCGGCTTCTGCCGCATCAGGCAGACCGATCTTTCCTTCATAACCTTGTCCGGGATTATCTCCCGCCGAAAGAAGTCCCGGAATATTATTTCGCTGAACAAATTCCGCCTGGGCATAAAGAAAATTACGGAGTGCCGGCTCCAGTTCCGGATATTTTGTTTCATCCACATGGATGAGCGGCCAGAACATTTGAAAAGCACCTCCATCATAGGGGGAAGCGATATTCCATTCCGCGCCATCGCTGGATCGATAGTTGCGAAGCGTCACGCTCAGATTATAAAAAGCATCCTGATATTGAGGAAAACGGGAAACCAGCCAAGCCAGGCCCGGTCTGAATTCATCGAAGACGCGGTCCATATGGCCCACAAAATCTCCCTGAAACCGATAAGCCTGATAGAAAAGATGTGCGTCTGCATCATAAAAAGCGGCATACCCGGGTTCTTGAGCTGTCAAAATCGCATTGGAACGATTCAGGATCTGATCCCGGTAAACCGCCATACCCGCATCAAGCGTCAGACCCTGCAAAGCCCCTATCACGCTCGCAAGACTCACTGATAGATTAACATTATCTCCCAATCCCACTTCATTGAAACGACGCTGATATTTGTACACAAGACGCGTCATGCCTGTCGGATGGCCTTCGCCATCAAGAACCGGTTCGATGGTTGGGGCGATCGTAAAGAAAGCGACCATTCCGTTCCATCCTACCTGCTCTTGTATTTCCTGATAAACCGCTAAAAGCGCATTCAGTTTTTCAAAAGCTTGGATCCGTGAAATCTTTGACGTCTGGTATTCCCCTGTCGCAATAGCCGCAAGTATTTCCGCCCAAAATCCAATCAGTGTCGCTTGACTGTAGTCTGCCTGCTGTTCATTCAAACCGTTGTAATTATCCACGGGAAGACCCGTCGGCGTATGAATCCCTTTACCGTTTAAGAAATAATCAAGCTGCGTTTCGATGAGATCATTCCTGTAAGCGGTTTCGGTCGGCGTCAAAGGCTCTGGAAGGATAGCTGCCGGCGTTTGAACGGGTTCGGGTAATGTGCTTGAAAATTCTACGAACTGTCCGGAAGGCGTGATTTGTTTGACCACCTGATTATTTTCAATGAAGTATTGCATGCCGTCGTTGAAAAGTATTTCTCCGGAATAAATAAAACCATCCTGGTCGACGGTCAAAGACCGGAGTTCGGCATCCTGCAAAGTGACTTTCGGCACAAAAAATTTCCCGTCCGGCAGCACCGGAACTTCTGTCAAATCCAGCTGCACGGTTTTGTACTGCCCATACCGGATCGGTTTGCCATTGTTGAATTCAATCCATGCACCGTCCGGAAGATCGATTCTCAATAGTTCGGTTAACTGACTTGTCAAACCCTCTGCATTCAAAAACTTGATGACTCGGTAGACTTTTCCGTCATTTGTCGTGATAGTATCCGGGCGCTGCGCTCCTAAAAAATTCACATAAGTGGTTTTATTCCCCGATGCATTGGTTCGCTCGATTAACTGAAAATTTTGATAAACTTCTTGCGAACCGTCGGGATAAAACCTTTTAAATCCCGTCAGATTTTGACCATTCCAAATAAGATTCATTAATAAACTACCGTCATCCAAACGGATATCCGCCAAAGTTCCGGCTGTAACACGAAAAGATGTCCCGCCTTTTAAGCGAACAGCTGAAAGTTGTCCGGTGGCGTCATAAACCTGTTCGATCTGGGATTCGCCCTCTTCAGACACAGAAACCGATAAAAGACTGTGATCGGCAGCCAACTGAGTTTGGACATGAAACAATGCTCCGGATTGACTGGCATAGGACACTGGAAGCCCGTTTTGGAGACGCAGCACTTCTCCTTTTCCCGAAACTGTTTCCTTCATCACGCCGGAGATATCGTATTCGATTGAAACGGTCAGCTTATCCTGCAAGGTATCCTTTATCGAAGGATAATAGTCCGGATCACGTTGAATGGTGGATATTGGAATTATTTCATTCGTTGCGGACCACGTCACAGAGCTGAGAACAGAACGATAGCCGCTGACGTCTGTCCCCTGCCGCAATGTGGCTATTTCATAATGAAAGATATTGCCCGCTTCATCCCTGTAGGTTTCCAGAAATCCGTTCTGATAAAGGATTGCCGTCCCATCGGTTTTCTTGACCCACAGGGGTTTCCCATTTGAACTGTAGCGGCTCGTTGTCCCGTCCTCTTCGGCGACAAGCATAGATAGAACTTGCCCGGAATCATTTAATTCATAATTGAATTTAATCTTCTTGTTATCAGCCGTCTGCACATAAGCAATACGGCCATTCGAATGATAAACAGTTCTTTCACCTTGGGAATTCACTCCATAAACAGCTTTTCCATTTTGGTAAAGAAGCTTATTACCGTTACTGAAAACGAGAAGACCGCTCACAAGATTTTGAGCGGCATCAAATTGGGGCAAATAAAGCGTGTAACTGTTCGGGTTTTCAATCGCGACAAGACTGGCATTGGCATATTTAAGGATCAAACCGTTGGCAGCAGTCATCGTCATAAGATCTTGCGGGAGCGTTGGGATGGCCGGCATGGGCGGCAGCGCAATTTCAGGTTGATCCAAAGTAACGGCATATGCCGCAAAAGCCGGCAAGTTCCCCACTATGGTTTCGACCATGAGACGATTCTCACCAGGTTGAAGCTCCCAGGACTCTTGATGCTCGGCTCCTTGAATGGTATAGCGAAGAACATAATTCGGATCCGTTGTTCTTTGATCCGACAGGAACTGAATCGGAAAAACATACCGGATCGTTGAAGAGGCAGCAGCAATGTTTCCCGCCTGGTCGCGAACCTGGCAAGTGATTGTTTTGAAGCCTTCTCCGGCAGGCAATGTCATCACTTTCGACGGAACGAAAGCGGTCCAATCCGTCCATTGCAATCCGTTATCTGTGGAGAACCGAATATCCTTTAAAGAAACGGCGTCTTGGGCATTCACATCCAAACGGACTGTGAGATTATTCGTTTCCGCATCACCGTTATTGATTCGTAGGGCCGTCAACGGCGGATGGGTGTCGAGTATGACATCAAAGAACGCTTCGGCCTTGTTCCCAAAAATATCGCGACTTTGAACGGTAAGAACGTTACTGCCTTCCGTAAGCATTCTGGTTTCAGTACGTTCAACGCTATCAATCTTATAACGAAGTTCGTAAATCGATTGATTCGTGACAGTCACCGCTGGAAGAAACTCGATAATGGGCGGCGTGGTGTCTAAAACCTGTGTCCCATTATTATAAAATTCTTCTATAGAACCTTCTTCATAAAGAACCCGGTAACCGGTGACGAATTGTCCGTTCAGAATCGGGGTTATGGAATAATCCGCGTCCAGATCACTGACACGGTCTAATGCGTGAGCCAACCCGAGCGGTAAAAATGCACCGCGGCCATAAGAGGAAGAAGTTGTTTTGATGCTGTAATCGCCCGCCGTGGCATTGGTAAATTGCGGGTCCGTCACAAGATTGCCACCTCTTTCTTCGGCAACGGCGGGCGGTGTCGCGCTTCCGTAATAGGTGCCATGCTCCACATTATTGAAAAAGGTGTTGTTTTGAACCGTCGCGTATCCCCTGCTCGGTGTCCGGCCCCAACAAAATTCATAAATCGACTGAAAGGTGCTATTTGTAAAAATATTGTTCTCCACAACCGGCGTTCCGCCGTTCAGAATATTGACTGCGATATTGTTCGCTATAAACGTGTTGTAGCGGATGAGGGTTCCTGCTTTGGGAAGTTGAATGGCCAGATGATTGCCCTGAAAGAAATTTTCTTCGATGAGAAGATCGGTTCCAGACCAAACATAAATGCCATAATCCCGGTTATCAACAAAACGGTTATTCCGGATCTTCACGTGATCGGCTTGGATGCGGATAGCGCTTGCGGGATATCCGGCATAAGGACCGCCGCCGGTGATGGTTAGATTTTCGATACGGTTATTTCCTAAGACCGTGATGATATTTGTTTGAGGCTGATTATTTCCGCTGATAATGGTCCGCCGCGAATCTTCCCCTTTTAAATTTATACCGTTTTTTAAAGTCAAGTATTCACGATAGATTCCCCGATGCAGATACACCACGTCGCCGGCATTTGCATTGTTAATTTCATTTTGGATCGATTCCCCTTCATAGACATAGTGAATGGTTGTCCCGTCAGAAGCGATCTCTTGCCTTAATTTTCCATCTGGCCCATAAGTTTTGCCCAAATCTGATGGCGGGATATTGCCCGTGGTATTTCCCGCGGAAGACAGAGGCATGCTTTGAGCTGCTAGAAAATCAAACGCCGTTGAAGAGACCCGGCTTACGGGTAAATGAGCCGATGATGCAGAGGATACTTGGGTTTCGGCCTGAACCGGCCGTGACGCATATTGATCGTAAAGATTTGTTTGAGCCGCAAGGATCGTTTGATCCCAGACAAAAATAATGACCGTAAAAAAAGCCGTGACTTTCAACCAGCCGGAAAATCTTTTCTGGCGCATCATAACCAAATTTGCTTGGTGAATTGATCAAAACAAACGGTGCTTTGCTTTCCGCATGAAATGCGTGGCGAATAAAATCGGACACGCTCAGTCGCGCGATAATCTGGGTTTGTTTTCACGGTCCTCTGCTTCATGTCCGCCCTCCTTTTATTTTCCAGCATCCACGTCATAAAAATAAATCATGAAAAATTAAAAGGGAATGGATATGAAGCGGATGTTTTTTATAAAAATACCCATAGTTGATTAATATCTATTATGGATAGTTATTTGGCGCGAAGCTCAAAAAGCTGTTGGGGCTTGAAATTGAATGCTAGGAAATGCTAGCGTTGTTTTCTATTTCTAAAATTTATAGGTGTATATTGCTGGACCGCTAACCCATGGAGTTGATCTTAAGTGATACTAGCAAACAGCCTTGCAGGGGCCTTCTTATGTTCGAGGTGGAAGATAATCTCGTCAATATATTGCTGGATATGCGGCGGCGGTTGATCATCAAAAAGAAGGAAAAGATTTAAAAGAAAGCGGCGGACTTCGGTTGCAAGCTTTTTGTCTTTGATTTTTGATAGCCGAGACTCCAATTCATCAGACGACATTTCTTTAAAACTCCTATTTTCTAGTAGAAATTTAACACCTTTATTATCTATTTTCAAGTCAATTTTATATTACAACTAGCAATAAATAACATAAAATAACATTGTAGAGTATAATTTTTTTATGCGAAAAATTAGCACTGAAGAAAAACCATTTAGGGTTCGATAAAAGAGCAGAAGTGCTTGTTATATATGAACTTAATCATGATATTTCATTATCTCAGTTCATACAAACTAAAAGGGAGCAATCACACATGACAAAGAAACTTCTCTGCTTCGGACTTTTAGCTACTTTTATTTTCATGGTTCCAGCATCTGCTTTTGCGGTCGGAGGCGGTGGTTTTGAAAATGCCTCGTTCAGCGCGAAACAGCTGTCTTTGGGCGGCGCAGCAACAGCCTCACCCGATGAGCCCGCAGCCATTTCCTATAACCCGGCAGGTATCGCAGATCTTCCCGGAGTGCAGTTCCAGGGCGATGCGAATTTTATCGGAATCTGGACATTCAAAAATAACGATGCAACGGGAAGCACTCGCAGTTCAGGTACGTTAAGCATGGTTCCTACCGCTTACTTTACAGTCAACCCGGGCAAGATCTTCTGCGATCGCCTCGCACTCGGGGTCGGCATGGATTCCCCTTTTGGATTAATGAACAAATACAACTCCAGCGATCCTGCCGCCCATTATACAGGTTGGAGAAATTATCTTAAAATGTACACCATCAAACCGACCATCGCCTATAAGATCACGGACAAGATCTCGCTCGGCGGCGGCCCGATGTGGTACCGGATCTATGATTTCGGCGGGATCCAAGGTTATCCGAATTCGCTCATCGGAGGCGCGGGAACTCCGGACGGTCAAATCCGGTTGAATACCTCCGGCAATCGTTGGGGATGGCAAATGGGTACCTTGGTCAAATTGACCCCAAAGCACCGTCTTGGGTATTATTTTCGAAGCCCTGTGGTCGTCAAAACAAGCGGTTTGGCAAAAGTTGAGAATTCCGCTTATTACGGCGGGAATAATCATTATGAGACCGGTGTCCATACCAAAGTCGCTTTACCGATGAACATGACGTGGGCCTATGCCTTTCAACCCACTCCGAAAACCCATTATGAGGCAGACTTCACGTGGTCCCACTGGAAAACACATAAACGCATCTATTTTGTGACCGATCCTACCAAAAGCGCTCTCGACAACGCGATTCTGGAAAATATCCGCATGGCAGACAAAGATTGGAGAGACAGCTACGGGATTCAACTCGGCGCAAGCCACAAGCTCACTAAAAAACTGACGCTGCGCGGTGGATCATTTTTCTACTGGACGCCGGTCCCGAAAGACCATTACATCCCGGCTGTTCCCGATGCCAATCATTTGGCAATCAGTCTTGGCCTCGGTTATGACATCACCAAGAATTTGACCGCGGACGCTGCCTATTACAACGCGTTCTATTTCACGCGTAACATCAATAACAGCATTGGAGAAAATGCGGCCCTCGTGAATTCTTCCGTTGACGGACATTATTACTCCTACATGCAGTCCTTCACCTTCAGCCTGACACTGCACTGGGATGACCTGTTTCCGCGGGCTTATGGAAACAGTAAAAGCGAGACACCGGCCACGATCGATATAAAGCCGGCTGCCGTTTAATCGAATCTAAAAATAAAAAAGCCACAGGCGTGAAAACCTGTAGCTTTTTTTATGACCCAAAACAACGGCTTATTTCTTTGTCGCTAATTTCGCCTGATAGGAAATAAGATCAAAAGCCTTCCACTCTTCGTAGGGCGTCCTGGAAAGAAGCGTACTCACAGCCTCTTCCGGGCTCTTGTCCTTAAAAAGCATGCGGTAGACCTCCCGCAAGATCGGAAGTTCCAGATCAATGCGATCGGCAAGCTGCTGGACACTGAGCGAGGTGTCCACGCCTTCCGCAACCATATTCATTTCGTTGATGATATCCTTGATCTTGCGTCCTTGGCCAAGTTCCCGGCCGACGTGAAGATTCCGACCGTGTTTTGAAAAACAGGTGGTGATGAGATCCCCGACACCCGAAAGCCCGAAGAAGGTGTTCGGATTGGCGCCGAGCTTCACGCCTAACCGGACCATTTCATACAGCCCCCGCGTGATCAAACCCGACTTCGTATTGTCCCCGAACTTGAGTCCGTCGCAAACACCGGCTGCAATCGCGATCACATTTTTCACAGCCCCGCCAATCTCGACGCCGACGACATCCTTTTGGATGTAAACACGGAAATACGGGTCCCGGAAATGGTCCTGGATATATTGCGCTGTCGCCATATTCTCGGAAGCCGCCACCACTAGTGTGGGGATCTTACGGGCCACCTCTTCGGCATGCGAAGGACCGGAAAGCGCCACCACCGAAACATCATGGCCAAGCACGGATCGAATAATCTCCGAGGGACGAAGACATGTTTTTTTCTCGATGCCTTTTGCGACACTGACAAGAATTTTCTTTTTATAAGGAAATTCCCGGATCTTAAAGAGAATATTGCGGAGGTATTGCGAAGGGATCGCGAGCACAAGAACATCCGCGAAATCGACGGCCTTCTCAAGGTCTGAGGTGATCTCCAGTTCTTTGGGGAGCTTTAACCCCGGAAGGAATTTGAGATTCTCGCGTTCTTTTTGAAGGATCTTGGCGTAATCCGCAAAAGCGGACCACAGAAGCACGTCATTGCCGCAGCGAAGATTCACAAGTGCAAGCGCCGTTCCCCACCCGCCGTCGCCCAAGACTGCTACTCTGATTTTTTTTGACATGCATCCTCGATCATTGAAATGTTTTATTCATTTAACAGGCGTTTCAGCAAAGGGTCCATTCCCCTTGCACCGGCATCTTTTCTTGAGAAGCGAAAAAACAGTGACAACCTTTTTGATTTCTTCAGGCACGCGGCAAGGTTTCATTCCTTTATTCACAAAGACATGGACGGAATATCCCGTCGCGATCGCTTGCTGCGTGTTGGCGTTCATGACCTGATATTCGAAACGCAAGGTGCTGTTCCCCATCTCGGCAACGCTTGTCCGCACGATGATATCATCATCATAGGTAGAAGGTGCCAAATAATTCGCATGGGCTTCCGCCACCGGAAGATAAATCCCCTTTTTCTCGCATTCCGTGTAGGGGAAACCGAGTACCCTGAAATATTCCGTGCGCGCGGCTTCAAACCAACGGAAATAATTCGCATAATAAGTAATGCCCATTTGATCTGTATCCGCATACAAAACCCGGTAGCGATAATCAAAATAATGCATCGGACCCTTCATCAAAATAATCCTTTTTTTGCTTGGATTTTTTCTTTGCGTTCGGCGGCCAACTGCTCAAGCAACTCCTGCTCATGCTTGCTCAATTTCGCCGGCACTTCAATGTCGACTTTCACATATTGGTCCCCGCGCCGCTCTGACATCCCGTACAGAGGAACGCCTTGCTCTTTGATCTTGAGAATTTTTCCTGACGGCGTCCCTTTGGGAACTTTAAGTTCCTCCGTACCGGTCAGCGTCGGAACCTCGACCTCGCCGCCAAGCACTGCCACAGTGTAGGGAATAAGCATTTCACAAAAGATGTCTTGGCCGCGACGTTCAAAAACCTTGTGTTTCTTGATAAGCACTTGAATAAACAAATCACCCCGGGAACCGCCTTGCTGACCGGCTTCACCTTCGCCGGTCATCCGAAGCCTTGACCCGTGCTCGATTCCTGCCGGGATCTTGGCCTGGAGTTTGCGAACCTTCTGGGCACGGCCTTCGCCGTGGCATGCATGACAAGACTTCTCGATCGACTCGCCTTCGCCATGACACCGCCGACATGTCTGTCGAAGCGTAAAAAAACCCTGGCTCACCCGGACTTCCCCACGGCCGTCGCAATCCTGGCAAACCTTCTTTTTTGAACCTTTTTCTGCGCCGCTCCCCTGACATTCCGCACAGGTTTCGAGACGGGGGATCTCAAGGTCAATCGTTTTTCCAGTCAAGACTTCCGCCAGTTCAATCTCTACCCTGTATTCTATATCCGAACCGCGCCGATCTCGGCCGCGTCCCCTTCCTCCTCCTCCGCCGCCGAAAATATCTCCGAAAATGTCCCCGAAAATATCGCTGAAACCGCCAAACGCATCCTGAAATCCCTCGAAACCCGAAAAACCCGCCCCCCCCATGTTGTGTCCGAACTGATCGTAACGGGCCCGTTTGTCCGCATCGCTCAGGACCGCGTAGGCTTCCGCGGCTTCCTTGAATTTTTCCTCGGCTTGTTTATTGCCCGGATTCCGGTCGGGATGATATTGCAACGCAAGTTTGCGATAAGCTTTCTTGAGTTCCTCCGCGCTTGTACTTCGACTCACGCCTAATACTTCATAGTAATCGCGTTTTGTTGGCATCATTAAAGACCGTTCGACGCACAACGTTCAATGCACACCGAGAGACTTGACGCTGTGCTTTTTGCGTTGCGCTGTTCTGGGTTAAGTGATCTCATCCTTTTTTGTTTCGGAGGGATCTGCTTGTTTGGGAGATAAACGAACTCGGACTCTCGCCGCCCTGAGCAATCGCTCATGAAGCATGTAGCCGGATTCCAACTCATCCACAATGTGATCCTCTTTACCCTCTTCCGCTACATGGGCAACCGCTTCATGCATATGAGGATCAAATTTCTGGCCGATCGTTTCAAGACGTTTTAGGCCGTTTCTTTTAAGAATATCAAACAACTGTTTTTGGACCATCTGCACTCCCGAAAGAAGGGTCTTGAAATTCTGCTGCAAAGCTTCTTCGCCATTCGCGGTGACAGAAACTGCGTTCACATGCCCGATCGCCCGGTCAAAATTGTCCAAAACAGGCAGCAGTTCTCTCATGATGCGTTCCTGGCTGAATTTAATGAATTCTTCTTTGTCACGAGCATTACGCTTTTTCGCATTTTCAAAATCTGCCGCAGCATGCAGAAACTTCTCGCGGAGCCCTTCGAGCTCCTGGACTTTTTTCTTTAGGTCCTCGTATTCCTGCTTGGAGATCTCGACCTTATCGCCTTTGGAATGCTTATTCTTTTCCTCGTGAAGCGCATGGTTCTGTTGGCCCGCTTGCGGCATTCCTTTACCCTCACCGCTATCCCAAGGCTGTCCTTCCGGGCGGGGTGTATCATTGGGATGTACCTCTTCAGGTGCGGCGTGATTCTTTTTTTTATGTTCGCTGTTCATAAATCTTTGTTTTCCATCCTTTCAAGAATATTTCCGACTAAAACCGCCATGCTTGAAACCAACGGAATGACTTGCCGGTAAGGCATCCGTTTGGGTCCCAAAATGGCAATCGCCCCTTTGCGATGCCTTCCCGCCGAGTAACGGACCATAACAATCGCACAATCCTCCAAGGCTTCATTTTCATGTTCGCTTCCCACCGATACAGATACCTGCTCTTCATTGGCATGTTCCAAAAGCCATTTCGCGAGGGTCACTTTTTCTTCAAAAGCACGCAACAAGGACTTGATCTTATGGACGTCCTGAAATTCCGGTTTTTCGAGAAGATGGGTCAACCCCTGCAAAGAAAGCTTGAGACGTTCGATCTTTGCCAATATCTTCGAGTCCTCAAAAGGCATCAGAGTCAATCCGATCTCTTGCGACAAGGACGAAAGGACCAAGGATACACGATCTATAAAATCTTCCGCTTGTTCCTCATCATGCGCCGGAACAAGGGCCTGGGCAACTCGGGCTAAAGGATCCGATTTGAGGGATTCATCAAAGCAGGTGTGATCAAGATAATAACGATAGCCATGATCCGTCGGAATACGCCCTGAAGAAATGTGCGGGTGCGTCAAATAGCCGATCTCTTCCAGAATACCCATTTCATTGCGGATCGTCGCCGGGGAAAAAGAGAAGGCGCATTTTTCACCGACATACCGGGACCCCACCGGCAAACTGGTCTCGATATGGGTTTCGATAACACCCCTCAGAATTGTATTTTGTCTTTCGGATAGTTGTTCCATGAGGCGGGTATCATAGCAAAAAAAAATGGTTGTGAAAAGCCAAGCGTTAAAAAACAAAAAGGACGGTGCACGCACATGTCGCACACCGTCCTGAAATCCCCTAGAGGTTATTCGTTTGGTCCTTCTTCCGGACCTTCACCCGGCCCACCTCGCGGACCTTCACCCGGACCCTCGCCAGATCCTTTTTGCCTAGGCATATGCCTTCCTTGCTTGCCATGATGTTTTTCAAAGCCCTTTTGCATCTTGGCAAATTGTTCCGGCGTCAGAATCTCCTTCATGGCAAGAATGCCTTCCGTATGCTGAGCGAAAAGCTGCCCTTTCAAATTGTTAATCTCAGCCACAAGAGCATTGATTTGAGCTCGATCCACCGTCGGCTTCCCGATCTCAGCATGCAAAGCCTGCATTTTGGCCTTGATCTGCTCTCTCAGAGCACGGCTGCTTTCTTTCTGAGCTTCTTTGTGCCCCTTCAATTTTTCCTTTTGCTCAGGGGTCAAATTGAGTTCCCTGAAAGGCCCCTCTTTGTTTCCTTGCCTTTCATGCCAATATCCCGCTGCTTTTTTAGTTCCTTTTTCCTGTACTTGCGGTTGAGCATAAACAGCCGAAGCTGATGCCACCAACCCACAGACAAGCCATATGACTACCCTCCCACCTAATCTTTTTCCCATGTTGAAACCCTCCCTTTTCTACCCGGTTAGACAAAATCCTTGACCGAAAAGTTCCATCATCCTGTCATAGTCTCTAAAGCGAGATCATAGTTCCTGAACTCCTCATTTAAAAGATCCGTATTCCCCGTCCTAAGCCCATCGAGAAATGTCATTTGTTCCGTAAGATAACCCGACGAAGGATCCACATAATAGGAAGGCCATTTGAAAAGTACGACGGTCATAAAAACCAGACTCACAACAAAAGCAACTCGAAATGCCGGCTGTGAAATCCTGAAAAACGGCAAGGAAAAATCTGTCGCCCGCTCCAGCCAACCTCGCGACCGTTCTTTTTCAGCAAGGATTTTTTCCTGAAGAGACTGCCACACCACCGGATCCGGCTGCATTTCGCGCGCTTTCTTAAAGGGCACGACCGATGCCTGCCGAACCATCTCCAAAAAATTGCGACAATCCGCACATGTTTCTAAATGACTTGCGATTTCTTCGCTTTTCGCCTGTTCCATTTCCTTATCCAGAAAATCTGTCATGAGCCAATGCTTGATCTTTTTACATTCCATGGCTCGCCACCTCCTTTTTCCCAAGAGCCATCAAGGCCTCCCGGGCTCTTTTGAGTCTTGAACGTACGGTATTCAAATGAATGCCAAGGGTTTGCGCAATGTTCTGATAATCCAACCCCTCGATCTCTCTTAAAATAATGCAGGCGCGCTGATCCGGATTAAGCTGGGCAAGCAATTGATGAAGTTGTTCCTCGGCCTCCCGCGTCTCAATATTCCGGACAGCCGCTTCTTGCGCTCCTTCTCTCGGCGCCTCCGGTTCTTCAAACTCGACTTCCCGCCACGAAATGCGGCCTGTTTTTTTTGCCATATTGAGCGCGGTATTGACCGTCACTCGATAGAGCCAGGTTTTAAAGGAAGATTCGAATTTAAAGGTCTTTAAATGGTGATGAACTTTGAGAAATACATCCTGGGTGACTTCGTCGGCCTCAGCCTTACGGTTTACAATCCGGTAGGCAATGCTATAGACAAATCCGGAAGTCCGCTGATAAATTTCGCGGAATGCCCCCATGTCCCCTTGTGCCGCCCTCTCTATCAGTCCTTTTTCAACCTCTTGCATACAATAACCCTCTGCGTCCATTCACTTTGACAGCGCCTTCTTCTAAAAAGTTCCTGCCGCCTTAAAAATTTGTCCCATTATACTTTTTAAAGCAGGCCGGTACATGGCTTTCGCGAGTTTTTATTTTTTATCAAAACCGATCAAACCCATCGAACAGGTTAAAAGACATGAAAAATATCATGAAACGCGGGATGTAACGATGGGGTTTTTGCTGAAATCATTGTCTATGATTTTTCATGTCTCTTCCATGCCTATCGCCGTGAAAAAATAAGTCCCCAAAAAATACCTTTCCTAGCACCAATTCTTAAGATAAGTTATCAGCGAGGCGTTGATTATTTGCTTTTGGTTTGAATTTCTAGATCAATATATGCTAATTTATAGCAAAATTGATCTTCGGAACTTTAAATTTTTTTATGTGCTATCTTTTAGAGCTGATTCCAACTTTCAACCAAAGAAAATATTTTAATGAACTCAAAGGTCATAGAGAAAATCATTGGCGTCTTCATTTCGTTGACGCTCCTGCTACACCCTGTTACCGGCTGGGCAGACCCTCCCGACGGATCTAGCGCAACGATCCCAAAGGAAATTTCTTTACCCTCTCCGACAAAATCAAGCACTGCCGCTTTGTTCCCAGATAAAAAACAGGATCCGCTCTTTTACAAACCAGGCGGACTTTTAGTCCGCGGCCCCCTGCCGCCTACGATGATACGCGGCCCTCAGGAAGTGCCGGTGGTTGAGCAACTTTACAGGACTGCTGCACCAGATTTTTACGCACAGAGCATGACACAGTCTCTGCCGGTTCCCGATCTCCTTTTCCTGGAAGAAAAACTGATCCCGACGGAATCCGTCTATTTCCAACCCGGTATCGGGATGGACAGCAAGAGCGGCATGCCCTATGACCATATCCGTATTCGCTTGAAAGAAAATCTGCTGAGCGAGGTCGGAAATTACACCGCCGCTTCCAAACTTTCCTTGTCGATTCCTTTTTTACTGAAAGTGATTCAAAAAAATCCTTATGTCCGGCAGGTCAAACTCTCCCCAAAAGAAGCCGAGAATCATTTGAAGCGGGCTTTACGCACAATCCTGACCTTTATTCAAAGTTACCCCGACTATGAAGGATTTTTGCCGTGGGTTGACATCCGCCCTAATGGAACGATCGCGCCCGCCTTTACAAAAGTCCCTTCCCTGGACAATGGCCAACTGACTTGGGCCTTAGCTGCTGTCGTTGCCGCATTTGAAGATGCGAACGACCCGGAGCTTCGGAAACTGGCCAACATCGCGCAAACGATCCTGACCCATCAGAACTATCAAAAATTCTATGACAGCAAATCAAAATTGATGCATGGAACAATTCAATACGACCCCCAAACCAGAGAATGGACTGGTGATAAAACTTATTATTTAAATGATATGTTTGAAGGAACGCTTGCCGTGCTATGGGGAGTCCTGAACGGACAAATCCCCGAAGAAGCCTGGTATAACCTCTCCATTCCTACCATCGAATACATCACCACGGAAAATGAAAAAATCACGACACTTTCAGGGTTTCGGGCTTCCTTCCATGAGCATTGGGCTTTAGGTTTTCTCCCGATCATGGAATCCGCCTTGGCACCGCTTTACCAGAATTATCTCTACGCCCAAGCCGATCACGCACGCAGAAACCAGATGCCGGGTTTTATCAGCACGGCCTATGACCCAAAGGGGATCTACCGGCAGATGGGCATCCCATCGATTGCTTATAATCCCGTGGACCGAAGCGATGTCTCTGTGCTTTACGCAACCGCGATGGCGATGCTAATCTCTCCCGGCGTGGGAGCGGCATGGCTTGTGAAGCTTTACTCCTTTAAAAATTTTATATCCCCGTATGGTGCCTATGAATCGGTGGGCAGGGACGGTTATTCGGATATTTTCACAGCCGACGCAAAGGGCATGACGCTTCTGGCGGCGACCGGCGGCGTGGTGGATGAAATTAAAAAATATCTACGCGGGCGGACCGTGCCTAGAACAGGCATCCCGATGGACGTCAAACTCATCGAACTGTTGCATGCGAAATACAAACAAATGCTCTTGGCGCGCGATAACCGGCCGGTCTTTTTTCCGTCCAAACCCTTCCCCCCCCCGACCGAAAAACCCTTCACGGCCAAATTCGAAAAACCGAAGGACCCCGGACCTTTCTTTGATGTGATCGCCCATTTACAGCCAGGCCATTTGCACGGGAAAAATGTCCGCTCAGTCGACCAAAAAACACTGGAACAGGATGTCTTCCCCGGCCAGCCGTTCCAATTTGAATTTGAAATTCCCGCTTATTATGTCTACTTTGACCAGTGGGCTTTTCGGGGTACCTATGTCGATGAAGCCGTATCCATCGAAAATATGCGCTATGTCTCCCTGACCATTCCGGTTCAAAACACTCCCAATATGTATGAACTCGAGCTGAAAAGTGATGACATCACGCTTGCCACCGTAATTGTCAATACGGTCAAACCCGGAGTCATGTCCAAGGACGGAAAATGGAAAACTATTGTGGAAAGGATCAAGCCGATCCCCGAATCGGATGTGAAACCGTTCAATTATGTCTCTGTGGCCATTCATGACCCCCGTTATCTTTTGGGTTCGTTTAGCCGCGGCGGCCGTGAAGGAACGATCATTCTGAAGGAAATCAAACTGCACACGAAATTCCCCTTCCCGGACCTGCCGGAGCCATCTTATTTGGAAAAACCACAGGGAAATGACGAGTTGGAATTGATCCGCTATTGGCGGTTAAGCCATGGGGATCTGCCTTTTGAAAAAGATGCCCAGCGGGGTATTTATCGGTTTACCGGAGGCGCGGGTTGGCGCGGCGGTTATATCCCGTACACCAATCTTTCAAAATTTAGTTTTCTCTACATCAAACTGCGCAATGCCATTGGGACCAGCTGCAATTGTTTCTACGTGGAACTCAAGCACGAATCCGACCAGCTCCTGGGAGATAAAATACCCATCCATATTCCCGCAGACAGCAACTGGCATGTTTATCAAATCCCTATCCCGCCCCACATCAAATACACCTTCAACTATATCGCCTTGTCCGATCCTTATGCGGCTCTGGATGTCGGGTCCATGCTTTTAACATCGGAGGCCATTACGGGAATGAACGGCTTGAAAATCGAAAAAATTGTTTTTCCCTTGCAAACCCGAACCCCTCTCGAATGTACCTACCGACCGTGTCCCGCCACCCTCACCCATCACGAATAACTATTCCGGTTTGTAGATTTTTCCGGCCAGCATACCCGCCACCATACATTCGCCGAGACCGCCAAAAAACCAACCCGTAGCGAGTTCCCACGGAATCGGCATCACCACATAACCCATCATGCTTACCATCCCCACAACCAAAAGCCCGGCCCAAAAGCCAAAACGGAACCCTTGCCCGACGCCCGATCTGTTCCTTTCGTATCCCTTTTTAAATATCACGACAAAAACAAATGAAAAGACCAGATAACCCAGCCCCATGAGCCAGATCATGTCCTGGACCTCTTCTTCCGAGCGCCAAAGGGACGCAGTTTCAAGGTAGAGATCCTCCAGGATCACTCCGTGTAAGATCATCTCCAAGACCCCGAACACTCCCGCTACCGCCAGAACGGCTATCCAAAATCGTTTCATTTTGGTCCCCCTTCCCCTAAAAAGCGCAACGGCCGGATCGCTAAGACCCGGCCGTTGTACCCATTTTCAAATACCTCCAACAATAACCCTAAAATCCCATTTTCTTTTTCAGGTCATTGCCGGCTTTCTGCGCTTCTTTTGCCGCCTTTTCTGCCTGCCGCTTGGCGCAAGCCGTTAAGCGGTCGGCCTTTCGCTGCGCGAGGACCGCCTGCTTCTCGACGTCCTTTTTGCCGAGCGTGGCGAACCAGTCCCCGGCCTGATCGATCGGCGTATCCTTCGTGCAATCCCCCGCGTAAGCGGCCTGAACGGAAATCCCGCCTGCCATCAGCGAAAACGCGAATAACACAATGACTATTTTTTTCATAATGTTTTCCTTTCTTTTTGTTTCTTAAAAATAGAAACCGTTTGTCATCGCATGATTATAATTAGAACTATTTGTAACAGCCATAAAAAATATTGGAAGGTCAAAAGATACCGTCAAAAAATTCTTAAAATCCACTTTTCCTTTTTAGATTCTGAAAGGCCTTCGCTGTTTGCCGGGTTTGTTTTTGGACGCAAACAAACCAACGGCCGGTTTTGCGCCCTATCAACACCGCATTCTTTTGCATGCCTTTTTTACCCATGATCGCGAGCAAATCCCCTGCCCGATCCACCGGCGTATCCTTGCCGCACGGCCCGGAGCAAGTCCACCGGAGCAGGACCAACAACGCGAGCAAAATAAAGACCAGAAACACAGCCCGCAATGGCTTCATCAGATTGGATTTCCAAAAAGACCGGCGCATGGGATCAAAAAATGCCGGCTTCTTTGTAGTATTTCAGGATCGTTTGGACGGCATGAAGAAAAACCGACCCGAGATAATAGGATAATGCCAGGACGATCAGCGTGATGATGATCTTTTTCCGCGTGCTGTACCGGGGATGGAGCCACACCAGCGGCAAGGCCAGAGGCCCAACGGCCAGAAAACAGAAGATCACGAAAAAGGGCCTGGAATACCACGGGACCTTTTCTTCTTTCTCGCGTGCCTCAAGAAATTCCCCGCAATGCCTGCACTTGATCGCCTCGTCTTGGATCTCTTCCGCGCAAAAAGGGCATTTTTTCATTTTAAGGCTTCCCGCCAAAAAAAAATTTGATCCATGAGAAAATGCCTTTTCCAGCCGGCTTCAGCAAGGCCCCGCAAAAAATACAGCTGAGATTTTCACTTGAAACTTCTTTTTTGCACGCCGAACAGACTAAAAACCTCGGCCCGGACAGATCGTCCTTCTCCCACTTTTTTTTCAATCTTTCAGGCGGTTCTTCTTCCCGGATTTCCCAATCCTTTAATTCGTCATCGCTTCGCACCGGCGGCCCTCCCTGACGGCATCGTGCCGCCAGCATTATTTAGAGAATTGATACCCCGGGTTGATCTTCAGGATCTTCGCGGTCAAAGCGGCACGTTCGCTGTCGCTGGATGCAGCCTGCAGCCGCGCGTTCAGCTTGCAAAGCTTCACATTCCGCTTCCGTTTCTGTCTGATCTCGGTCTGGCGTCTTCTTTTTCTGCCTGCTAATGACATAAGATGTTCCTTTCGTGATTGAGGGCTATAGGGACAGTGAATTGTATTCATTATAACCAAAAATCGGAAATATCAAAGCCCTCGGAGCCTTCCAAAACGATCCAAAACAGATCCAAAACGATCCATTGATTATCATAAGGGATTTGGTACAATACCCCCCTGCTTCGAATTCAGCTCTTTGGAACTTACGGCGCGGGGCAAAATAAATAGTCTTTCTTACAAATTAAAAAATTATCGTCGCAGGACAATAAATAGTCCCGCGAACTTTGAATTAAAGAATCAATCGCCGCGGGGCAATTCTGCGAAGCAAAGATAGCCCCGCGGACCATTTTAGCAATTACCGTCGCGGGGTGGAGCAGCTCGGTAGCTCGTTGGGCTCATAACCCAAAGGTCGCAGGTTCAAATCCTGCCCCCGCT
>ENA-UOWG01000122-UOWG01000122.1-activated-sludge-metagenome-genome-assembly--contig:-NODE-122-length-128986-cov-16.170456_pt1:0-70000 | contig 128986 bp, 94 predicted proteins | sample MGYA00238147_ERZ761563 | MGnify/ENA primary metagenome ERZ761563 (study PRJEB28884, sample SAMN05720216) | anaerobic digester metagenome | isolation source: active sludge of municipal...
GTTTTCAGCAGCGATTTCAACAACGACGGGAACAGCGACCTGGCGACGGCGAACTCGGGCAGCAACAACGTCTCCGTGCTGTTGGGCGACGGGGCGGGCGGCTTCGGGGCGAATGTGAACTACGCGGTCGGGACAGGTCCCTACAGCGTTTTCAGCGCCGATTTCAATGGCGATGGGAACGCAGACCTGGCGACGGCGAACCGCAGCGGCAGCAACAACGTCTCCGTGCTGCTTGGCGACGGGGCGGGCGGCTTCGGGGCGAATGTGAACTACGCGGTTGGCACAGGCCCCCACAGCGTTTTCAGCGCTGACTTCAACAACGACGGGAACAGCGACCTGGCGACGGCGAACTTCAGCAGCAACAACGTCTCCGTGCTGCTGGGCCAGTCGCAGGCGCTGGCCGACGGCGTTCACCCGATGAACGTCACCTTCACCGACATCGCGGGCAACACGGCTGCATCGGGCGACTCGACAACAATTGACACCGATTCCCCTGAGATTGCCGTCAACGGCTGGCAGACAGCCGTCACGCACGGCAACGGCGTGGGCGAGATCGTCACGACGATGGCGGACGGCTACGTTGAGAGCCGCTACGCCGGCATCAGGAAGCTGTTAATAACGCTGGACGAGACTATTGCCGGCAACGTTACGCCGGGGGACCTGAACATAATCGGCGTCAGCCACGGCGACCAGAGCGGCCTGATCTCCGGCATGAGCGCAGCCGGCGGGATTCTGACGGTGAACCTGTCCGCCCCGCTGCCGGACGTTGACACCTACACGATCAGCCTGCTGGGCGGCGTGAAGGACCTCGCCGGCAACAGCGTGACGGGCGACGCGGATCTTTCGGTAGTCGTCCTGCGCGGGGACGCCAACGGCGATGGAATGGTCAACTCGTTCGACCTTCTGAACATCCGCGCGCAGTTGCACGCGGCGATAACGGCCGACACGGCGCGCTACGACATCAACGGCGACGGCCACCTTGATACGTTCGACATGCTCATGGCGCGTGTCTACGTCGGCAACAAAGTTATCTAGTTTTCAGGAATTTTCGCACCCCCATCCGGAAAAGGAACGACAGGAACAATGAGAAAGACTGCAATCGCTTTGGCGCTGGGATTATTCGCGTGGCTATGCTCAAGGGACGCATCGGCATTCGTGGTATACACCCTCTACGAGGGGACGATGCAGCAGGCAGGCACGGCGCAGGAGGTCGAGCGTGGGCCGGGCGACCTGTTCTGGCTCAGCATCGAGATGGACGCAGACGCCGGCACGCCTGTGGGTGGAATCCGGCTGGACCTGACGGCGGACACGGCCGGGATTGTTGATGTCCTAACGCGGGACATAGACGAGACGGAGTGGTATGAGAACGACGGGATGTGGGACAACTCGGCGGCTGTTCCTGCGGGACTGGACGACACGGTTCCGTTCGTGCTGGAGACGGTTCACTACACGGCGGGCAGCGAGGCGAGCGGGATCTATCGGGTGGCGCATTTCCTGTGCCAAGTAGATCCGTCAGCGCCTCTGGGAGACTATGTGCTGGACTTCTCGCTGACTCGGGCCAGCGACGGGATGGGGTTCCCGTATGACCCGTCGGACGTGGGCAGCGGCGGGAGCTTCACGCTGCACGTGACGCCTGAGCCGACGCCGTGGCTGCTGTTGGCGCTGGGACTCGGCGCCGCCAACCTCACGCGGCTGGGCGGGAGGCGAAGGCGCAGAGACCGCTGAGGCCAGGGATGTTCATCGTAGCCGCCGGAGCAGACTGTTTGGCACGGCAGAATTCTTGACCATCGGACTATGCGGACGGGAGTTCGAATAGAGTCCCAGTCGTGGAGCCAGACTGTACCCCCGGGGACGGGACGGTTGCCTCCCGGTTTTGACAATTCTCGCCCGGAAAAAACTTGCCGCGAAACTTGCCGTACCTGCGGCGACTTTGGGCTACTTCCTGAAACAAATTGAAACAAACAGGGCGAAACGGTTGAAGTCGCCGTTTCGCCACCGGTTTGCACAGAACGCCGAGAAACGGCCATTTGGCTGGTGGGCGTGGCGGGATTTGAACCCGCACGGGAGATTACTCCCAAGGGATTTTAAATCCCTTGCGTCTGCCAGTTCCGCCACACGCCCACGGCAACATCACGGCTTTGTCCGATCCGGCATCATCGAGACTGACATGGCTCCTTCTCCTGCCTCCGCGCCAACGCGCATCTGCGCCGGCGCGCCCATGCGGCGCGGGTTATCCGGCCTTCTCCAATCTGTTGAATATCGCCTTGACTACGGCGTCGTAATCCGCCGGCAGTTCCACCGGCAGGTTGGGACGCTTGGATTCCACGCCCTCCAGCCGCCCCTCGTGGTAGCGGATTTTAAAATCGGCGAATTTCAACCCGTTGGCCGTTGAGATCACGACGACGCGGTCGCGCCGGGAAATCTCCCCCCGGTCAACCAGCTTGATCAGCGCGGCCAGCGCGACGCCCGTGTGCGGGCAGGTGAACAGCCCCGTGCGGTCGGCCCGCGCGCATGCGTCCGCAAGCTCGTCCTCCGTGGCCTGCTCGACGACGCCGTTGAACTCCCTGAGGCAGGCGATGGCCTTGTTGACGCTGACCGGGTTGCCGATCTGGATGGCGCTGGCGTGGGTTTTCTCCGCTTTCTTCGGCTCGAACTCCTGGAAGTTCTTCTTGTAGCTTTCGTAGAGCGGATTGGCCCGCGCGGCCTGGGCGCAGCAGATGCGCGGGTAGCGGTTGATGATGCCCAGTTCCTTCATCATGCTGAAGCCCTTGCCCAGCGCGCTCACGTTGCCGAGATTGCCGCCGGGAATGACGATCCAGTCAACCGTCTCCCAGTCGAATTGCTGTACTATCTCCATCCCGACGGTCTTCTGTCCCTCGATGCGAAGGGAGTTCATCGAGTTTGCCAGGTAGATGTTGTTCTTCGCGCAGACTTCCTGGATGAGCTTCATGCAGCCGTCGAAGTCTGTGTCAAGCGAAAGCGTCAGGGCGCCGTTGGCGATGGGCTGGATGAGCTGCGCGCTGGAGACCTTGTTTCGCGGCAGGAAAACGATGGCCGGGATGCCGGCGGCCGCGCAGTAGGCGGCCAGCGCGGCGGACGTGTCCCCCGTGCTGGCGCAGGCGACGGCGGGGACCTCGATCCCTTCGGAACGCATCTGCTTGACCATGCTTACCAGGACGGTCATGCCGAGGTCCTTGAAAGAGCCTGTATGCTCGTTGCCGCACATCTTGATCCAGAGGTCGTCGAGGCCGACATCCTTGCTGAACCTGTCTGCCCAGAACAGGTTTGTTCCGCCCTCGTACATGGAGACTATGTTGTCGTTCTCAACCTCCGGGCAGACCCATTCCTTTTTGCCCCATATGCCGGAGCCGTAGGGCCATTCCGTGCGCTTGTATCGCCGGTCGAAGATGTCCATCCACGCGGCGGCGCTGCGGTGGCGCAGGGCTTCCATGTCGTGGACGACCGTAAGCAGGCCCTCGCACTTCGGACAGCGGTAGATGATGTCCGTGAGCTTGTATTTCCCCTCGCACCCGGCGAAACATTCGAACCATGCCCGGTAACGCATCGGCGGTCTCCTTGAATCCGTTTGTTGATCCGACGGCTTTGAAGCTATCCGAAATCGGGCGGGGAATCAATCGCCGGCGCGGTGGCGGGCTTTCCCGGGAAGATACCTTTCCTTGCTTCACAGCCCCGCAGCCATTATCTTCATGCCTGCGTCGGTCCGCCGAGGCGAGGGCGGCGCGGCGAGGGTCGGGCCTGTAATCTTCAACGGGACATTCCGTATGAGCGAATTGAGGGATACCGCCGCCGACAGTTCCAGAGCGTTCACCGCGCGCAGCGTCCTGATCGGCTTGACCGGCGCGGCGCTCATCGTCGCGGCGGATTACGTCAACGCCGGCGCGCTGGGAAACAGTCCGCTTATCGGCATCCTGCTCCCGCCCGGCGTCGTGACGCTCCTGGTCGTCGCCGCGGCGGCAAACGGCCTGCTCAGGCGTGTCTCCCCGCGGGCGGCACTGGCGCGCGGGGAGCTGCTTGTCGCCATCGGGCTGATCTGGGCCGCCTCAGGCGTCAGCGGCTGGGGTCTCGTGCGTAATCTGCTGCCGACGATGGTCATGCCATACCGGCTCATGATCTCCAGCCCGTATCAATGGGAGCCGGTCGCCAAGGAACTACCATCCTGGCTCGCGCCGGCCTGTGATCCCGAAAGTCCGATCATTAACGACTTCATGGCCGGCGTCGGGCGGGAGCGGGCTGAAGGTCTTGGCATCATTTCCGCCGTGCCGTGGGGCGCGTGGGTCGGCGCGTTGGCGGGCTGGATCATCGGCATCGGCGCGCTTTACGGACTCGTCCTCTGCCTCGGCGCCGTCTTCCTGCGCCAGTGGGCGCTGGCGGAGCATCTTCCGTTCCCGTCCGCGCAGGTTCCGCTTGTAATCACCGAGCCGCCGACCCGCGGGCGCGCCATGAACGACCTGTTCTCAAGCAAGGCGTTCTGGATGGCTTTCGCTGTCGTGTTCATTGTCGGCATGGCGTCAGGCCTGAACGCCTATTACCCGAAAGTCCCCATCATCAAATATAACTTCGCGTTCTGGGGCATATGGCTCATGCATCCGCTTACTTACGCCTCCGAGTGGCTCTTCATCGGCAGCGTCTTCTTCTCAATGGTCGGCATCGGTCTGCTTCTGTCCCTGGATACCACGTTCAGCATCTGGTTCTGCTTCATGCTCGTGCAGGTCTGGAGGATCATTTCCGGTCTGGCCGGGAGGCCGATGACCTCCTGGATGACATGGGAGCCGCAGCCCGGCGCGCTGCTGGTCTATTGCATAATGTTCCTATACATCGGCAGGCGGTATTACAAAAACGTCGCCGCCTCGATCCTTAGCCGGGAGAAGGCGCTCGCCCTGGACCTGATGCGCGAAAGGCGATGGGCGATCGGGGCGGTCGTTTGCGCAGCCGTCTTTCTGGCGTGGTTATTCGCGGCCGGGATGCCGCTGTGGGCGGCGATAATTGTCATGGGACTGCACCTGATGATCATCGTCGGCCTGATGCGCGTTCTGGCGGAGACGGGGATGACCTACCTTCAGACGGACTTCCGCAGCGGCCCCTATCTGGTCGAAACCTTCGGCAAGGGGATGCTTACGAAGAAGGCGACCGCCGTCGCGCTCGTCACCGGCGCGGTCTGTTATGATCAGCGGGATCATCCGCTCCTGATGTCGCACACGGCGCTGCGGGTCACCGCCGGGCCTGATTCCCGTCCCGGGCGCAGGATGCTGGGGGGAATCGGTTCCGCGCTCGGCATTGCCTTCATATCCGCCTGCGCAGTCGGGCTGATCCTGATTTACAAGTACGGCAGCGAGAAAGTTGATTTCTGGGGCACGATTTCGCTGATGACACTGGGCGGCAACGCCCTGGCTGCGGCTGAGACCGGTAACCGCTCCGGGCAGATTGTCATCAACATGGTCGGCGCCGGCGTAATGGCGGTCATCTCGGCCCTTCGCCTGCGTTTCCCGTGGTGGCCCATCCATCCGGCGGGTTACTTCATCGCCATTGCCCGCCCGGGCGAGCGCGTCTGGTTCAGCATGATGCTCGCGTGGGCGATCAAGTTCGCCCTGCTGCGCTACGGCGGCACGCGCATGGCCGCCTTCGCCCGGAATATGGGCATCGGCTTCATCGTCGGGGAGGCCGTAATTCACGTCTTCTGGGTCGCGGTGGCCGCGCTCGTCTGGCTCTCGGGCGGGGAGCCGCGCCCCTTCAACTTCAGTTGCTGAGGAACCCGCATGAATCCGCCGATGCCAACCATCCCCTTCGGCCAGCATCGCGTCTCGCGCCTCATTATCGGCGGCAATCCATTCAGCGGCAACAGCCACGTCTGCGACGAACTGAGCCGCGAAATGCGCGATTACTTCACGACCGAGACGATCAAGAAGACGCTGCGCGACTGCGAAGCCGCCGGGATCAACACCATCCAGGCACGGGGCGACGCGCACATCGCCCGCGTCCTCAACGAATTCCGCAACGAGGGCGGCAACCTGCAATGGATCGCGCAGACGGCCAGCGAACTGGCCGATCAAAAGCGCCACATCAGGTCGCTGGCCTCCCTCGGCGCGATCGGAGTCTACCATCACGGCTCCCGCACGGACAATTTCTGGCACGAAGGGCGCATTGGCGAGGTCGCGGAGTATCTGAAAATCATGCGCGACGCAGGCGTCAGCGTGGGACTCGGAACGCACATCCCGGAGGTCATCGCTCATGCCGAGGAGCGCGGTTGGGACGTTGACTTCTACATGGCTTGCGTCTACAACCTGAACCGCAGGAAGCGCGAAAGCGCGATTGTCGCCGGCCCCGGCGCGGACGCCGGTTCGGAGAAGTTCTTCGTCGAGGACCGGGACCGGATGCTGGCGACCATCCGGGCGACGCCGAAAACGTGTCTGGCGTTCAAGATTCTCGCAGCCGGGCGACATTGCGCAACGCCTGAGACAACGCGCGAGGCCGTGCATTACGCGCTGGCCGGGATCAAGCCGACGGACGCGATTGTCGTTGGGATGTTTCCGAAATTCCGCGACCAGGTCGCAGAGAACGCGCGCTGGGTCACGGAGTTCGATGCATTACAATGAAAGTAATACCACAGTGACGGGCGCTCTTCTTGGAGTGCGCAGGCTTGCCTGCGCCTTGCTGCAGCGCAAGCTTGCTTGCGCGTCGCCAAATTACGGCCGTGCGCCCGTCAATGATCCATTGCCAATGAAATACCCAACGGAGACGGATTCATGAACATAAGAATTATTGACGCATCAAAATCCGGGCAGGCCTTGCGCGACGCGCGCGAGGCCCTCGGCTCTCTAAAGAAACGCCTGAGCGTCCTCGGGGACGTGGCGGCTGCCGGGAATGACGCGAAGTCCGGCGGCGTCAGCCCCCAGGAGTCCGTCAGGAAGATCATCGAGGACGTCCGCGCCAACGGCGACGAGGCCCTGCTGCGCATTACAGAGCGATTCGACAAGGCGCGCTTGACCGCCGCGCAGTTGCGCGTCGGCCCGGAGGAAATTGCCGCCGCCCGCCGCGCGGTTCCGAAGGAACTCGTCAAGGCGATAAAAAAGGCCGCCGCGAACGTAAGGCGCTTCCAGAAGCACATCCTCCCGAAGCCCGCAGCGCCGTTGGACTGCGATGGATACACGCTTAAGCAGGTCTACGCCCCCGTCCGCTCGGCAGGTATCTACGTCCCCGGCGGAACGGCGTCCCTATTCTCCAGCGTCCTGATGAACGTCATTCCCGCCAACGTCGCCGGCGTGGAACGAATTGTCCTTTGCACCCCCCCCCGGCCCGACGGCTCGGTCTCTCCGGACCGCCTTGTCGCAGCCGAGGAGGCCGGAGTGAAGGAAATCTATCGCCTCGGCGGGGCGCAGGCCATCGCCGCAATGGCGTTCGGAACAGCAACCGTTCCCGCCGTGGACATGATCGCCGGCCCCGGCAACCTCTACGTCATGCTGGCCAAGAAGGAGGTTTTCGGGCACGTCGGGATTGACTCCCTTGCCGGCCCAAGCGAAATCGCAATCGTCGCCGATTCGTCCTCTGACCCCGAATGCCTCGCGGCGGACATGATCTCCCAGGCCGAACACGCGCCCGGCAGCGCCGTCCTCTTCTGCTGCGACGCGGCGGTCGTCAACGCCGCGCGGGAGAGGATTGAGAGCCAGTTGTCCGACCTCCCGAAAGCCGCGGATGCGCGCGATTGTCTGGAGCGATTTTCGCTGATGATCGTCACACGGGATACGAAGCAGAGCATCGAACTGGCAGACGAAATGGCCCCGGAACACATTGAAATACAAACGAAGAACGCAAGGAAGGACTCATGGCTCGTCCGCAACGCCGGGGCGGTCTTCGTCGGGCGGTTCACGCCGGTGGCGACTGGGGATTACATCGCCGGCCCGTCGCACGTCCTGCCCACCGGCGGGACGGCGCGGTTCTTCAGCGGGCTGTCATGCGCAGCCTTCCTGCGCCAGCGGGCGGTCATCATGTATGAAAAAGACGGGCTGGCGAAAGCCGCTGGGGATATTGTGGAAATGGCCCGCGCCGAGGGGCTGGAAGGCCACGCCCGCTCGGTGCTGAAAAGGCTTGACCGATAACGACTTGGAGCGCGTATTCAACGGCGTGAAATGCGAAGGCAAATGAGCAATTCGGACTGTTAATGCGCATGAATAACCGCCTCAAACTCGACCTTCCCCTGCGGCGATTCCCACTGTATCCCGCTTCCGTCCGGCAGTGCTACCGCGCCTGATGCCTGATTCACCGACTTGACCTTACACCCATCCGGTAGCCGCATGTGCAGAACCGCCAGATTCATCGTCTTCCGCTCTGATTTCTTCGGGAATGACACGCTACCGGATACGCGCAGACTCGTCGCGTCAAAGAGCATCCCATACGATACCGGGCCGAAATGGGTCGGCATGTTGCTGACGCCGACCGGCTCCCCGCCGCCCAGCCAATGCCGCGCCGCTCCCCGTGCCAGATGCAACATCCCGCCGTCCTCCATGACAAGAGCGTCGCGGACTGCGCGGGCCACGGCAATCGGGGTGAAGAGGTGCTGCCGGTCGCCCGAAATCGCCCCCGATCCCGGCTCCGGTCCGCGCTCCTCACACCACGTGTAAAGCGGCGTGCCGTGGTTCAGGCAGGCGTAAAGCAGCCGCGCGAACTCGTCGCCGTTCCCGCGCGAAAGCTCCGCCTCAGCGATGTTGTCCAGCGATATGGCCACCCACATCCCCTGCGCCATCCATCCGGTGTGCATCTGAAGCCCGCCGGGGCTGAGGTTCGCGTTCATGTGGCGCAGCGTGCCGGTTATCAGTTCGTGATCTCCGGGCAGCAGCCCGCACGGAAACACGGCGTTGAGGACTCCCCACCGGCTTCCGGCCTTGTTGAGCGGCGACGCCGGAATCCAGCGATAACCCTCCTCGCGGATCGCGCCTTCTTCCAGCGTCCGCATCAGGGCGTCGCGCCCCGCCTTGCAGATCGTTTCAAGCTCGGCAGCATCAGCAGTCTTGCCAAGTATTCTCGCGGCCTCTAGCGAAAGCATATCGCCGTAGACCGCCCAGATGTTGTGCGGGATGAAGACACCGTACCAGCCGTCACCGGCGTCAAGCCCGCAGTCGCCCACACCGCGCGGCATCAGCCCCCACGTGAGCGGGCGTTGCCCGTTCTCTTCGACTCTTGTCCGCGCCCTCTGTTTCTCCTGCCAGCGGGAACTTGCGAGCATACGGGGATATTCGGCTTCCAGATACGCCCTGTCGCCGTTTAGCCTGTAATGCTCCATGACGTACCACGCCTTGAAGCCCGACGACGCCCAGAACCTGTGTCCCCAGCCCTTCGGGTCAGCCCAGTTGCCGTCCTCCCCCTGCTGGTCCAGGCACATCCGGTAGGCGGCGGCCGCCTCGCGCGGAAGCCCCGCCTGATCCAGGCAGATCGCCGCAACAGCGGCCTCGATGGAGTTCGGGCATCGGTACCCCTCCGTGCCGGGGGATGACGCGATGTACCCCCCCGCGACGGGTTCGCGCATGATGAAGATATCTCCCAGGCAAGCGTAATACGAATTGCGCACGCCTTGATCGGGAATTTCGATTCGCGCGGCCCGGCCCAGAAGCGCCTTCCATGTCGCGATGCCCTGCCCGGCCTCCTTTTCCCAGTCGGCGCCGCGCAGGCGGGCGACGTCGCGCTCATACGCGCGATAAGGGCGGATCAGCCACCCGGACTGCTCCTCTCCCGGCGCAAGCTCCCATTCCATCGCGATCGTCCGGCCCGTCGTGTCCTTGCGAAGCGGACTTTTCCCCCCGACGGCCAGCGCCAGCACGCGGTCGGCGGCGTCGCTCCAACCCGCGATAATGTAATCGAGCGGATCGCCCGCGACTATGTATCCCGGAACCTCCCCGAATGAGCCGTCCATCGAGAAGACGACCGCGAGTTTATGCAGTTTGGAATCCGTGTTGGAAACCGTGACGCGGGTCAGCGCGGCGCTCAATCCGCCGGTGAAGCGGAGTTTCGCCCCGCCGCTGTCGTTCTTGAATGCGCAATCGAGAACCGGCAGACAGCCTTCCGCGCGGGAATAAACCCCGACGGGCAACCGCGCGCCGTCCATCTCGATCCACAGCGCCGCCGACCATGACGATCCGAGCGGCGCGTAAGCCGCCAGCGGGACATTCAGAAGATTGCCGTATGTCCACCGGACGCCGATGTGGTCGCCGTAGACGTCGAGTATGGTCTTATCGCTGCTGTCCGGAAGCGCCACGGTCATGCGGTGCGGCATGGCGAACGCATAGGAGAAATCAACCTTCTGCATCGGATTTCCTGCCTCCTTTGCGGGCTGGGGGGAGGTTTGCGCGAATATCGCTCCCGACAGGAACAGCGCGACGACAAGCCCCATGCCCGCCAATACGCCGAACGGTACACGATTCAGAACCGGCATGAGAATGCCCCCCCAAAAAGGGATCACGCCTTCCGCGGTTTCCCCGGCGATTACGGGCGTTGAGGCGCGGCTACTTTGTCAGGTAGACCTCTCCCCACGCCTCGACCATGCTCGTGACAGGGGTCTGGTTGCCGCCGCGTTTGCGGGCCTCGAGCGGGACCTGCTGGTCAACCCATCGCTTCAGTTCCGCCAGTGTCACCCTTCCGTCGTTATTGCCGCACACCATGTCGGCCTTGCCCTTAAGACCTTCCATCATGGCGTAGGTGAACAGGCCGTGGCCGAGGTCTTCGGATTCCATGCTCTTCTGGTCGTTCTTGCAGGCGCTGAAAACGGCCTTCGCCTCTCCGCCGGGGGTCTGCGCGGCGGCCTCTATGCCCACGCCGCCGATGCCGCGCATTCCGCTGAAGCCGCCGGAATTGCAGGCGTCCGCGACCAGCAGCTTTGTGCTGGCCGGTATGGCGCTCCACATCCTCTGGAACTCCGAAAGCTCGATGGCAGTGACGAACAGGTCGCTGATTTCGGCATCCTTCGGGAACAGGTAATATTCCGTGCCCTTCGACGGATGGCTGCCCAGGTCGCCATGGCCCGCGAAGTACATTATGGCCATGTCTTCCTTGTTCACAGCGGCCTTAACAAGGTAGCGGTTCATGGCAAGCAGGATGCCGCGCTTGTCGGCGACAAGCCCGTCCTCGTTCGGCTCATCGCCCAGGAAGTGGACGTTTGCCGCGCGGGCGGGGCTGTTCGGGTCCTTTTTGAAGAAGTCGTAAAACGACTTGGCGTCGGCTGTCGTATAGCGCAGCTTGGGTATCGCGCCCTGATAATCCGCGATGCCGATCACAAGGACGTGGATGTTACGGATGCTGGGCGGGGCTGCTGACGCGGGGGCCGGAGCCGGGGCAGTAGCCGCCGGCGCGGACGCCGCTGGTTTGGGGGCGGGCGCGGCGGACGGTGTCGCGGCGGGCGCGGGAGCCTCCGCAGCGGCCACTGCGCCTCCCTGGCTCAGCGAACCGCTCAGATTGTCCCTGTCCATGGACCACATTCCGCCGGTGATCGGATCAACCACCAGATATCCCAGCAGAGTCGGATCAAGCAGGTTCCCCGCCGCATACCAGCCGTTGATCGAACCGCCGAGCTGGTATTCAGACGGCTGATAACCCGGCTTTTCCATAACAACCTTATACATTCCTCTCTTGAAGTATCCCGCGCCGCGCTTCAACTGAACGGTGCAGGGCGTCTGCTGCGTCATGATTATGCTGTTGGTGCGGGCGTCATAGATCGTGACCTTTGCCCCGCTTGGCTCGGAGTTGATGGTCACCTGCTGATTGCCGCCCTTGATTATGGAAGCGCAGCCCGTAAAAGTGGCGCAGAGGGCAAGCGCCGCCGTCATTATGATTTTGATGTTGCGCATCGTGGCAGTGTCTCCTTGTTTTGAGGCCGTCCGAGGGCGCATGCGCCGCCCGCTTATTCAGCCGGAAAACAGTTGATTTGGTCGCAAAGCGAATCCTTTGGCTGGACAATATATTTCTAACACAAAAGCGGGGCGGCGGGCAAGCGGAAACGGTTTTATGCGAGGTTTAATGAGCAGCCTTGCGCGCCGCCTCTCCGCTCATATCCAGTTCACGCGAAGCGCCATCCACGGAAATGAAAATGCCCGCAAACACGAACAAACGCCGTTTTCCCTTGACAACCCGCCGTCCGCTTTGATACGTACGTTGTTTGAGCAGCGTCTCGAACATATCGTCACAGGATCGTGTCCGCTGTTGCGGACGGGACGTCTGGAGGGAGTTCAGGACGGAGGGAGAATAATGCGCAAGAAGACCAAACGCAGACTGGCCCTGTTCATTGGAGGCGCGGTGGTTGCCGCAAGCGCTTACGCCCTGATAACCAGGACGCGCGGCGGGGAGCAGAAGCCTACTGAGACCGCTGCGATTGTCGCGGATGCGGAAAAGATTCCGACTTCCACGGCCCCCGCCTCCGATCCGCCAAAGAACGCGAAGGCGCCGGCTCAGACAACCGCCGCCAAAACGCCCCCGCCGGAGAAACCGGCGGACAAGACAGCCGTCAAGCCGGCAATCGCGGCGCCCGCCAGGGAGTCTGAGCCGATTCCGGGCGGCGGGGAGGAAGCGATAAAGCCCCCGGCGGTTGTTGAGAAGGCTGCGGCGGCCGGGGCGGCGGCAAAGGTACTGGTCGAGGACGTAAGCGCGGAGGGCGTCCAGGCGGCGTGGGATAAGGCGATGCGCCTGCTGCAGGCGGGGAACCGCATAGAGGCCCGTCGCCCGCTCACGACGGTCTACCGCTTCGGAAGCGCCGACCAGCGCATTGCGGCGCGGGAAAAGCTTGACGAAATTAACAAGAAACTCGTCTTCACGCCCATTGAAACAGAGGGCGCGACGATTGACACGGTAAAGAAGGGGGACAACCTGACCTTCATCGCCCGGCGCAACGGCGTGACGATCAGCAGCATCAGGCGCGTCAACGGCATGAAGGACGACACCGTGCGTGTCGGCCAGCAATTGAAAATAATTCCCGGCCAGCCATCCCTTGAGGTTGACAAGACGAACTTCACCCTCACGCTCTACCTTGACGGAATTTACGTGAAGGAGTACGGCGTCGGCCTCGGCAAGGAAGGCAAGACGCCCGTGGTGGAATGCGAGATCGAAACAATGCAGGAGAACCCGGACTGGTACGCCGGCGGGCAGGTGATCAAGTTCGGCGAACCCGGCCATGAGATCGGCACACGCTGGATGGGTTTCAAGAACAAGCCTGGGCTGACCGGATTCGGCATTCACGGGACCGACAAGCCGGAGACGATAGGCACGGAATCCTCCCAGGGCTGCGTCAGGCTCCGCAACGAGGACGTGGAGGAGCTATTTGATTTCGTCCGGAGGGGGACGCAGGTCAGGATTTACGAGGGCAAGCCTTTGCCCCGTCGCCCCGATTTTGACGTTCCGCAACCAGCGGCGACGGAGGAGAAGCCGCCAGTCGAAGAAGGGAAACCCGCGCCACAGTGAGCGAGAACATCAATTACGCGGACGGGACGATCCGGCAGTATCTTGACGACGCGGCGTCGGCAAAGCCCGCGCCCGGCGGCGGCAGCGTCAGCGCGCTGGCCGGGGCGCTGGGCGCAAGCATGGGCTGCATGGCGGCGAACTTCACCGTCGGGAGGAAGCAATACAAGGACGTCAGCGACGAAGTGAAGGGCATGCTGGACCTGATGGACGGGGCGCGGGCAAGGCTGCTGCGGCTGGCGGACGCGGACGCGCTGGCCTACGGGGAATACAAGCGCGCGCAGGACATGCCTAAGGGAACCGACGCCGAAAAAGCCGACCGAAAGAAGGCGCTCCAGGCCGCGCTGTCCGGGGCGATGAGCGTTCCGCTGGACGTGATCCGCGAATGCCTGTCTGTCTTGCGCTTTACGCAAAGGCTGGCCCGGGTCGGCAACCGGCACCTCGTGACGGACGTGGCTGTGTGCGCCATACTCGCGGAGGCGGCAATCAGGGGGGCGGCGTATAACGTCCTGATAAACACGGCCGGCCTCGAGGACAAGGAGGAGGCGGAACGCGCAACGCGAGAGGTCGCCAACGCGCGGGCGCAGGGGCTGAGATTCCTGAACGACACGATCGCGGCGGTCGAGGAAGTCATGAAGGGCTGAGGCCGGCGACATGGACTGGAACGTATCACGAGCGTCGAAGCAATGCATGGCCTGCGGCAGGGAGTTCGCCGAGGAGGAAACCTATTTCAGCGCGCTTTACGACTGGGACGAGTCGTTCGAAAGGAAGGATTTCTGCTCCGGATGCTGGGAGAAGCAGATAAGAGATTCTCTGTTCTCTTTCTGGCGAACGCGGCGCCCGCGCAAAGACCAGGCGTCCCGTCGCATGGTTGACGACTCGGTGGTCTACGACTTCTTCCAGCGGCTCGGGGACGAGGGGGGCGAGTCCCGCCTCGCCTTCAGATACGTCATGGCGCTTTACCTGATGCGCAGGCGGCTGATGAAGATCGTGGACATCAGGCGCGGCGACGCCGGGGAGACTCTGGTCTTCAAAAACCGCAAGGACGGCGCGCAATACGACGTGTTGAACCCCGATCTGACGGAAACGCAGGTCGGGGAAGTATCGGCCAAATTGATGACGATGCTGGACATGGACATTGGTTGACGAGGTCCGCTGGTCCGCATGACTTCCCTCTCCGGCAGAAAATGGAAGGAATTCCGCCTCAGAATCGGCGCTCTACTGGTGATCGCCGTCTTCATGGGGCTGCGTTACGGTTCATTCGTGGCGTATCATTCGATGATGACCACGAACGACAAGGGGCGGGATTTTTACGTATCCGACCTGATCCTCAAGGGCGGGCTGCCATACAGGGATTTCGACTGGCCATACGGGCCTGCCGCGCCGTTCTACTACGCCGCATGGTACAAGGCGCTGGGGACCAGCCTGCTGAGCTACAGCGCGGGCGAGCTTGCCGCATCCATGGCCGCGGCGATTGTAATGTTCTACCTCGGCGTCGAACTTGTCGGGATGCCGCTGGGGCTGGCGGCGCCGCTGGTGTGGACGTTCATCATGGGCGCGCGCGCGCATTCGGGGAATTACATCCTGTGCGTCCTGTGCGCGCAGATATCTTTGATCGCGGCGGTTCGCATACTGAAGGGGCGGGGCAACCCGAACGCCTGCGCGGCGGTCATCGCAGTCTTTTGCGGAATGCTGACGCTGCTGAAGCTCAACGCCGGGATCGCGCTGGCGGGTTCAATCGGGGCAGTATTGACCGCATGGAGGCTCATTGAGGTCGGAAGGAAGCCCGAGGCTGAGCGCGCTTCATGCAGGCCGCCGGGCGTCAAAACGGCACTCATCGCCTGCGGAGCGGTCGGCATCATCGTCTGCGCCGTCTACATTTATCTTACGACAGGGCTACGGGAGGCGTGGATCGAACGATGTTTCCCATTCATGAGCAAATCGCACCATGAATACGGCAACGTGTTCAAGTTCATCCGCATTAACCTTGAGGAAATGGCCCTGGCGCTGACCTTCACGGATATCTTCTGGTCATACATTCGCGCCTGCTCGCTCAATTTCTTTATTTGGATGTCGCTGGCGGCGGCGGTTATGGGGCGCAGAATCATGAAGAAGCGTTTCGGCGGGGCCGATGACTGGACGCTGCTGCTGCTGGCGGCGGCGCTGCTCGGCTCATCGCACGAATTCCTGATTTCCGGCTCATGGTATTCGCTATATTACGTTCCCGGCATTGTTCTGACGGCATTGCCCCTTGTCCTTGCGAAACGTTGCTTCGCCTCGTTTGACGGGCTTCCGCCATCGGGAGCGAAGGACGGCGGCAGAAAACCGCTGCGCTTCAGTTACATATGCGAGGCCTGCCTCGCGGTCTTCCTGGCGCTCTCGACTTCATGGTTGCTCGTGGAGTTGCTCCGCGAAAAGAACATGCCGGGATTCTACTACCTGCCAATGCCCAGGGGGAAGGTATGGCATCAGGCATATTACGAGGAATCGGAACCGTGGTCGGTCACCATATCAAAGATAACGGATTACATCACCAGGCATGCCCCGCCGGACGAACCGATTCTGGTCGTGCCGTTCGATCCGCTGCACCTGTTCCTGAGCGACAGGCGGCAGGTCTGCCGCACTGTTGATTTCTCCCGGTATCAGAACGTCACGGAAGAGGAGGAGCGGGAGATAGCCCGGCAAATGGAGGAGCAGCGCGTAAGACTGGTGGTATGGACCAATACGACCGTGATCATGAACGAGAAGCCGGCCGAACGCTTCGGGCACAGCCATTGCGCCTGGCTCGGGCGTTACATACTCAGCAATTACGAGGAAAAGGTCCGGTTAGGAAACAACGAATCCGCCGGGATGAGTTTCGCAATGCACGGCGCAACCATCTATGAACGAAAAACGCCGTTCAATCCCCAGCCCCGGCCTTGAAGCCTATTTTCGAAGATACAGCGTAACCCCGTGGAACGAATGGCTTTTGCCGGGTTTATCGGCGGGGCCGAATGATTTGTGCGGCCTGAAGTTCTTCTCGATGTATCCGGCCAGCGTCGGGCAGTCGGGCGCGCCGAATCGCTCACCGCCAAGCCCGGTCGCGTTATTGCTCAGCGCGATGAGCCGCAACCCCCGATCTTCAGCCGCGCGGATTATGGCCGCCTCCTCGTCGGGTGAGATATTCTGATATCCCGAGAAGTCCACGATCCGGCAGACCTGTTCCCTGTCGCTCATGAAGAGATAGACCGGATCGAATGGCGCGACGAGGATCGCTTCTCCTGGTTCGGTCAGGCTTGCGATTTCGCGGGATGCGGCGGCGACCGTTCCGGCCCAGTCATCCGTTTCAGCGGCGCGTTTGAGGTGAAGGACCCCGCCGCGCGGATGGTCAACAAGCTTCCATTCCCCCTGTCCCAGGTAGATGCTTCCGGCCTCCCACGCGATGATCATCGCCGCGCCCGCGCACAAGGCCGCGGCGGCAAAGGCCAGCCTTCCCTTTCGGCCCGACGCGCCGCCGAGGGCGATGCCGGCCAGGGACGAGACAAGGACGCCCACGCACGGAGCGGCCCAGTATGCGACGGAGTACCACGATCCGGCCAGGATAAGCTCATGCCCCGCCGCCGCGAGGCACGTAAGAATGACCGCCGGACCGGCAATTCCCGGCGGCAACCCCCCGCCGTTAGTCCCGGCAGGCGCGCGGCATGCAGCGCTCTTGCGCCCCAACAGGACGATTGCGAGCCACAGCGCGCAGGTAACAAGAGCAATCGCATAGACCAGCGCGCGAAGCTGGGTAAAGACGAATGCCGCAACCTTCAGCCAGCGCACGCCATCAAGACGCAGCGACAATTCCTTGATATCGAAGGCGACGCGGCGCCACGCGGAGCCGTAGTCGTGATGCGCGCCCGCCGCAAAGGGGAAACAGCGCGTCAGGGACCCGGTCGGAGTCTCGATGACCAGCGGAACGTAGAAGATCGCAAGGCCGATGATCAGCGTCAACCCGCCGCCGGCCATCGCCCGCAAAGAAGTCCGCCTTGACGCCGGCGGCATTGAACCGATCCGGACGGCCAGCAGTGTCGTCGCCGCGCCGGCAAAGGCCAGACCCATGTTGAGCTTCACGCATGACAGCAGAAGCAGGGCCAAGCCGAGCGTGACCGAGTCGCGCCTTTCTATTTCCGCCTCGGTCATGCGGGAGAGCGTCCAGAGAACCACGCATATGAACAACGCGCCGAGGTGATGGTTGCCCGTGTGGGCCTCATGATGGATGGGGACGACAAGGAGCCAGACGAGGTATCCAAGCAGGCCCGCAAGCCCGGCGGCGTATCCCTCGGGCTTGCGCGCGCGGTCAGCGGCAAAGCGGGAACATGCGATAAAGACACCAAGACCGGCCAGGAGAATGGCGACCGTCTCCGCCATCTCGAACGTCAGCATGGATGGGCTGAAAAACCGGAACCATGTGCCGTAATAGATCGGAGCGAGAGGGCCGTATGGCCATTCGAAATCGCGATAAGGCAGTTCCCCCAGCGACACCCGCCACGCGACGTAAAGGTCGCGCCCGCGATCCTGCGTCGTGTAGTTGACGCGCCCGAACTGCCGCCCCAGGATCAGGAGCGTCCATACGACGGCGATGGAGCAGCATATTGCAGCGGACCAGCCGGGGCGCAGCTTCCGCCCCGTCATCCCGCTTATGGGATCGGTGGAGTTGCGGCGCGCATTGCCGGCGTCGGGCTGGGGGGATTCGCGCATGTCGTGAAATTAGCCCGAACCGGCATGGCTGTCAACGCGGGGCGCATGACAAAGGGCGGGAGGCCGTTCGGCTCTCCCGCCCTTCGAATGTCCTGAAACGCGAATCGGCAGGTTTCGCGGCGTCTACTTCTTGCCGGGCTTGTATCCAGGCATCATCCCGCCCGGAATCGGCATCGCGGGCTTGTCGGCCTTCAACTTCTCAGGATCGAAAAGCTCGTCGGCCAGGCCCTTGTTCACCTCAACCGATTTCACGGTGACGGTGGACATCAGCTTGTCGCCCTGCTTCATCTCGGTCTTGTAGGGGATTTCAAGCTCGCCCTGCACCTTCTTGAAGTCGGAGCAGGTGACGGTCATGACGCCTTCCCTGGCGTTCTTGGCCTCGCCCTTGATCATCTGGAGCGTCTTCTTGTCAATCCAGATCTTCGTGAACGGGGTCTCCTTGCCGCTTTCCGGCGTGGCCTCGACGACAATGGCCTCCCGGTCGCCGACCTTCTCCTCGCCGGTGACGGTTCCGGTCTTCATCCACTCCCACCAACCGCGGCGCGCGGACATCTCGCGAGACTGCGCCTCCGGAAGCGGACGCTTGCCGGTCATCGGGGAGAACATGACGGCGTTCTTGCCGTCGCAGATGATGGTCGTCTTCATGGAGCCGCCAATCTGCGCCCTCATCGCGGGGGGCAGGTCCTTCATCTGCTCCTCCATGCCGGGGATCTTCATGTCGCTTTCGATGCGCGACTTGTCGCCCTTGATGTATGCCTTCATGTCTGCGGTGACCTTCTCCGGTTCGCCGCCCTTTGCCTTCTTGCCGCCGGCCTCGGGTGGCATCAGCCCGACCATCTGCTGAACGATGGTAAGGTCCTTGATCTCGGCGTCAATCTTGGCCTGCTTTGCCTTGGCCTTGCCGACCAGACCGGCGAAATCCTCCGCCCGGGCGACACTTGAAAACACGACGGCAACCAGCGCCGCAGCGGCGAATACCGTCGCCGACCGAATGACTGTTTTTCTCACCTTGGCGTCCTCCTTGACATGGATGAACATGCTTCATGACTTATCGCAAAGACGCGACACGCGTCTCATTGTCCGCCATCGCGCAGACGACTGCCGCCGCGCTCATGTTCCCTCTATCCCGGCCGGCTGCGTCGCCCCGTCAGTCTGAGGAACGTTCCCGACATTATGGGCGCAATGGGGAGCCTGACCAGGCAATGGGGAGAGGGAAAACTCGGACGGCCTTGAATCGAATCGTATAAATGCAATCATATCGCCGCCCATCCCGATGTCAAGCGAGCCGTGCCTGCGATGAATGCAAGATATCGCCTTGAACCACGCATTCCGGACGGCTACCATTGCGCCGTTCCGTGATTAACCGGCTTTGAATGAAGGATGATTCCCTTGGGCCTCTGCGCGTTTCTGCTCGAGCAGTTTGAAATACCCGAAGACGCCTCGCACACATTCCGCTGGCATCTGACGACTGCGATAACGGCCGGCATGATGTTCGGCGCGGCGGGGATGGTGGACTTCGTCGCCGCGAAGGCGCTGAACGCCCCGCCGTGGCAGATTTCCGCGCTGGCGGCTATACCGGGTTCGGTGGGACTGCTCGGATTTCTCGGGGCCAATCTCGCGGAGGCCCGGCGCAAGGTCAGGATCGTCTGCGCGGCATACGTCGTGGGCGGCCTGATGATGATCATGATGGGCATGGCCAACCGGTCATGGGAGATCGTCATCTTCGCGGGCGTCTTCCACATGGCTTTCATGATCTCGCTGCCCGCCGGCAACGCAATCATCACGTTCAATTATCCGATGCGGGCAAGGGCGCGGCTGGTGGGTTTCATCGCCGGGGCCAGCGGGGCGCTCCAAGCCCTGTCCGCAAGCCTTTTCGGGTGGCTGCTGGACGGCGATCCGCAGCGCTACCATTACGTCCTGCCCGCAGCCGGCATGTTCGGCCTGGCCGCCATGCTTGCGTTCCGCAACATCCGCGCGCGGGGGGAGACGGAAGCGCAGAAGAAGTCCGGCGGCCATTTCTCCATGCGGGAGTGTTACGCGGTCTGGAAGAGCGACCGGAATTTCCGCAACTACATGATTTTCTTCTTCATGATGGGCTTCGGCAACCTGATGTCCGTTCCGGTCTTCACCCTGTTCCTGAAGGAGGAGATGCATGCCAGTTACAAGGAGGCCGCGCTGGCCATCATTGTGATCCCGCAGGGGTTGGCCATACTGACCGCGCCCTTCTGGGGGCGATGGGTGGACCGGGCCGGGCCTCTGCGTACGCGCGTCATCGTTGATTTTGTCTACGGCATCAGCTATGGCGTGCTTTCAACCGCGCATGGGATGGGAACGATCGCGGTCGTGCGCACGCTCTGGGGACTGGTGTCGGGCGGCGGGGGGTTGGTCTGGTCGCTTGGAACGACTTACTTCGCCCCACCCGAAAAGGTTCATCATTACATGGGATTGCACGTCACACTGGCCGGATTGCGGTCCGTCACAGCGCCATTCCTGGGGATGTGGCTCAGCCGCCAGCCGGGATTCGGGGCGCGGGGAGTATTCGTGATTTCCTGCACGACCTTTATCATAAGCGCTTTGGGGATGTGGAGACAGTCGAGGATCATGGAGTTTGACCGCGAGGCGGGACTCCGTAAGGCGCAATAGTTTATTGATGGTTTGGGAGGCGATTTCTTGCAGATTGATCGGCAACGCATATCGTGATACAAATCACGATTAATGCGGAGAAAAGTCTTGCGCAGGACAGTTCGCCCTTCTAGACTGCGCCGTCGCATTTTTGCAGGTTGATCGAATCTGAAGCATCCGAGGGGGAAGGCAACGGGCCTTTCCCGCGTTGCGCGGCGGTTGATCCGGAGGGGATTCACCCTTTGGTTCATCCGTCCTGACTCATTTTTTTCTTGTGATTCGGAGGAGAAAAGTGAAGAAGCAGTTGCGAAGGATGTTTGTCTGCGCGGCGTTGGCCATTCTTGCGTTCGCGTCACGTCCGGCAACGGCGGCCCAGACGGTCGCCGGAGTGGTGGACCAGATCGTGGAGAGCATGACGGTTCTGCCGATGGGCTATAATCGTCTTGTCACCCGCAACATATTTGACGTATGCGTCAATACGCCGATGATGCCCGGGGAATATCCGCCGACGAATACGGACGGAGCAATCGGCGGGGGACTGACCACTGTTCCGCCCCGCTTCGAGTATGAGAATTTTGAGTGGGATGACAATGACTACGACAACGGGTGGCCGCACGTCAAGGGCGAACGGTACGGCGCGGTATATGCGGGAGCGATCTGGCGCAAGGACAGGCTTCGCGCGGGCATCGCAGCCCCGTATCACAAGATAAAGCCCCGCACCACGCACATGCTCGCGCCCGGCACTGAGCTTCGCGCAAAGGCTGACATTGACGTGGCCGGAGTCGCGGCATTCGGCGCTTACGAAGTTCTGAGCGAAGCGCATGAGCAACCCGTGACGCTCGACTGCGGAGTCGCCGGCGGCTGGATTCATTACAGCAGCGACATTGACGCGACCGTCACGGTCGCGCCCAGCACAATGATGCCGGGGGGCGCTGTTGACAAGTCCGACAATACCCGCGAGCACAACATCGGGGTTGGCGCTCCGTTCGCGCGCGTGGACAAGAACGCAGGCTTCTGCCACGTCGGGTTCAGTTCGCTTTACATGGTCGCCGTGACGGACAAGGGCAACAAATGGATTTCGCACGAAATCCTGACCGGTCCGTACGTGGCCGTTCCGATAGGAGACCGCCTGACGGTGGGAACCCAGCTCCTCCATGCGCACGTTCTTTCCGACGACCGCGACGGGGACTGGGACGCGCAGGAGAATTACGACAAGTCCCATTACGTCGCCGACGCCCACGCCGGCGTGGCGATCACGGATTTCCTGAAGGTCTACGCCGGATTCCGCTATTTCTTCGGGATGAAGGATTACAAGGCGTGGCAGGTCTTCGGCGGCGCGGCGCTGATTTTCTGATCAGCGCACAGTCTGAAGCAGAACGCCCTTCGGAAGTTTGCGGCGAGGGCGCATAAGCCTTTTGAACGGTGATTGACGGCAGACGGCCCGCCCCCATTCCCGGGGCGGGCCGTTACGACGTACGGAAACGGGAAGACCTTTGCGATAAATGCCGAAAAACATTGCAGACAGCGGCTTCCGGTCTTAACATAAGGTTGTCCCCCACGGGCATGATGACTCCGGCAGACGCGACGGAGCAGAATCGGACGCGCAATGGAAACGCAGGACGGCCAGACAAAGGGAGCCGAGCATTATTACACGCAGGGCCTCGCCCTAGCCCGGAAGGGCGATATTGATAAGGCCATATCATGCTTCACGAAATGCGTGGACCTTGAACCCAACCACGCCAAGGCATGGTGCAACAAGGGCGTTCTGCTGGGGAAGACGGCAAAGCACGAGGAGGCGCTGGAATGCTTCGACAAGGCAACCAAGGTTGACGTGGTCTATGCCCGCGCCTGGTCAAATAAGGCGCTGCTGCTGGCCAGCATGGATCGTCTTACCGAGGCGCTGGCGGCATATCATGTTCTGTTGGACATTGATTCCTCTGATGAAGACGCCGCGGCGCGGATGGCGGCGGTTCTGGTGCGGCTCGGCAGGGCGAAGGAGGCCATCCCGCGGCTGGACGAAGTCCTGAAAAAAAACAGCAAGAATGCAGAGGCATGGTATCAAAAGGGCCTGGCGCTGACGATGTTGAACGATTTTAAGGCGGCGGTTGAAAGCTTCGCCAAAGCTCACGAAATCAAGGAGGATGACGACCGCGTATGGCTTGACAAGGCCGTCGCCCTGACGGAGCTTGAGAAATACAAGGACGCCGTGGACTGCTGCGACAAAGCGATAAAGATCCGCCCCGGCAGTTCGGCAGCGTGGCGGCAGAAGGGGAGCCTGCTGAGCATCCTGGGCCGCCCGGACGAGGCCAGGGCGTGCCTTAAAAAGGCGGTTGATATCCAGACCGGCAAGCACGACTGGCTGACCGGAGGCGCCGGGCAGTAACTCGCCCCGGACTCCGCCCCGCCGAAAACACCATCACGGAGAAACCTCTTGCGAAACGACGGCAGACAGAATAACCGAATGCGCCCGCTGGAAATCGTCCCGGGCTTCCTGAAGAACGCCCACGGTTCCGTCCTCGTTTCTTTCGGGAACACGAAGGTCGTCTGCTCCGCCATGATCGTTGACGGCGTTCCGCCGCACGCGAAGGCGTCCGGGACGGGTTGGCTGACGGCGGAATACGACATGCTTCCCGGCTCGACTCTCGACCGCACTTCCCGGGACCGGAACAAAGGGCAGATTAACGGACGCAGCAGCGAAATTCAGCGCCTTATCGGGCGCAGCATCCGAGCGGCGATAGATTATCGTGCGATAGGCGAGCGCACGCTCTGGCTTGACTGCGACGTGCTTCAGGCCGACGGCGGAACGCGCACGGCGGCGCTCACCGGGGCGTTTCCGGCGGCGGTGCTGGCGCTGGCGGAATTGCGATCAAGGGGGAAACTGGCGGCGCTGCCGGTTCTGGATTCGGTCGCGGCGATCAGCGTCGGGATCGTTGACGGGGAGGCGATGGTTGACCTTAACTATGAGGAAGACAGACGCGCCGAGGTGGACATGAACGTCGTCATGTCCGGCGGGGGAAAGTTCATCGAGGTGCAGGGCACGGCGGAGCGGGAGCCTTTCGACCGGGAGCAACTGGACGCAATGCTCGCGCTGGCCGCTGAAGCGATAAGCGCGATCACCGAGAAACAGTTGGCGGTACTGAAGGGTGTTTGGAGGCCGGGGTAGGCTGCATTCTTCGAACACATTACGCAAGAGAGACGGAGGCGCGAATGCGCGACGCGCATGATGGTCGCAACGCCTCCCGAACACGGGGATTGGGGAAGCGATGATACCTATCCATGACGAGAATCGCTCCCGAACGACGCCCTATGTCGTTGCCATCCTGATCCTGGTCAATCTCGCCGTTTTCGTCAATGAAGCCACGATGAATGAACGGGAGATCAGGGCGTTCATCACCGGGTATGGAATGACACCCGGCGCGACAGTTGACGCCGTTAAGAGTTTTCGCATCTTTTCCATTCACTCTGGATGGACTTTCATCACAAGCATGTTCCTTCACGCGAGTTGGTGGCACCTCATCGGCAACATGTGGTTCCTCTGGCTGTTTGGCGACAACGTGGAAGACTATCTCGGCCACCTGCGCTTCATCGTCTTCTATTTGTTTTCCGGATTCGCCGCGGGCCTGGCGCATTTCATGATGGATCCGATGTCGCAGATCCCATGCGTCGGCGCCAGCGGCGCGATATCCGGAATCCTTGGCGCTTATGCCCTGCTCTTTCCCCGCGCGCGGATTGTCTGCTTTCTTCCATCTTTGTCCATTCTGATTCGGTTCAGAATCCGCGCCGTCTTCTTTATGGGCGTATGGTTCCTGTTCCAGATGATTCCGGGCGTGATTGTGCTGTCGCTGCCGAAAGGCGCCGGGATCGCCTACTGGGCGCACATAGGCGGGTTTATGTTCGGCATGTTCCTGACCGCGAATTTCAGACGACGAAAAAAGCAGATCGAGGACAACCCGATCATCGGCGGAGTCAAGTACTACAAGTGCCCGGAGGACGGCGAGGATTGGCACAAGGACGCGAAGAAGGCTCTTTTCGGCCGCGGGAAGAAAAGCGACTGACGAAACGCCGCTCGCCTTCACGCGGGAAGTCCGATTGCCGGAATCCGGTCATGCTCTACGCCCCTGACTCGGCTCCTGCCTACGCCCAGTCCGGCTTGTCCTTGAGTTCGCTGATGAGGCAGCGTTGTTCGACCGCCCGCATCAGGGCGGCGCAGCCGTCTTCCAATGCGCCCCACGGAGCGACTTTGACCTTCCGCTTCAATGACGCGTATGCCCCGTCGGTCAGCAGCACCTGCTTGGCCCCCTCCTCCAGCGGGCAGTAAAGCTCCGCCTCCCCCCGGATCGCCAGGGCGAAATTCTGCTGCTTGCTGGGAACGCCTTCCTCCTGCTTGACCGTGATTTTGCTCCCGTCGTTGAGAATGATGTGCGGCTCCCCGACCCGTATCCGGCCCTTCGTTCCGATGATGTCGCAGAAATCCTCTTTGTCCTTGATGTCCGTCGTGATGTAGGCAAGGAGTTTCTTACCCTTCTTTCCGTCAAGCGTCGCGCGGACGCAGGCCATGTCCTCGGCCTCGAACTGGCTTGCAGTGTGGAAGCGATAGAGATTCGCCTCGATGTCCGAGGGCGCGCTGAGCGAGGGATGTTTCTTCTCGGAAGCCAGGTAGAGCGCCTGGAAGATGCCGTGGCTGCCCTGGTTGCACATGCAGCCGTCGGAGCAGTCAACGCCGTCAATCTTCATGCGCCCGACCCATTTGGCGCGGCGGTAGTAGCTGTTCTCCCGCCACCATAGGATGGCCAGCGTGACCTGCTTTATCGTCCCCAGGTCGCCGTTGGCGATGTGGCGCTTGACTGCCTGGACGGCCGGGCTGGCGCTGGGATTGAACCCAACCGCAACCAGTTTGCCGGCCTTCTTCTGCGCGGCGATCATTTTCATCACGTCGGCGGTGGAGCCGGCGGGGGGCTTCTCCGTAAAAACGTGGCAGCCCTTCTTGAGCGCGTCAATCGTCATGCGGGCGTGCCAGTGGTGCGGGGCGGCTACGAAGACGGCCTCGCAGTCAACCTTCCGATACATGGCCTTGTAATCCCGGAAGAACGGGATGCCCTTGTCTTTGGCGATCTTCCTGCGCTCCTGCACGTCCTTGCGGTGGAGGCCGATGTCGCAGACGCCGACGAGCTGATACATTTCGTTTTCGATGATGTTGCGGAAGTGGCTTCCGCCCATGCCGCCGATGCCGACGAGGGCCACCTTGACAGGTTCCATTCAGGTTCTCCCGGATAGAGTCGTTTTTCAAGCGCGCGGCAGTCGCCGCAGATGAGGATGATAGTGCAAGGGGGCGGCAAGTCAAGAAGACTCATGGATTCATATTCGAAGCCCGCGCCGCCGTACGGGGTCAGTCGCGGGCGCGTCACCTTGGAGTGCGCAGGCTTGCCTGCGCCTTGCCGTTGCGTTCGCGCATTTTGCGCGCGCTTGCTTGCGCTTCGCTGAATCCGGCAGTTCCAACCCCGGCAAGCCGGGGGAAACGGCAAGGCGGCAGCAAGACTGCCGCAATCCAAATTACGGCCGCCCGCCCGTCAGTGACCCATTACGCGCCGCCCGCGTTTTGCCTTGCGCGGGGGCGAGCGGGGCGGATAACATTCCGCCTGACCACCCAGGGCGCGTTCCGCGTTATGCGCCTGCCCAGCGGCCGCGACGGTCTGGCACACCGAAGCGGCAAGGGACATCGTCCAGCAAGCAGGGGAGTGCCATGCCTCGACGTACGGACATTCAGTCGGTTCTCATCATCGGCAGCGGCCCGATCATCATAGGCCAGGCCTGCGAATTCGATTATTCCGGAACCCAAGCGTGCAAGGCAATCAGGGAAGAAGGTTACAAGGTCATCCTCGTCAACAGCAATCCCGCCACGATCATGACCGATCCGGAGACGGCGCACCGGACCTACATTGAGCCGATCACGCCGGACATGGTTGCCAAGATAATCGAGGCGGAGCGGCCGGACGCCCTGCTGCCGACGCTCGGCGGGCAGACGGGGCTGAACACGGCCGTGGAGCTGGCGGACCGCGGAGTGCTTGACGCATTCGGCGTTCGAATGCTGGGCGCCAACCGCGAGTCCATCCACAAAGCGGAGGACCGCGAACTCTTCAAGAAGACGATGGACGAGATCGGGCTGACGTGCCCGCAGGGCGGCTTCGCGCGGAACATGGACGAGGCGCGCAAGATTCTGGAATTCGTCGAGCTTCCCGCAGTCATCCGCCCCAGTTTCACCCTCGGCGGGACGGGGGGCGGAATCGCCTACAACCACGAGGAGTTCGAGACCATATGCAAGCGCGGGCTGGAGTATTCCCTCATCCATGAAATTCTTATCGAGCGCTCCGTCATCGGCTGGAAGGAATACGAGCTTGAAGTCATGCGCGACAAGGCGGACAACTTCGTCGTCATATGCTCAATCGAGAACTTCGATCCGATGGGCGTGCATACGGGCGACAGCATCACCGTCGCCCCCGCGCAGACGCTCACGGACAGGGAATACCAGCTCATGCGCGACGCCTCGGCGAAGATCATCCGCGCCATCGGGGTCGAGACGGGCGGGTCGAACATCCAGTTCGGTGTCAATCCGAAGGACGGGGAGATGGTCGTGGTGGAGATGAATCCCCGCGTTTCCCGCTCCTCGGCGCTGGCGTCGAAGGCGACGGGCTTCCCGATAGCGAAGATCGCGGCGAAACTGGCCGTCGGTTACACGCTGGATGAGATTCCGAACGACATCACGAGGGAAACCTGCGCGGGATTCGAGCCGACAATTGACTACGTAGTCGTGAAGGTTCCTCGCTGGACATTCGAAAAGTTCCCGGACGCGGATCCGATCCTGACGACGCAGATGAAGTCGGTCGGCGAGGTCATGGCCATCGGGCGGACCTTCAAGGAAGCCCTGCAGAAGGCGATCCGCGGGCTTGAGATCGGGCGCGCGGGGCTGGGCCTTGACAGGAAGGACGCGCTGGCAAAGGGCGGAACCATTGACGAAGGCGAACTGCGCGCCAAACTCCAGACGCCCAACGACCTGCGGCTGTTCTACATCCGCTACGCCCTGCGCAAGGGGATGCCGGCGGAGCAAGTGGCGCAGTTCACGAAGGTTGATCCCTGGTTCATCGCGCAGTTGAGCGAAATCCTGGAGCTTGAATCCGAGCTTTGCGACTGCCCCAGCCTGTATGACGCTTCGGAGGACCTGCTGCGCCGGGCGAAGCGCTGCGGCTTCTCCGACCGGCAGCTAGCGTTCCTCTGGCAGACGCAGGAGGCGGCGGTGCGAAAGCGCCGCATCGCCGCGGGGGTGACGGCGTCCTACAAGCTGGTGGACACGTGCGCGGCAGAGTTCGAGGCCTATACGCCCTACTACTACTCGACCTACGAGGCGGAGGACGAGGCGCGCCGCTCCAACAAGAAGAAGATCATGATCCTCGGCGGCGGGCCGAACCGCATTGGCCAGGGCATTGAGTTCGATTATTGCTGCGTCCAGGCGGCCTTCGCCGTCAGGGAGATGGGCTTCGAAAGCGTAATGGTCAACTCCAACCCGGAGACAGTCAGCACGGATTATGACACGAGCGATCTGCTTTTCTTTGAGCCGCTGACCTGCGAGGACGTCCTGAACATCGCCGACCGGCTCCAGCCGGACGGCATCATCGTGCAGTTCGGGGGGCAGACGCCGCTGAACCTGGCGCGCAGCCTTCTGGACGCCGGCGCGCCCATCATCGGCACAAGCGTCGAGAGCATCGAGCGCGCCGAGGACCGGGACCTTTTCAACCGTATGGTCAAGAAGCTCAACCTTCGGCAGCCGCCGTCGGGCATGGCGTCGGATCGCAAGGAGGCGGCGGATCTGGCCCGCTCGCTCGGATTCCCCGTTATCACGCGCCCGTCCTTCGTCCTCGGCGGGCGCGCGATGGCCATCATCCACGGCGAGGATGAGCTTGCCGCCTACCTGAAGGAGGGAATTGAGGTCAGCGAAGACCGTCCCGTCATGGTGGACAAGTTCCTGGAGAACGCCATCGAGGTTGACGTTGACGCCGTGGCCGACGGCGAGACGGTCGTCATCGGCGGCATCCTTGAGCATATCGAGCAGGCGGGGATTCACAGCGGCGACGCGGCGATGGCCATCCCGCCGTTCTCCCTGGGCGCGAGCATCATCAAGGTGATCGAGGACCAGACCGTCGCGCTGGGCAGGGAGCTGGACGTCCGGGGGCTGATGAACATCCAGTTCGCGGTGAAGGGGTCGGACGTATACATCCTGGAGGTCAATCCGCGGGCATCGCGCACGGTCCCCTTTGTCAGCAAGGCCATCGGCAAACCGCTTGCGAAGATCGCCACCAAGGTAATGCTCGGCCAGAGCCTGAAGAAGCAGGGCTTCACGAGTTCCATCGGCATCGAGCACGTCGCCGTCAAGGAGAGCGTGTTCCCCTTCAATCGTTTTCCAAATGTGGACATCGTCCTCGGACCGGAGATGAAAAGCACGGGCGAGGTGATGGGGCTTGACCGCGAGTTCGGCCTTGCCTTCGCAAAGAGCCAGGCGGCGGCGGGGCAGCCGCTGCCGACCGGGGGGACGCTGCTGCTGGGCGTGCGGGACGAGGACAAGCGCGCCGTCACGCCCATAGCCCACTGGTTTCATCGCCTGGGGTTCAAGCTGCTGGCGACGCACGGGACGTATCTGGCCCTGCGCACGCAGGGCATCCCGGTGGAGCGCGTGAACAAGATTCAGGAGGGCCGTCCGCACGTTCTGGATTACCTGACGGATGGGAAAATACAACTGCTCATAAACACGCCGTCGCGGCTGGGGTGGAGTTCCGCGGGGGCTGATCGGAAAATAAGGTCGGCGGCGTGCATGCACGGCATTCCGTGCATAACGACGATTGCCGCAGCATCCGCGGCGGCCGCCGGCATTGAAGCGCTGAAGAGCGGGCGCATCGGAGTGAGAGCGTTGCAGGATTACCTGGCGGACATTCGGAAATAACCCCGCCGGATTGACGCGAACCGGCGATTGTCGTTGCGCGGCTTCGCCGGATATGGATAATATGCTCCGTCGTTCGGTGTTTGTAATCTGCGGCCGCATACGGTTCGGCGATGGAACGCCGTCAACTGTTCTGGAGGCTCTGCTTCATGTTCGGACTGCATATCGTTGACTTCCTGATGATAGTCTTCTATTTCGTGGGGATCATCTTCTTCGGCCTCTGGATGTCGCGAAAGGTGAAGACCGAGGAGGATTACTTCATCGGCGGGCGTAAGCTCGGCAAGGTTGTGCTGATCTTCCATACGCTGTGCAGCGGCACACACACGGACAACCCGGTGCAGGTGGCCGGGGCGGCCTACAGGGTCGGGCTGGGGGGCATCTGGTACCAGTGGATGTGGCTCTTCTGCACGCCTTTCTACTGGATGATCCCGCCGATCACGCGCCGCCTGCGCTACATCAGCACGGGCGACTTCTTCCGGGAGAGATATTCCAGAAACCTGGAGAAGGTCTACGCCTTCATCGCCATTGCGTTCTACGTCATGACCATCGCCCAGATCATGCTTGGCGCCGGCAGAGCGATCCAGGGGGCGACTGGAGGGCAGATAAAACTCGGTTATGCTGTGATCTTTGTATCTGTCGTCTCGGCCATTTATGTGATGACCGGCGGATTGGTTGCAGCGGCTTACACGGACATCATCCAGGGCATCATGATCATCGCGCTTTCGATCATGCTGATCCCCTTCGGAATCCAGGCCGCAGGAGGCAGCGAGGCGATGGCCGCGAAGCTCTCCCAGGTTCCTGGAATGCTCAGCATCGTGGCGCCGAAGGGGGCAAAGGAAGGCACGCTCTCCTTCATCATCATGATGTCACTGATTTCCCTGACGGGGATCGTCGTGCAACCGCACGTGATGACCATGACCGGGGCGGGCAAGACGGAGCTTGAGGCCCGCGTCGGGATGTGCTACGGCAACTTCGTCAAGCGTTTCCTGACAATTGCATGGACTCTCATCGGTGTCATCGGCTTTGCGCTCTTCGCCGGCGACATAACCAATGAAACATCCGAACAGGTCTGGGGGCGCTCAATACAGAAGCTTCTGCCGACCGGCTTTCGGGGCCTCATGCTGGCGTGCATGCTGGCGGGCGTGACAGCCTGCGAAACCTACATGGTCTGCGGGTCGTCAATCTTTACCCGGAATTTTTACGAGCACATCTGCCCGGACCGGGGCGACAAGCATTACCTTTTTGTCGGACGCATTGCCTCGCTCGGCATCCTGCTGGGCGGGATAGCTTGCGCCTTCGCAATGCCGTCGCTTACAGAACTGCTGAAAATATCAATGGAGTTCATCGGCTTCATGGGCGCGGCTTTCTGGATCGGTGTCTACTGGCGACGGGCAAACGCATGGGGAGTATGGGCCAGCGTTATCGGGACGGTTGCTGCATGGGCCTTCACTAATTACGGTCTGGGCTGGGACGCCCCGCATCGCGCGATGGTGTTCCTCCCGGTGGAGTTCGGCCTGCTGATCGTGGTCAGCCTTTTGACGAAGCGCCAGCCGGCGGAGAAACTGGACCCCTTCTTCGCCAAGCTTCACGTCAGCGTGGCCGACGAGGGCAAGGGGGAGATCAAACTCGATCCGAACCGATCGAAGTTCATCAATCATCCTGATTTCGAGGCGCCGAAGTTCACGTTTGTGGACATCGCGGGATTTGTCCTGTCATGGGCGGTGGTGGCTGGGTTGATTGCCATACTTTACGGCGTGGCGAGGATGATAGGGGGATAGCCGCCAAGTCATGTAAATAGATCGGCTTTTTCCCATCTATTCTATTTGTCCTGCGGATTCCTGGGAGAGGCAAGGATGGCGCTCAGGCGTCGCCACGCGCTGATGGAGCGGGTCATGTGATCGCGGGCGTCGCCGGCGAGGCCGTAGCACTGGAGGCCAATAGGCCCCTTGTAGCCGAGTTCCTTGAGCATTTTCAGGAATCCGGCCATATCGAATGTTCCGCTGTCAAGCGGTTGCACCCAGTTGCCCTTGCCGGCGTGTATCTCCTCCGCCGTGTCGGCGCCGTTGATGCTGACGGCAAACAGGCGCGGCATGGCGGCGGCAAGCTTGGGCCTCAGGTTATTCTCATCGTCCACCTTCAGGAAATGGCAGAGGTTGAACATCGCGCCCACGTTCGGGCGGTCGGCCTTCGCGGCAATGCGGAAGGAGTCTTCCACGCGCTCCAGCCAGAAGTAGGAATGGGGATATAGCACGACGCGCGTGCCGCTGGCCGCGGCCGCGTCGGCAATCTCGCGGACGATTTCCACCGCGCGGTCGTCCCCGGCGGGATCGGATGGCTTCATGCCGTTGACCAGCAGGGCCAGCATGACGCCGCGCCCATTCAGCAGCGGGAGAACGTCCTTCAGCCGCGGGTCATATGCGGGCTTGCCGGGCGCGATGTCCACGTTCAGATATATCTGGATCAGCGACAGGCCCCTGGCGTCGAGGGTCTTCAGCCGCTCCTGAACGTTGTCCAGCCACAGATGTCCGCAGCCGTCAAACCCGAGTTCCTTTATCAGTTCCGCCTGCTGTTCCAGCGTGCGGGCCTTCGCGTCGTGCGTGTCCATGCAGAACGCGAATAACGGATGCTCCTTCGGCTTCGGCGCAGCCTCCCCCGCCAGGCTGACGGACGCCAGGACGAGACAACCGACTACGACCGCTCCTAACTTACGCATGTTCAACCCTCTAAGAGCGTGCATGAAAAGGGGTAGGAAGGTCGTCGCTTGACGTTTCAAGCACGAACCCATGCCGCTTTCGCGCGCGGTCCGCGTCGGTTCAAAGAACCCGCCCTACCTGTTGGCGCCCTTTTCATACACGCACTAAACTCAGGTCAACTGTGCCAGGGGCGCGTCCTTTTAACGCTCCCAAGAACGGACTTTACGATGTCCGCGTCGGCCGCGATCTCGAAATCGAACATGCCGGCGAGAACGTGGTCCGCGCCGCTGTCGAAGGCGTATTGGAATGCGCTTTGTGGCGGGATCGCGCCGGCAGCCATCACCTTGAACGCAATCCAGGGTTTCTGAACGTTCTTCATCGTCTCGATCACGGCGTTGGGATCGCTGCACCAGTAGCCCGGCACTTCGTTATACGGATTGACGACCTGATCGGGGCGCGGCGCGCTGGGGTAGTGATGGTGATGGAAGGTCTTGATGTAGAAATCGTTGTCAACCTTGTTCTTCTCGCACTCGGTGACGACGCGAAGGTCATGCGCGCCGACTCCCGCGGGCAGCTTGTGATCCTTGATGATCCGCACGGCCTTGGCGATAAGCTCCGCCCGGCCCACCAGTTTATCGGCATGGACGCCCCATAGATACACGGCGTCGCAGCCCATGTCGGCCAGCTCTTTAACCTGATTAGCGAAGCCGTCCCCCGGAGCGTCAACGGGCGTGGTGGGGCAGATGATCCACTGCATCTTCCCGCCCAGCTTACGGTGTTTCTGAAGGGTCGCCAGGATGGCAGGGACCGTGTGGACGGAGAGCGTGTTGACGCCGTGCTGCTCGGCAAGGGCCAGCGTCTCGAGGATCTTCGCCTCCGTGTTGTAATGCTCGGCAAGCTTGTAGACGTAGGCCAGGTCCCGGCTGTGCGTGTAGTGCGTGAGCAGGTTTCCGCCCAGCAGAAGGCGGCTGACCCAGAGGTTGCCGATGTTGCCGTCTCCTTCCGGAGCCGGAAATAATCCCGGCTTCGGCTCGGCGGGAGCCTTCGCTTCATCGGCCCTGAGGTTTAACGCGCCGGCGGCGGACGCCAGGAGCGCCCCCTTCACAAAACTACGACGGTTAATGCCTGTTGGCATGGATATTCTCCCGTGCTGGTTGAGCCTGAACCGGAATCCTATCTTTCGTCATATTATACAGTCTATCCGGGAAAACGGGTATGGCGCGGCTGGAAAAACAGTCGTTCCGCGCTCTCGCGTAGCCGCAGGCTGACTCCGAAACGCGGCGGCATGATATCCTGGCTTCCCGCACGTACAGAAGAAGGGCGCGCAAACCACTCGGATTTGCGCGCCCTTTGAATTCTCACAACAAAAGGAACATCCGCGTTACGACTTGCGGGACTTGCGCGCCCTCAGGGCGACAGCGACTCCGCCCAGCCCAAGCAGGAGAACGCTCGCGGGTTCCGGAACAACGTAGTCTGTTGGGCCATTGTAGTCGCCAATGATGGACCCCGCACTTACTATTCCATCATCTCCGCCCAACATCGCAAGAGGAGTGGTGATTGTTACATCCGTCGGACCGTAGACGATCGGCGCGAGACCGACAAATCCGCTGGTCGTGTTAAAGACTCCGACCATCCCCGGATTCGATCCTTCCATCCAGAAATCAAGAAAGTAGTCAACCCCCAGACCGGTCGGAACCGCCAATAAACTTGTTATATATGATGGGCTGCCGGTGCCGGGATTCTGGTCAGTGTCGAATTCGACATAGCCATAAAGCGCCTCATTCAACAGTGAAGATGGGCCGGGTATGGCCGCGGGGAACAAAGGCCCGGTTACAAACGGAACCGTGACGACCAAGTCGCTACCGACTGGCAGGGCGCTCAACCCAAGCAGGTCATAGCTGAAATAAATTCCGGGAGCCGCATCGCCGGAAGGGTCTGTTAAGACACCAGCCCGCGAAACTGTGGCGCACATCATCGCCAACGCAAAAAAACACGTCAAAACCTTTTTTACGAGCATGTCACTGCCTCCTTGTTGATTGGCCATTAAGTCATGGACGACCTTAATTGTGTATATCCTACTATTTCTGTGGGAAAAGTCAATGCCCCGGTTCATGCAATGCGCCGATTTTCCGCATCTGCAGGATGCCGCCGGAAAGAGCGCGTTGAGATACGCCTTTGCCCACACCTTCGCGCAAATGCGTGATGGGATTGCGTATGGATTACCGGCCCTGTGCGACATATGATGCTGCGCGGTTCTGGCACAACCTTTTCCAACCGTTCCCGAAAGGAGCCGCAACGATGGGCGCAGTAAGAGTCATCCCCTGTCTGGATATGAAGGAAGGGCGCGTCGTGAAGGGCGTCCACTTCGTCGAGCTTCGCGACGCCGCAGACCCGGTAGAGGCCGCGCAGGCATACTCCGCGGGCGGAGCCGACGAGATCGGCTTCCTGGACATAACGGCGACGATTGAGAAGCGCCGCACAATGTTCGACGTGCTGAAGAGGGTCGCCGCCGTTGTGAAGGTTCCGCTGACCGTCGGGGGAGGCATCAAGTCCGTCAAAGACATCGCCGATGCGCTCGCTTCGGGAGCCAGTTGCGCCTCGATTTCGAGCGCGGCCTTCCGCGATCCGAAGATGGTCAGGGAAGCGGTAGCGGAGTTTGGGGCGAAGGCTATCGTCATCGCCATTGACGCCGACGCGAACGACAAACTTCCGTCCAGACGCGAGGTATACATTGACGGCGGGCGCACGGCGACGGGCAAGGACGCCGTCGAGTTTGCGAAGGAGATGGCCGGGCTGGGAGTCGGGCAGATTCTTCCCACAAGCAAGGCGACCGACGGGACTAAGGCGGGTTACGATCTCGTGCTCACGCGGGCGATTGCGGACGCGACGGGCCTGCCCGTAATCGCCAGCGGCGGGGCGGGAAAGCTGGATCATTTCGTCGAGGCCGTGAAAGAGGGCCATGCCGACGCCGTTCTGGCCGCGTCGGTCTTCCACTTCGGCCAGTTCACGATCCGGCAGGTGAAGGAACACATGCGCCGGAACGGGATCGAAGTCAGGCTTTAAGCGGAAACGCGAGGCCTACGCCCGGCGGGGACGCGCCACGTCCCCCGCTGGGTATGTCTTCCGCTGGTTGCGGGAATGGGATTTTCTGTAGGTATGGTATTGTAAAAGGCGCGGCATGGATTCGGATCGGACATAATCCAACCTGCAATTCTCCTGTTGAAAGCAAGAGATTATAGTATATCATGAACAATGCGGTCTTAACGGCTCGGAAAGTCATTCAGGCCAACGCCCGGAAATGAAAGATGATCGCCCTGATTTACACAAAGCGCGAAGAAATCGAGAGGCTTTGCCGCGAGTACGGCGTTGCCCGACTTGAGGTTTTCGGTTCCGCCGCGGACGATTCTTTTGATCCGGAAACCTCGGACATTGACTTCCTTGTCGAATATGAGCAAGGGCGCAATCTCGGGCCGTGGCTGGCGGATTATTTTGCGTTGCGAGACGCATTGCAGAAACTATTGGGGACCAGCGTTGATCTTGTGATGGCCGGAGCGTCCCGAAACCGCTACTTCATTGAAGAAATGAACAAGTCCCGGGAACTTGTCTATGCGGCATAGGTCATGGAAATGGTTGGAGGACGCGCGCCAGTCGGTACTGTTCATACTGGGAGCCACCGAGGGAAAGTCCATTGATGATTATCGTTCACAACCAATGTTGAAGGCTGCCGTCGAACGACACTTCGAGATAATTGGCGAAGCTGTGAGGCGGCTGTCAAAACACGATCCGGAAGTCACATCTGTGATCAAGGATTATCAACAGATAATCGCTTTTCGCAATGTCCTGATTCATGGATATGATCTTATCAACGATGAGCAAGTCTGGCGCGTGATACGCGAAAACCTGCCGACATTGCTTGAAACGAGAAACAAGATGCTTAAGCTTGCTTGAGAAGACTTCGTTTGCGGGCGAGTCATGGCCTCGCGGCGAATCAAGATTCGCCATCGGACGGCAGAGGACAACGCTGACGCGGAGCGCCCATCTTGCGCAACGACTTTTATAAAGGATTGACATGAGAATACGACATGACCTTGCATCTCTTGAATGGACGCTCACCGGCTGGCATCCGCACGTCTGGCGATGGGCGGGGGCAGGGCAGGCTTCGCTCAACGCGCACAAGGGGCGGGACGTCGGCCCCGTGGCGGTGAAGGTTCCCGGTTCGGTCCAGAACGCGCTGAAGGAGGCTGGAATCCTGCCGGACTGGAACGTCAAGCTGAACTCACGCCAGTGCGAATGGGTCGAGAACCGGCACTGGGTCTTCGAGGCGAAGCTGCCTGCCGAATGGGTCGCCGCGCCGGGGAGGAAGGTCCTTATCTGCAAGGGGCTGGATTACCAGGGCTGCGTCCGCATCAACGGCAAGGACGCCGGGACTTTCAAAGGTTCGCAGGTTCCGTACGAGTTCGACATTACGGACCTGCTTGCCGGCGGCGAGAATGTTCTCGGCATCGTCTTCACGGAAAACCCGCGCCAGCTCGGACAGATCAACTACACGTCGCAGATTCGGGAATGGAAGCCGCGGTTCAACTACATATGGGACTGGGTTCCTCGCCTCGTGCAGGTCGGGATATGGGACGATGTCTGCCTTGAAATCCGCGACGGAGACGCGATTGAGAGCGTCAGCTTTTTCACGGACTACGACCTGAAGAGCGGGCTGGGCAGCCTGACTCTTTCCGCCGATCTGGCCCTTGAGGCGGGCAGAGAGGTTGAGGTCGAGGTTGGGCAGGACGCCGGCGCATTAGTCCGGAGGTTCAAGGCCGAAGCGAGACTGAAGATCAAGGCCGAAGGCATACAGGTTTCGCCCTGGCAGCCGAACGGCAACGGGGAGCAGATGTTGTATGGCGTGAAGGTTCGCCTGCTGGATTCCCAGGGCCGCGTCCTCGATGAAAAGGAAAGCCGGACGGGATTCCGCTCGATACGGTGGAAGCCCTGCGAAGGCGCGGCGGCGGGCGCGGAGCCGTGGCTCTGCGAGGTCAACGGGATTGACACTTTCCTTCAGGGCGTCAACTTTCCGCCGCTTCTGCCGAATTTCGCGGACGCGACCGAGGCGGACTACCGCAAGCGGATAGGCGTCTATCGCGACTGCGGGATAAATCTTTTCCGTGTCTGGGGCGGGGCGTACCTGGAGAAGGAATGTTTCTATCGCCTCTGCGACGAGATGGGCATCATGGTCTGGCAGGAGTTTCCGCTGTCGTCTTCCGGGTTGGACAATTGGCCCCCGGAGGATGAGGCGGCGATCTCCGAACTCGCGAGTATTGCGGAGTCATACATACGACGGCGGCAGCATCACCCGTCGCTGATAATCTGGTCTGGCGGAAACGAACTTCTCGGCGGGGCGGACGGCGGCAAGATCGGGATGGAGAGGCCGTGCGACGCCAGCCACCCGCTGCTGGCACGTTTCGCCGAAGTAGTCAAGCAGAACGATCCCGCGAGAAAGTACGTGCCGACGTCGCCGAGCGGGCCGCGCTGCGGGGCGTCGCAGTCCGAGTTCGGCAAGGGCGTCCATCACGACGTCCACGGCCCGTGGAACCACGCCGGATCGCTGGATTCGTGGTACGCTTACTGGGACGGGGACGACGCGCTGTTCCGCTCGGAGTCTGGAATGCCCGGAGCGTCGTCCGCCGAAATCATCCGGAAGTACGGCGGCGAGATGGCGATGACGCCGGACAGCGACAATGCGTTCTGGAAGCACACGCTGGGATGGTGGATTCAGTGGCCCGACTACCTTCGCGAGGGCGGCAATCCGGACAGTCTGGAGGAGTTCGTCCGGTGGAGCCAGAAGCGCCAGGCGGACGCGCTGAGCTACGCGGCGCGGGCCTGCAAGGAACGCTTCCCGCGATGCGGCGGGTTCATGCTCTGGAGCGGGCACGATTGTTATCCGTGCCCGGCCAACTGCGCCGTAATGGATTTCAACGGAGAGCCGAAACCCGCTCTCCTGGCGCTGGCGGACATTTTCAGGAAGAAGGGCGGGCGTTTTGCGCCGCCTTGCGGTTGAAACATTTTCAAGGTAAAGATCACGGACATGAACACAACGAATGCAATAACGGCGCTGAAGATTGCGGCCATCCTGGCGGCGTTTATCTTGACGTCCGCCGCAATCCGCGCCGAGGAAGTCCTTTACCTACAGTCCGGGGAGGAATACCGCGGGCTGCTCGAAAGCATTGACCCCCAGAGCGGCAGGACGACCTTCCGCATCGGCGACGAGGTCAAGACCTGGGACCTTGCAGCGATTGACCGCATTGACTTCGAGCGGCCCCGTGAATTCAACGACTGCTCGACGGCGGAGGAACTGGCGAAAGCCGAACCCGTTTTCGCCCGCGCCCTGGAGTTGAAGACCGAAGACCTTGAGAAAAAGTATCCCGACGCCGGGATAGTCACCCTCTGCTCAAAGAAACGAATCATCCTGCGCGGCGACGGAACCTGGGTGAACGACTCATGGACCGTCTGGCGAATCCTCAAGGAAAAGGGCGAGGACACGGCGTTCGGAACCGTCGCCTTCTTTCCCGAGTGGGAGCAGGCGGAGATCGTCCACGGACTGACCGTCTCCCCGGACGGCAAGGTCTCGCACCTTTCCGACGCGGCGCTGAAGGAGGAATCCCTCTACGGCGACCGCCCGACCTACGACCATATGCGCAGGCTTCGCTACACCCTCAAAGGCCCCAACCCCGGAGCGACCTTCTCCGTTCGCACCCGCGTCTCCGGGAAGGCGGACGCCCTTCACCCGTTCCTCGAGGAGGCAATCTTCGGCGGATCGGAACCGGCTCTGAACGTCACAGTTGAACTGATCCTTGAGGGGGGGGCCAAGGCATCCGTCGAGGAATCGAACGGCCTGAAACCCGCGTCGGCATCGCCTTCCGGAACTGAACTTTCGTGGTCGGCGGACGAGACCCCGCAGATTCTGCCCGAACCGATGATGCCGCCGTTGTCCCGCTTTCTGCCGCGCCTGGTCGTCGCCTTTCCCGCGACGACGTGGAAGGACGCAGCATCGGCTTACGGGATCGCCCTTGACGCCCAATCCGCCCCGGGCCAGACCGTTAAAGCCCTGGCTCAGCGATGCCGCGCCTTACTGAAAGAAAACGCAACCGGCATGGACAAGGCGAAAGCCGCTTTCGAGGTTCTTCGGACTGGCGTCAAGCTCGATGCGATACATCCCGGAAACCTGCCGCTTGTCCAGTCCTCTCCGGAGCAGACTGCCGAGCGGGGCTACGGAACGCTTACGGAGAAAACGCTTCTCCTTCGCGCAGTCCTGGCCGAGCTTGGCGTTGACTCGACCCTCGCCCTCGCCGCTCCCAGAAGCCGCGCCGCCTCTCCGAAGGCTCCAAGTCTTCTGGGCAGCGCGGACCTGATCCTGCGCGTTGCGGTCGGGGACGGCGTCTGGCTGATGTCCGGAGACGAAAGCTCCGGTTTCGGAGAACTGGACGCCGATTACCAGGCGTCCCGCGCATTGCTGATTCCCTCCGGAGACTGGGTGGAAATCCCGCCCAGGGAACTGGAGGAGGAGGGGCTTGAGGCGACGTTCGACGTGAAAATCGCGGAGAACGGAACAGCCGAAATCTCTGAAACGATGAAGGCCGCCGGCAACAATGCCCGCGCATATCGCGGCTTGAAGGAGATGACAAAGGCCGAGCTTGCGGATTGGGCCTTGAGCGAGGTCGCCGCCCGCCTGCCCGGCGCGCATCTCGTAAAGATCGAGCATTCCGACTTCGCCACCGCGGAGCCGCAGTTCGTCCTGACGCGGCAATACTCCGTGCCGGACTGCGCGCAGATCACCGGCGAATTCATCCTGATGCGCCTGCCAACGCCGGAGTTCAACCCGTCACAGGTCGGCAGGATCGAGCGGCGTTACGACATGTTCTGGTCCGGCGGGTCGCTGGTCCGCAACACGGTCCGGATAACAGCGCCGGCGGGATATTCCGTGTATTCGCTGCCGGAGCCTGTCAGGGCCGGCAGGAGCGGCTGGTCATATGCGGCGGACTTCAAGGTTGTTTCAGAAGAACCGCCGGTCGTTGAGTTCAAGGAGGATTATCGCCGGACCGCCCTTGACGCGCCCAAGGGCGCGTACGCCGATCTGCGCATGACGCTCATATCCCGCGCGCTGACGCAGAGACAGTGGATTGTGCTGAAGAAGGAGTGAGGCGGGACGGCATCACGTCGCTGCCGGGAAATTGGAGATGTTCAGCTATTTCTCAAGAGGCGGACTGAAGAAGAGGCTGCCGGCGGCAATCGCAGGGGAGGACATGGCCGGGCCGTGCAGGGAGGAAGGCGTCGTCGCGCGGATGATCGCCGCGGCGAAAGGGTGAAGGCAAAGGACTCGGGCTGAGAAATCCGTATGTTGTCCCGAATAGCGCTAAGATAAGCGCCACGCTCAGAGAAGAATACAGGAGAATCGGCTTTGCGGAGCCGTTTCTCGACAATCACTTTTCCTTATCTTAGAGCCATTCTATGATGTCACCGGATTTCGCGCGCCGACCTTCGCCCCCAGCGCCAGCCACATCCTACATCTTGCGTTTGCGCCTATACAGCGCCAGCCCCGCTGCGCCGATGGCCATCAGCGCAACGCTGCCAGGCTCCGGAACCACAGCCATGAAGTTCGGGCCGAAGGAGGAGTCATTCATGCCGAAAGGACTGCTCGGAAGAGTGAGGGCCAAGCCAGTGGTATAGAGGCCCTGAATATGCGTTATGTTCGGGCCGGTCGTTGCCGTGCCGAAGAAGAAATCTCTATCGTCGGAAGGGCCGTACAGGCTGCCTATGACATAGTTCCCTGGAGTCAGCAGCGTGTCAGGCACGTCCACGCTGCGCCACACCGCCCCATACCCATCCGTAACTGAGGGGCCTGAACCGGCGGGAACCGTGCCCTGCACCACCAGCGCTCCGCCGGCCGTCCAGATGGCCGTGTCGTGCGCAGCGACAAGACCGTTGCCGAATTGGTCCCAAACGAGGAGTTCCGTGACTGTGATTGCGGCCGGTCCCACGGCAAACGACCAGCCCTGAGTACTTGATACGCCTGGGAAGGACACGGCGCCGAGAGTAGACTCCAACGCGATGAAGTCGCTGCGAACCGGCATGCAAAGCAGACACGCGGCAAACAGGACTGCGCAAACGGCGACCATCGGCTTCCGAATCATTTCGTTTTCTCCAACATGGCTTCTGACAGACGACTATGACTCCCCTGACATTGACCGAATTATCCGGCCCATCCCGGCAGAAGTCAATGGAATTCCCCTTAACAGACGCGGCGCTCGCCGCACTATTGCCCCGACGCCGCACATGCCGCCAAAATCGTCCCTCTCCCACGCCTCCTCTTGCCTTAATACGCTGCCTACGCCCGGGTTCAACCCTTCCCAGGTCGGAAGAGTCGAGCGGCGCTACGACCTGTTCTGGTACGGCGGCTCGCTTGTCCGCAACACAGTCCGCATAACAGCGCCGACGGGATATTCCGTGTATTCGCTGCCGGAGCCGGTCAAGGCCGGCAGGAGCGGATGGTCGTATTCGGCGGACTTCAAGATCGTTTCAGAAGAACCGCTGGCTGTTGAATTCCGTGAAGATTATCGCCGGACAGCCCTTGACGCGCCGAAGAGCGCGTACGCCGATCTGCGCATGACGCTCATATCCCGCGCGCTGACGCAGAGACAGTGGATTGTGCTGAAGAAAAACTGACCGGGCGCGGCGGAGCTGAGATTTGAAATTTGAGATACCAAATCGGAGATTTCAAATCCCGCATTGCCTTACCACAAATCCCATCGCCCGGTGGCGACAACATAAATCACCAGCGCGACGTTCGCCACGACGTGCGCGATGACGCACGTCTCAAACCTTCGCGTCCTATACAGCAGAAGTTGCAACATGATCGAGAACATGGCGGCGACGAGCCATTCCGGGTGGCTCAGCGCGAACCAACCCACCGACACCCAGAAACTCGTCGCGTCATAATCCGAAAAGCTCACCTTCCGGAAATCGCTTTGTATCATGTAGCGGTTGAGGAAGGACCTGACGAATAGCTCCTCGAACACCGGCGTTATGAAGCAGTATCCTATTGCCCTCAGGACGAAGAAGGCGACGCCGAGCGCGCCGGGCAGGTCACCCGGCTTGAGCGCCTCGCGCGGCTTGCCGAGCCAGCCGAAGACCGAATCGCTCTTTCGGACGCCTTCGGCTGCAAGGTGGTAGGGCAGGATCCAGACAAATATCGCCACCGCGCCGACGATAAGCGCCAGTTTCCAATGCTCCGGCGCAAGGGTTCTGAAGTTGATCTCCGCGTACTGCTTACGAAAGATCAGAAGGAAGAGAAGGGCGCCGCCGTATGCCGCTGCGTAGCCCCAGTACCTCGCGCTCTCGGCGCCGAATTTCGTCTGCAACCATCCGAAGGCGGAGATGCAGACGAGGAACCACGCATAGGGCAGAATGTGCGCCTTGCCTTCTTTCCAGATTTCGTTCACTGAGTCGGCTTGTCTCTTGATCTGATCGCTGGAGCGAAATAACGTCGTCTCAGAGGCGCATCATGTCGCCCCCGTCTGCCTGTCACGGGACTATTTGTCGCGTTCCTTCTGAATCTTCTCCTGGTATCCGGAGGCCCTGTAGCCCTCGACCGGGTCGGCCGGCAGGCCGCGCTCGATGCGCGAGAGACGCAGCAGCGGCCTCACGTCCGTCAGGAATGCGTCAAGGAAAATGCGGTTCGCCCCGATGATGTCGTTGGCCTTCTGCGCTTCCGCCAGCGCCTTCCGGTCCAGCAGCAGCGCCTTGGCGAAGGAGATTTGCAGCGAGTCAATCGAGTGCAGTATGGCGTGGACGCGGTTCTCAAGCGACGAGCACTGGTCAATCATGTACGCCCAGTTTTTCGCCCGGCTCCTGTTCGTGACAACGTTTCCCGCGACCAGCTCGCAGAAGATGCCGTACATCTGCGTGTTCGGCTCCACCGCGTGATCGTCGTCCGCTGCGTAGCGCGTATTGAAGTGGAACCCTGCGGGGATGCCGGTCGCGATCAACCTGGCCACGATCTGCGTGACGTTGACGCCGTGCGCGTGATGCCCGAGGTCAACAAGGACGCCCGCCCGGTCGCCGAGTTCAAGCGCGATATCCTTGGACGTGCCGGCGTCGCTGATGAGCGTCGAGTAGGTCCCCGGCTCGAACAACTTGTATTCGATCAGGTGCGTAACGCCCTTGCCGCCGCCGTCGTAAATCTTGCGGAAGGCCTCGCGGCAGCGCTTCTCCTGCCTCCAGAGGTCGCGCTGGCCGGGATAATTCGACCCGTCAGGCAGCCAGTAGGTCACCAGCCCGTCGGCGTATTTCCGCGCGATCTCGCACGAAACGATGCAATGCTCAATCAACTGGTTGCGGACCTTGTCGAACGGGGAGCTGAGGCTGCCGAAGTATGTCCCCTTGAGGAAGAGCGTCGGGTTGACCGCGCCGAGGGAGATTCCCTGCTGCTTCGCGTAGGCGGCCAGACCGGCGAAATCGTCGGCCTTCACCTTCTCGAACTCCACGTCCACGGGCTTGTCCCAGCCGACGTGAATGGCGACGCGGGGGGCCGCGCCGGTGAGCTTGTGGCAGAAGGCGGCGTCGTCAATCTTCTGCTGCGCGTTGCGGGCCGGGCCGGGGGGCATGTATGCGCCGAACCTGCCGCCGCCGAACTCGCCGAACACCCACGACGGAACCTCGACCTCGAACGCCTCCAACTGCTTCCGCGCCTCGGCAATGTCAATCCCGCGTTCGGCAAGCGATTCGCCGAGCAGCGCGTATCCGTCCCGTATCCGCTTTTCCTGTCCTTTGGACATTTTGTTCCTCCACCGGCTGAATGCCGGAACGCTGTCGCGCCCCGGCGTCTCATTCACCGCCCTCCAACGCGATCGTGCCTGACCGCGCCGGAGCGGAAAAAGGATACCAGACCCCCGTCCGGAAAGCAACCTTGCCCGTCCGCCGGGGATACGGATATAGTGCTTTGTGTATGTCTGGCTCCCCGAACAACGACAATCCAGCGCGTTCTGTGCGCCGCTCCGGTCTTGCCGCCGGAACGGTTCTCGCCTTCGCTGCGGCGTTATGCCTTGCGCTGCTGGGCATATGCCGTGGCCGTGCGACAACCTCCACCCCCGAAAGACTTTTCGAAATCACCCTCACATTCGCTCTTGCGGCGCTGATGATCGCCTCGGCAGCGGGTTGTGGGAGGCTGTTTCTGATAAAGCGCGCCGGGGAATTCCTTGACGACTTCGCCGTCTCCTGCGGCGTCGGAATATGCGCGTTGATAACGATCGTCATCGGACTGTGCGCAACCGGAACGCTCGGCAGGCCCGGCCTTGCGGTTGTGGCGATAGTCTTTGCGCTTGTGGGCGGATACGGTCTTGCCCGCTTTCGCCGAAACGATGAGCAGGGAAAGCCGCCTGCGCGCGAAGGCGGCCGGGGCGCGATATTCTGGATTGCGGTACTCGTCGCCCCCATCTCCGTCTGGTTTCTCACTGGCCAGTTCCGGGGGCCGGACGTTGACGAGATCGCCTATCACTTCGCGGTTCCTGTCATTTATCTTGAACACGGCGGATTCTGCAACATCCCCTTCAACGTCTATTCCAACATGCCGCTTGGCGGGGAGATGCTCTTCACATTCTGCCTTGGTCTGGGCGGAGCGTCCCTTGCCCGTCTTGTCATGTCCTTCTTCGCGCCGGGTATAGCATTGTTCATGGTCGCAATAACGCGGCGATGGTTCGGCGACGCGCGGGCGGGCCTGATCGCCGCCATCCTGTTCTTCGCCAACAGTTGCTGCTGCTACGGCCCCTATGTGGATTTCGCGCTTACATTCTGGTTCCTGCTGAGTCTTTACGCATTCCTCCAGTGGAGGGACTGTGGCGCGGGTAACCGGCTTGTCATCTCCGGGTTTGGGGCGGGTATGTGCATGGCGACGAAATACACGGGCCTCTTTCCCGCCGCGACGGTCGGACTTCTTCTGCTCTTGCATCTCGCCTTCAGAAATAATGCCGCAGGGGCGGGTTTGAAACCCGCCCCTACAGGCGCTGGACCTGATGATGCGCAGGCAACCGACCGGATAACAGGCGGTTCTTCATCCATCATTGCATGCTTCGGGCTTCCCGCCCTGCAGTGGGCCGTCCCGGCCGCGCTGATGATCGCGCCGTGGCTCATCAAGAACCATATGTTCACCGGCAATCCGGTCTACCCGATGCTTTATGAAGTCTTCGGCGGCCCTGACTGGACGCCGAATCTGCATCGCAACCTCCTTGCCTGGCACCGCGAAATCGGCGTAGGGCGCAGCTTTTCCGACTACCTGCTCCTGCCCTGGAATGTCGCCATGCACTTCGATCGCGTCGGTTACCGCTATTTCGCCGGCTTCCTCAGCCCTGCCCATCTCATCTTCGTCCCGCCGGGGCTGATCCTGTTTTGGAGGAACAGGCGATTCAGGATTCTTCTCGCCGCGTCCGTCTTGGGCTGGGTCTTCTGGTCGCTGGGTTCCCAGCAGGTCCGCTTCCTCCTGCCCGCCCTGTCCGTCACGATGATTCTCGCCGGGCTTGGGGCGTCAAGGATGATGTCTCTCGCCTCCGGCAAACGGGCGACGGTGGTGGTCAAGCCGATTGTCTCCACGATTGTTCTTGTACTGATGTTGAGCGTCTGGCGGGAATATATCCTCCTGTCGCCGCAACTTTTGTCGGCGATTCTTGAGCCGGGCTACAGCGTGGAATCGAAGGGCGTCATAACCGCCCCGCAGACGGACGCAATCAACTATGCGAACAAAACCATCCCCCCCTGGACCGGGCGCTTCCTGCTGATTGACTTCAACGGCGGCTACCCGCTGAACCAGCAATATGTCTTCGAGAGTTTCTATGAGGCTCCGCAAATCCGCGAACTGGCGGCGGACTGCTCGTCGCCCGAGGCGCTGCATTGTCTTCTGGCAAGTAAGGGTTTCACGCACGTGATGAGGCAGACGCGCGAAAGGTCCGGGCTTGAAAGGTTCTTCGCAACCCCGGAAGCAGAGCAAAGATTCAACGCCGGGCAGCGCATCCTGGACGATTATCTGACACGGTTCTGCGCATTGAGGACCACGGAAAATCAGGTTGAGATATACGAAATCATAACCGACCGTCCCAGCAGGGAAGCGCCGCCGGAGATCATGAAACACTGGATGCCGGAATGGACCGGCACAGGGCCGGGCAGATGGTAACCTTCCCCCGCTATCTTCGCCGCGCCGTCCATGCGCGCGTAATATAGGGAACCGTCACGGTCTTGATTCCCCTGCCCCGGAGGTATTTCCCCAGTTCCGCCATGAAACGTCCGAAGCGCTCCGGCCCTGCAACCACATTCAGGCGATTGTGGCTTCGCCAGATGTCCATGTAGCGCTCCGCCGGTATCGCCGCCGCGTGGGGCGCGTCGTGAAAGCGGACATCCGTCAAATCCCCTGTAGAGCGTAGAATCGCCGGCCAATCTCGGTTGTCGTGATGCTCGTCGTCGAACCTTCCAATCAGGCGCTCGATTGCTTCACGAGTCCATTTGAGAACGCCTGCGGGGTCCTCGGTCCTGTTATTCCAGAGTATTGAGAAATACCCGCCGGGTTTGAGTATACGCCTGATTTCAGGGAGCGCCCGCGCGGGATCCGCCCAGTGGAACGCCTGGGCGGCCGTCGCCCAGGCCTGCGACTCGGACGGCATTCCCGTTTCTTCGAAAGTCCCGTCTTGCCAGACGACGCCGGACATTGGCGGTGCCTTCGACCGCATCGCCTCGCCCGGCTCAATCGCGGTCACGGTGAATCCCCGGGCTGCAAGCTGCCTTGTAAATATGCCGGTTCCAGCCCCGATGTCCACCACCTTGTCGCCGGACTTCACCCCAACGCATTCGATCAGAATGTCAATAAGCCGTTCCGGATAGTCCGGCCTGGATCGCGCATAGGCGTCGGCTTGAGAAGTGAAGTCGCCCAGACGGCATCCGGCGTTGCCCGGTTCGCCTTTTCCCGATGGCGCAGGCGATCGTGCCATGCGATTCCTCCACGGATCGCTGTTACCTGAACTCCAACTCGGTGTAGTAGATATTGCTTCCGAACAGTTGCCCTCCCAGCCACGGCCAGTCGAACCCGTCAATGTCGGAACTGTAGTTGAAGACGAGATAGCGCTTATCGTCCAGCGGCACAATCCCGGCGTATGCCGTATCGCCGCATGACGGCAGATCGAAGAGCGGCAGCAGTTCCAGATTATCCTTGTCCAGTTTGTAGAGGCACGTCCGTTTGCGAGTGAGGCTGTACCTGGTCAGGTACCATGCCGCCTGCAGCCTTTCGGGCAGAAAACTGCAATCGCGGTTGAAGGTTCCCGCGACGTTGCGGCGTGCAATGACGTAGATGTCATTGGCGCGTTTAAAGACCAGCGCGGAATCATACTTGTTTGGGCTGAACCGCCCCGTCCAGTTGCCGATCTCCCCCTTCGGCGCCCGGCAGACCATGCTGCCCCGGAATTCCATGCGGATTGTTCCGTAGAGCGTCCCGTCGTCGTCCAGCTCGAAATCGGCCTCTGAAGCGCTTGCTTCATTGCTGATGTCCCTTTCCGAGAACGGCCTGAAATCATAGCCATCGTCGGACTCCAGCATCCTGACGCGGGACTTGACCGTAGTGTCCCGGTAGAGGCTCAGGCCGTCATAAACGGTCATAAGCGCCCTGTCGGCAATCGCCCTGGCGCGCCATACGACGTAACCCTTCTCAAAGACCTTCCGCGGAACGGCCCAGTCGCCAGCTGATTTGAACTCCGTCGCGTGGATGAAGTCCGGAGTGAAGGACAGCATGTTCTTCCCGGCGGTGAAGAAATACAGGAACAGCTTGTCTTTGAACACGAGAAAGCGCGGCTCTCGAATGTCGCAGCCGTAGGCGAACTCCGCCTCTCGCTCCCACGTCTCCGCATCCGCGGAACTCATGACGCGCAGCCTGGTCTCGGTTGAGGCGAAATGCGTCGGAGCGCTGCGGAACGCGCAGTAGAACCGATCCCGGAACCGGCATATGTCAAGGTTGTTGTTGCTCGGCATGGCGGTCGCAAATGGAATGCCCGGCCCGGGGACGACAAGGCTCGTTGCCCCCATCGAGACCTTTGCCGCCTCGATGGTGTTGAAATCCGCCTTCTCCTCAGCCATCTGGAGCGACACGACAAGCGCAGCAAGGGCAATGAAAATGACCAGAGTTGATGCGCCCAAAACTATCAGCAGCCGCCTGAGCCTCCCTCTCCGCCGCCCGACAACCGCGCCGGAAGCCTCCCCGTTCTTCTTGTCATCCGCCATCGCAGGACTCCAAACGAGCTATTCAATGAATCACTTCATCAGGACAATTTCCGCTATCAGTCCGTAATGATCCGACAGGTCCATGATCTTCCCCTCGTGTTCTCTCCTTGCCCTCTGCACTGTTTGCCCGATGATTGTCGAACCGGTCCCGCAGGGATTCAAAAAAATGTGATCCGGCCTGCCGAGGCGCTTGCCCGGACGGCTCCAACTGTTCTCCGGATCAATCGTGAATGGCCGCGGGTCCGTCATCGGATACGCCCGCATCCCTGTCGCGCCCAGCAGCATCTCGAACTTGTCCGTCCCCTCGTCGGTGTTGAAGTCGCCGGCCAGTATCTGCGGGACGGCGTCCCGGCGATGCGGCTTGATGACCTTATCGCCCATCTCGACGTACTGCTTGTCCTTCTCCTCCTGATGCCCGGCCTGCAAGTGCGTCCCGACGATCTGGAATATCACGCCGTCCTTCTCACCCTCGGCGATGACGCACCCCTTCGTGGCGATCCGGTCAACCCCGGCCACGTTCTCGAACACGATGTGCGCCACGTATTTCATTGGAATACGGCTGGCGATGAGGTTCCCCCCGCTCGCCCCGGCTACGCCCTTTTCCGGAACCGGCGCGATGATGTAAGGATAGCTTGCCTTCAATCCTTCCTTGATCTTCTCCGTGGCGCGCTTGTCAATCACCTCCTGCAGCACGACGACGTCGTAGTCCTGCGCGTTCAGGTATTCCACGATCCACGGCGCGCGCAATTCCTGCTGTTTCTGCAGGCTCTTCGCGAATCGGCTCAGGGTCGTCGGCAGCAACTGGACGTTCCAGGCCAGCAACTTAAGGTTTGCCTTCTTCGCCGCCGCCGTCTCGATCGGAGCTGCCGGCCCGGCCGGCGCGGTTTCCGCCGGAACCGCTACGGCTGGCGTTGTTATCGCCGGCGACAATGCCTCAGACGCCGCCGCAGGCGCAGGGGCATCAGCGGCGGGTTTGCTTTCCGCCGCGCAGGAAACCATGAATAACGCCGAAAGCCCAAGCGCAACTCCCAAAAGCATTCCCGGCAACCGATTGATCATGCGTTCATCCTTTCAATCATCGCTCAATTCAAAGCCGCGTCCGGCGTTCAGCGCATCGCCGCGATCCGACCCGCTTCTTCCTGCGCGATCTCCGACCACCGCGTGAATCTCTCCGGCTGGTTCTGGCAGGTATGCGTGTCCTTCAGGATCATTTCGACCGGGCAGCCCTTCGCAATCTCCAGCGTGTTACGGATGATGTCCCTGAGCCGATCCTCGTTGAACTCGCCGACGACGACCTCGGACGGGTTTGGTTTCCACGAGAACACGTAATCATCCTTCAGCGCCTCGGCCGCAACTCTCATGTCGCACCACGGGCTGATGGAAATCCTGCGCAGCCCCGGAATCTTCAGGATCATGTCGAACTTTCCGTGCAACGGTTCGCAGCAGCCGTAGCAGTTCAGCCCGAACTTCTTCAGAATCCGCATCTGGTACTGAAGCACGAACTCGCCGTGCATCGCCGGGGACACCCCGGAAATCTCCTGCGCCTCGCAAAATCCCCACATGTCCTTCAGCCTTGCGCGTCCGTCGTACCCCGGCGACGGAAGCTCGTCCGTGAAACCGAAACCGCCGGATCCAACGTAATCGTTGCGGTTGTTCAGACTCAGAACCCCTTGAGCCTCAAGCGATTCCAGCCATTCCACCCGAGCGTCCGTCATGAAAGACATGGCGCGATGGATGAACTCCGGATTGCCGCACATGTCCAGCAACACTTCCTCCAGACCGTGAAGGTAGGCCAGCTCCCCGATTATCCCCAGCGACCACCAGTATCCGCCGCCGACCCGGACGTTCAGGATGTCGCCAAGCAGCTCCTGCGCGGTCTCGACATTGCGCCGCGTGCCATCCGGATCGTGCGTCGCCGTCGGCTTCTTCAGCTTCGCCAGGTCCCCGACGTCGCGGATGACACCCTTCCATTTGTATGCCCCCCGCGGCGTATCGCCTCGTATTATCTCCGGCTCCGCCCCCCAGCCCGTCTGCCTCACGCAGTAGCCTACGTGGACGTCCGCGTCATGGACCTCGTCGTCGCGAAAATTCTCCCACGCGAATATGCGCATCCTCAGCCCGCGCTCCCAACCTCTCATCCCCGCGTCTTCGCACACCAGCGCGCTTTCCGGCATCATCTCCGCCCAAGCCCCTTCCGGGGAGACGAAGATCGGCGGCTTCACCAGCTTCAGCGCGTTGTGATCGAACCAGAGCTTCCGCCGCCGCTCTTGATCGGGATGGTCCGCGATCTCCGCGACCTTCTTCGCAAGGTCCCTGACAATGCGCCTGTCCTTTTCGTTCGGCATCTTCCTTCTCCAGCGCGAGAATGCGTCGAAACATGAAAATCGGGACTTGAAGCATACGACGCAATGGCGTTCAATGTCCATAGCGGTTGCATAGCCAAAGGAGGATGACCATGAGGATTACGGCGATGATTCATGCGGTTGCGCTGGCGGGATTGCTCAGTCTTTCGGCGGGCGCTCAGGAGAAATTCGAGCCGACCTGGGAATCGCTCGATTCCAGGCCGTGCCCGCCGTGGTTTGACGAGGCGAAGTTCGGAATCTTCATCCACTGGGGCGTATACGCCGTCCCCGCCTGGAGTCCGAAGGGAACCTACTCCGAGTGGTATTGGGACGCGATGCAGAACCGCAACGGTCCGACCTGGAAATTCCACGAGAAGACCTACGGGGCCGCCTTTAAGTATCAGGACTTCGCTCCGATGTTCAAGGCGGAACTTTACGATCCCGCTGTATGGGCGGACGTGTTCGCGCGTTCCGGCGCGAAATACGTCGTCCTCACCTCAAAACACCACGACGGCTTCTGCCTCTGGCCCAGCCGCGAAAGCTGGAACTGGAACAGCGCGGACGTCGGACCGCACCGCGACCTTCTCGGCGACCTCACAAACGCCGTCCGCGCGCGCGGCATGAAAATGGGCATATACTACTCGCTCTATGAGTGGTTCAACCCGGTCTATCGCCAGGACGTGAACCGCTACGTAAATGAGCACATGCTCCCCCAGATCAAGGACGTCGTCACGCGCTACAAGCCCTCCGTCATCTTCTCCGACGGCGAGTGGGATCACCCGTGGCAGACCTGGCGCAGCCCGGAGTTCCTGGCGTGGCTCTTCAACGAGTCCCCGTGCCGTGAGGATGTCGTCGTCAACGACCGCTGGGGCAAGGAGTGCCGCAGCAGGCACGGCGGTTACTTCACGACCGAATACGGCGAGGTCGGCGGCGGCAAGGAACTCTTCGCCGGTCGCAAGTGGGAGGAGAACCGGGGCATAGGCGCGTCCTTCGGCTACAACCGCAACGAGGAACTCGGCGAGTATCGCACCGCCGAGGAACTCATCCACCTGCTGGTCTCAATCGTCAGCAAGGGCGGCAACCTGCTGCTGGACGTAGGCCCGACAAGCGACGGGCGCATCCCGGTCATCATGCAGCAGCGACTGATCGAAATGGGCGAATGGCTGAACGTCAACGGCGAGGCCATCTACGGCACGAAACGCTGGCGCGCGATATCCGAGGCAAGCGACTCGGTAATCACCCGGCTGGACCCGCGCGTTGACTTCGACTGGAAAAAGGACTCGCCTCAGCCGCCCATCCCCGCGGACAACTTCACAGCCGCCTGGACCGGTTTCGTCGAGCCGGAATTTTCTGAGACATACAAATTTCACACCGTCTCGGACGATGGAACGCGCCTCTGGGTTGACGGTAAAAAGATCATAGACAACTGGACGGATCACGTGGCGGCGGAGGACGCCGGGGAGATAAAGCTCGAAGCCGGAAAGCGATACCCGATCAAGCTGGAATACTATGAGAAGAGCGGCGACTCGGTGATGAAACTCCTCTGGTCGAGCAAGAGCCTGCCCAAGCAGGTCATCCCCGCCGAAAGGCTTTCCCTCGGCGCTGAGGCCGCATCGGGACACGGGCTGAAGGGCGACTACTCCGGGAGTTCCCACTGGGTGTTTTACACCAGCAAGGGCGACGCGGTCTACGCCATATGCCTGAAGTGGCCGGGGAGGGAGCTAAAACTCCGGACCCCCAAGCCCGGCGAAGGGGCGGCGGCTACCATGCTTGGCGTCCCCGGCGCGCTCAAGTGGAGAACCGACGGCGAGGGCATTGCGATAGAGACCCCGGCGTTGGACCCGGGAAGCGCCCCCTGCCGGCACGCATGGGTCTTCAAACTGACCGGCGTGAAATAACCCGCTTCGGAATACCCGGCGTGGAGCGCCATACTCCACATATAAACGGTCTTCATCTGTCATAAGTTGTCCCGGCGCAGCGCGCGGAATGGGGTGAATAATCATCATCCTGCGACAATAGGGGATACCATACTTGGGATTTATTTTGCTTCCAGACACAACAAATCACAATTTTTCCCTTGACAGCCAACGGGGAGATGATATATTTCGACCCGAAGTTTACGTCGAATTGTTCCATTACTAAAGCCCTGAAAAGGAAGGGGAGGACGCAAAATGGCAAAGAAAGCAGCCGCAAAGAAACCCGCCGCAAAGAAGGCAGAGACGTGCTGTGATGAGGCTCATGAGATCCTCGTCGTAGGCAGCAAGGTTAAAGCTTACCTCAAATCCAAGGATGTTCTTGTGTCCGGCGAAATGATCCCGGCCGTAAGCTGCAAGGTGGCCTGCCTGCTCGGCAAGGCCGTCGAAAGGTGCAAGGCAAATGGCCGCAAGACCGTGAAACCCTGCGACCTGTAAAACGGGCTAAACCGCAAAAGCGAGCTTGCCAAGCCACGCATTCCTGAAACCAGGGGGGCGTGGCTTGGCGTTTTAATGAAGACATGCGCGGCAAGGGATAAGCAGATAGCGTGTTTATTATGGCGCAACCGTCCCAACTGCGGTGACAATGGGCGGGCCAGACGCCTGTGCCGCAACTCAAGTTCGCCAGCGCCCCCCCTCCTGCGCGCAAGGCGATTGTCTTGATGTTCGCCCTCCCGTCATCTACGATTGGCGTGATAACGAGGCCCGATCATGCTCAATGAAACTCCCGCCGTGAATTGCAGAACACAGCGCCTGTCGCTGATCGCCGCCGCCACGCTGTTCGCGATATCAACATGGGTGTTGTGCGATCGGGCCATGCGCATGTGCGATTCAAGGCTGGTATACCCCCTCGACGATGCTTATATCCATATGGCAATGGCGCGCAACTATGCGCAGCACGGCGTCTTCGGCGTTACGCGGCATGAATTCACCTCCAGCACCTCGTCCCCCCTCTGGACGTTCCTCCTGGGATGGATGTTCATGGCATTCGGGCCGGATGAGCGGATGCCTCTGATTCTGAACGTCATCTTCGGAATCTGCTGCATTGCCGCGTTCTGGCTGGCGGGGAAACGCCATTTCAATTCCGGCCCGTCGCTGACACTGGCCGCTACGGGCGTGACGATGCTGATCCCGCTTCCAATCATCTGCTTCTGCGGCATGGAACACACGCTCCACGTCCTCCTGTCCTTCCTGTTTGTCTTTTCGGCGGTCAATTACATCAGCCGCCCGGAGCAAAGCCGGGCCGGTCTGGCGCGAACCGCCGCTCTGGCCTGCCTTTGCTGCGCCGTGAGATATGAAGGCCTGATGCTGACGGCTGTGATCTGCTGCATGCTGCTGCTGAGGCGAAGGATTCTCCCCGCCATCCTGATAGGGGCGGCGGCATGGACAGTCCCCGTGATATACGGCACATGGTCCATGAATCATGGTTGGATGTTCTTCCCGACGTCGGTCGTCCTCAAGGGCGGCATGGCTAGCCGATTCAAGTTAGCGGGCCTCTTTGACACGGTGACTACCGGATTCCTGAACAAAATCTACCTGTCGGGCATGAAGATTGAAGGATGGCAGGCGGTTGGACCGTTCACAAAAAATCCCCATATCGTCGCGCTCATGTGTTTCGCGCTGATCCTCGTCTCGCTCAGATGGAAGGGATACCGGCGATTATGGACGGACGCCATCAGTCTGTCCCTTCTGATTGTCTGCGCGGCCACATTCCTGCACCTGACCTTCGCCCGCACCGGATGGCTTTATCGTTACGAGGCTTACCTTATGGCGCTTGGCATTTTCTGGATATTCGCGGGCATCGCGGAACTGTGCCGTGAAAGCGGCTGGCTTGCGCAGTCCGGAAAGGACCTGCTGCCGAAGGCGACGCTGGCCCTGGCGCTGCTCATCGCGGCCTGCCCGCTGCTCTTAAGAGCGACCGGCGGATTTTCAGTATCCTGCTCCGCCGCCATGAACATTTACGAGCAACCATACCAGATTGCCAGGTTCATCAATCGCTTCTTCAATGGAAACGTCGTCGCCGTCAATGACATTGGCGCCGTCAACTTCTTCAACGATATTGAATGTGTTGACCTGGGGGGTCTGGCCAGTCTTCCCGCAGCCAGGGCCATGATGTCCCGGACATTCAACTCTGAGACTGTGAGACGGTTGACCGAGGACAGGGGCGTCCGGATCGCAGTTTTCTACGATCACTGGCTGCTGGAGGACACTAAGTTCGGGAGCCTCCCCCCCGCCTGGATAAAAATCGGGGAATGGGAAATTCAGGATAACACGATCTGCGGCCACAACGTCGTCAGCTTCTTTGCGACCGACCCTCAGTCGGCGACGCAGTTACGGGGGTGTTTCCGCGATTTCCGAGGATCGCTGCCGTCCCGTGTGATTGTAAGAGAGAGCCGCGTCCCGGGTCAGTGACGCGGATTGCCGCCGGCGTAAAAAAGGCTGCCGCCCACACCATCGCAATACTTATTAATAACAAACCCCGGGCGGTTTCGGAGAGTTCTCCGCCGCGCCCGGGGTTTCATGTTTGAAACAGAACCTGCCTACGCCTTCGTGTATGGAACCCTGACCGGCTTGCCCTTCGCCTTCGAGCTTTTCGCCGCGCTCTCGACCAGTTCGATGACGCGCAGACCGCTCAGACTCGGGGACATGTTCTCGGCCTTGTTCAGGATGCAGTCAACGAAGTTGTGATCCGGACTGCTGATCTCGCCGCCCGCGACGGTGATCATCTCGCCGCTGCGTCCGGCCTTGTGTTGAAGCTGCCCGTTGCGGATGAAGATCGTCTCCTCGCTGCCGCCTACGGTGATGTCCTCCCACCACGTGGCCGCGTTGCCGATGATGGAGATGTTGCCGACCGCTCCGCAGGAGAACTTCGCGGCGACGGCGGAGTTGATGTCAACCCGCGTCTCGCAGTTGTCCATGAACGCGCTGACTTCCGTCACGCGTAGGTCCATCGTCCACATCAGGATGTCCAGCAGGTGCGCGCCGGAGTCGAGTATCTGACCGAAGCCGCCGATCTTCGGGTCCTGGCGCCATGTGCCGCCGACGCCGCGCTTCCAGTCCTGGCACTGCAGGGCCTGGATGAACTGTATCTCGCCGAGCTGGCCGCTTTTGGCCACGCGGCGCAGGTAGCGGAAAATCTGGTGGTAGTGCCGCTGGTAGGAGAGCAGCAAGACCTTTTTGGACTTTTTCTCAGCCGCCAGGACGCGCTTTGCGTCAGCGATGCTGGTGACCATCGGCTTTTCGCAGAGGACGTGCAGGCCGGCCTTCAGCGAATCAACAATCTGGTTCGCGTGGGGCACGTGCGGGCTGGCAATGCATACGGCGTCCAGCGGCGCCGCAAGCAGCTTCTTGTAATCCTTGAATTCCGCCGCGTCCTTGATCGCCGGAGCGGCTGCCTTGTGCCGCGCGATATGTTCCGCTATGGGATCCATCATCGCCACAATGTCAACCTTCCCGGTGGAAAGCAGGCGCTGGACATGGCCGTACATGATTCCGCCGCAACCGATCAGACCGACCCGCAACTTGTTCGCCATCGAAATTCTCCCAGAAAGAAAAACCGTCAAGACGGAAACAGACGCAAATGAACAGAGCGCAATGCTAATGCGCCGTCAAAGGCATTTCAATAGAAGTCCGCGCTTGCCAACCTTTGTTCGAATGTGACGCCGAAGGCGGCGCCCCGGCCGCCCACGGCGTCTCAAGCCGAAATCAGCGTCCCATCTTGCGGATGTTTTCCAGACACTTCGCCACGCATTCCATCGGCGGGCAGGCGTAACTCTCCTGCTCTACGATGTACCACTTCGTCCTGGACGGCCCTTCGCAAAGCTTGAAGATTTTCTTCCAGTCCACGTCGCCCTCGCCGATCAGCGCCTTGTCGTTCGTCCTGGAGAATTCCTTGAGGTGGACGGTCGTGGCCCTGCCCGGGTAGCGCTTCAGGAACGGAACCGCGTCCGCTCCGCCGTGCATCGCGTTGCCCGTGTCGAACTGCATGACGACTTTCTCGTCTGTAAGCCCGAAGAAGGTGTCCCACGGCAGCTCGCCGTCCATCGGGGTGAACTCGATGGAGTGGTTGTGATACCCCGTGCGCATCCCTATCTTCACAAGCTTGCCGCTTATGCCGTTGAAAATCTCCGCCGTGATCTGCCACGCCTTGCGGGAATTGCGGCGCTCCTCGGCCAGCCCCGGCACGATCAGATACTTGTTCCCGATGGTCTTGTTGAAGTCCACCGTCTTCTGAAGCTCCTCACCCAGAAGCGAGTCAAGCCCCAGGTGCGTGCCGGCGACCTTGAGCTTGTTGTCGGCCAGCAGCTTCTTCAACTGCTTTGCGCTGAACCCGTGATAACCCGCGAACTCCACCCCCGCGTAACCCATCTTCGCCACGGCCTTCAGCACGCCGGGCAGGTCCTTCGCGCAATCGTCGCGCACGGAATACAACTGCAACGCAACCGGAATCCTGGCCATCTTTTTAAACTCCTTTCATGAGGGGGCGCTTCGCATTGCGCCCCGGTTCGGTCTGCGCCCGGCCACATCGCCGGATAAACAGCATCGCATTCTACGAGTGCGGCGCGAAGAACGCCAATATCTTACCCATCATTGGATGGACGCAGGACGCTTTCCCCCTGCGGAAAAATGCCGACATGTGAAAAAATGTTGACTTTCCCCATGCCCGCAGTAGAATCATGGCGTCTGATTTTGGGCAACCGGGGCTGTAACGGGCCAAGTGTCAAACACTTAGGAGATTGAAATGCCAGAGAAATCAACAGTCAGAGCCGTTATGTTGGCGGGTTATGTCGCGGCAATCGTCATTGCCGCCGGAGACATCATCGGGGGCGCCAAGGACATGCAGCTTCTGTCCACCATAGGTCTCTCCCTGTCAATCGTTGTGCTGAGCACGCTTGGCGGCTGGGCCGTCATGGGTGTCACAAAAGGAGAAGGACAGAAGGACGAAACTCAGTAAAAACCGGGATCGTCTTCAGCATTACACAGAGCCGGCCTGAGACCCGCTAAGCGTGTTCTAGGTCGGCTTTTTTCCTTTTCCGGATGCGTAGTGTTGCCTGCCGCCCGCGATTGGGTTACCATGCGAATATTGCATGACTTTTCGCACAAACGCTCTGCACGGAAATAAATCGCATGCATAAAAGACGGCAGAAGCAATCGCCCGCCCTGCCGGTCGCCGTCGAACGCGTCGCCGAGGGAGCGGCCCTTCCCGCAGGGATTGATGACGGCATAAACCGCGGCGTCCAGGGATATCGCCGCGGCGACACCGTGGTCTACACAGTAAGAGGCGATCCGGAGGAGGTCGTCCGCCTCGTGCAGGAACTGAAAAAATGGGGGGTCCCTGAAGTGGTCGCCCTTGTCAGCCATCAGACTTCCGCGTCTGACGGCTCAAAAACCCCGAAGCAGCTCGCCCAAGCTGCGGCGCAGGACTCCGCCACGGAAGATGCGCAGGGATAAACCGTACATGCGCGGGATCAGACTCGGACAATAATCGGTCGAATCTCCCGGCAAAGCATATGGCCACCGATAACCAGCCAAACGCCGAAACCGGAACGCCGGACCCCGTGCGCGACAGCCGCGTGGCGCTGCGCAGAATGGCCACATATATTCTTTACCTTGAGAATCATCGCGCCGATAAGCGCAAACTGCTCAAATCAATCGCCCAACTCATGGGCGTCGTGGCCGAAAAGGCAAGAGAACTCAAACATCGCAACATGGAAGGCCTCGCCCTCGTCGCCCAGGAGCTTTGCGCCGATCTTGCGGCCCGCAACCGCCGTCCCGGGCGCAACACCCGCACGCTCCTGGTGCTGGTCAACGAAAGCCTCTGGCACTTCGCGGAAAAGGACGACGCCGAGCCGTTCGCCACTCGTGTTGACGATATTCTAATTCGAATACGCCGCATCATGCGACACCTGCAGATGACCGGGGAAACAACCTTCGAGGTCGAAGAATAACCCCGCGCGCCTGCCATTCCCACGGTATCCGATCCCAAGAAATATCCGTAATTCGCCTTGACCCAGACAGTCGTAATGTCTATAATCCTAACTATGTCATTTCGTTCATCGAAGGCAATGTGTGATTGAGTCGGGAGGCAGAGCCATGAAGAAAATAGTTTTGGGCTTGGCGTTGGCGATTTTTCTGGCCTTCTCCGGCGCGGCAAGCGCGGACGTCCTCTTCGGGTTGTTCGAGGGCGACATGGCTACCGGCATAAGCGGGGATAATGAAATCTTCGTAATGCCGGATTCCTTCTTCGATATTTTCCTGGAGCTTAACGCCACCCCGCCGACGGGCGTAGGCGGGATTGGCGCTGATATAGAAGCCGACGCGCCGGGAATCTTCACCATTATTGCCAGAGACATTGACCAAACCATGTGGTTTGAGAACGACGGGCTGTTTGACAATTCCGCGCCAACGCCGATTCCGCTGATACCCGCCAACCCTTCGCCTCTTGAGGCGTTGATGACCATTCACAATCCGCCACTGGTGGAAGAGCTTGGCATAATGCGGCCGGCCGATTTCACTCTGCATGTTGACGCCGCCGCAGCCCCGGGCGACTACTTGCTGTTCCTGAACTACTACGACGCTTCGGACTGGATGGGCGTACCGCATGATCCCTTGCTGCTGCATGCCGGCGAGCCGTTCATCGTACACGTTGTCGTTCCGGAACCCGGCGCCTTCGCTCTTCTGGGCATGGGCATCGCCGTTGCGGTCTACGTCCGCAGGAAGAAAAGCTAAATAGCTCTCCGGTTTGAGCAGACGAACAACAGGGCCGGTCTCGATCAAAGTCGGGATCGGCCTTTTTACTGTACGGGTGCGTCCATTTATCCGGGTAGCTGAATCCCGCGCCTGTGACGATGGCGCTTCCCAATGCCTCCCTTCCGCCCATATCAGGGCAATCTCCCTCCGCCGCGCGGAGAAACCCACCGGGATTGTTTGACGTTGCAACGGCGGGGGGAGGACGTCGCGCAAGCGACAGGAGGGGGGCTTTCCCTGAGTGTGACGGTTGGAAGGTTTGTCTGCTGCGGGATTTCTGGACTGAACATATCCGCCTGAATGGGCGCGCCATGTGCTGCGCAGGAACCCCGTATCCGATCAGTAAAGGGGGCGTTTATATACCAGCCACTAAGGGGCGGGTTTGAAACCCGCCCCTACGCCGCCCCGGCCCCGTGACTGACGCCGTACGGAACCCCTGAAAAATCTCTTCCCTAAACCGGACTCCGGCGATATAATCAATTTTTCCTGTTTCTGCCCGCATAAGGAGTCTGTAATGAGAATTCTGCTCACCTCTGTCTTCGGTCCCTACGGCGTTGACGACGAATACGGACGAAAAGAAAACGTAATAGAACTGCTCCACAATCAGGTCACCCGGGAGCAGGGAATCTTCTCCATCCGGTTCCATCATCAGAGCTACGGCCTTTACTTCCTTGCCGAAAACATCAAGGCCCCGGCCACGGTCCTTGACTTCCCGTCCATTGACCGCTTCGTCAGGGAAATCAAGAAGGGCTACGACTACATTGGCATCTCCTTCATCGTGCCCAACTTCGTGAAGGCGCGTCGCATGGCCGAGCTGATCCGCGAACACTCCCCGAACACCAAGATCATCCTCGGCGGCCACGGCACGAAGATTCCGAACGTCGAGAATCTCATCCAGCATGACTACATCTGCCGCGGCGAAGGCGTCATGTGGCTGCGCCAACTTCTGGGAGAGGACACGGACAGACCGATTAAGCACCCCGACCTCGTCGCCGCATTCTCAAAACACGTCCTCGGCATCCCGCTGAAGTCCGATTCCGTCGTCCTCATCCCCGGCGTCGGCTGCCCAAACGCCTGCCGTTTCTGCGCCACAAGCCACTTCTTCGACAAGAAATACACGCCTTACTTCGACACGGGCAAAGAGCTTTTCGACGCATGCTGCCAGCTTGAGGCCAAAACCAGTTTCAGCGAGTTCTTCGTCATGGACGAGAACTTCCTGAAAAGACCGGAACGCGCCAAAGAACTCGTCAAGCTGATGAAGGAAAACAACAAGCTCTTCCGCTTTGGCCTGTTCAGCTCCGCTGAAACTATCAATCAGGTCGGCGTGAAGTTCCTGGCCGAGCTTGGCGTCAACTTCCTCTGGATGGGAGTCGAATCCAAATACGAAGTCTACGAAAAGAACCGCGGCGTGGACATCAAGTCCATGATCCGCGAACTGCGCGAACACGGCGTCTGCGTCCTGGCCTCCGGCATACTCTTCCTGGAGCAGCACGACAAGGAGAGCATCTGGGACGACATCCGCTTCATCGTTGACATGCAGTCCGACTACGTCCAGTTCATGGGCCTCGGCCCCATGCCGGGAACGGCCCTTTACGCCGACTACGACAGCAAGGGCCTCATACGCAAGGACCTGCCCTACGAGGAGTGGCACGGCCAGCACTACATCTGGTTCCGCCATCCTAACTTCACTGCCGAGGAGTCGTCGGAAACACTCAAGGCCGCCTTCAAGTACGACTACGACGTCCAGGCGTCATCCCTACTGCGCATGTGCGACACAATCATCCGCGGAAGCAAAACCCTCGCCGGATACGATGATCCCTGGATGCGCAAGCGCGCCCAAAAGATACGCGAGAACGCGGATTATCTGCGCCCCCTGCTGACCGTTCTGCGCAAATATGCCCATAACGAACACGCGCTGAAATACACGGATGAGGTCATGGCGAAGTACGAAGAAATCCTCGGACCGATGACCATCAAACAGAAAGCCCTCTCAAGCGCCGCCCTTCTCTACGCCGCCGGAGAGGCCGGGCGCGTGGCAAGAGGCGAAAACGTCTATCAGCCCAAGACCTTCGTTCAGAACTACCGCACGTCGGTATACGAACTTACCGCCGAGAGCATGAAGGGCCGCATGAACGGCAGCATCCTTGACGTGAACGTCAACTGGAGCCAAAGCCCGATGCTCGTCGAACTGCGCGGAACCATGGACCGCGTCAACACCCGGCTTCTGGCCCGCAAGGTCATCAACTACCTCAAGAACGAAGACGGCGAGATTCATCTGAGCCTGGATTACCTTGTCGAATGCGAACACGAAGCCCTCCAATGGCTCATATCCGTCCTGAAGGAATACCAGGTCAGGGTAAAGTTCGTCATTTCCCGCTGCGCCGAGTCCGTGGACACCGCGATCCAGCGGCTCCCGGCGGAACTGGCCGCCCTCATCATCCGCCAGGGGCTGGAACCGGCATAATATTGCCGCATGGTTCGTCCAGCCGTCTTTTCCGCGCTTGACTCCTGCCGCGGAGTCTGCTATCATCCCGACATGCGCAAGGGGAGCGCGCAGAGAATCTGTGGGACGTTATCGCACGCATGGGAGTTGTGACGGACGAAGAAACGCCGGAACCGGGCCAGAGGCGACGAACGCCCGGCGGACAACGGGGGGTTCGGGAAGGTGGGATTGGTGGAATGTTTCTGATCGCTCAAATTGCCGACACGCTGGCTCCTCTGTGGATCGCGTCGGGAGTGATAGCAGGCGTGCTTGCCGTCAGGCTGGCAAGGGGAAGAAAGAAGACCGACTCGCGGGACGCCAAGGAATAGCGCCGCCGCATCCTGGCATGGCGCAAGAGTTGCCCGCAATTCGCGGTGTTCCTTTCCACTCCCCCCCGTCGAAAGGTCTTCCTGAATACGTCGTGTCTTACAACCGCCTTCGTATTCGCAGAACAATGTCGTGCCTGAACTCAGGCGCTGCAAGGCGCGCGCCCGCGCCTCCGCGCATGGCCGACCAGGGGGAGTAAAGCCCCGTGACCGGCGAATAGCACGCGACCTCGAAGTCTCCATCCGGCAGATCACAGACCGCCTCGCCGCTGATGGTCTCTCCCGCGCCGGCTTCTCCCAACTCCCGCCCGTCGGCCAGGTAGATGCTGATATCCTCACTCCCCGCTGCCATCACGGAGGGGATCGTATGTTCCGGGCGCTTCCGCAGGATGCGCGGAGCCGGGCGCGCCTTGACCAGATCGAGCGAATGTATGTATTCCGACAGGTGCTTCATCCACGTCCGGATATGCCGCCGCGATTCTTCCGTCCCGGTCTCGCAATAGTTGATGATTGAGAAGTCAATGTAGTCGTAGTGGCCGCCGCACATGAGCGTGGTCCACGCGCGTTTGCGGTGGATGGTCCATCCGTCGAAATCCTTGTACTGGCTCGCTGCGTTGTCCTCGTCGAAGTTCAATGGCTTGGGCGAATCATATGTGGCGAGGCAGTAGTCCCGCACGGCCCGAAGCTTCAGTTGCTTGGACATGAACGCGCCCATGTCGTAGCTTCTGCCGCCGTAGGTCGTATTGGGCAGAGGGTGCATGTTCACGCAGTCCACGGGAAAATCCCGGAACGACCTGTCGGACCTCTGCTCCCACGGTTCGTAGGCGAACGCCTCCTGACCGGCGATGAGGTGCTTGTTCGGCAGTCCGGACTCTGTTTCACGGATGACGCCGGCGAGAGCCGTCAGCCATTCGTTGACCTCTGATGCGGCGGGACTTCCCTCGGCGCGAAGGTCGCCTCCAGGCTCATTGCAGATCTCATAGATGACGTTGTCGTAGCGATTCGTTTCCTGTACGATCCTGCGCGCGTGCGCCGCCTGGCGGGCAAAAAGGCGCGGATGACGCCGGGTCATGTATTCCGGCCACTTGATCTCCTCGATCCCATTGACGTTGTTGCGCGGGTGCAGCGGGTTGAGGGACCAGACGCTGTCGCCGTACGTGTTGCTCAGCAGTGCCACTTCCACGATGATGCCGTAGCCCGATGCCATCGTCAGGAACCGGTGCAGACGGTCGAAAAACTCCGGGTTCCATTGATCCAGATCGTATTGCGGCTCGCCGTCAAGTGCCCTGCCTGGGCCGACCCGTTTGAAGGGAGAGACGTAGTCCGGCGATTCCGGCTTGCACGTGGAGTAGGGGTTGCAGTGGCTCTGAAGCTCGCGGAAAAGGGTGAACAACCGAGTGAGCGTTATCTTCTTTTCGGCGGCATCCTCAAGGTAGCGCTCGAATCGGAACGGGCGGTTCATCACCGCCCCGTAATGCTCCGTGGCGGTAAGCAGTACCAGCGGTCTGCCGCGAAACTCGAAAATCTTCGGATTCCCGGGGTGTATGCGAATCGGTTGTGACATGTCGCGTTCTCCCGCCGCGCAGTTGCGTTATCTGCCCGTCACGGCGATATAGAGTATCGTCTCATCCCGCCCGTCAACGTCAAGCAGCGCGTTGACCTGATCGTCGAACAACGCTCCGATATTGCAGCATCCCAGGTCCAGCGCTTCCGCCGCAAGGAAGAGATTCTGCGCGATGTGTCCAGCGTCGAGGTAAGCGTAGCGATAGGCCCGCTGGGCGTACTTCGAGCGGCACCGCGGTATCACTCCCGTCCACGCAAACGCCGCCGCGCACGTCCCCGCCATCTCCTGTCCGAGGCATGCCTCCGCCAGCCCTGCCCGGTAATCCCCGGACTTTACCAGCTCGATCTCGTGCCGCCGGACCGGGTAATGATACAAACCTCGCTGAAGCCCCTCGACGAGATGGACGAAAACGTATGTCTCGCACGGATAAAGCGCACCCGCGCTGGGCGCTGTTCGGAATTGGAAGCCGTGCCGCTCGCAAGTCACGCCCTGCCCCGCCCATAGCAGTTGCGAAAGTTCGTTCAGCGTCATCGGCTCATCGCTGAAGTCCCGCCTGCTCCGGCGTTTTTCCAACAACCCCCACAACCCCGCGCCCAAGTCCCTTTGCGGCTCCGGAAGCGATATCCGCTTCGCGTCGGGGTAGTCCTTGTAAGGCCCCGGATTCCGCTCGCGCGGGCCAATTCTTCCCGCCTTGCCGGGCGCGTACTTCGTGACCTCCTGATAAACCTCGCCTATCCGCGCCGCCAGTTCCTCTGGCGTTGAATCCTCGATTCCACTCACTTCGCGCCCTCCTCCGGCTTCCCGTAAAACCAGTCAATCCCGATCCGCGCAACGTGCAGACCATCCCGCGCATGGTAGCCGACCAGCGCCAGATCATCCCCGACGAATTCCACGCACTGGTACCCGAAATCGTCCTCCGGATCGCGCCTGATGTGCCGAAGGTTCTCGAACGTCTTCCCATCGTCCCGTGAAATCGCCGAGGTCAGCGCGCAGCGCCTGAGGATCTTCGGGTCTTGCTTGTCATTCGCCTTCTCGCTTATCCAGATGAAGAGCAGGTCGCCCGTCCTGGGGATCCGCCGCACCGTCGGCAGTCCGGCGCAGGGCATTTCAAGCTCCTTTATCACCTCCCCCTTTGACCATGTCTCCCCCCCGTCGGCGGAGTAGGCCCTGACCGGGTGTTCGCTGTAGGTCCGCGCGAACATCATCACGCCCCCGTCCTTTAGCTCCACCGCGTCAGCCTCCTGCACCTCCACCGGCGTCATATCCACGGTGTTTTTACTCGGATACCAGCTCAGCCCGTCGTTGTCGGAGTAGAACGACATGCCGACGTAGCCGCCGTGGTCGTTCGATGACGGGAAATGGGCCTTGTATTCCGCCATCGCCAGAATCCGCCCGGTCGAAAGCGTCAGGATTCGGTCGTTGTGGACGATACAATAGCCCGGATAAGGCGTCATCAGGTACTGTTCGGTCCACGTCGCGCCCTCGTCGGCGGAGAGGCGGTAGTAATTGTGTCCGTGGTAGGGCGTGGCGGGATACGTGCTGTAGATGTAGGAAAGCAGGATGTTCCCGTTCTTCAGGCGCAGGAAGCTTGGATGGCAAATGTATCCCCCGGCGGGCGGTTTCGGCGCCGGAACGAGCGTGGATTCATCCCCCCACGTCTTCCCGAGATCGGACGACTTCCGCGCGACTATACCGCCGTTCGTGTAGCAATAGAGAATCGCGCCGTCCTTGAGCCGGACGAAATCCCCGTTCGATCCCCGGTAGCCGTATACGTTCTTCTGCATCTTGACAGCGTGGACGTCCTCGAAGACCGCGTCCCCCGCCGAGGCCGCCGTCGCCGCAACCAGTATTCCGACCGCCGCCAGACCGAACATCGCCGTCTGCATATCGCGTTTCCTTTCCCTGCCATGTAGCGCGCCTTTCATTGATCCGTTGCAAAGCTACCCTGTTGCGCATTTCCTGTCAAACCTCCCCCCGGTATGATTTACGTAGGCGACATGCCATGTGCGAGGCGGAAAAGACAAACAGGTGCGCGTTGTGCCGGAGCGCCCCGGAAGGGGAGAAGCTGGTCCATCTCTGGGACGGGCGGGATTACTGCCGCCGGTGCATGGACTCAGTCCACCCCGGCCTTGCGCCATTCGCCGAAAGCAACGACAGCCTGACGGAATCCATCCCGTCAAGATTCCTGGAAAACCTTGGGCTGGCAGCGATGGTTTGTTCACCGATCGGCTTATGGCTTCTGACAATTACTATCATTGAAACGCATGGGTTAACCAAATCCATTGGCCGCGAATCCGGAAGTTTTGCGTTGCTGTTTTTCTCTTTTGGAATATCCGTAGTCGCCCTCATTCGCTGGATTGACCGCCGCCGCGCATTGACCGTCGCCGCAAGAGATGGGGTTGTCAGATTCTCTTACGCACAAAACAAGGAAGGAGCCTTTCCACTGCGGAAGGTTCGATGGGGCGCGCTGCCCAAAAAGAAAAGGGGAAAGATTGTAAGCGAAAATATTCTGATCTCGCCCGTCGTGAAGAGGAAATGGCGCGACTGGCGACCGCCCGCCGTCTGCGGCTGGAACACGCATACGCTCTATTTATGGAAAGCCTCCCTGGAACTCTCCGACAAGGCGGAACGCGCGGAAAAGGAGCGCGTCGCAGACGCATACTGGCGGCGCGGAGAATTCCCGGATTTCGGTCCGGATGACAAATGCCCGGTCTGCGCCCAGCCGTTAACAAGAGAGAAAGCCGTCCTGCTCTGGGACGGGGTCTTCTATTGCGAGAGCTGCCTTGAGGCGAAATGCGCGGGATTGGCCGAGTATGCAAGACAAAACGAACGACTGGTTCTGGCGAATCCGCCAAGATTGCGATGCGCCGTTAACAACCTGCTATTCCTTTTGCTCATCGTCTGTGTCCCTTTCACAATTGTCGCACGACTTGTTGTTTTATTCTCCGGCAGCGATTTTGCGGACTGGACTTATTTTTCGATCGTCGGCATCCCCGCCATGCTCGTGATCACATTTGGAATCGCTTGGGGCATGGAAAAATCGCCTTCAGTTTCCATGCGAAACGGAACAGTATCGTTTCAACTGGGGAAAAGTTGGAGTTTCCGAATGACTATTACCGGTCTGAAGGTAAAGACTTCCATGGAAAAGAGCGATAATGAAAAATGCGATTGCAGACTGCTGGATTGCCACTGTAGGGCATGGCCGCTTATTTTAACCCGTCGGCCAAGATTCATGTTTGAGTTGGGGGCCTTGCCGCCATTTTCAAAGATGAAAAGACAACCATCAATAAAATTATCCGGCTATGAACCTGGGGAATATGCCCGAATCCGCGCCTTTATGGAAATTGCCCGATCTTCATGAAAGCATATCATGGGGCGCAACAATGATAACCATGCGCGTCACCGCGGGGCGGATCAATGAATCTCGTTTGCGTCGGGTCTTCGTCGTGTAGCCGTGTTTCGACATCCGCCGGGAATGAGGGGGAAGCCCGCTCATCGCGTGATGAACGGGCTTTTCTCAAGAAGTATCCCGGCAACGACCTACTCTCGCGGGTTGCTCCCCACTACCATCGGCGCAGCATTGCAGAGAGTTCGCGTCCCGACAGGTCGCGCGGGAGTTTCATATCGCCATCACTTCGTCTCTGGTGAAATGAAGGCGCACAATGCGCGGCCTTTCCCGCTCGTCGTCGAAGTGGCATACAACGGCGTCTCGAATCTGCGCCTTGAGTTCGTCAACCGTCTCAGCCTGGGCGAATATGTCCGCGCCGGCGGCGCTCGCGCAGTATCCGCCTTCAGGATCCTCTTCGATAAGGAATACAATCTCTGTCATTTTCGTTTGCCTCCTGCCGCGCTTCGTCTTTTGATTTCACTTGCGATTATACATTCGCGCTCGGTGCTGCCGTTAACGAAAAAAGCCCGCTCATCGCGTGATGAACGGGCTTTTTTCAAGAAGTATCCCGGCAACGACCTACTCTCGCGGGTTGCTCCCCACTACCATCGGCGCAGCGGGCTTAACTGCTGTGTTCGGGATGGGAACAGGTGTTTCCCCACTGCTATGATCACCGGGAAAAAGGAGATGCTCTTTGACGGAACAGCGGAACGACATGCTCGTGTGGTCCGAGGAGATCCAATGACCTGCCCGGAGGCGTGTGCGAACCAGTCGGCGTATTAGTACGGGTCAGCTCAGGGCCTTTAGATATACGCCCTTACACCTCCCGCCTATCAACGTCGTAGTCTTCGACGTGCCTTATGGCCTCAAGGGCCAGGGAGACCTATTTTCGGGGCGGGTTTCACGCTTAGATGCTTTCAGCGTTTATCCGTTCCGGACATAGCTACCCAGCGATGCCCCTAGCGGGACAACTGGAACACCAGAGGTCCGTCCCCCTCGATCCTCTCGTACTAGAGGGAAACCCCCTTCAAGTCTCCAACACCCACAGCAGATAGGGACCGACCTGTCTCACGACGGTCTAAACCCAGCTCATGTGCCGCTTTAATCCGTGAACTCCGGAACCCTTGGGACCTTCTCCAGCCCCAGGATGCGACGAGCCGACATCGAGGTGCCAAACCTCCCCGCCGCTATGGACGCTCGGGGGAGATAAGCCTGTTATCCCCGGGGTACCTTTTATCTGTTGAGCGACGGCCCTTCCACACGGATCCGCCGGATCACTAAGCCCTGCTTTCGCATCTGCTCGACTTATTGGTCTTGCAGTCAAGCTCCCTTGTGCCCTTGCACTCGCCATGCGATTGCCAACCGCATTGAGGGAACCTTAGGGCTCCTCCGTTACTCTTTGGGAGGAGACCGCCCCAGTCAAACTGCCCGCCTAACACTGTCCCGCGCCCGGATTCACGGGTCGCGGTTAGAACTTCAGCATAGTAAGGGTGGTATTTCACATTGCGGCTCCACCACGGCTGGCGCCGCGGCTTCAAAGCCTCCCACCTATGCTACACAGACCATACCGAAACCCGATGCTAGGGTACAGTAAAGGTCCACGGGGTCTTTCCGTCTTGCTGCGGGAACGTGGCATCTTTACCACGACTACAGTTTCGCCGAGTCCGCCGTTGAGACAGTGCCCCAGTCGTTACGCGTTTCATGCACGTCACTAATTATGTGACAAGGAACTACGCTACCTTAGGACCCTCATAGTTAGGGCCGCCATTCACCGGAGCTTCGGTTAGGAGCTTCGCCCGCCGAAGCGGACTAACCCATCCCCTTAACTTACCGGCATCGGGCACGCGTCAGTCTGTATGCATCGACTTCGATGTCTTGGCACAGACCTGTGTTTTTAGTAAACAGTCGCCAGGGCGTATTCTCTGCGACCCCCGGTTTCCCCTTGCGAACAAGAGGGACCGGAGGCGGTCCTTATCCCGAAGTTACGGACCAATTTTGCCGAGTTCCTTAACGGCGGTTCTCTCGAGCGCCTTAGGATGCTCTCCTCGCCTACCTGTGTCAGTCTTAGTACGGGCGCGCATGACACTCCGCCAAACGGCTTTTCTCGGGGGACGGATCGGCCACGAATGGGCTAAACCCTTTCGACCGTGTCTAATGGGTCTTGCGGCTTGGCCGTCCTCGCACCATCGGCGTTCTTTATCGTGTCACGGCGGCGCAGGAATATTAACCTGCTGTCCATCGTCTACGCCTTTCGGCCTTGACTTAGGTCCCGGCTAACCCTGGGCGGAATTACCTTCCCCAGGAAACCTTAGGCTTACGGCGAATGAGATTCTCACTCATATTATCGCTACTCGTGCCTGGAGAATCACTTGCACACGCTCCAACGGTCGTTACCGTCCGTCTTCAACGCAGAGTGCAA